>Ga0310834_100101_pt1 | contig 161280 bp, 154 predicted proteins | sample SM_ome_2_FD_201314 | JGI IMG/M metagenome (GOLD analysis project Ga0310834, IMG submission 201314) | Sorghum-adapted microbial communities enriched on stacked mutant (SM) sorghum from Joint BioEnergy Institute, Emeryville, California... ... | reverse complement strand
GATCGAACGAACAAACGAAAAGACCACCGACGCGACGCGCCGGTGGTCCCATAACTGGCAATCCAGGTGGTCCCATCACCCTGGCAAAAATCAGGTCACACTGGTCCCATCCTCATGGCAGACGACAACATCTTGGGGGCACTGCAAGCAGAAACGCCAGAATGTCCGCTTTGGCGAAGCAGTTAGAAATGGTCGATTAGGCGATTCCGGTACCGACTGCGGCATCTACGAGATCTGCATCTCCACTCGCGGTCGCGCAGTGATCACGACACTCGGAAGCGCCGCTAGCATGCCCAGCCGTCGCCGACATGATCGGCGCCGCCACGGAATCCAGAACCCTCCGCGCCCAGCCGCGACCTACACATGTGCACCTGGCGGGCCATCAAGCAGTTCGATCACCACATGTATAACTCATCTTGACCAGCCCATATTCAGCAAACTGCAACGCCTCCTTGATTTCTTTGACCAGGTAGTCGTAGTCGGGCCCATCGGGATGTGAATTGCCGCGCAGCAGGTCACACGGCAGGTCAAGTCGCACCGGTCCCCGGAACCTCCCGAACCATTCCCAACCGCGAGTGTTTCTGAACACCGTGTGTTCGGGTGTCACAACCGTGTACCTGCCATCCCCCGTCTTCGGGTGCATCACTTTGCCGGCAAGTTCATCCTTTGTCCACGGCCCGATGTGCCAGCCGACAATACGGTGGCCCGTGCGCCGATACCCATTCTTTCGATTTATGATCGGGTCGACTTCGACGTAGCACGGGTACTTGCGAGGGGCAATGCCCATCCGGTTCATCGCGTCCACAAACTCACGAATGGCTTGTTCCTGCATCGCCCGAGCGTCATCGATGGCCTGCTTCTTCGCCGACTCGGCCTGTTGTCGGCGTCGCTGCGCCTCCCGTTCACTCTGGATCGCGTCATCGAGCAATCCGCGTGGCCGCAGGTGTTCCCGACGTTTCTCGTCCCCCGGCTCGTCCCATATCGATGGCATTCAACCCCCTTCACAGGAAACGCGATTGCACTGAACCATCAACGAAGGTGATCACTCGGAGCTTGCCGGTGAAAGGCTCATGACGCCCCAATTCCGCGAGTAACGCCAGGAGAGCCGAGCGGGCCTCGGGGCCGCCGTGGACACGATCGAAATGGAAGACGTCGGGGTGTTCCCCCGACCAGATCAGTACGCGATCGGCGCCGCCCCAGAGCGACACGCCGACCTTCTTGACCTGGTCGGCGTTGACAAACTCACCGTTGCCGAGCTCGATATATTCGCCCCTCCGCCACAGCTTGTCCATGCTAACGGGACGAACTCGGCTTTCGGCCCTGAATCAGCGCTTGTTACGCGGCTGCCACACCACCAGCGCGGTGCTCTTCGACGTCCGCTGCTGGGCGCGCAGTTCCTCGAGTTCCCGCGTCAGCTCCCTGATCCGGGCCTTGAGCGACTCGACCTCGTTGGTCAGCTCGATGATGCGTTTGATGCCGGCGAGATTGACGCCCTCGTCCTGCGAGAGGCGCTGCACCTCGCGGAGCAGTTCCACGTCGTGCATCGAGTAGCGCCGCCCGCCGCCGGGGGTGCGCTGCGGGCGCACCAGCCCGAGCCGGTCGTAGGTGCGCAGCGTCTGCGCGTGCATGCCGGCCAATTGAGCGGCCACCGAGATCATGAAGGTCCGCGATTCCTCGTTGGAGCGCTTAGCCATCACGCACCTGCCCAGTTCGCACGGGGATCGAATCCGCTGGCCCGCTCGGCCTTCGCATACGCCTCCAACGCCTCCACGGCTTCAGGCGAAAGGTTTTGCGGCACCGCGACTTTCACGGTGACCAGCAGGTCGCCGTAGCCGCCGTTGCGCTTCGGGATACCCCGGCCGCGGACCCGCAGGATCCGGCCGTCGGCAGTACCCCTGGGCACCCGCACCCGCACCTTGCCGTCCAGCGTCGGCACGGTCAGCGTTGTGCCGAGCGCCAGTTCGTGAAAGCTGACCGGGACGGTGACGGTCAGGTTGTCACCGTCGCGCCCGAAGACCTTGTCGGGCCGGACATGCACGGTCACATACAGGTCGCCCGATGGCGCGCCCCGCAGCCCGGCCTCACCCTGTCCGGGCAGCCGGATTCGCTGACCGTCCTCGACACCGGGCGGGATCCGCACGTTGATGGTGCGGGTCCTGGTGGCCACACCGGTGCCCTTGCACTCCTGACACGGGTGCTCGATGATCGAACCGCTGCCCCGGCATTCGGTACACGGCTCGGAGAACCCGAACGCCCCCTGGTTGCGGCTGATGACGCCGGCGCCGTTGCAGTACCGGCACACCCGCGGGCTGGTTCCCGGCCGGGCCCCGCTGCCATGGCAGTTCGTACACGGCGCCGGGCTGGTCAGCCGCAGCGGCATCATCACGCCCTTGGCGGCCTCGACGAACGACAACTCGGTCTCGGTCTCGAGGTCGTTGCCCCGCCGCGGCCGGCTGGGTCGTGGCTGTTGCGCACCCCGGCCGAACAGCCCGCCGAACAGGTCCCCGATGTTGGCGCCGCCGGTCTGGCTGGCCGCGTCGAACAGATCGCTCAGATTGAACTCGACGCCGTCGGCGCCGAAACCTCCGAACCCACCGAACCGGCCCCGGCCGAACCCGCCGTTGGCGAACAACCTGCGGGTCTCGTCGTACTCCTTGCGTTTGGCCTCGTCGGTCAGTACCGCCTTCGCCTCGGTGACCGCCTTGTACCGCTCCTCGGCGGCCTTGTCACCGGGGTTGCGGTCCGGGTGGTACTTGGCCTGCAGCTTGCGCGCGACCCGCTTGATCTCATCGATACTCGCGTCAGGAGAGACGCCAAGCTCCTTGTAGAAGTCTTTTTCGACCCATTCACGCTGGGCCATGCCGCGTCACCTCCTTCCGCGCACGTCGTCTGTTGTATTCAGTGCTGTTCTCAGTGTCGTTGTTCCCGGCGCCGGGCGCCGGGCTTTGCCGTCGGCGCGGCGCCGGAGGTGACGCCGTTGTCACCTCCGCTGCGCCGCAACGACGTTGCTGTCAGTTGCCGGTGTCGGCACCGCCGGCCTGATCGCCGGCCTCATCGGCACCGCCGCTCTGCCCGGCCGCGTCGGACTGCCCGCCGTCGGCAGCCGGCTCGGAGTCGGCGCCCTCGCCGGCCGACGGCTCCGTACCGGCGTCGGTGTCCGGTGCGGTCTCCGGAACGGTGTCGACCACGCCGACCAGCGCGTGGCGCAGCACCAGCTCGCCGAACCGGTAGCCGCGCCGCAACACCGTCCCGATGATCGGGTGGGTGCCGTCGCCCTCATGCTGCACGGCCTCGTGCAGTTCGGGGTCGAAATCCTCGCCCTCACTACCGAAAGACGAAAGGCCAAGCCCCTCAAGGGTGTTCAGCAGCTTATCGGCCACCGCCTTGAGTGGCCCCGATTCCAGGTCGCCGTGGCTGCGAGCCCGGTCCAGATCGTCGAGGATCGGCAGCAACTCGGTCAGCACGGCGGCCTTGGCCCGCTCGGCGGCCATCTGCCGATCCCGCAGCGTGCGCTTGCGGTAGTTGTCGTACTCCGCCTTCACCCGCTGCAGCATCGCCTTGAGCTCGTCGACCTCCTGCGAGGCGGCGGCCGAGGCCTCCGACGACGGCGCCGATGCGCCGGCGGCGTCCGGAGCCGGCTCGCTAGCGGCCGGCCCGGATGCGCCCTGCCGGAGTTGACCGGTTTCCGGATCGATACGCCGTTTGTCGGTGACCGTCACCGGCTCGTGCGAATCGTTCTCCGTCACTTGTTCTCCCTGTCATCCTCGACAACCTCGGCGTCGACGACGTTGTCCTGCGACGAGTTGGACGCACCGGCGCCCGCTCCTCCGGCGGCGGCCTGCGCCTGGGTGGCCTCGTAGATGGCCTGGCCCAGCGCCTGCGATTCGACGCCGAGCTTCTCCATCGCGGACTTGATCGCGCCGATGTCGCTGCCCTCGAGGGCCTTCTTGGCGTCGGCGATGGCCGCGTCGACCTTGTTGAGGGTCTCCTCGGGCACCTTGGAGCCGCCCTCCGACTCCTTCTGGTCACGCTGCTCCTTGACGAACTTCTCCGTCTGGTAGATCAGCGTCTCGGCCTGGTTGCGGACGTCGGCCTCCTCGCGGCGCCGGCGGTCCTCCTCGGCGTGCGCCTCGGCGTCCTTGATCATCCGCTCGATCTCCTCCTGGGACAGGCCGGAGCCGTCCTGGATGCGGATGGTGTTCTCCTTGCCGGTGCCCTTGTCCTTCGCGGTGACGTGCACGATGCCGTTGGCGTCGATGTCGAAGGTCACCTCGATCTGGGGCACCCCGCGCGGGGCCGGCGGGATACCGGTCAGCTCGAAGCTGCCGAGCAGCTTGTTGTGCGCGGCGATCTCGCGCTCCCCCTGATAGACCTGGATCATCACCGACGGCTGGTTGTCCTCGGCCGTGGTGAAGACCTCCGACCGCTTGGTCGGGATCGTGGTGTTGCGCTCGATCAGCTTGGTCATCACGCCACCCTTGGTCTCGATACCGAGCGACAGCGGCGTGACGTCGAGCAGCAGAACGTCTTTGACCTCGCCCTTGAGCACACCGGCCTGCAGCGCGGCGCCGACGGCGACGACCTCGTCGGGATTGACGCCCTTGTTCGGCTCCTTGCCGCCGGTCAGCTCCTTGACCAGATCGGTGACCGCGGGCATACGGGTCGAACCACCCACCAGCACCACGTGGTCGATGTCGGACACCGAGATGCCGGCGTCGGCGATCACCTGCTGGAACGGCTTGCGGCAGCGGTCGAGCAGGTCCTGGGTGATGCGCTGGAACTCCGCCCGGCTCAGCGTCTCGTCGAGGAACAGCGGGTTCTTGTCGGCGTCGACGGTGATGTAGGGCAGGTTGATCGTCGTGGTCTGGCTCGAGCTGAGCTCGATCTTGGCCTTCTCAGCGGCCTCGCGGATCCGCTGCATGGCCATCTTGTCCTTGGTCAGGTCGATGCCCGTGCTCTGCTTGAACTTGTCGACGAGCCAGTCGACGATGCGCTGGTCCCAGTCGTCACCACCGAGGTGGTTGTCACCGCTGGTGGCGCGGACCTCCACCACACCCTCGCCGATCTCGAGCAGCGAGACGTCGAAGGTACCGCCACCGAGGTCGAAGACCAGGATGGTCTGTTCCTTCTCGCCCTTGTCCAGGCCGTAGGCCAGCGCCGCCGCGGTCGGCTCGTTGACGATCCGCAGCACGTTGAGGCCGGCGATCTGGCCGGCGTCCTTGGTGGCCTGACGCTGGGCGTCGTTGAAGTAGGCGGGCACGGTGATGACCGCGTCGGTGATCTCCTCACCGAGGTAGGCCTCCGCGTCCCGCTTGAGCTTCATCAGCACCCGCGCGCTGATCTCCGGCGCGGTGTACTTCTTGCCGTCGATGTCGATGGTCCAGTCGCTGCCCATGTGGCGCTTGACCGACCGGATGGTGCGTTCGACGTTGGTGACCGCCTGGTTCTTGGCGGGCTGGCCGACGAGCACCTCGCCGTTACGGGCGAACGCGACGACGGACGGCGTGGTGCGGGAGCCTTCCGAGTTGGCGACGACGACCGGGTCGCCACCCTCCAGCACGCATACAACGGAGTTGGTGGTCCCGAGGTCGATACCGACCGCACGAGCCATGGTGATCCTCCTGGATAGCTTTGTCGTAGGTCTGAGCGGACTGCACTCAAGACTGCGCCCGGCGAACCGGTCGTGTCAAACCAGACTTGAGCCTGATTCGCTCAACTTTGTCGTCTGGGTCAACGGCACGCTGGGCGGCTTTGTTCCCGACCGGCGAGTGTGTTCTGCGGCACTCACGGGTGCGCGGCGGGCTTGTCCGGGACGCGGCGGCTGCGGTTCCGCTTCCTGGCGGCGTACACCCGCACGACGTACTTCTCCGCCTCGACCGCGGCGAACACACCGGCCCCCACCCCGGCGGCCTTCACCCAGTCCAGCCAGCCCAGCGCGGTCGACCCGAACACCGCCTGCAGCGGCGGCGTGTAGGTGTACAGCAACATCAGCGCCGTGCAGGCGACCCCGGTGGCGAACGCCACCCGGTTGCCGAACAGGCCGGCCCGGTTCAGCACCGGGTCGACCAGGAAGCGGTTGTTGAGCAGGTAGAACATCTCGGCGACCACGATGGCGTTGACCGCCATGGTGCGGGCGGTGTCCACGCTGGTGCCCTGACGCAGCTCGAGCAGGAACATGGTCAGCGCCCCGGCGGCCATCAGTACCGACACCAACGCCACCCGCCACACGAAATATCCCGACAGCAGGCTCTCGCCGACCGGGCGGGGCCGGCGGTCCATCACGTCGTGTTCGGCCGGTTCGAACGCCAGCGCCAGCCCCAGGGTCGCCGAGGTGACCAGGTTGATCCACAGCACCTGGGCCGGGGTGAGCGGCAGGGTGAGCTCGAACAGGATCGCCGCGATCACCACCAGCACCTCGCCGCCGTTGGTCGGCAGCATGAACATGATGAACTTGCGGATGTTGTCGTAGACGGTGCGGCCCTCGGCCACCGCGGCGGCGATGGTGGAGAAGTTGTCGTCGGCCAGCACCATGTCGGCGGCCTCCTTGGCGGCCTCGGTGCCGCGTCTGCCCATCGCCACGCCGATGTCGGCGCGTTTGAGCGCCGGGGCGTCGTTGACCCCGTCCCCGGTCATCGCCACGACCTGGCCCTCGGCCTGCAGCGCCCGCACCAACCGCAGCTTGTGTTCGGGGTTGGCGCGGGCGAACACGTCGTGCTCGCGCACCACCGCGCGCAGCTGGGCGTCGTCCAGTTCGGCGAGCTCGCGGCCGGTGACGGCGGGCTTGCCGACGCCGATGCCGAGCTGGGCGCCGATCTCGGCGGCGGTGCCCGCGTGGTCGCCGGTGACCATCTTCACGGTGATGCCGGCCTGCCGGCACTCGCGCACCGCGGCGACGGCCTCGGGGCGCAGCGGGTCGATGATGCCGACCAGCCCGAGCAGGCTGAACCCGCCGTCGTGCAGGTCGTCGAGGGTGAGCCGGCCGGGGGTGCGGGTGCTGCCGCGGCGCTGCGCCAGCGCGAGCACCCGCAGACCCTGCTCGGCCAGCCGGTGGGCGACGTCGTGCCAGTGGTCGTGGTCGACCGGCCGCCCGTCGTCGCCGTCGGCGCGGCATTCGGTCACGCACAACCCCAGCACCCGCTCGGGTGCGCCCTTGACCAGCACCAGCGCTTCCCCGCCGTCGGTGTGCAGGGTGCCCATCATCCGGTTCTCGGACTCGAACGGCACCGAGTCGACACGCGGCCAGGTGGCCTCGGCCTCCTCCACCGGCAGCCCGGCCTTGCGGCCGAGCACCAGCAGCGCCGCCTCGGTGGGGTCGCCGACGATGGTCCAGGTGCCCTCGTCGCAGCGCAGCCCGGCGTCGTTGCACAGCACCGCCGCGCGCACCAGGTCGCGCAGCGCCGGGTGTCCGTCCACGTCGACGGCCCCGCCCCGGGTGTTCGCGTCCTCCCGGGCGGGTTCGATCTCGCCGACCGGGGCGTAGCCGGCCCCGCCCACCACGAACTCGTCGGCGCCGCACACCACCCGCCGCACGGTCATCTCGTTGCTGGTCAGCGTGCCGGTCTTGTCCGAGCAGATGACGCTGACCTCGCCGAGGGTCTCCACCGCCGGCAGCCGCCGCACGATCGCGTTGCGCCGCGACATGCGCTGCACCCCGATCGCGAGCGTGACGGTCATGATGGCCGGCAGCCCCTCGGGGATGGCCGAGGCGACCAGCGCGATCGCCATCATGAACATCACCGCGGCGTCGTGTCCGCGCCACAGCACCCCGATCGCGTAGGTCGCCACGGCCATCGCCACGATGACCACCGCCAGCCACCGGCCGAACCGGTCGATCTGGCGGGTCAGCGGCGTGACGGTCGGTGCGATCCCGGCGATCATCCGGTTGATCCGGCCCAGCTCGGTGTCGGTGCCGGTGCCGACGACGACCCCGGTGGCCTGGCCGTACACCACCAGCGTCCCGGAGTAGGCCATGCCGACGCGGTCACCGATCGGGGTGTCCGGGGCGACGGCGGCGGTGGACTTGTCGACCGGCACGGACTCGCCGGTCAGCGCGGCCTCCTCGATGCGCAGCCCGTCGACGGTCAGCAGCCGCAGATCGGCGGGCACCCGGTCCCCGGAGGCCAGCCGCACCACATCGCCGGGCACCACGTCGGCGGCGTCGACCTCGACCGGCACCCCGTTGCGAAGGACGGTGGCGTGCGGGGACAACATGGCCCGGATGGCGTCCATCGCCGCCTCGGCCTTGCCCTCCTGGATGAACGCGATGATCACGTTGACGATCACCGCCGCGGCCAGCACCACGGTGTCCACCCAGTGCTGCAGGATCGCGGTGACGACCGCCGCCGCGGACAGCACGTAGATCAACACGTCGTGGAACTGGCGCAGGAACCGCACGATCGGATGCCGCCGCTGCGCCGCGGGAAGGGTGTTGCGGCCGTAGCGTTCCCGGCGCCGGCGCACCTCGTCGTCGGTGAGCCCGCCGGGCCCGACCCCGAGCCGGTCGAGCACCTCCTGCGGCGTCATGACATGCCAGCGCGGTTCGGGCTGAGCGGGCGGTCCGGGGCGGCGTGCGGTCGCGGTTGCGGTGTCCATCGGTCCCCTCGCTCGCGGGTCGTGTGTCATCAAGCCTGGCACGGCGACGCCAGACGACCCGGGTCGTTCCGGTCGTTGCTCATCAATGAGGTTCAGGGCTGAGGTTTAGGGCTCACCAATGAGGTTTAGGCGGAAGGCGTCCTCGGCCGGTAGGGGCGAAAGGACTCCGGGTCGGCGACCTTCGGGCATTGCCGGGGGCTAGCGTGGGGACATGACCCCAGCCCAGCGGGAACGCGCCGCCCTGGTGCAGACCATGCGTGCCGTCGGACCGGACGCCCCGACCCTGTGCGCGGGCTGGACCACCCGCGACCTCGCCGCGCATCTGGTGGTGCGCGAACGCCGGCCGGATGCCGCGCCGGGGATCCTGCTGCCGCTGCTGGCCGGCTACACCGACCGGGTGCAGCGCCGGGTCGCGACGTCCACCGACTGGGACGAACTGCTGGACCGGGTGGCCTCCGGCCCACCGCTGTACTCACCGTTCAAGCTGCTCGACCCGGTGGCGAACACGGGCGAGATGTTCATCCACCACGAGGATGTTCGGCGCGCCCGGCCGGGCTGGGAGCCCCGCCCGCTCGACGACGACACCGCCCGGCGGCTGCGCCGGCCACTGGCGGCGATGGCCCGGCTGACGCTGGGCCGGGCACCGGCGCGGGTGGTCCTGCGCACCCCCGACGGCCGGACGGTGGCCGACGTCGGCCGCGGCCCGGAGCTGACCGTCACCGGCGACGTGGGTGAGCTCACCCTGTTCATGGCCGGTCGGGACGAGTTCCGGCTGACGTTCTCCGACGCCGAGACCGCGAAGGCGGTGTGCGCCGCCCGCCGGGGGCTGTGAGCACCAGCCGTCGGCAGGGCATTTCGCACGGCCTTCACTAATCTGACTGTCGTGACTGGACACGTCGACTTCCGGGTTTTCGTCGAACCGCAACAGGGCGCCACCTACGCCGATCAGCTGGCCGTCGCCCGAGCTGCCGAACAGCTCGGCTACTCGGCGTTCTTCCGCTCCGACCACTACCTGGCGATGAGCGGCGACGGCCTGCCGGGCCCGACCGACTCCTGGGTGACGTTGGCGGGTATCGCGCGCGAGACCAGCTCGATCCGGCTCGGCACCCTGGTCACCTCGGCGACGTTCCGCTACCCCGGACCGCTGGCGATCGCGGTGGCGCAGGTCGACGAGATGAGCGATGGCCGGGTCGAATTCGGCCTGGGCGCAGGCTGGTTCGAGCCCGAGCACCAGGCGTATGCGATCCCGTTCCCGGACACGGCCGAACGGTTCGAGCGGCTGGCCGAACAGCTGGAGATCATCACCGGGCTGTGGACCACGCCGCACGGGGAGAAGTTCGACTTCGCCGGCAAGTACTACACCGTGGTCGACTCCCCGGGCCTGCCGAAGCCGCTGCAGGTGCCGCACCCGCCGGTCGTCGTCGGCGGCCTGGGCGCCAAGCGCACCCCGGCGCTGGCCGCCAGGTACGCCAGCGAGTTCAACGTTCCGTTCGTGCGGCTCGACACCCTCAAGACGCAGTACGAGCGGGTGGCCGCGGCGGTGGCGGACGCCGGCCGGCCGGCCGACTCGATGACCTATTCGGCGGCGTTCGTGGTGTGCGCCGGCCGCGACGAGGCCGAGATCGCGCGCCGCGCCGCGGCGATCGGCCGGGAGGTCGAAGAGCTGCGCAGCAACTCCCCGGTCGTCGGTACCCCGGCCGAGATCGTCGACCGGCTCGGCCCGTTCATCGAGGCCGGGGTGCAGCGCGTGTACCTCCAGGTTCTCGACATGTCCGATCTGGCGCACCTGGAGTTCTTCGCCGGCGAGGTGATCCCGCAACTTCGCTGAACAGGCGAGCCGGGGCGGCCGCGCTTAGCATCTGTGGGCGTGGCGCGGCCGCACTTCGACGAACCGGACAGCGCGCCGACGCAGCCGTGGCACAACCGCACCGGCCCGGTCGTCGGCGCCAGCCTGCTCGCCCTGGTCGTGATCGGTCTCGGGGCGCTGCTGGTCACCACGCTGGTGCGCGCCGACGACCCCGCCCCGCCGCCGCTGCGGTTCACCGACCCGGCCATGTCGGAGCGCCCGTCCGGGGCGGCCACCACAACCGCGACGATCACCACCACCCGACCGATCGAGACCACCGACATCGATCTGCCGTCCGCCTCGCCGGAGTCCCCGACCGACGATCAACCCGGCACCACCGCCGCCACACCGGACGAGGGCACCGAGCGCATCACCGAACGCGAACGCCGCGACGACGACGACCGGGCTCCGACGACGCGCCGGACACCCCGGACGAATGTGACGCGCAACCTCAATCCGTTCCACTGAGCGCCTACTATCAGTGGCCGTGGCGCGTTACGGCTCAGGAGACGACCCGGAATATCCCGACGACGCACCGACCGCCTACGGCGGCTACGGCGATCCGGGTCAGGGCTACGACCAGACGCAGGGCCAGCCCTACGGGGACCCGGGTTACGGGCAGGGATACCAGCAGGACCCCGAGCAGCCCTGGTACCGCAAACCCGCGGCGCTGGTGGCGTTCGGTGCCGTCGGCGCGCTGCTGGTCGCGCTGGTCGTCTACGGGCTGGTGCGGCTGGTGGCCGGCGACGAACCCACCACCGGCGAGCCGTCGCTGACCCCGCTGACCACCACCTCCCGCGCGGTGGCCCCGCCGCCGGCCACCACACCGACACGCACGGTGACCCAGACCGTCACGGCGACCACCACGGCGCCGGTGACCACGCCGACAACCACGGCGACCACCACGGTGCCGACCGAGACCACCACGGCCACCGAGACCACCACGGCCACCGAGACCACGACCGAGACGACCACCGAGACCACGACGGCCACCGAGACCACGACGGTCGAGGAACAGCCGTGATCGCCGGCCGCAGGCCGCGCTAGAAGGTGCGGTTGCGCGCGGCGAACTCGGCGACCAGCGCCTCGGCGCTGCGGGCCGCGGCCCGGCAGGCCCGGGTGGTGAACGGATCGTTGAGCGGGTGTTCGGCGCGCCGGCGCCAGCGCTGGGCGGCGGCGAACGCCGCCCGCGGCCCGTCGTAGGGCGCCTCCGGTCCCAGACCGAGCCGGCTGGCCGCGTCGGTGCCCGAACCGCCGATGATGCGGCGCAGTGAGGCCATCTCGTCTTCGTTCAATGTCGTCCGCCGCGAACGCAACTGGCTGAGCAGCCGCAGCTCCTCGAAGGCGTGGGTGTCGGCCAGCAGCGGGTCGATGTCGGCGATGATCCGCGGGGTGGCGTAGATCGGGTAGTTCTGCACGAACCGGCGCAGCGACACCAGCGCGGTGTGCGCCTTGAGCAGATCGGAGCGCTGCGCGAACTGCTGGTCGATCACATCGCGCAGCGCCACCAGCCCGCTGCGCTCGAGCAGCTCGTCGGCCAGCGCCACCGAATCGTTCACCCCGGCGCGCAGCACCGCGATCGCGATCCGGATGCCGAACATGCCGAACCGGTTCAGCAGCGCCGCCCGGGTCGGCGCGTCCACCGGCAGGGTGCTGTCCTCGCGGACGAACCGGTCGGCCGACAGCATCGCCTTGTGCAGTTCGACCGGGTCGACGCCGGCCAGTTTCTCCAGCGCCACGAACTCGGACTGGCGCAGCGTGCGCGCGGTCAGCGCGAGCAGCCCCGACACCGGCACCACCGCCTGGCAGATCCCGGTCTGCTCGAGCTCGCGGGTGAACCGGGTCGCCACGTCCTTGGCGGACAGCATCGCGTCGATGCGGCCCGCGCCGATCTCGTCGGCCCGCGACGCCACGCCGATCACCCCGAGCGCCCCGGCCGATCCGCCGACCAGTTCACCGATCTGCTTGAGCAGCGCGATGTCGGCGGCGTTGAGGGTCCGCAGCAGGAACACCACCGCGTCCACCCGCGGCACCCCGTCGCCGGGAACCAGCAGCCGCAGGGTGCGTTCGGAGACGTCGCGCGACAGCGACGACGTGCCCGGGGTGTCGATGATGGTGGCGTTGACGAGCTCGGGCGCCGGCCATTCGACCTCCAGGTCGACGATGTCGTCGGCGTCCAGATCGGCGAAGTCGAACGTCAGGCCGCCGTTGCGGCCGATCGGCACATTCGAACGGCGCCCGTCGCGGTGGTTGGCGGTGACCTTGGGCACCGGCCCGTGCCGGAACCAGGTGACGATGCGGGTCGCCTCGGTCGCGTCGGTCGGTGCGATCTCCTCGCCGACCAGGGCGTTCACCAGCGTCGACTTGCCCGCCTTGAGGGTTCCGGCCAACGCGATGCGGATCGGCTCGTTGAGCCGGCGGCCGATGAGCTCGAGCCCGTGGTGCACATCGGGGCGGTTCCGGTACGCCGGATCGGCCCGGTACGCGCGAATGGTGGCGCCCAGGATCGCGCGCACATGGTCACTCGTGCTCATCTGGGGCTACCTCGGCCGTCCTCCCGTACTCGGTTGTTGAACCGAGTGTCAGCGTAGGCGCGTTACCGCGGTGCGGCCGAGGTTAGGTGCGTCCGGCCCCGCCCCGAGGTGCCGGAGCAGCCTGACCGGCCGGGGTCCGGCCGGGTTGCAGCGCGTTGCGCGCCTGCAGCTCGCTCATCCGGGTGGTGTGCTCGATGACCTGGCGCAGGATGTCGAGCCGGCGTTCGAGCTCGCGGACCCGGGCGTTGCGTTCGTCCTCGGCCATCTTGGCCGCGGCGAGGGTGGCCTGCAGCGACTCGTTGAGCGAGCGGGTGGCCTGGTTGGCGATGGCCCGGTAGTGGTCGCGCAGCTGGCGCTGGATGCCCTTGAGCCGGTCGCGGGACTCCTTGCTCACCACGAACTGGACGTCGTCGACGAACCGCCGGGCGTTGAGCTTGGCCTCGTTGCGCACCCGCGACATCCGGTTGTCGATGTTCTCCCGGTAGGCGCTGCGGCCCATCAGCAGGCCCGCGCCGATCGAGATCGGGTTGAACATGCCCAGCCCGGCGAACGAGGTCATCATGCCGAACATCAGCACGCCGCCGTAGGAGCCCTGCAACCCGATGGACAGCTTGCGGCCCTTGCCGATCGGTTTGGCCTCCAGGCTGCCCAGCGATTTGACCTCGCCGAGGCTGGCGCCGAACTGGCGCGGGTCGATGCGCGGCATCTCGATCGCGTCCAGGCCGGCCTCGGTGAAGGTGCGGGCCACCTCCTCGGCGAGCACCTGCGCCCGCTGGTAGGCCCAGACGAAGTTGTCCCCGACCGCGGTGGCGACGGCCTCCTCGAGTTCGTTGCCGATCTCGGCCCAGTGCCGGGTCGGGTCACAGCTGTCGATCACCTTCTCGATGTGCTGGGTGATTACCCGGAACCGGGCGCGCAGGTCGTGGTCGATGTCGGCCGTCAGATCGGAGATGCCGTCGTTGAGCACCTGCTGCCACAGCGCGGTCTGCTGCAGCGCGTCCTGCGCCTCGGCCTTTCGCCGCTCCAGATCCTCCTTGAGCCGTTCCTGCGCCTGTGGGTCGTTGATCGCGGCCAGCTCGCTGTCCAGCGCCAGCTTCAGATGCTCTGCGGCGGAGCGGATTTCGGCAAGCACGAAATCGCGGATCCGGTCGTTCTGGCGGACCAGCACCTCCTGGGTGAGGAAGCGCACGATGGCCGGGAAGTTGGATTCCTCGTTGAGCTCCTTGTCGTTGAGCTGCAGGGCGTGGCTGCGCAGCACCGACGACGCCGGGATGATCGGGATGTCCAGCCCGGCGCGCTGCAGGTGCGCCCTGTTGGTCTCGACGATCTGGCGCCAGAACGGGTACAGGTCGGTCTTGGTGGCGATGATCGCCGCCACCGGGCAGATCTCGACCGCCTGGCGGATGAAGGTCAGTTCGGGTTCGGTGAACTCCTGGCTGGTGTCGCTGCACATCAGCACCGCGTCGGCGTCGGGCAGCAGCCCCAGCGTGGCCGACAGATGGGGTTGGCCGTGCCCGCCGACCCCGGGGGTGTCGATGAACGCCAGCCCCTTCTGCAGCAGCGGCCCCGAGGCGGTGACCTCCACCCGCAGCACCTTGCGGCCGCCGGCCTGCGGGGCGTGCCGCAGGTCGTTGACCAGCTCCGACATCGGGATCGGGACGGCGTCCGGTTCCTCGCCGTCCGGGTTGGCGACGATCAGCTGCGCGGACGGGTTCTCGCCGTAGGTCACCACCGTCGGCAGCACGGTGCTCTCGTCGTCGCCGACCCGGGCGACCGGCATGTTCAGCAGCGAGTTGAGCAGGTGGCTCTTGCCCTGTTTGAGCTGGCCGGCGATGACCACCCGGATCTGCGGGTCGGTGAGCCGGGCCTTGGCCCGGGCCAGCCGGTCGACGAGGTCACCACGGTCGTTGGTCTCGGCGATCCGGCTGGTGTGCTCGATCAGCTCGAGCATCACCTTGACCGGATCGGCCAGGTACTTCTTCTCGACGTCGCTGGGCTGTGTCATGGGGTCCTCGTCTGCGCGGTGCGATGTCAACCGTAGATGCGAAAGCTGGCGGGGATCGGAGTTGATCCCCGCCAGCTCCGGTCACTCGGTCACCAGAGGCTCACCTCGGTGTTGACCGACACCTGGTCGTGCTCCGAGTAGTCCCGGTTGTCGGTGTTGAAGCTGTCCGTCACCCGGTTGTCCTGGTTGAAGCTGTCGTTGACGGAGTTGTCGACCGAGTTGTCCTCCTTGTTGTAGCCGCCCGTGACGGACCCGGACAGGTCGCCGTGGACGTCGCCGACGGTGGTCATGTTGCCGTCGACCTCGTTGTGGGTGTGGCTGTTGTCGCTGATGACCAGCACCCCGCCCGAGCCACCGGAGCCGGCCGTGGCGTCGCCGCCCTTGCCGACACCGATCAGGCCACCGGGGCCGTCACCGCCGCGGGCGCTGCCGCCGTCACCGCCGCTCATGTCGACGTCGTTGACCACCGGTCCCTTGTTGTCCTTGATCACGTCGCCGCCGGCGGTGATGTCGCCACGGTCGTCGATCTTGTTGTTCAGGCCGCCGATGTTGACGTTGGAGTCCTTGATGTCGCCGGTGTTGACGTTCTCGTTGCCGTCGCCGACCACATTGCCGTCCCCGTCGACGTGGGTGGTGTCGATGTCGCCGGCGTTGCCGGTGTTGATCACCGCGCCCTCGGTGGCGGTGTTGGTGGTCTTGTTGCCGAAGGTGATGTCACCGAAGTCCAACCCGACGTTGACCCCGCCCTGCTGGACGTCCTGGCCGGCGAAGGTGGCCGTGTTGGTCTCCGGGCTCAGGAAGCGGGTGTCGTTGTGGCTGAGGGTGTCGTTGTTCGAGAACGCCTCGGTCTGCCGCTGCGGGGCGAACGCGATGCCGTGGGTCTGCGCGACGGCCTGCTGCAGCCCGACGACGGGGTCGCCGCCGCCCTTGACGACCGCGGCCGGCGCGACCGACGCGGCCACGCTCTGCACCTGGGCGGTGGTCAGGTTGGTGATGCCGGCGCTCTGCATGGCCCGGCCCGGGTCGGCGATGAACGCCTGGGCCTTCACCGGATCGCGGAACAGGCTGAGAATCCAGTCGATGACGTTGGTCATTGTTCTTCGGTCCTTCCGGGTGTGTGCTGTGGGTTATCGGTTCCTGCCGCCGGTCTTCCGGCGATCTGGTCATCACGGTAGGGCCGCGCAACACCCCGCAAAACGGGGTCGAAACCCCTCTCTGACCGAGCCCACCTAGGGGTTGCACATGGGGCCCCATTAGGGGATTAGGGGGTTATTAGGGGGTGGGTGCGAGGGTGTCGCGCCGGTGGGCGAAAGACCTGCGAAAACGACGACTGCGCGGCCCGCGGGCCGCGCAGTCGGTGTGGTGATCTGACTGTCAGATGAAGTCCAGGCCGGAGTCGTTCGGGTCGTCGAAGCCGAGGTCGGCCACCTCGATGACCCGATCGTCGGCGGACGGGCCGAACACCGGATCGTCGACCGCCGGGTCGTCGATGACGACATCGGGCACCCCGGTGTCCACCAGGGTGTCCGGGCCGCCGACCGACTCGCCGGTCGCCGAGTCGAGGATCGTGCCGGCCGCCTGCACCACGTCGGCGATCACCCCGCCGTCGTCGCCGGGGACCGGCAGCTCGGCGTCGAAGGCGTCGAACGCCGCCGTGGCCGCACCGCTGGCCCACACATTGGCGCCCGGATCCGCCCCGGGCAGACCACCGGACGCGGCCACCGACAACGAGTCGGCCACCACCGGGATCAGGTTGTTGACGTCGGCAACGGTCACGTTCGTCAGGTTGGCGTCCACCAGGGCCTGGTCCGGGTCAGCGGCGAACCGGGCTGCCGCCTCGGGGTCGCGCACCAGCGACATGACGAAGTCCAGCAGCTCGTTGGCCATGCAACGCCCTCCTCTCGTGAATCCGGCCCCGATGCTATCGGCGGGTACCGGCCCTCGAATCGGTGCGAATACCACCTCCCCGACCCCACCCATTAGGGGACTTCGCATTAGGGGATTGCGCCGCGTTAGGGGAATTTAGGGGCAATCCGGGTGATCGGGCCGTGCTGCCGTTATCGTGAGGGTCGGCCCCGACGCCCCGACCGGTCCGCAGGCCGGTGCCCGATCCGCAAGCCCATTCGCAGAGGTGGAGATGAGCGACTCTCTCGGGTTGTCCATAGGGATGACCAACCTGGTGGCGGCCCGGATCGGTCGCCCCCCGGTGCTGCGCCGGTCGGTGCTGACCCTGTTCGACGATCGCCCCGCCGAGGTGGGGGTTCCGTCGGAGAACCCGAACCTCGACAGACCGGGGACCGTGCTCACCGGTTTCGTCGAGCGGGTCGGGGACCCGGTGCCGCTGGTGGCCGCCGACGGTTCGGCACACCGCGGCGAGGACGTGCTGGCCGAGGCGCTCGCCGCGATGGCGCGCACCGTCGGCGGCGGGACCCCGATCGCGGTCGCGGTACCCGCGCACTGGGGACCGGCCACTGTCGAGGCGCTGCGAAACGCGTTGCGCGCCAAGCCGGAACTCTCTCCGGCCGGGCTTCCACCGGCGATCGTGCCGGACTCGACGGCGGCCCTGTCGGCGCTGCAGGCCGCACCGGGCCTGCCGACCAGCGGGGTGATCGTGCTGTGCGACTTCGGCGGCAGCGGCACCAGCATCACGCTGGCCGACGCGGGCTCGAACCTCGACCCCATCGGCCAGACCGTGCGCTACGCCGACTTCTCCGGCGACCAGATCGATCAGGCCCTGCTCAACCACGTCCTAGCCGGGATCGCGCAGGCCCACCAGACCGATCCGGGCAGCACCGCGGCGGTGGGATCGCTGGCGCGGCTGCGCAACGAGTGCCGGCTGGCCAAGGAACGGCTGTCGGCGGAGACCACCGCGATGGTGCACGCCGAACTGCCCGGCATCACCACCGACGTGCGGGTGACCCGCAACGAGCTGGAGCAGCTCATCTCCGAACCGCTGGAGGGTCTGCTCGCCGCGGTCGATGAGACGTTGCGACGCAACAACATCGCGCCGTCGGCCGTGTCGGCGGTGGCGACCGTGGGCGGGGGCGCGAACATCCCGCTGATCACCCAGCAGCTGTCGACGCGGCTGCGCGCACCGGTGGTCACCACCCCGCAGGCGCAGCTGAACGTGGCCGCCGGGGCGGCGCTGCTCGCCGACAGCGCCGAGGCCGCCACCGGGCTGGCGCCGGCGGCCGATGTGCCCACCTCGATGGCGCCGTCCGCGTGGGCGACCGGTGCGGCCGGCGACGATGCGCAGTCGTCGACGTTCCGGGCGCTGGCCTGGTCGCAGGACGACAGCCAGGAGGAGCCGGTGCCCTACACCGGCGAGGACTACACCTTCGACCAGACGGGCGCCCGCCCCGCGATGCAGTTCAGCCACGAGGAGGAGGCGCCCCCGGCCGAACCCGAACCGCTGCCGTTCTACAAGCGGCCGGTGGTGCTGTTCGGGGCGGCGGCAGCCGCGGCGCTGCTGGCCATCGGGGGGCTGACCTACACCCTCACCAGCTCCAGCGGCAGCACCTCCCCGGTGACCGAGACGGCCACCACCGTCGAGACCGGGCCCCCGCCGGAGGGGCCGCCGCCCACCCCGCAGACGGTCACCGTCACCGGCTCGGACGGGCGGCCGAGCACCACGGTGCTCCCGCCTCCTCCGCCGCCGGAGACGACCAGCTCGTCGGCCACCACCACGACCACCACGTCGCCGACCACCACCACGACCACGACGACCACCACGACCACCACGACGACCACCACCACGACCACGACCAGCACCACGACGTCGACCCCCACGACGACCGCGACCCAGCCGTCGACCCCCAGTACGTCGTCGGCGCCGCCGGACACGCCGACCGTCCCGGACAGCGAACCGCAGGACGACACCGGCGAGTCGTGAGCCATGGCGAAGTCGGCGCCGGGACCCGGTTCGGCCATTCCGCCGGCGGCCCATGACGCCGTCGCCGCGCTGACCGCCACCCCGACGACGCCGGTCAAGCTGCTGGTGTCCGGCGGGGTGGGCACCGGCAAGAGCTCGGCGCTGAGCGCGGTGCGCGGTGCGCTGCGCGCGGCCGGGGTGACGGTGCTGACCCACCCGCCGCAGCCCGGCGACGATCCGGCCGCGGCGGTGGTGATCGACGACGCGCATCTGCTCAACGACGACGAACTGGGCCGGCTCGTCGAGCGGGTGACCGCCTGCCCCGCGACCCTGGTGGTGGCCGCCGAACCGGTGGCGCACCGAAAGTCGTTGCGGGCGTTGACTACCGCGCTGGAGCGGGAGAACCCGATCGTGCGGCTGCGCGCCCTCTCCCCCGCCGAGGTGTCCCGCGTCGTCGCCGGAACTCTCGGCGGCACACCGCAGTCGGAGTTGGTGCGGTCGTTGTTGGCGGCGACCGCCGGGCTGCCGTTCTTGCTCTATCCGGCGCTGGACGCCCTCGCCGGCCAGGACGACTGGACCGCGGCCACCGACGCCGCCCGGTTCGCGCTGATGGAGCGGTTGCGCCGGATGGACCAGGCGGTGCTCGACACCCTGCTGCTGACCTCGCTGAGCCCGGAGTTGGGCGCCGACGACGTCGCCGCGGCCCTGCGCGTCGACACCGACCGGGCGGCGGCCCTGGTCGACACCGCCCGCGCGGGCGGGTTGGCCGACCCCGCCCACGACCCGGCGTTCCTGCGGGCCGTGCATGCGGCGGTCGCGCAGATCGTGGGCGTGGCCCGCCATCACGACATCGAGATCGCGCTGCTGGTGTCACAGACCGAATCCGGCACGCTGTCAGCGGATCTGGCGGTGCGGCTGGCCCGGCACGGGCTGCGTGACGACCGGCTGGCGGCCGCGCTGGTCGAGCTGGCGTCCCGGTTCGAGAACCAACCCGCAAGGGCGGCAACACTTTACCGCGCCGCGGTGGACGCCGGCGCCACCCGGGCCGACTCCCGGCTGGCCGATGCGCTGGCGCTGACCGGCGACTGCGCGGCGGCCGGCCGCATCGCCGACGACCTGTTGGGTTCCGACGACCCCGCCGAACGCGCCGCGGCGGTGCGCATCGCCGCCAGCGTGGCCGTCCACGACGGCAGCGTCGCGCAGGCGGCGGAGCTGTACCGCTGGCTGGGGCCGTGTCCGGACGCGTTCGTCAACTCCGCCGGCGCGGTGGTGCTGGTGGCCGCCGGGGATGCGGCCGCCGCGCGCGCCACGCTGACCGGCGAGTCCGCCGGACCTCCGACGTCGGCCGCGCGGGCGGCCCGCAGCCTGGCCGAGGGGCTGCTGGCCTCTCTGGACGAGGGCTACCCGGCGGCGGTGACGCGGCTGGGGCAGGCGCTGAGCACCGATACGCCGGTTCGCCGCGTCGCCCCGGACACCCCGGCGGCCCTGGTGACGCTGGCCGCGCTGCACGCCGGGGACCCGGTGCGGGCGCGCAGCGTGATCAGCCGCGCGGTGCGGGCCGGCCCGGGCGGCGACGGCGGGCGCGAAACCCCGTTCGTGACCCGCCGGCACCGGCTGCTACTGGGCTGGGTGCGCATGCTCGACGGTCAGTTGCCCGCCGCCGGCGCCGACGTCGCCGCGGCCACCTCCGGCGCGACCCTGCACCGCCGGGATGCGTTGTGGGCGGCCGCGTTGCAGACCGCGATCGCCCGCCGCAGCGGCGACACGGGTGCGTTGCAGCGGCATTGGTACGCGGCGATGGAGGTGCTGGCGGAGTGCTCGGTCGACCTGTTCAGCCTGCTGCCGCTGGGCGAGCTGTGGGTGGCGGCGGCCCGGCTCGGGCAGCTGGACCGGGTGCGCCATGCGCTCGACGAGGCGTTCGGGCTGCTCGACGCCCTCGGCCGGCCCACCCTGTGGTCGTTGCCCCTGCACTGGGCCGGGGTGCACGCCGGGATCCTGGCCAACTCCCCCGAGGCGGTGGCCCCGCACGGGCAGGCGCTGACCGCGGCGGCCGCCGACAACGCGTTCGCCCGCGCGCTCGCCCACGCCGGGCGCACCTGGCTGCGGGTGCTGGCCAACCATGTCGACGTCGAGGACGTCACCGCCGCCGCGCGCACGCTGGCCCAGTTCGGCCTGACCTGGGACGCCACCCGGCTGGCCGGCCAGGCCGCGCTGCAGACCTCCGACGGGCGGGTGTCCGGGGCGATGCTGCAGCTGGCCCGCGACCTCAAACAGGCGTCGGCGGTCGACGACGGTCTCGATGACGTTCCCGACACCCCACCCGCCGCCCCGGGAGCGGCCGCGAGCCCGGCCCGGGCCGGCACCGCCGCGCCCGCCCGGCCGGCCGCCGCGCGGTTGAGCGACCGGGAACGCGAGGTCGCCGAGCTGTTGCTGCTCGGTATGCCCTACCGCGACATCGGCAATCAGCTGTTCATCTCCGCCAAGACGGTCGAACATCACGTCGCACGGATCCGCCGCCGGCTGGGGGCCGAGTCGCGGTCGGAGTTGCTGTCGATGCTGCGGGCGCTGCTGGCGTCCGAAGGCTGAGAAAGGGACCGCGACGTTCTTACAAGGTCAGGTTAGGGGAACCTTCGTAGCGGGGTTTTCCCGCGGGGTGCGACTATGACCTGGCAGTCGAGCATAAGTTACTCGTTAGTAACATAGCGGAAGTTACCGGTCGGTAATCACAGACTTCGGGAGGCACGCGGTGGACCAGATGCTGCTCAGACAGATCGTCGGGCTCGGGCTGACGGCGATCGTTCTCGTGTTCGCCGCAAAACGAGTGCTGTGGCTGGTCAAACTGATCCGCTCCGGGGCCAAGACCAGCCCGGAGAACAACCGTAAGGACCACCTCGGCACCCGCATCAAGACCCAGATCGAGGAGGTGTTCGGGCAGACCCGGCTGCTGCGCTGGTCCATCCCCGGCCTCGCCCACTTCTTCACGATGTGGGGCTTCTTCATCCTGGCGTCGGTCTACCTGGAGGCCTACGGGCTGATCTTCGACCACGACTTCCACATCCCGATCATCGGCAGGTGGGGCGTGCTCGGGTTCCTGCAGGACTTCTTCGCCGTCGCGGTGCTGGTGGGCATCATCACCTTCGCGATCATCCGCGTGCTGCGCGAACCGAAGAAGGTCGGCCGCAGCTCCCGCTTCTACGGCTCGCACCTGGGCGGCGCCTGGGTGATCCTGTTCATGATCTTCAACGTCATCTGGACCTACGCCCTGGTCCGGGGTGCGGCGGTGAACACCGGCGCGCTGCCGTACGGCAAGGCCGCGTTCTTCTCGCACTTCATGGGGTGGGTGCTGGCTCCGCTGGGTCAGCCCGCCAACGAGTGGATCGAGACGCTGGCGCTGCTCGGCCACATCGCGGTCATGCTGATCTTCCTGCTGATCGTGCTGCACTCCAAGCACCTGCACATCGGCCTGGCCCCGATCAACGTCACCTTCAAGCGGATGCCCAACGCGCTGGGTCCGCTGCTGCCGGTGGAGCACAACGGCGAGCCGGTCAACTTCGAGGATCCGGCCGAGGACGCCGTGCTCGGCAAGGGCAAGATCGAGGACTTCACCTGGAAGGCCTACCTGGACTTCACCACCTGCACCGAGTGCGGCCGCTGCCAGTCGCAGTGCCCGGCGTGGAACACCGGCAAGCCGCTGTCGCCGAAGCTGGTGATCATGAACCTTCGCGACCACCTGTTCGCGAAGGCGCCCTACATCATCGAGGGCAAGCCGCGCCCGGAGGAGGGTTCGGTCGACTTCGCCGCGCTCGGTGACAAGCTGCGCGGGCACGGTGTGCCGGAGGACGGTTTCGCCCGTATCGAGGGCTCCGGCCCCGAGCAGGCGCTGCGCCCGCTGGTCGGCACCGCCGAACAGGGCGGTGTGATCGATCCGGACGTGCTGTGGTCCTGCACCACCTGCGGCGCCTGTGTGGAGCAGTGCCCGGTGGACATCGAGCACATCGACCACATCGTCGACATGCGCCGCTACCAGGTGATGATGGAGTCCGAGTTCCCCGCCGAGCTCGGCGTGCTCTACAAGAACCTGGAGACCAAGGGCAACCCCTGGGGCCAGAACGCCAAGGACCGCACCAACTGGATCGACGAGGTCGACTTCGACGTTCCGGTCTACGGCAAGGACGTCGACTCGTTCGAGGGCTTCGAGTACCTGTTCTGGGTCGGCTGCGCCGGCGCCTACGAGGACCGCGCCAAGAAGACCACCAAGGCGGTCGCCGAACTGCTCGCCATCGCCGGGGTGAAGTTCCTGGTGCTCGGCGAGGGCGAGACCTGCACCGGCGACTCGGCCCGCCGCTCCGGCAACGAGTTCCTGTTCCAGCAGCTGGCCGCCCAGAACGTCGAGACGCTCAACGACGTGTTCGAAGGCGTGGAGCGGGTGGACCGCAAGATCGTGGTCACCTGCCCGCACTGCTTCAACACGCTCGGCCGCGAATACCCGCAGGTCGGCGGCAATTACACGGTGCTGCACCACACCCAGCTGCTGAACCGGCTGGTGCGCGACAAGAAGCTGATCCCGGTCAAGCCGACCGACGCCTCCAGCCGCGGACTCGACATCACCTACCACGACCCGTGCTACCTGGGCCGGCACAACAAGGAGTACACCGCTCCGCGTGAGCTGATCGGTGCCTCGGGCGCCAAGCTCACCGAGATGCCGCGGCACGCCGACCGCGGCCTGTGCTGCGGCGCCGGTGGTGCGCGGATGTGGATGGAAGAGCACATCGGCAAGCGCGTCAACACCGAGCGCACCGAGGAGGCGATGGACACCGCGACGACGATCGCGACCGGCTGCCCGTTCTGCCGGGTGATGATCACCGACGGTGTCGACGAGGTGTCGGCGGCCCGGCAGGTGGAGAAGGCCGAGGTGCTCGACGTCGCCCAGCTGCTGCTCGGCGCGCTGGACAAGAGCAGCGTCAAGCTGCCCGAGAAGGGCACGGCGGCCAAGGAGGCCGAGGAACGCGCGGCCAAGGCGGCTGCGGCGGCTCCTGCGGCGGCGCCGGCCACGGCCGAGGCGCCGACCACGGCCACGGAACCGGCGACCGTCGAGCAGAAGCCGGCGGCGGCCAAGCCGGCCGCGGGCGCGGCGAAGCCGGTCACCGGGCTGGGCATCGCCGGCACGGCCAAGCGTCCGGGCGCCAAGAAGAAGCCCGCCGCCCCAGCCGCCGAGACCCCGACCGCCCCGGCCGCCGGGACCACGGCCGAGGCGCCGACCACCGAGGCCAAGCCCGAACCCAAGGGGCTGGGCATCGCGGCCGGTGCGCGCCGTCCGGGCGCCAAGAAGAAGCCCGCTGCTCCCGCCGCCGAGGCCCCGGCCGCCCCCGCCGCCGGGACCACGGCCGAGGCGCCGACCACCGAGGCCAAGCCCGAACCCAAGGGCCTGGGCATCGCCCCCGGCGCGCGCCGTCCGGGCGCCAAGAAGAAGCCCGCTGCTCCCGCCGCCGAGGCCCCGGCCGCCCAGCAAGCGGAGTCGTCGGGTGAGAGCGCACCGCAGGCACCGGCTCCGGATACCGGGACGTCGGCACCCGAGCCGAAGCCGCAGCCGGAGGTCAAGGGTCTGGGCATCGCCAAGGGTGCCCGCCCGCCGGGTAAGCGCAAGTAACCGCGACCTGCGGCTTTGGATATTCGGTGGACGGCGGTGAGACGATGGTCGGCGTGACCACCCAGCACGTGCCGTTGCATTCGACCGGACGCCAGCCCCGGCAGCGGACGTTCACGCAGTCGTCGAAGCTGCAGGACGTCCTCTACGAGATCCGCGGGCCGGTACACGAGCACGCGGCACGGCTGGAGGCCGAGGGGCACCGGATCCTCAAGCTCAACATCGGCAATCCGGCGCCGTTCGGGTTCGAGGCGCCCGACGTGATCATGCGCGACATGATCCAGGCGCTGCCGTACGCGCAGGGCTACTCGGACTCCAAGGGCATTCTGTCGGCCCGGCGGGCGGTGGTGACGCGCTACGAACTCATCGAGGGCTTCCCCCGCTTCGACGTCGACGACGTGTACCTGGGCAACGGCGCGTCCGAGCTGATCCAGATGGTGCTGCAGGCGCTGCTGGACAACGGCGACCAGGTGCTCATCCCCGCCCCGGACTACCCGCTGTGGACCGCCTGCACCTCGCTGGCCGGCGGCACCCCGGTGCACTACCTGTGCGACGAGACCAACGGCTGGAACCCCGACATCGCCGACATGGAGTCGAAGATCACCGATCGCACCAAGGCGATCGTCGTGATCAACCCGAACAACCCCACCGGCGCGGTCTACAGCCGCGAGATCCTCGAGCAGATCGCCGAATTGGCGCGTCAGCACCAGCTGATCCTGCTGGCCGACGAGATCTACGACAAGATCCTCTACGACGACGCCAAGCACATCAATATGGCCGCCGTCGCCCCCGATGTGCTCACCCTGACGTTCAACGGCCTGTCCAAGGCCTACCGGGTGGCCGGGTACCGGTCCGGCTGGTTGTGCATCACCGGCCCCAAGGACCACGCCACCAGCTTCATCGAGGGCATCACCCTGCTGGCCAACATGCGGTTGTGCCCGAATGTGCCTGCGCAGCACGCGATTCAGGTGGCACTCGGCGGGCACCAGAGCATCGAGGATCTGACCAAACCCGGCGGTCGGCTGCTCGAGCAGCGGGATGTGGCCTGGCAGAAGCTCAACGAGATCCCCGGGGTGTCGTGCGTGAAACCGCAGGGGGCGCTGTACGTGTTCCCGCGGCTGGATCCCGAGGTGTACGAGATCCACGACGACGAGCAGCTGGTACTGGATCTGCTGCTGCAGGAGAAGATCCTGCTCACCCAGGGCACCGGCTTCAACTGGCCGACCCCCGACCATCTGCGGATCGTCACCCTGCCGTGGGCGCGCGACCTGGCCAACGCGATCGAGCGGCTCGGCAACTTCCTGGTCAGCTATCGGCAGTGAGCCGGGCGCCCCGGCACATCGCGATGCTGCACACCGCAATACGGTTGGTGCCGTGACGCATTCGCACGCACACTCGATGTCGGGTCCGGTACCGGTGGGGCCGCTGGCCGCCCGGATCGTGGTCGGCCTGCTCGTCGCGATCGGGGTGGCGGTACTGGCCGGCGCGGTGCTGCTGTGGCCCAGCGGGCGGGCCGCCGAGATTCCGCTGCCGTTCCAGGACGCCACCGGCGGGGCGGTGACCACCGAGGCCGGCCACGTGCTGTCCACCCAGCGGGCCGGCTGCGGCAGCCCGTCGGTCGGCGCGGTGTTGACCACGACCCAGCAGCCGGCGCCGGCGCCGGTCGAGGCGGGCCGATGCGTGCTGGTGCGGGTCGGCATCGATTCCGGGCCCAATCGCGGGGCGGACACCGTCCTGGAGTTCAGCGGCGGCCCGGGACAGCCGAATCTCGTTGCCGGCGACGATATCCGGATCATCCGCCAGGTCGACGAGGCCGGCGTGACCAGCTATGCGTTCTACGACTACGAACGGGGCTGGCCGCTGATCGCGCTGGCCGCGCTGTTCGCGGTCGTGGTGGTGGCGGTGGCGCGCTGGCGGGGCCTGCGGGCGCTGATCGGGATCGTGATCGCGTTCGTGGTGCTGGTGGTGTTCCTGCTGCCGGCGCTGCGGGACGGCGCGCCCGCGGTGCCGTTGGCGCTGGTGGGTTCGGCCGCGATCCTCTACGCGGTGATCTACCTGGCCCACGGGGTGAGCCTGCGCACCAGCTCGGCGCTGCTCGGCACGCTGACGTCGTTGCTGCTGGCCGCGGTGTTGTCGTGGGCCGCAATCGAACTCGCGCACCTGACCGGGCTGTCGGAGGATCAGAACAACGAGGTCGCCGCGTATCTGGGCGGGGTGTCGATCACCGGGCTGCTGCTGGCCGGATTCATCATCGGTTCGCTGGGCGTGCTCAACGACGTCACCGTCACCCAGGCGTCGACGGTGTTCGAACTGGCCGAGCTCGAGGGCAGTTCGCGGCGGGCGGTCTTCGTCGGCGCGATGCGGGTGGGCCGCGACCACATCGCCAGCACGGTCTACACGCTGGTGTTGGCCTACGCGGGCAGTGCGCTGCCGCTGCTGCTGTTGTTCAGCGTCGCCAACCGCTCGCTGGCCGATGTGCTGACCACCGAGAGCGTAGCGATCGAGATCGCCCGCTCGGCGGTCGGCGGGATCGCGCTGGCGCTGTCGGTGCCGTTGACCACCGCCATCGCCACGATCCTGGCCACCCCGCGCGGATCCACCCGCCGAGCAGACGCGTAGACCCCCGAAACGGGCCGAGATCGGGGGTGTTTGCGTCTGCTCGCGGGAAGAACTCGCGGGGAAGAACAGCTACCGGCCCTCGAGCAACTCCAGCAGGTAGTTGCCGTAGCCGGACTTGAGCAGCCCCTGGGCGAGCGCGGCCAATTCGTCGTCGCCGATGTAGCCCATCCGCCAGGCCACCTCCTCGGGCACCGAGATCTTCAGCCCCTGGCGCCGCTCGATGGTGCGCACGTAGTCGGCGGCGTCCAGCAGTGAGTCGAAGGTCCCGGTGTCCAGCCACGCGGTGCCGCGGGCCAGCACCTCGACCCGCAACCGGCCCTGCCGCAGATAGGTCTGGTTGATCTCGGTGATCTCGTACTCGCCGCGCGCCGACGGCCGCAGCGACCGGGCTATCTCGATGACGTCGTTGTCGTAGAAGTACAGGCCCGGCACCGCGTAGTGCGATTTGGGCCGGGCCGGTTTCTCCTCCAGCGACAGCGCGGTGCCGTCGGGACCGAACTCGACCACCCCGTAGGCCGACGGGTTGGCCACCCAGTAGGCGAAGATCACGCCGCCGTCGACGTTCTGGAAGCGCTGCAGGCTGGTGCCCAGGCCCGGGCCGTAGAAGATGTTGTCGCCCAGGATCAGTGCCACCGAGTCGGAGCCGATGTGGTCGGCGCCGATGACGAACGCCTGCGCCAGCCCCTCGGGCCGCTCCTGCACCGCGTAGCTGAGGTTGATGCCCCACTGCGAACCGTCGCCGAGCAGGCGGTGGAACGCCGGCGCGTCCTCGCGGGTGGTGATCACCTGGATGTCGCGCAGCCCCGCCATCATCAGCGTCGACAGCGGGTAGTAGATCATCGGCTTGTCGTAGACCGGGACCAGCTGCTTGCTGACCCCCAGCGTGATCGGATGCAGCCGGGTGCCCGATCCGCCGGCCAGGATGATGCCGCGCATCAGAACGGTGTGGCCTCCAGCCAGGCGTCCCACAGCGCGGTGTCGCCGAAGATCTCGATGCCGGTCTCGGCGACCGGCCGGCGCCGGGTGATGGCCAGCAACAGGTCGGCGGCCGGACCGCGCAGCGCCACATCGCCTTTGCCGTGCTCGTGAGTCCAGGACAGGCCGTCGTCGTCGTTGAGGATCGTCCACTCGCCGGTGGGGCCCAGGCCCGCTTCGGTGGCGTGCAGATGAATGGTACGCCCGCGGGCCAGCGGGGGGTTCTTCCGGTCGGCCTGCACCACCATCAGCTCGATCCACTCGCTGATCGCGTCGGCGGCCAGCTCCGGCGCCGCCGTGAAGTCGGCGCCGAGGGCGAGCGCGGCGTCGGCGGTGTGCACCAGCACCTCGTGCAGGCGCCGGCGCACCCACCAGCCGGCGGGCCGGGTGCCGACGAACGTCCACACCCGCGCGTCGGCGCCCACCTGTTCGACGGCGATGATGATCTGCTGGGCGCCGCCGTTGAGCCAGGCGATCGCCCCGTCCTGGTCGTCCGGCGGTCTGCCGTCGCGCACCTCGCGCGGATCCAGCGGTTCGCTGCGCCGGTCGGCGATGATCTGTGCCGCCCACCGGTTTCCGCGCCCGACGTGACGGAACAGTTGTTTGAGGGTCCACTCCCCGCAGGTCGGTACCGGGGTGGCGGGGTCTGCGTCGCGGATCAGTTCACCGAACGCCTTGGTCTGGTCGAGAAGGGCCGCACGGAAGTCCACGGTCACGAACCTACAGCGGTGCGCGCCTTTCCAAGGGCAATCGGGAGCGATGCCCAGCCCCGCAGCACCCGGGTCGGCCGGCGCTGCCCGCTGCCGGCCGCTCTGGCGTCGGGGAAGCGCTCGAAGAACGTGCGCAGCCCGACCTCGCCCTCGGCGCGGGCCAGCGCCGCCCCGAGGCAGAAGTGCCGCCCGCCGGAGAACGACAGGTGCTTGCCCGCGTTGGCGCGGGTGATGTCGAAGGTGTGCGGGTCGTCGAAGACCTTCGGGTCGCGGTTGGCGCCGGCCAGGTGCAGCACGATGAACTCGCCGCGTTCGATGCGGGTGCCGGCCACCTCGACGTCGCGGGCGGCGACCCGCGCGGTCATCTGCACCGGCGGGTCGAGCCGCAGGATCTCCTCGACCGCGTTCGGCCACAGCTCCGGCCGGTCGGCCAGCGTCTCGAGGTGCTGGGGCGCGTCGAGCAGCATCCGGATGCCGTTGCCCAGCAGGTTGACCGTGGTTTCGAAGCCGGCGGCCAGCACCAGCCCCGCGGTGGCCTGCAGTTCCCGCTCGGAGAGCACCGCGCCCGCATCGGAGGCCGCGATGAGCTGGCTCATCAGGTCGTCGCCGGGGTGTTCGCGCAGCCGGCGCAGGTGGTCGACCAGCCAGGCGTTGAACCCGGCCACCCCGGTCTCGACGTCGAGGTACTCCTGCCAGGACAGCCCGATGTCGAGGCTGGGCGCACCCAGTTCGCCGTAGTGCAGGATGCGCGGCCGATCCTCGTGCGGCACCCCGAGGATGTCGCTGATCACCGAGACCGGAAGCTGCGAGCAGTAGCGGGCGACGATGTCGACCACCCCGCCGTCGGTGGCGTCCTGTTCGGCGGCCAGGGTGTCGAGCAGCTCGTTGGCGGTCTGCTGGACGCGTTCACGCAGCGCGGCGACCGCGCGCACGGTGAACACCGACGACACCAGCTTGCGCAGCCGGGTGTGGTCGGGCGGTTCGATCGACAGCAGCGACGGCGGCTCGATCGGGTGCAGCAGCCCGGGGTGGGCCATCCGGTTGACCCACTGCAGCGGCCGGGGCAGGGTGCCGCCCTGGGAGTGCACCCGGAAGTCCTCGGAGCGCAGGATCTCGTTGGCGATGGCGTGGTCGAAGGTCAGCAGCCCGGCGCGGGCGCGGATGATCGGGCCGCGGCGGCGCCATTCGTCGGCGAAGGCGGCGGGGTTCTCCCGCACCCGCGGGTCGGCGATCAGCATCGCCTGCGGGTCGCCGCGCCGGGCGCCGATGCGCGACATGGTCCGGATGAAGCCGTGCAGCGCCAGCCACCGGACCCGCTGCTTCATGGTCGCCATGACACTCCCGTTCACCAGTGTGCTGATCAGGCTACCCTGCCCCGGCCGCGGCGGAACACGGCCCGAAGGCGCGGCAATCGCGCGCGTGGACAACGACTTTCGTGGTGACCCAAAGACCTCGTCGTGACCGGGTCAGCCGCAGAAGATCAGGAAGCAGTTGCGCGGTCCGCCCGGGCCGTAGGACCCGCCCGGCCGGGACGGGGTGTAGGGCGAGCCGCCCGGCCGGTCGTCGCTGTGATACGCGGGCACCTGCTGCGGCCCGGGGGGTGCCGGCGGCTGGTAGGCGGATCGCGGCGGCGCGGTCGGTGACGGCGGCGGCATCCACGGTTGATAGCGCGGATACCAGGGCCGCGGGTTGTACTGGGGCGGGTGGTTGTACTGGGGCGCCCGGTTGTACTGGGGCGGCTGGTTGTACTGGGGCGGCTGGTTGTACTGGGGCGCCCGATAGATCGGCGCGGGGGCCGGGGCGGGCGCCACCGGGACCGGTGCCGGCGCGGGTGCGGCCGGCGGTGGCGGTGGCGGCGCCTCGGGCGCGGGAGCCGGTGCCTGCGGCGCTGGGACCGACACCTGCGCGGCGGGCTTGGGCGCCTCGACGGCGACGGTGCGCGGCGCCTGCGGGACCTGCTGCGCCACCGGCACCGGCGGTTTGATGGTCTGCGCCGCCGGCGGTGGGGCCGGTTTGGCCTCGGGTGCCGGTTCGGCCGCGGGAGCGGGCTTGGCCTCCGGGGCGGGTTTGGCCTCGGGAACGGCCGGCGGCGGGGCCTCCGGGTCGACGGTGCTGGGCCCGATCGCGGCCTCGGCGGGGCTGGGCCGCTGGTCGGCGGTGGGCCGGATGCTCACCGCCAGCGACACCACCAGCGCGACCACGCCGACGACGAAGATCGCGGTCATCGCGCTGCCGACGAGCAGGAAGGGTCTGCCGCGCTCCGGTTCGGCCACCTGCAGTTCGGTGCGGGCGTCGGGGTCGACGTACTCGCCGTCCGGCGCGTCGGGCGCCCGCTCGATGTACATGCCGTCCGGGGTGATCAGCGGGCTGCCGGCGGTCGGCCCGTCGGGGTCCTGCGAGTAGGCCAGCGCGGTGGTGGACGCCTCGAACGCCGGGGCGTTCGCGGCCGCCAGCGCGGCGCCGCGGGCCAGCGCCATCCCGGCTTCGTCGGGAGCGCTGACCGGGATGCGCACCAGCGGTTCGAGGTGGGCCTTGACGGCGGCGATGTCGACACCGGAGCCGATGACGAACAGGCCCTGCGGCACCGGGTCCTGCGCCTCGACGGCGGCGGCCATCTCGGTGAGCTCGGCCATCGCGTCGCCGCCGTGCAGGGTGCGGCTGAGCACCTTGACCACCGAGCCGTCGGTGGTGTTCACCACCGACAGGGTGGCGGTGTCGCGGTAGATGAACAGCAGCGCGGTGGTGTCGTGGCCGACGGCGCGGCCGGCGGCCTGCGCCAGCGCCGCGGCGGCGTGGCTCTCCGACACCAGCAGCACATCGTCGAGGCCGTGGGTGATGAGCGCGTCGCGCAGCGCGGCGGCCTCGGCGTGGTCGCTCCAGACGACGCCGATGGACAGCAGGTGATGCCCGCCTTCGGCCGCGCTCTCCTTGGTGCCGAGGATCGCGGCCACCACCTGGTCGGTTGCCGAACCCTGGCCGGACGTGACGTCGAAGGTGTCGTGATCGACCGTGACGCCGTCCGCTTTTTCGCCCTCGACCAGCACCATGCGGACCGTCGTAGGTGTCATCGACACACCTAACGCGATGTCCACCGGATCCTCCAAGCGTTTGCTAGGCTGCGTCGCTGTGTGTCGGCTCCGCGTTCCCGACGGGCCGACAACTAGTACTTAATCGTCATCGACGGGCGCCGCGTTACAGCGCACATCACATTTGCTGACCGATCAAGCGCGGGCCGGCCCGCGGTCACGGGCCCGGTGTGTTCGACCCTACCCGCGTCGGCGGCCCGGTGCCGCGGTGTGCGGTGACGGATCCGGCGTCAGTCCACCCGGTGGAAGTTCGGGTGGGTCTTGAAGTTCAGGTAGGACCGCGACGGGGTGGGGCCGCGCTGGTTCTGGTACTTCGATCCGGCCTGCGTGCTGCCGTACGGGTGCTCGGCGGGGCTGGTCAGCCGCAGCAGGCACAGCTGGCCGATCTTCATGCCGGGCCACAGCGTGATCGGCAGGTTGGCGACGTTGGACAGCTCCAGGGTGATGTGCCCGGAGAAGCCGGGGTCGATGAAGCCGGCCGTGGAGTGGGTCAGCAGCCCCAGCCGCCCCAGCGACGACTTGCCCTCCAGCCGGCCGGCCAGATCGTCGGGCAGGGTGCAGCGCTCCAGCGTGGAGCCGAGCACGAACTCGCCGGGATGCAGCACGAAGGGCTCGCCCTCCTTGGGCTCGACCAGCGTGGTGAGGTCGTCCTGGCGGGTGGCCGGATCGATGTGGGTGTAGCGGGTGTTGTTGAAGACCCGGAACAGGTTGTCCAGCCGGACGTCGATGCTGGACGGCTGGATGAGGCTGTCCTCGAACGGATCGATCGAGAGTCGTCCGGCAGCGATCTCCGCCCTGATATCGCGGTCAGAGAGCAGCACCCGACGAGCCTATCCGGTCATTTGTTAGAGTTCACCAGCGAACTGGCCGGTGTAGTTCAATGGCAGAACATCAGCTTCCCAAGCTGAGAACGCGGGTTCGATTCCCGTCACCGGCTCCAACACCGGACCGCTGCCGGTCGGCTCCTCTGTGATCGGGTGACAGCCGCCGCGCTCTGGCACGTCGAATCCTGTTGCGGCTCAACGACACCGGCGCTTCGCGCAGCCGGTTGCCGCACCCAACGTCAGCGCAGGTAGACCTCGTGGCCGGTCGGATAGCCGCCACCCTTGGTGGTGACGTGCACGTGGTCGTAGTGGCCGTAGGCGCCGCCCCTGGCCCCTTCGGGGGTGTAGTACACGCCCCGCCAGATGGCGTCCTGCAGCGCGAACCGCTTGGCGTTGCGCAGCACGAAGGCCACGATCTCGTTGCCGAGCGCGATTCCCTCGGCGCTGGTCGGGTTGGGGATCATCACGTCGATCGCCAACCCGTTCGGATGCCAGCGCAGCGCGTCCGGGCGGACCCCGCCGATCTGGCGGATCTGCGGGAACTCGGCGCTGATGGCCCGGGCGGCGAGGATGGTCTTGACCTGCAGCCCGCGTTCGGAGGCCACCCCCTGCGGCAGGGTCATGTCGATCGGGCGCCAGCGCGACGCCATCTGCACCGTCGCGGGTTCGCCCGGGGCCGCGGTCATCGCGACCTGGTTCGCCCCGGCGGCGACCACCTCCACGCAGCAGGGCGGTGCGACGTCGTCGACGGGTGCGGCCTCGGCTCGGGTGGGCTCGCGATCCACCGGGGTGTCGGAGGCGACGCCGAGCCAGATGGCGGCGGCCGGGCCGAGCACGGACGCCAGCGCGACTGGCGAGATCCGTCGCCCCTTGGCTAACGAGTGCCGGCCCACGGGTCTGCACCATACTTCACAGAGCAAATCCGTTCAGCATGCTCTCCCGCCCGCGGATACGTTTCCGCAGGTCATCGACCTGAAATTTATTTGTTATCGAAACGTTATTGGTGCCGTCGCCGCGCCGAAGCGACCGTTGCCCGCCGATCGGCTAGTGCGGGCACGCCCCCGGCGATCGCGGCCGAGGAGTACCCTCAGACACTGATTCATGCGAGATCGGGGGCATGCCGCGATGAACCTGGTGCTCGGCCTGTCGTTGACGTCCCGGGCCATCCGATGGGTGCTCGTCGAGGGCAGCACCGGCGAGGGCCCGACCGCCGACCGCGGCACCATCGATCTCGACCCCGAGACCTTCGATCCCGGCGCGCTGCTCGACGTGTTGCCGGTGGCACTGGACACCGACGCGGTGCATGCGGTCGGCGTCACCTGGTCGGCGCGCGCCGAGGGCCCGGCGACCCGCCTGCTCACCGCCCTGGCCGAGCGGGGCCACGGCAACGTGGTCGCGGTGAGCGACCGCGAGGCGGCCGCACAGCTGGCCGCCGGCATCGCCGACATCACCGAACACGACAACGTCGCGGTCGCGGTCGTGGAGCCGGACACCGCGATGCTGGTCAAGATCTCTCCCGCCGCGGACGGCGGGCACGACGGGGCCGTTGTGGTCGAGCAGCTCCCCCGCCCCGCCGACGGCGCCGACGTGGTCGAGCTGCCCGCCGGCCTGATCGTCGCGTTCGACCCCGAGGCATGGCAGCCCGACGCGGTGTTCGTCGTCGGTTCGGCCGACGACCTGGAGGTGCTCAGCGCCACGCTGGAGGGGGTCACGGCCGCGCCGGTGTTCTCGGCCGCCGAGGCCGACCTCGCGATGGCCCGCGGCGCGGCGCTGGCATCGGCCCGCGCGCTCGCCGCGCTCACCCCCGCCGCGGCGCGGCTGCCGCGCCGGGTCGGGGTGCTGGCCTCGCTGGTGGCCGCCGCGTCGATCACGTTGGTCGCGTCCACGTCGGCGGCGATCGGGCTGTCGCTGACCCGCGACGACCACCCGGCCGCACCGCAGGCCGCGGCGGAGACCCCACCGCCCCCGCCGCCGGCCGACGAGACCGTCAAGGCCGCCAAGCTCGCCGACTCGCTCAACCAGGCCATGCCGCTGGTGGCCCAGACCATGGTGGTGGCCGCGCCGCCGGCGCCCGCGGTGGTGCCGCAGACGGTGTACCAACCCCCGGCCGCCGAACCGCCGGCCTATGCCGCGCCGGCCGCCGAGCAGGCCCCGCAGGCCGAGGCGCCCGCGGTCGCGCCACCGCCGGGGATGGCGCCGCCGCCGGTGCCGCCGGTCTACGTTCCGCCGCCCAAACCGCGGCTGCGTGACCGCATCATCGAGCGCATCCCGATCATCAACCGGTTCCACGAACCGAAATACGAGTACCCGCGCTAGTTCTCCCGCACCGGCCGGTCACGGGCAGGCCGCCGGCGCGTCCTCACGCACCGGAAGACCGGCAGGCAGCGTGTAGGTGACCACCGCCTCGGCGGTCTCCGCGGCGTCGTTGTACACCACGTGCGGCACCCCGGCGGGAATGAAGATCGACTGGCCGGCTGCGAATTCGACCGGCCCGCACTGGTGCGCGGTCCGCACCTTGAGGCTGCCCTCGCTGACCACCGAGTGCTCGGGGCCCGGGTGGGTGTGCCAGCCGCTGGTGGCGTGCCGGCCCAACTCGAGCTGTTGCACATACAGCGTGGTCGGGTGGCCGACCGAGATGATGGTGACCGGCGCATCGGTGGTGCCCTGCGCGAGGTCGGTGCGCTCGATATCGCCCTGCGCCGGGGTGGCGCCGGCGACCGGGGCCGACGTCGAAGCCAACACGGCCAGCGCGACGCCGGCGGCCCATCGGATTCGGCTCGTCACGTTGTCTCCCATTCCTGCGGTGACCGCGCATCGACGCGCGGTGTCGGACCGGTCGCCAAATACCGGATCGCCTAATTCTGGGGCACCGGAATGGGAATCGGCACCGGTACGAACGGAACCGTCAGGTAGGCCGTCGTCATCGGCGTCGTGGTGGCGGTGGGTACCGAGGTGCTCGTCGGACCCGGGTCCACCGTCGTCGTGGTGGTTGTGGTGGTCGGCGTCGTCGTTGTGGTGGTCGGCGTTGTCGTTGTGGTGGTCGGCGTCGTCGTTGTCGTTGTGGTGGTCGTCGTCGTGGTGGTCGGGGTGGTCGTGGTCGTGGGCGGCGGCGCGGCCGGCGCCGGCGCGACCGGATGCTGGGTCACCGGCGGTGGGGGCGGCGGCGCGGCGGGGGGTTCGGTCACCGGCGGCGGAGGCGGCAGTTCGCTGATCACGGTGACGGTTTCGGGCGGCGGCGCGGGCTTGACGTGTTGCGGGGGCACACTCGTCGGCGGTGGCTCGGTGGTGGTGCTGGCGGTCAGCGCGATCGCCACCCCGCCGACGGCGACCAGCGCCACCGCGGCGGCGACCCCGAACACCGTCAACGGCACCCGGTGCCAACCCGCGTCGTCGTAGGAGTCGGCCGGCAGGTACTGCACCGGCTGGCGACTCGACGCCGGTCCGGTGTCGTAGCGGTACTCGTTGTCGAAGGACTCCGCTACGAAGGGCGCCGGCTCCTCGGTGGGTTCCTCCTGCGACCAGGCCAGCGCCGGCGCATCCGCGGCTTCCGCCAGCATGGGCGCGGCCAGCGTCGCATCCGCCGACTCGGGTTCCGCAACAGCAGGCGCCACACCGGTTTCCGCTTCGGCTGCGGGACCGTAGGCCGCGTACAGCGCGGCCCCGGTGGCGGCGTCAAGCCCCGGACGCGGTGTGGTGAGCACCGGCACCTCGACTCGTTCGGCGAGCCGTCGAGCGATCAGCGGGATGCCCGCTCCCCCACCGACGGTCACCACCGACGCCACATCGGACCAGCTGATCCCGTTGCGCTGCAACGCGTTTGACAGCGCATCGAGCGCACCGTCCAGTGATGCGCTGATCAGCGACTCCAGATCGCCGCGGTGCAGCGTCAGCGTCGAACGGTGCCCGGGCAGTTCGACCACCAGCTCGGTACTGGTGTCGTAGGTCAACCGTTCCTTGGCGGCGCGGCAGGCCTCGCGCAGCCGGGCCAGCGCGCCCACCGCGGCGGTGGCGGCCGGGTCCACCGCGCCGGTCGAGGCCACCGTGTCGAGCACATGACTCAGCAGCGCCTGATCGATCAGATCGCCGGAGAACTCGGCGTAGCGCACGCTCTCGCCGATCGGCTCGAACGAACTGGTGGCGTCGGCCAGGGTGATCCCGGTGCCGCCACCGCCGAAGTCCAGCAGCGCGACCACCCCGTGCGGCACCAGGCCCGGGTGGGCGTTGAGGGAGGTCAGCGCGGCGATCGCGTCGGACACCAGCCGCGTCGGCCGCCCGTGCGGGGTGAACACCGCGCTGGCCGCCAGCGCGTCGCGCAGCGCCCGGACGGTGGCGCCGCCCCAGTGCGCCGGTATCGCGATCGCGATGTCGGCCGACGGCACCCCCGCACCGCCGGCCAGCTCGGCCAGCGCGTCGACCAGCAGCCGCTCGGCGCGGTGGGTCGACCCGTCGGGGGCGACCAGCGGAACCGGGTCGCCGACCCGTTCCACGAACCCGGTCATGGCGAAGCCGTCGCTCAGCGTCACCGCCGACCGACGTGTTACCGGTTGATTGCCGACACGAGCCGCGACGAGGTTCGACGTACCGATCGACAACCCCAAGGGGGCGTTCATAACGCCGCACACCCTATCGGTCCGCGGCTTCCGATCCGCTCAGACACTCCGAACCAACCCCGTTCGGCCGTCACGGTTTTGAGCCACACCGAACGGGTACAGCCAAAGCCATGACTTCGCTGTGGCTGGCCGGCCGCGCCCCTCGCCCGGCCGAACCCGCCCCGCTCGACGCGGCGTCCCGCTCGGCCGGGGTGGTGGTGGTCGGCGCCGGGATCACCGGGTTGATCACCGCGGTGCTGTTGGCGCGGGCCGGCAAGGACGTGCTGGTACTCGAGGCGCGCACCGTCGGCGCCGGGGCGACCGGCAACACCACCGCCAAGATCAGCCTGCTGCAGGGCAGCAAGCTGTCGCGGATCCTGGCCAAGCACGGCGCGAAGCGCACCCGGCAGTATCTGGACGGCAACCGCGAGGGCCAGCACTGGTTGCTCGGCTACTGCGCGTCGCACGGGCTGTCGGTGCAGCGCGAGGACGCGTTCACCTTCGCGCAGTCCGAACAGGGGCTGGCGACGGCCCGCCGGGAGCTGGCCGCCTGCACCGAGGTGGGACTGGGCGCCGAGTGGGTGGATGCCGAGTGGGCCGACGGCGCAGCGGTGCCCTTCCCGTTCCGCGGCGGGGTGCGGCTGGCCGATCAGGCGCAGTTCGACCCGGTGCCGCTGCTGGACCGGCTGGTCACCGAGCTCGAGGAAAGAGGGGGGCGGCTCGCCGAAGGCGTGCGGGTGCGCACGGTGAGCGGTGGCCGCAACCGGCTGACCCTGGGCGTGCGCACGACCGGCGGCGACGAGTACGACGTGCACGCCAAACAGTGCGTGCTGGCCACCGGGATCCCGATCCTCGACCGCGGCGGCTTCTTCGCCCGGCTCAAACCCCAGCGGTCCTACTGCCTGGCCTACCGGGTGCCGGAGCCGAGGCTGCGCGGCATGTTCCTGTCCACCGACAGCCCGACCCGGTCGCTGCGCTACGCGCCGACGGCCGACGGCGACCGGTTGATCGTCGGCGGCGCCGGGCACCCGGTCGGGCACGAACGGCACCCGTCGTCGTCGGTGCAGGAACTCGACGCGTGGACCAAACGGCACTTCCCCGGCGCCACCCAGACGCACTACTGGTCCGCCCAGGACTATGCACCGGTCGACGAGCTGCCCTACGTCGGGCCGATCCTGCCGGGAAACGAAAGTGTTTTTGTAGCAACTGGTTTCGACAAATGGGGGATGACCAACGGGGCGGCCGCGGCACTGGCGCTGGCCGGGCGCATCCTGGGCGGGCGGATGGACTGGGCCGACGCGTTCGCCGCCTGGAGCCCGCATGAGCTGTCCGGGATCCCGCAGGCGGTGCGCAACAACCTCGAGGTCGGGTTGTATCTGGCCCGCGGCTGGGTCACCCCGGCGGCCCACATCGGCGGTGGCCGGCCCGAGGCGGGCGGGGTGGTCAGCGGCCCGCCGTGGCGACTGCGGGGCTGCGCGGTGGTCGACGGCCGCGAGTACCGGGTCTCGCCGGTGTGCCCCCACCTGGGCGGCATCGTGACCTGGAACGACGCCGACGAGGCCTGGGAGTGCCCGCTGCACGGGTCGCGGTTCGCCCCGGACGGCACCCTGCTGGAGGGTCCGGCGACCCGCGGACTGACCCCGGAGAGCTAACGGTATGTTGCGGCCATGGGTGACATCGACGAGATCAAACTGGTCAAGTACCGCTACCTGCGCGCTCTGGACACCAAGGACTGGGAGCTGTTCGCCGCCACGATGACCGAGGACGTCGTCGGCAAGTACGGCGAGTCGATCGGCGAGGAGCACCACTTCGCCAACCGCGACGAGCTGGTGAACTTCATGCGCACCTCGTTGGGGCCGGAGATCATCACCGAGCACCGGGTCAGCCATCCCGAGATCACCGTCGACGGCGACGAGGCCACCGGGATCTGGTACCTGCAGGACCGCGTCATCGCGCCCGACTTCAACTTCATGCTGATCGGCGCCGGCTTCTACCACGACCGCTACCGGCGCACCCCGGACGGCTGGAAGATCTGCGAGACCGGCTACGACCGCACCTACGACGCGTCGATGTCCACCGAGAACCTCAACTTCAAGGTGAAACCCGGTCGGGCCCTGAAGATCTGACGGCTACTTCGCGATCGCGATCAGCGCGCCGGGCCGCAGCCAGCGGATGATCTTCACCAGGGTCGGGTCGTCGATCGCCACGCAGCCGGCGGTCGGCCCGCCGTCGGTGGCGTGCAGGAAGAACGCGCCCCCGTTGCCGGGGATCCGCTCCTTGTTGACGCCCATCACCACCGCGTGTACGTACTGCGGGATGTTGAGGTTCTCGGTGCCGCTGGCCGGGTCGGTGCGAAACGGGCACTTCGACTTCTCGCACACCTGCATCGTGTTGTAGGTGGGGCTCGACATGTCGCCGTCCCACCAGTGGTTGGGCCCCACCTGCACGTAGGGAAGTCCGCCGCCCGGGTTCGGGGCGGTGCCGAACGCGAAGTCCAGCGTGAACACCCCCATGGGGGTCTTCATCTCCCCGTCGTGGGTGCGCGGCGCCATCCCGTTGGCGCCGATCCAGGCGTCGATGCCCACCCCGACCGGCTGCCAGCCGGCCGCGGTGCGCTGGTAGACGTCCATCTTGGCTTTCGAACCACCTACGCCCACAACGGAAATCACCTGGGTGGCGGCACCGACCAGGTCGGCGAACCACGGCTTGGGCTGGGCGTGGGTGACCGGCGCGCAGACCACCGCGGTGCCGGCCAGCACCGCGGCCCACAGCAGGTTCAGCAGCCGGCGCACCGGCTCATGCTAAGTGCGCGCGGCGGCGCCCCCGGGTAGCCACGCGGCGCCGGCTGGGTTTGGCGCGCCGCGCCGCGGATACGTACAGCAGATGACCGTCCGCACCAACCCGCTGCTCGTCGGGCGTCCGCACGGCCTGCGGCAGATCGGGACCGGCCTCGGCACGCTCGATCGCGAGGTGTTCGAGGCCATCGCCGACTCCCCCAGCCCGCTGCTCGACGCCGTGATGCCGCGGCTGACCCGCGCCGCCGATCACGGCAAGCTGTGGTTCGCGGTCGCCGCGGCGCTGGGCGCGGCGGGCGGGCCTGCGGTGCGCCGCGGCGCGATCCGCGGGGTGGCCGGCCTAGCGGTGACCAGCCTGCTGACCAACCAGGTCGCCAAGCGGGTGTGGCAGCGGCCGCGTCCGGACCGGCTGCGGGTGCCGCTGCCCCGGCGGGCGCGACGGCTGCCGACGTCGAACTCGCTGCCGTCCGGGCACGCCGCGAGCGCGGCCGCGTTCGCCGTCGGAGTGGGGTTGGAGAGCGCCCCGGCGGGCCTGGCGTTGGGGCTGTTGGCCGGGCTGGTCGGGATGTCGCGGGTGGCCACCGGGGCGCACTATCCGGGCGACGTGTTGGCCGGGTTCGCGCTGGGCGCGACGGTGTCGGTGCTCGGCGCGCGGGTGGTGCCGCCGATCGTGCCGGCCGAGCTGCCGGCCGGTGACCCGCTGTGGGTGCCCACCCCCGAACGCCCGGACGGCGCCGGGGTGGTGCTCGTGGTCAACCCGGAGTCCGGCGGCGGATCCGCCGGCGCGGCCGCCGATCGGGCCCGAGAAGCCCTGCCGCGCATGGAGGTCGTCGAGGTCGACGACGGCGCACAGGTCGCGGCCGCGCTGCGGGAGGCGGCCGGGCGGGCGGAGGTGCTCGCGGTGTGCGGCGGCGACGGGACGGTCTCGTGCGCGGCCGGTATCGCGGTGGCCGCGGGGTTGCCGCTGGCGGTGTTCCCGGGCGGGACGTTCAACCACTTCGCCAAGGACATCGGCTGCGACAGCGTCGAGGCGACCGTCGAGGCGATCCGGCGGGGCAGCGTGGCGTGCGTGGACGTGGCGTGTCTCGCCGCCGACGACAACCCCGAGCAGATGGTGGTCAACACCGCCAGCATCGGCGCCTACCCGCATTTCGTGCGGATCCGCGAGAAGCTCGAGCACCGGATCGGCAAGCCGCTGGCCGGGCTGTACGCGATGTGGCACACGCTGCGCCGCGACGAGCCGGTGCGGATCCGCTACGACAACACGACCCTGCAGACCTCGCTGTTCTTCCTCGGCAACTCGGTGTACCTGCCGTCGGGGTTCGCGCCGTCGCGGCGCACCCGGATGGACAGCGGGCTGCTCGACGTGCGGATCCTGGAGACCGGGCGGCGGTTCGCCGCCGGCCGCATCCTGGCCGCGCTGGCCACCGGGCGGCTGCGCAGCTGTCGGCTGTACCACGAGTTGCGGGTGCCGCGGTTCGGCTTCACCGCGCTCGACGGACCCACCCCGCTGGCCTGCGACGGTGAGATCGAAATGAGCTGCGCGACAGCCGAGTTCACGTCGAGTTATCGGGCGCTGCGGGTGTTCCGGCCGCGGGCATGAGCGGAAGCGCCAGCCGGCACCCGACGAAGTAGGCATAGCCCAGCGCCCAGCCGGCCAGCACGTCGGTCGGGTGGTGCACGTTGAGCAGCACTCGGCCGACGCCGATCGTCACCACCACCGCGGCCCCGGTCACCGCCCAGCCCAGCCGGGCCCGGGCGGTCAGCGCGGGCCGGGCGACGGTCAGATACGCCGCGACCGCGACCAGCACCCCCAGCGCGTGGCCGGACGGGAACGCCGTCCCCCAGGCGTCCACCAGCGCGGTGGCCGGGCGGGGCCGGTCGGCGAGCGCCTTGGCGAGCTCGGTGACCAGCGCCGACCCCTCGACGGTGACCAGCAGGAACACCGCCGTGCGGATGCGACGGCGCCAGAGCGCGGCGACAATGACGACCGCCCCGACCAGCCGGAAGGCGCCGGGTCCGAGCACGGTGCAGAACACGTCCCATCCGGTGACCCAGCCCGGATGCCCGGCGGCGAAGTCATGGGCGCCGGTCAGCACCGGAGTGTCCAGGCCGGCGACCCAGGACCACCGGTGCGCCCAGGCGACCCACAGCAGCACGTAGATCGCGGCGGCGAGGAGCGCCGAGCCCGGCAGCCACCGCGTCGAAGACCTCATTCGACTAGCTCTACCAGGTGTGGCCTACTGGGATTAGGGTGATCGTTCATGGCCGTGATTGTGCGCAGGCTGTTCCGCATCGGCCGGTTGCCCGACGAGTTGCGCGCGCAGGTCGAGGCGGAGGGACTGCGTTTCCTCGAGGAGTACGTCCCGGTCACGCGGCGGTTCAGCGGTCGAATTCCCGGTAAGCGTGCCCACGGCGATGTGGCCAGCTACACCGGCGCGCTGGCGCTGACCGACGAGCGGGTACTGGCCACCTTGTCGACGGTGCCGAAGCTGGCCGCCCGCAGCGTCGATCAGCGTTGGGACGCAGAACAATCCGGCAACACGACCGTGGAACTGTCCGAGACCGGGCTGCTCATCGGCGTCGATCTCCCCGCGGTCGATCCGCGGTTCTCCGGAACGCTGTCGCTGCACTACAAGGCCGACCTGGATCCCGGTCTGCTGGCCTCGCTGCCCCTCCGCAGGCTGGCCTTCGACGTGCCGCCCGGCTACGTGTTCCGCGCGGTCGGCGTCCCCTACGATCCGTAGCCCGCCCGGGGGTGAGGCGATCGGGGTGAGGAAAAGGGTTGCCAATTCCGTGGGCAGCGGGTTCGGTGTCCGGTCGGGATACTCGATGCTGGGCCCGCGGCAGCGGTGGGCCCGCCCGACGGGAAAGGACACCGGGTGAGCGACGCGCGGCGGGACAACGTGCTGATCGTGCACTGGCACGACCTCGGCCGCTATCTGGGTGTCTACGGCCACGCCGAGGTCAGCAGCCCGCATCTGGACCGGTTGGCCGCCGAGGGCATCCTGTTCACCCGCGCGCACGCCACCGCTCCGCTGTGCTCCCCGTCCCGGGGGTCGCTGTTCACCGGCCGCTACCCGCAGAGCAACGGGCTGGTCGGCCTGGCCCACCACGGCTGGGAGTACCGGGCCGGGGTGCGCACCCTGTCCCAGCTGCTGTCCGAGGCGGGTTGGCGCACCTGCCTTTTCGGGATGCAGCACGAGACGTCGTTCCCGGCGCGGCTGGGCTTCGACGAGTTCGACGTGTCGAACTCCTACTGCGAGTACGTCGTGGACCGCGCCACCGAGTGGCTGGCCCACCCGCCGTCCGAGCCGTTCCTGCTGACCGCGGGGTTCTTCGAGACCCACCGCCCGTACCCGCCGGAGCGCTATGAACCCGCCGACCCCACCGCGGTGGCGGTGCCCGACTATCTGCCCGACACCCCCGAGGTGCGGCAGGACCTCGCCGAGTTCTTCGGCGCGATCGCGGTGGCCGACGCCGCGGTCGGCCGGTTGCTCGACGCGCTGGCGGCCCGCGGGCTGGACCGCAGCACCTGGGTGGTGTTCTTCACCGATCACGGGCCCGCGCTGCCGCGGGCCAAGTCGACGCTGTACGACGCGGGCACCGGGATCGCGATGATCATCCGGCCCCCGGGTGACCGCACCGTTTCGCCGAAGGTCTACGACGAGCTGTTCAGCGGGGTCGACCTGCTGCCCACGCTGCTGGACCTGCTGGGGGTGGACATCCCCGCCGAAGTCGAGGGCCTCTCGCACGCCGCGCAGCTGCTGCGCGACGAGCCGGAGCCGGTGCGCACCGAGGTGTACGCCGCCAAGACCTACCACGATTCGTTCGATCCGATCCGGGCCGTGCGCACCAAGGAGTACAGCTACATCGAGAACTACGCGTCCCGCCCGCTGCTGGACCTGCCGTTGGACATCGCCGACAGCGCTCCCGGCCGCGCGGTCGAGCCGCTGACGCGTGCGGTCCGACCGGAACGCGAACTCTACGATCTGCGCGCCGATCCGACCGAGTCGCACAACCTGCTCGGCCCGGACGCCTCCCCCGAGGCGCTGGCCGTCGCCGACGAGCTCGCGCTGCTGCTCAACGACTGGCGGGTGAAGACCAACGACGTCATTCCGTCGGAGTTCGCCGGCACCCGGATCTCCGAGCGCTACACCGAGACGTATCTGCGCATCCACGGCGACGGGGTGACCAGCCGGTCGGCCATCGCCAGCGAACGCGGGGTCGACCAGGCCCACACCCGGTAGATCCGGATTGCTCGACGCGCGGCAAGCTCGGGATTCCCACTACCGACGATCGGGACTTCGGGTCACATCATCGCCTTTAACCGGAGGAGAATATCGATCACAAAGAAGAGCCACGCAAAGGTGAGCATGGCAGGCAGGACAAGATCCAATTTCTTTCTTGTCATCCGCAAAGTTCTGAAGGGGCGGCCATGAACAGGCGCCAGCTGCAAGTACACCTTCTTACGTAAGCGGCGTCCCGCAAGAAAACTCGCGTACTCGTGCTCGCGCAAAGCCTCTTCCGCCGAGACGGTTTCGACCTGCCTGCCTTCCCTATTGAATCGCGACCCAAGGTTGAACTTGTGATAGTCCACGATCGCGCACCGAGAAAAAATCACCGGATAGAACACGTACCAAGCAGCCACCTGCGCCATGAGGAAGGTGACGAAAAAAGCCAATTCAGCGCCCGATCCCAGGAGAATCGCACCCGTTGCCAGGAATAGCGATTGTGTCGCGACAGACAGTTGACGATACGCCTGAACGTTGGATTCGTAGGTTGACCATTTGCTATCGGGACGGAGGTGGTCGTCGTGCGCTCCAGGCATGGGGTGATCCTAAGCGTCTGATCAGTAACCGAACCCGCCGCACAGTGGTGATTCATCCGCGGTTCGAAGCTGTTGGTCACCGTGACCGCGTCTACCGTCGTTCTCGACTTCAACCCATACCTCCGGGCCGGAAGCTCTTTCGCAGCCGTTCACCCCAGACTCTTCGACGTCGAACCTCCTAACCAGCTCCTTAGCGAACCCTCAAGAACCACAAGAATTTTCAGCAAGTCTTCCTGTTAGAAGGTCAGGTTTTGCCCATGCCGTCTCATCCCACCGCCTACCTGGTGCTGGCTTCCCAGCGCAGCGGCTCCACGCTGCTGGTGGAAACGCTGCGCGCGACCGGTGTCGCCGGAGAACCGGGTGAGTTCTTCCAGTACCTGCCGCATACGAGCATGTCGCCGCAGCCGCGGGAGTGGTTCACCGGCGTCGAGGACGAGTCCATCCTGCGGCTGCTCGACCCACTGATCGAGGGCAAACCCGACCTGGCGCCGCCGGAGATCTGGCGCGACTACATCCGCACCGTCGGGCGCACCCCGAACGGGATCTGGGGCGGCAAGCTGATGTGGAATCAGACGCCGCTGCTGCTGCAGCGCGCCGCCGGGCTGCCGGACCGGTCCGGCGCCGACCTGATGTCGGCGATCCGCGATGTGATCGGCAGCGACCCGCTGCTGATCCACGTGTACCGGCCCGATGTGGTCTCGCAGGCGGTGTCGTTCTGGCGGGCGGTGCAGACCCGGGTGTGGCGGGGCCGGCCCGACCCGATCCACGACGCCCGCGCCCAGTACCACGCCGGCGCCATCGCCCATGTGGTCAAGATGCTGCGCGAGCAGGAGCAGGGCTGGCGCAAGTGGTTCGCCGAGGAGGGCATCGAGCCGATGGACGTGCCGTATCCGGTTCTGTGGCGCAACCTCACCTCGATCGTGGGCACCATCTTGGAGGCACTCGGCCAGGATCCGCGGCTGGCACCGCCGCCGGTGCTGCAACGCCAGGCCGATCAGCGCTCCGACGAATGGGTGGAGCGCTACCGCGCCGACGCCGCCCGGCTTGGCCTGCCCACCTGACCCGGGCCGACGGCCCGAACCTGGCCGGCCCGGCTGAACGACGACGAAAAGCATTGGCTGAGAAGGACGTTGGATGATGAACGGGCGAAGGCCGAGGCGCTCGGCCATTGGCCGCTGACGAAGGCGCTGACCCACCCGCGGATCCTCGCGCCGGCGGTCATCTCCTTCGCCATCACCTACGGGCGCTGCGCGGTCGGGTTCTTCCTGCCCACCATCGTCGCGGGTTTCTTGCGACGAGTACGGGTTCGGTTGAGCGTCACCGATCCGGCCGGCGACAGCAAGGCCGCGATGTGGGTGGTGGGCGCGCTGTCGCTGGGCGGGGGCCCGGTAGCGGATCAGACCTGCGCGACAACGAAGATCCGCCGGAACGGGAACAGCGTGGTGCCGTCCGCGCGGGGCGGGTAGGCCGCATCCAGCAGCGGGATCAGGTCACGCCGGAACCGCTGCCAGCCGTCGTCGTCGAGCCGCTCACGCACCGGCCGCAGCGTGGTGCCGGACAGCCAGCGCAGCACCGCGTGCTCGCCGGCGAGCACGTGCACGTAGGTGGTCTCCCAGGCGTCGACCCGGCAGCCGGCGTCGGCGAGCAACTCGGCGTAGCCGGTCGCACCGTCGACCGGCAGAGCGCCGAAAGCGGTGTCCGCCAACGCATCAGCCCATGTGCGCGAGGCGACCAGCTCGCGCACGGCGCGGTGCGACGGCGCGTCGAAGTTGCCCGGAACACCGACCGCGAGCCACGCCCCGGCCGGCAGCTCGCGCACCCAGCGGGTCAGCAGCGCCGCATGGTCGGGCACCCAGTGCAGGGTGGCGTTGCTGACCACCACGTCGATGTCGGGCCGCGGGGTCCAGTCGCGCACATCGCCCAGGTGCGCCGCGATGCCGCGCTGCCGGGCGGCAGCCACCATCTGCGGCGAGCTGTCCCACGCCTCGATCGCCGCGGCCGGCCACCGCCGCGCCAACGTCGCGGTCAGGTTCCCGGGCCCGCAGCCGAGGTCGACCACCCGCCGGGGTGTGACCGCGCCGACCCGGGCCAGCAGTTCGTGAAACGGCCGCCCGCGGTCGTCGGCGAAGCTCAGATACGCGTCCGGGTTCCACACCCCGCCAGTGTCGCGCCCGGAGCTCTCGGCCGTCACTCGGTGCGGCGCAGCGCGAACACGGTGGCGTCGTCGGTGCGTGCGTCGTCGCGCAGGGCGTCGCGCAGCAGCTCGCACACCCGCTGCGGCTCGGTGTCGGCACCGATCGCCGCGGCGGCCGCCACCAGCGCGCCCAGCCGCGTGTCGATGTCCACCCCGCGGCGCTCGATCAGCCCGTCGGTGTAGAGCACCAGGGTGGCGTCCGGGTCGAGGCCGACGGCCTGCGGCCGGAACGTCACCTGCCGCCCGACCCCGAGCGCGGGGTGACGGGGCAGCTCGACCAGCGCCGCCGCCGCGCCGCGGACGATCACCGGCGGCAGGTGACCGGCGTTGAGCAGTTCGACACCGGCGCGGGCGGGGTCGAACGCGGCGACCAGCGCGGTGGCCATCTCGCCGGGCAGCAGGGTGCGCACCAGCTCGTTGAGCTCTCCGAGCGCGGCGCCGATGTCGCCGGAGCGGACCACGTAGGCGCGCAGCGCATGCCGCAGCTGCGACATGGTGGCCGCGACCGCGAACCCGTGCCCCGCGACGTCACCCAGCACCAGCACGGCCCGCCCGTCGGGCAGGAAGATCACGTCGTACCAGTCGCCGCCCACCCCGAACCGGGTGGCCGGCTCGTAGACCACACCGAGCTCGGCCCCGGGCACCTGGGGCAGTTCGGCCAGCAGCACCGCCTGCTGCAGCGCCTCGGCCAGCCGGCGGTCCCGGCGCAGCTGCCGCTCGATGCCGTCGCCCACCCGCCGGCCGAGCAGGTTCGCCACCTCGACCTGCGCCGGTGTCCAGGGCCGTGACGTGCCGCGCACCAGTTCGACGTACTCGGCGAACGAACGCCGCGGTCCCAGCCGCACCCCGCCGGTCGGATCTCGCCGCAGCTCCTTGTGGTGCGGGTCGCCGCCCCAGCGCACCGACCGGATCTGCTCGTCGCGGAACCACAGCAGCCACGCGGCCGCCTCGGGCACCGGCACCGCCAGCACACCGGCCGCGTGGTCGGCGACGCCGGCCGCGGCGCAGTCCTCGTCGGCGCCGGCGTGATCGGTGACCAGCCCGTCGGCCCCGCGCTCGGCCAGCCGGCGGCCCAGCGCGTCGATCACCTCGCCCGGCGGGCACCGCCCGGCGGTCCGCACCTCGCCGGGTCGCCAGGTGGCGGCGCCGTCGGCCGCGACGACCTCGGCGAGCGTCGTTCCCGGATCGGTCAGGGTTGCCAGCGGGTCGGCGTCGGACTCGGCCAGCCGGCTGCCGATCTGCTCGATGCGCAGCAGCAGGTCGACGCGTTCGGTGGCGGCGGCCGCGGCCTGGAACTGGGCCAGCAGCGCCGACGCGGTCTTGGCAAGGACCTCCACACCGGCGCGGGTGCGCTGCGACGGCCGGCGCGGCGCGCGGTAGTGGTGGCAGGCGATCAACCCCCACAGCGCGCCGTCGACGGTCAGCGCCGCCGACATCGAGGCGGCCACCCCCATGTTGCGCAGGTACTCCAGGTGCACAGGCGACACCGCCCGCAGCGTCGCGTCGCTGAGGTCCAGGGCCGGGCCGACCGCGCCGGCGGCGGCCACCAGCGGAACCGGTTCGTGGTCGACCGCCGGGATCAGCCGGATCGGGTTGCGCAGATACAGCGCCCGCGCCTGCGGCGGGATGTCGGACGCCGGGTAGCGCAGGCCGAGGAACGGGTCGAGGTCGGGTTCGCGCGCCTCGGCGACCACCTCCCCGTTCCACTCGGGGTCGAACCGGTAGATCATCACCCGGTCGAACCCGGTGAGGCTGCGCACCGCGCCCGCGGTGGCGTCCAGCAGCGCGGCGAGCGTGGTGGCGGCCTGCAGCGCGCGCATCTGTTCGAGCAGCCCGTAGCGGGTGTTGAGGTCGACGTCGCTGGGTGGTTCGACCTCGACCACCCGGATGTCGCCGACGAGGTGGCTGGTCACGTCGAGTTCGGCGCCGTCGGCGGTCCGGATCGTCAACGGCTGGCGGGCCGGGGCCCGCTCGATCTCCGCGGCCCCCGCCGCGCCGAACACCTCCTCGGGGCCGCGCCCGAGCGCCTCGGCCCGGTCGGCGCACACCGTGACCGCCACCCCGTGCCGGAACGCGAACAGGCAGCCGTGCGGCTGGACCGCGCCCGGGACGTGGATCGGCTCGCGCTCACAGCCTTCCAGCAGCTCGTCGCGATCGGGGATCGGGGTCACCCCGCCAGTCTCGCAGCACCGGGCCGGCAGCACGCCGGCAACGGCCCGCCTGCGGTCCGGGCCCGATCGGCGCGGTTACCATCGCGGGATGACCAGTTCGGACTCCACCCCGGTGGAGCCGCCCATCCCGGTGCCGGACGTCCCGGGCGCCGACGCCCACCGCGCGGGGACTGCCCCGGCGCGCGGAGCTGACGCTGTGGCAGCGGCTGATCGTGGACTCCTCGGCGGTGGCGGACATCGCGCTGCGCACCTCGATCGCGTCGCTGCTGGCCGCCACCATGCTGCCCGGCATGCTGCCGGCCGTGGTTCCGGGGCTGCGCGGCAACCGGTCTCGCGACGAACGGGAGCAGCTGCGGTTCTACGCCGAACTCGCCGCGACGCAGGACCCCACCGCGTCGTTCCCGGCGCCGCGGACCCCGCCGCGGGTGTCGTCGCGGCCGGCCAACCCGATCGCCGAACGCATCGCCGGCGGCCACGTGTACAACATCCGGTTCGCCACCAGCTTCGAGGCGGTCAACCCCGCGCTGCGCGACCGCTGCCGCAGCTACGAGCGCAACAACGTGGTGCATGCGCAGCACTGGCGCCACCCCGACGGTCCGCGCCCCACGCTGTGTCTGATCCACGGCTTCATGGGGTCGCCGTATCTGCTCAACGGCCTGTTCTTCTCGCTGCCGTGGTTCTACCGGTGCGGCTACGACGTGCTGCTCTACACGCTGCCGTTCCACGGTGCGCGCGCCGAGAAGGGGTCCCCGTTCTCCGGCTACGGGTTTTTCGCCAACGGGTTCGCCGGCTTCGCCGAGGCGATGGCGCAGGCGGTGCACGACTTCCGTTCGATCATCGACTATCTGGAGCACACCGGCGTCGACCGGATCGCGCTGACCGGAATGTCGTTGGGCGGCTATACATCTGCGCTGATCGCCAGCGTCGACGACCGTATCCAGGCGGTGATCCCGAACGTTCCGGTGGTCGCCCCGGACCGCACCGTCGACGAGTGGTTCCCCGCCAACCAGCTGGTGCGGTTGCGTAATCTGTTGTCGCGCACCGACGCCGACCTGGTCGCGGCCGCGACCCGCTTCTCCTCACCGCTGAACTACGCGCCGCTGGTACCCAAGGAGCGGCGGTTGATCATCACCGGTCTCGGGGATCGGCTGGCCCCGCCCGAGCAGGCCGAGCTGTTGTGGGAGCACTGGGATCGCTGTGCGTTCCACTGGTTTCCGGGTAATCATGTGCTGCACGTCAGCCAGCCCGACTATCTGCGGCGGATGACGCGGTTTCTGCGCGGGTTCATGTTCGACTGACCGCCCCGGCGCCGACCGGCCAGCCGATGTCGGCCAGCCAGCCGACCGATCGGACCGTCGCCGGCAGCGCGAGGCCGGCCGGGGACCGCGGATCAAGGTTCTGCAGCAGCGGGCGCTGGATGCCGCGGTGCGCGATCAGCCCGGCCACCGGCGGGGTGCGCCGGGGCTCGTCGGTACGGAACGCCGCCACCACCACGGTGTCGAGCCGGTCGATCTCGCCCCTGAACTCGATCGCCGTCCAGGTCGGCACCGGCTGGGCGGCGATCTCGGCGAGCCGGTCCACCAGCGCGTCGTCGACGGGCACCTGGTAGACCGACACCGCGCCGGCGTCGTCGCACACCGAACTCCACTTCTCCCGGCCGCGGCCCGCCAGCACGGCCGGCGCATCGTCGGCCAGCGCCACCTCCAGGCCGGTCTCCCGCAGGTGCTCGGCCAGCCGCCGGGCGGTGACCTCGGCGGTCTCGGCCACCGGCAGCGCCGCCGAACGTGCCTGCAGCGCAGCGAGATTCTGTCGCGGATCCAGGGTCAGGCTGATCCAGGTGCGCCGCTCGCCGCCGCGATCGAGGCTGGTGACCCGCACCGTGCGGCAGCGCAGCCCGAACCAGTTGACGTAGCCGGCGACCACCGGCAGCGACAACCCGTGGCCGTCCGGGTCCGCCACCGCCAGCACCACGGTGACCGCCTCGTCGGTGCGCGGGGCGGGGGTGCGGCGGTTGCGCCGGAGTATCGCCAGCCACCGGGCGATGCGGGTGGTCAGGAACAGGCCGCGCCACCACGCGAACACCAGCACGGTCACCGCGGCGGCGATGCCGAGAATCCAGTAGTCCCGGTCGGATTCCCACGGGTACGCCAGCGCGGCGGCGACGATGAACAGTGAGGCGAGCGCTATCCGGGTGGTCACCTGGTCTCCGTCCGGGTCTGTGGGTCGAGGCTTTGTTGTTCGCGGCGCCGGTGCGCGGCCAGCGCGGCGGTGATCACCGCGGCCGCCACCAGCAGCCCCGCGCCGGTGAAGGCGACGACACGCGGGGTGGCATCGGGCGGTTCGGGCAGTGGCGGCGCGGCCACCGGGCTGGGCCGGGGCGCCTCGCGGCGCCCGACCGCCTCGCTGACGTCCCAGGTCAGGGCGGCGACCGGGTCGACCAACCCGGCACCGGTCAGGTTCGACGGCTCGCGGGACGCGCCCTGGGCGCTGGCGGTCAGCCGGTCCATCACCTGGCGGGCGTTGAGCTCCGGGAAGCGGCTGCGCACCAGCGCCGCCACCCCGGACACGTACGCCGCCGCATAGCTGGTGCCGTTGAGCGGGAACAGATCGCCCTGCTCGTTGGGCAGTGCGTTGGCGAGCCCGCCGCCGTCGGCGTTGCCCACCGACGCGATGCCCTCGCCCGGACCGGCGATGCCCACCCACGGGCCGGCCATGGTGAAATCCGAGGCCCGCCCGCTGGGGCCGACCGAGCCGACCGACAGCACGTACGGCTGCCACCACGACGGGATGGACACCGAGGTGACCTCGGTCCAGTTGCGCGGATCCTGCGGCCGGCCGGGCGCGGACAGCGGGTTCGACGGGCACGACGAGCCCGGGTTCAGGCCCATCCGGTTGTTGCCCGCGGCGGCGATCACGACGGCGTCCTTGTCCACCACCGCGTAGCGCAGGGCGGCGCCGAGCGGGTTCTGGTCGATGTTCTCGTCGGCCGGCAGGCAGGTCACCACGGATACGTTGATCACCCGGGCGCCGAGGTCGGCGGCGCGGACGATGGCCCGCGCCAGCGCGGTCACCTCCAGCGCGATCCGGCCCACCCCGCGGTCGGCGCCCGGATCCCGCGTGCTGTAGCGCGCCGAGGTGGCCCGGATCGACAGCACCCGGGCGCCGGGCGCCACCCCGGAGAACCCGTCGTCACCGGGCTGGCCGGCGATCAGTCCGGCGATCAGCGTGCCGTGGCCGTCGCAGTCGGTGAGCCCGTCGGTCGACTCGACGAAGTCGCCGCCCGGCTCGACGTTGGGCAACCGGGGACCGGGCCGCACCCCGGTGTCGATCACCGCGACGAGTTGCCCGTCGCCGCGGCTGTAGCGCCACGCCTCGGGCAGGTCGAGCATGGTCTGCGACGCGGTGGGCGCCCCGGGATCGGTGCCGGGTAGCACCCCGGCGGTCAGACACGCGCCGCGCTGGGCCATCGGCGCCACCGGTCCCGGCGCCCCCGACGGCGGGACCGCGTCCGGGTCGATCTCCGGCGGGGTGATCGCCTGCGCGGCCGGGCATCCCAGCATCGCGACGGCCAGCGGTGCGGTCGCGGCCGCGAGCACGGTCCGCAGCGTGCGTCGCATCACCGATTCAGCACCCAGGTGAACAGCCCCACCAGGTAGGCCAGCACCGGGATCAGCGACGCGTCGATGCCGGAGGCCAGGAAGCCGACCAGGCGGCGCACCGGCAGCGAGTAGGTCTCCGGTTCGGCGATCCGCGGGTACAGCGCCGCCAGCACGAACACCGCGGTCGCAGCGGCCAGGGCGGCCAGCGCCCACCACGCCGCGGTGTAGCGCTCGGCCACCGTGAACACCACCAGGAACGCCACCGCGGTCAGGAACGGCTGGGCGAGCAGCCACGCCTTGCACGGCGCGGAGTCCCACACCCGCGCCCGCAGCGCCGACCCGAGCGCCACCGCGACCACGATGTAGTAGGCCCAGTGCGAAACACCTTGCGGTGCAGCAAGAATCAGCACACCCGCGGTGGACAGCAGCACCCCGCCGGCGATGAACCCGGTCTGGTGCGAGTCGCCGACGCGCACCCGGCGCGGCAGATCCTCGAGCACCCGGCGCGGCAGCGGTGACGGGGTCGGGTCACCGGGAGCGGGGATCACCGGCATCGGCAGCCGCGCCCACATCGCCGACAGCTGCGCCGCCTGCACGGTGACGAACAGCGCGAACACCAGCAGGATCGCGGCCAGCACGACGTGGTCGAGCCGCCAGACGGCGGCCGCGCCCGCGGTGAGCAGGGTGCCCACCCCGACCACGGTGGCCGCGGTGAACACCGCGACGGCCCGCTCGGCGATGGTGATGCTCACGATCGACCAGGCGGTCACCCCGGCGGCGGCCAGCACCAGGTTCGGGGCGCCGAAGTCGCCGGGCACCGCCAGTCCCAGCGCCACCGCGATCGGCGCCAGTGCCGTCACCGACAGCACCGTCGCCCGCCCGGCCGACTGGGGCCGGGTGAGCAGCGCGGCCAGCACGGTGGCCACCGCCACCCCGGCGGCGGTGAACAGCCCCAGCTGCCCGCCGGCCAGCACCCGGTGGGCGGCCGCGAACGCGGTGGCCGCCAGGATCAGCGCCACCGCGGCGATCGTCGCAGCGTGGCGGATATGCGTGAGGCCCCAGGGCTTCTCGCGGGATGCGGAGAAGATCACCGCGGCGTCGGCGACGTCTTCGACGATGCGCGGCGCCGGCGGCCCGGGCGGCAGCGGAGCCAGGACCAGCAGGTCGCCGTCGACCACCCCGACCGTGTCGAGGGTGGCGTCCAGGCTGAACGGGGCCCCGCCGACCGGGGCCAGCGACAGTTGCTCGAGCGTGGCGTGCCGGGCCTCACCGGCGTCGTCGGTGTGCTGCGCCAACCGGCGCACCGCCGGCATGATCTCGCGCAGCGGTACCCCGGTGGGCAGCACCATGTCGGTGAGCCGGCCCGGGATCCGGCCGTCGTCGCCCGTGTCGGCGTCGGCCGGGGCGTTCGGGGCCAGGACCGCCACGCGGACGATCGGCATCACCGACGTGCCTGGTGCGTAAGTGTCTGTCGCCATTGCTGGTCTTCCGTTCTGTTATCGGTGTCGAAGTCTCGGGTCAGGTGCAGGTCGGGGAACCACGGCCCGTCGGGCAGGGTGGCGGTGAGCCGTTCCACCGCGGCGGCGATGGCCAGCGGGGTGCCGGCGGTGAACGTCGAGACCCATTCCCCGTCGTAGGCCCGGCTGGGGTGGACCAGCACGCGGCCCTGCCGGGTGTCGACGATGCTGACGCCCACCTCGGTGCTGACCCGGTGCCCGTCGCGGTGGTCCCCGGCGACCACCTCCACGTAGCTGCGGTCGGGCGCGTAGGCGGCCTCCACGACCGGCCGCGCCGACGGCGGGATCCCCAGGAACTCGAGGATCTCGGCGAGGTCGGCCCCGTTGCGCAGCTGTTCGTCGGCGCGCGCCCCGGCCCGGGCCGGGATGCTGAACTCGGCGAACCGGGCCGGCGCGCGTCCCGACAGACCCGCGGTGAGGATGGGCACCAGCGCCTGCGGGTGGTCGACCGCCAGCTCCGAGAAGGTGACCAGACCGCCGCTGCGCAGCGCCACCACCGTCGTCTCACCGGCGGCGGACCCGTCGCCCCGGCGCGCCACCAGCCCGCGCAGCATCTGCCCCGATCCCCGCACGAAGCGCAGCTCGAGCCAGCGCCGCGGCCGGCAGGTCGTCGCGATCCAGCGGCGGACCCGGGGATCGACGGCACCGTCGCGCATCACCCCGAGCTCGGTGAGCTCCCGGGTCAGCCGGTCCTCGACCGCGGCGCGTTCGGCGTGGTCGGTGTACGGCGGGGTGATGGCGAGCACCCAGGGGATGTTCCCGGCACCCGTCGCGTCGGCGGCGAACCAGGCCTGCTCCGCGGTCAGCTCGACTGCGTTAGCGGGCACCGAGGACTAGCCACCCCACTTGGCGCCTTCGGCCGCGTCGCGGGCGCTCATCGACATGGTGTTGGTCTCGTGGGTGGCGGCCATCGCGCGGTAGGCGCGCACCAGCTCCTCCAGCGCGGCGTTCCACTGCGCCTGCCAGGCCTGGTAGGTCATCCCGGTGTCGCCCTGCCAGGCGTTGGCCAGTGCGGCCTGCTCGCTGGCGATGTCGGCGCCGATGGTGTGCAGCGCACCCGCGTAGCCGGCCATCTCCCCCGCGTGCTGGAGCATCGCCGGGTAGTTGTACATGATCTGGCTCATCGGTTCTCCTCGGTTCTCAAGCCTTTCGGGGTCTTAGGGATCGGTGCCGAATCAGATGCCCGTGTAGGTGCTCGCCGCGGCGGCGTCCTCGGCCACGTAGGTGGCGGCGGCCTCGCCGAGGTTGACCTGCGCGATGTCCAGCAGCGAGTTGATCTTCGCGGACACCTCGATGAAGCGGGCGTGGGCGGCCTGGAACGCCGCGGCCGATTCGCCGATGTGGAACGCCTGCGCCGCCTGCGCGGCCGCCTCGGCCTGCGCCATCGTGCTGCGCATCAGCGCCGCCTTGGCCGCGAAGGTGCCCTCCGAGGCGACCAGCTGGGGGATGTGAGCGTCCAGGAAACTCATGGCTTTTCCCTTCTGAAGGTGGTTGGTTGCGGGAGCGTGGCCGGCCGTCCGGTCGGTGACTGCCGGTGTCGGTCAGCAGATCTGTTCAGTCGCGCTGTCCCCCTTCCTCCCAGTCACCGGGCAGCAGCGGTTCGGTGGGGCCGCCGCCGAAGGCGTCGCCGGCCAGCTCGGTCAGCCCGGTGGCCTCCCGGGTCTCGGATCGCGCCGCCGCACCGGTGAACCCGAAGGTGTCCGCACCGCGTTCGGAGGCGCTCATCTGCGGACGCCGCGGGGTCGCCGGCGGGGCGTCGGCCGGATCCGGTTCGTAGTCCATGTAGGCGTCGGCGTACTGCCGCTGGTGGATCGGCTCCGGACGCTTGCGCCGGGCCCGGCGCTTGGCCAGCGACGACGCCGTGGCCGCGGCCGCCGAGGAGGCGGCCAGGTCCGAGGCGGGGGCCTTGGCGCCGGTGCCCTCCCGGAAGGTCGGTGAGATGCCGCCCTCCGGATCCGGTCCGGCGACCGCGTACAGCGCCGCCGGCGCCGGGGCCGCAGCGGCCGGCGCACCGGCGGGCGCGGCGCCCGCGCTCACCGAGGTCACCGAGGTCGGGGCGGGGGTCACCGTCGGCGCGACCGCCGCGACCGGCGGCAGCTCCACCCGCGGTTCGGCGACCGGGCGCAGCGGCGCGGCCGCGGCGGGTTCCGGCGCCGGTTCGGGCGCCGGTTCGGCCGGCGGCGCCAGCAGGTTCGGGATCTGGGCCAGCAGCCCGATCATGATCGGCAGCCAGACCGGGGCGCTGAAGATCAGCGACCAGGTGGTCCAGCCCAGCGGCTGGGTGATCGCCTGGTAGAGGGCGATGAACAGCAGCAGCGAGGACGACGGGCTGAACAGCATCCCCAGGAAGCTGTTCACGAAGTCGGTGAGCGAGTCCAGGATGGTGCGGAAGAACTGGCGGGCGAAGTTCAGGATGTTCTCGAAGAAGTCGGAGAACCAGTCCATGATGCCGCGCAGCAGGTCCGCGATCGAGTCGGCCAGGTTGCGCTCGGCGGCCGCGTCCGCGGCGGTGACCATCGCGGCGGCCTGCTGCACATCGGCGGCGGCCGAACCCGCTTCCCCCACACCGGGTGTCAGGATCATCGGAGGCGGCGGGGTGGTCGGGGCGGCCGCCACCGCCGCACCCGCCACCGCCTGGTAGGTGCTCATCGTGGTGGCGGCCTGGATCCACATCCGCGCGTAGTCGGCCTCGTTCAGCGCGATCGGGATCGTGTTGATGCCCAGGAAGTTGGTGGCCACCAGCACCGTGTGGGTGGTGCGGTTGAGCACCAGTTCGGCCATCGTCGGCATGGTGGCCAGCGCGGTGCTGTAGGCGGCCGCGGCGGCCTCGTGCTGGGCCGCGGCGGCGGCGCTGTTCGCGCCGGCCTGCGCCAGCCAGGCCAGGTACGGGGCGTGCGCCGCGACGTACTGCTCCGCGCTCGGGCCCTCCCAGACCCCGCTCTGCACCTCGGTCAGCAGCGCGGTGAGTTCGGCTGCCGCAGCGGAGTACTCGGCCGCCAGCGAATGCCAGGCGGCGGCCGCGGCCAGCAGCGGACCGGGTCCGGGCCCGCTGCTGAGCAGCGTCGAGTGCACTTCCGGCGGAAGCGCCATCCACACCGGCGCGGTCATCTCAGCTGCCTGCCACCGCGTACGAGGCAGCGGCCGCGGCGTCGCCGACCGCGTAGCTGACACCGGACTGGCCGACACCGATACCGGCCCGGCCCAACTCCTCGACCCCCAGGGCGGCGGTCGCATTGTGTTGTGCGCCACGGGCGCTCAGGCCGACGGCGGTGGTGATCGACACCGCGTCGGCGGCCGGCGGCACCACGGCCGAGATCACCGGCGCGGCCGCGGCGTGGGCGGCGGCCAACCGGGCGGTCAGGGCTTCGACGGCGGAGCTCGCTGCAGCGAGTCCCTCAGGGACGACACGCAGGAACATCAGTTGAACTCCCTTCCACCATCACTCGGGTTGGTCGATACAGCCTCGGCCATCGGGTTGACCAGCTGCAGGAACGTCGGCTCGTCACCGTCGTCGAGCAACATCGCGCGGCCCGGGGGCAGCCGGCGGAACCGGTGGCCGCGGATCTTGCCGCTGTCCTGCGGATTGCCCGACAGCATCAGGATCGTGGCCTGCAGTTCGTTGAGCCGGCGCAGCAGCGGGGCGGTCATCACCGCGTGTGCGGATCCGGTCGCCCGGGCGGTGACGATCACTCGCAGACCCAATTCGCTTGCCTGCGAGAGCAGTCCGATGATGCCGGTCCAGGGCCGCTGCCCGACGAACGGTCCGCTGACCGCGGGGGCGTCGGGGATCTGGTCGACATCGTCGATGATCAGGTAGTGGGTGCGGCTGTCCTCGGCCGAGCGGTAGCTCCAGCCGGCGAGCTGCTGCGGGCTCAGCCCGGCCGGCGGGCGCCGCTGCTCCAACAACGCGCTCAGCCCGAGCATCGCCGGGGTGACCCGGTCGATGTTGGCCGTGTACTCGTTGTCGGGGAACAGCGGTTCGTCGACCAGGTGCAGGCGCCGGTCGATGACCGTGAACGCCACCTCGTCCGGGCGCGAGTTCTCCCGAATGGTGCGGATCAGGTGCCGCAGCAGCGTGGTCTTGCCGGCCTTGGCGTCGCCGAACACCATCAGCAGCGGGTTGTCGGCGAAGCTCAGCGGCACCGGAGCCAGATCCAGTTCGCGCTGACCGATGACGACGGTCTCGGGCGCCGGGTACAGCGGCGCCACCGCGTCGGGGGCCAGGTTGTGCGGCAGCAGCCGCACCGGCGGGGCGGACTGGCCCGGGTAGCGGGCGTTGACCGCGTCGATGTCGCGCAGCGCGGGCTGGGCGAACAGGAAGTGCTCGGCGGCCATGGTCAGGCCGCGGCCCGGCTGGTCGTCGGGCACCGACTCGGCGGGGCGGCGCAGCGCGCCGGGCAGCCGCACGTTGCTGTCGCGCGGGTCGGCCAGCCGCAGCTCCAGCCGCAGCCCGAGCCCGTCGCGCATGGCCAGCGGCACCTCCAGCCAGTTCGGCGTGGTCAGCACCACGTGGATGCCGTACGCCAGGCCGGTGTTGACCAGCTCGGTGACCTTGGCCAGCAACGGGTTACGGGTGTTGAAGGTGTCGGTGTTGTCGCGGCTGAAGGCGTAGAGGTTGTCGATGACCAGGAACACCTCGCCGTACCCGTCGCCGTACCCGTCCCCGTAGCCCGGGCCCTCGGCCGAACCGTTGGTGTGGCGGCGCGCCTGGCGGGCCGCCAGCAGCTGCTCGAGCTCGCCGAAGGTGCGCCGGATACGTTCGGGCTCCAGCGGGGAGGCCACCGCGCCGACGTGGGCGAGCCGTTCCAGCTCGCGCAGCTGCCCGCCGCCGTAGTCCAGGCAGTAGAAACTGACCTCGCGCGGCGAGTGCAGCGCGGCCGCCGACAGGATGAACGTCTGCAGCGCGGTGGTCTTGCCGGACTTCGGCCCGCCGTGGATCAGCACGTTGGCCGCCGCGGAGCGGGCGTCGAAGATCAGCGGGTCGCGGCGCATCTGGAACGGCCGGTCGATCTCGCCGAGCGGCCAGCGCAGCCGTCCCTCGGGCACCTCGGCCCGGCGCAGCAGGTCGGCCAGCGGGATCGGCTCGTCCAGCGGCGGCAGCCACAGCCGGGGCGCCTTGGGGCCGTAGTGCTTCAGCTGGTCGCCGATGGTCGCGATCAGTTTGCGCGGCGGCCGGTCCTCCCGGGCGGCGGGTTCCACCACCGTGACCGCGTCGGCGGGCGCCTCCACCGGACCGGCGGTGAACTTCTGCGGCGACGGGATCGACTGCACCACGACGGACTTCTCCACCCGCGGCGGGTCGTAGATGCCGTCGACGTAGGTGCTGCGGAACTTGATCGGCATCGCGCCGGGCGCGGGCACCAGATAGCCCTCACCCTTGTGCTCGGGCCCGGCCTCGATGTGGAACGCGTCCTCCACACCGATGATCTGGCGGCTGATGGCCGGGCTGGCCACCTTCAGGCCGATGCGGTAGGAGGTGTTCTTGTCGATGTCCTTGATCCGGCCCACGTCGAGCGTCTGCGACGCGAACAGCAGGTGGATCCGGAACGACCGGCCCTTGCGGGCGACGTAGTCGAACAGGTCGGCGTATTCGGGGTGGTCGGCGAGCATCAGGCTGAACTCGTCGCAGACCACCAGCAGCGTGGGCAGCGGCGGCAGGTCGTGGCCGGCGGCGATCGCGGCCTCGTACTCGGTGACCGAGTTGAACGCGCTGCCCTGCACCCGGCGGCCGGCCTCCATCAGCAGCTGTTCGCGCCGGGCCACCTCGCCGCGCAGCGTGTCGGCGAACCGGTCGGCCAGCGACTTCTTCTCGGCCATGTTCGAGATGACCGCCACGACCTGCGGGAACTCCCGGAAGATGTCGGCGCCGGCCTCGCCCTTGAAGTCGGCGTAGATCACGATCAGCCGGTCGGCGGGGTGGGTTGTCAACAGCGACAACAGGATCGACATCAGGGTCTGCGACTTGCCGGACCCGGTCATGCCGATCATCAACCCGTGCGGGCCCATGCCGCCCTCGGCCTCGTCCTTCAGGTCGAAGATCAGCGGCTCGCCGGTGGCGGTGACGCCGATCGGCACCCGCAGCTCCTCCGAACGCGGCCGCGGCGCCCACAGGCTGGCGACGTCGAGCGCGGCGGCATCCGGGATGCCCATCAGCGTGGTGAAGGTGGCGACCCCGGCGTTGCTCGTGCGGGCCTGGTTCGGGTTGGAGTCCCAGCGCGACAACCGCCGCGCGAGGTGGGTGACGGTGGCGACGTCGAGGGTGTCGGCCGGCTCGATGTAGGGCTGCCAGTCGCCGCTGTGCCAGCGCTGCAGCGCTGTGCCGGTCAGCCGCAGGATCGGCCGTTCCGGGTCGGCGTACTGGTCGCGCTGCGGCGGCGTGGCGCTGCGGTGCACCACGGTCACCCCGGCCAGCCCGGCGCGCGGCACCAGCGCGGCGGGGTCGACGTCGGGGTCGTCGACGACGATCAGCAGATGTTTGACCGCGCCGGCGTCGGCGCTGCCGAAGCCCGGCCGGTCCTCCAGCACCGGTTGCAGCTTGGCCCGCAGCGTGGCCAGGTCACCGGCCAGGTAACGGGCCGGCCCGGCGCCGTCGATCTCGCCGGGAATATCGGTGTGCGGCAACCATTTCAGCCAGGACCAGGCATCGCTTTCGAAATCCGGCGACAGCAGCGCCACCCCGAGCACGGCGGGGTCGTGCCAGGTGACGGCCTGCGCGATCCAGGCCCGCAGCGCGCCGCGTACCTCGTCGGTCTCGCCCAGCACGGTGATGCGGGCCAGCTTGGCCAGATCCAGCCCGGCCGGCACCGCCGGCACCGTGCGCTGCACGTCGAGCAGGCCGCGCAGCGTGGTGTGGGCGACCGGTTCCAGGTCGATCTCGTCGGCGGTGTCCTTGACCCGCACCGTCGCGTTGAGCGGGGCGTCGTGCAGCCCGGCGCGGATCACCAGGAAGTCGCTGTCGTGCGGGTCGCGTTCCCACTGCCGGCGGGTGTCGGGAATCTCGGTCAGCAGTTCGGGTTTCGGATGCGACCAGTCCAGCGCCGCACGCTGTTCGGCGGCGTGGGCGCGGATGTTGTCGCGCACCACCGACAGGTAGCGCAGGTAGTCGGCGCGTTCGGCGTCGACCTCCTCGGTGCGCATCTTGTTGTCGGTGCCGCGGTACAGCGCGGTGGCCGCCAGCAGCAGCACGAACGGGAAGAACAGCGTGGTCGGCGAGATCAGCCGCATACCGGTGGCCACCAGCGCCACGATCATGCCGACGACCAGGATGACGATCAGGTACGGCAGCGCCCGGCGCAGCAGCGACGGCGGCACCATCCGTGGCAGCTCGGGCGGCGGCTCGATGGTGATGGTGGCCTTGCGCGCGGGCGGCGGCGGAATGCGGCGCCGCGCCTCGAAGATCAGCCGGCTCACGGGTTCTCCCTCACGACGTTGGGACGGGGGTCGGCTGGGAGCGTGTCGTGGGCCAACAGGGCATCGGCCCGGGACAGGGTCGGTCCCTGGGCGAACTGGCTCAACAGCGACCACGGGATGGGCAGCGGCGGCGGGGTGAGGCCGAGCGCTGCGATGGTCTTGTCGTCACCGTCGGTGTCCAGGCCGTAGCGCACACCGGTGTCGCTGACCCAGAACTTCGCGCCGTCGGGCGGGGTCACCGAGCCGCCGCCGGAGGCGCCGACGGTCTGCACCAGGTAGCCGCGGCCGGGGGTGAGCACCACCCGGTCGGCGGTGGTGCCGGATCCGGCGCCGACCAACGGCAGGGCGCGCAGGTTCTCCGCGACCGGGAGTGTCACCCCGGACCGCAGTTCGATCCGCGGGGCGACCGCGTCCGCGGGCCGGGTCCAGCGCACGCAGGTCAGCGGGGCGGCGTCGGCCGCCTTGACGGTGACCGGCCGGCGCGGATAGGCGTCGTTGTCGATGCCCTGGGCCACCGGCAGCCTGGCGATCTCGTCGGCGGCCAGCCGCGGCGGCTGGTTGAGCCCGAACGAGTCGGTGTTGCGCAGCAACTCGGCCACCACCGGCGAGATCGGCGCCAGCCCGTCGCGCAGCACCGCGTAGTGCCGCAGGTTGTCGTCGGCGTCGAACGACACCACCACCGCGCCCACCGGCACCGCCACCGACATCGGGTACGGCGCCGGCTCGCCCGCGCCCGGGATCTCCGGGGCGGTCAGCGGCGGCGCCTCGGGCAGCGCGTTGAACAGGCCCGGGGCCACCGGCCGGGGTTCGGGGATGTCGGCGTCCCAGCCCAGCGCCCGGGTGACGGCGCGGTCGCCAAGGTCGATGCGGCTGCGCCGGCCGTCCCACAACAGCCACGTGCCGGCGTTGGGCCCGCTGGGGTTGCGCACCAGCACCGCCTCGTCGGCGGCCAGTGCGCCGGCGCGCTCGCCGCCGTCGGTCAGCGGCCCGGCGATGAGCGTGGTGCCGGCGGCCGGACCGGACACCCCGTCGCAGACGGTCCAGTCCGCGTCGCGGGTAATGTGCTGCACCAGCCGTTCCGGCGCACCCGGGATGCCGATCAGGTTGCCGCGCGGAAACCGGTCCAGCTCACTGGTTTTCACCAGGGTCGGGTTGTCCGGGCGGCCGGCGATCAACCGGGCGGAGGTCAGGTTGAGCACCGGATGGAGTTGGTCGCCGAGCCGCACGTAGAGCGCGGAGGTGGTGCGGTCGGCCAGGATCGCGTCGTTTCCGGCCACCCCGGCGGGACGGATCAGCGAGAACACGAAGCAGCCCGCCAGCCCGGTGAGCAGCACCAGCACCCCGACCAGCACGGAGCGGGTCTGGGTGCGCAGCGGGTCCACCAGCATCCGGGCGTCGTGCAGCGCGACGCCGGCGGCGATGCGGCGCATCATGAACCGCCAGCCGGACACCTGGTGGCGGGTGACGAAACCACGGCGGTACACCACCCGGTCAGGGTTCTCGTTGACCGGGGTTCGGGAGGTGAACGACCTCCGGTCGGGTTCGCCTGGGCCGGTCATTCGGACACCGTCAGGCCGAGGCCGCGCAGCAACGGGATGGCGGATTTGGTCACGTCTTCCTCAGTGATGGTCATCAGGTCGTCATCGGTGAACTCGTCGATGTCGGAGTGATCGAGCCGGTACTCGCGCTCCTCCTCGGCGCGCTCCACCAGGTTGCGGACGAAGCGGCCGTTGCCGGCGATGTCGAGGCAGCGCCGCTGTACCCCGTTGGCGTCGGCGGTGGTCCGGTCGGCGAGGTGGCCGAACAGGGTCTCCAGGTAGGCCAGCGCGGCGGGTTCGAACTTACTGTCGCGCTTCTCGGCCATCCGCACCGCGATCTCCACGAGCTCGGCGGGGGTGTAGGACGGGAAGTCGATGCTGCGGGTGAACCGCGAGCGCAGGCCCTCGTTGGTGTCCAGGAAGGCGTCGAGGTCCTTGCGGTAGCCGGCGATGATGACCACCAGCCGGTCGCGGTCGTTCTCCATCCGTGCCAGCAGGGTGTCGATGGCCACCAGGCCGAAGTCGTTCTTGGCGCCGGTGGACACCAGGGCATAGGCCTCGTCGAGGAACAGCACGCCGTCCAGGGCGCTGTCGATGACGGCGTTGGTCTTGGCCTCCGTCTCGCCGATGTGCTGGCCGACCAGGTCGGCGCGGTGCACCTCGCGCACCGTCTCCTTGCGGAGAATGCCCAGGCCGCAGTAGATCTTGGCGACCACGCGGGCGATGGTGGTCTTACCGGTGCCGGGCGGGCCGGCGAACACCAGGTGGTTGGTGCGCTGGGCCACGGCCAGGCCGCGTTCCTGCCGCTTGATGGCCATCGCGACCGAGCTCTTCAGCCGCGCCACCTGGTACTTGACCTCTTCGAGGCCGATGAACTCGGCCAGTTCGGCCTCGGCCTCGGTCAGCAGATGCGCCTTGCGCTCCTTGGCCCCCGGGTCGACGAACTCCTCCTCGCTGGGTTCGGTCGACGGATCCCACGGATCGGTGCGGGCCTCGATCCGGGCCGCGGTGGTCGGCACGATGCCGTAGCTGGGGTCCGACAGCGCCGCCTGGACCGCCTCGTGTTCGGGGTTGGCGGCGTACAGCTCGGTGAGCACGTCGTGGGCGTCGTCCTCCTCGCCCTGGGCGCGCAGGCACAGCGCCTTGACGAAGGTGCCGTCGGTCCTGGCCACCTCGATCGGGCCGTCCGGTTCCTCCAGGTAGGACAGCGCCGGCGGGTACATGCCGAGCCGGGCCAGCGCGGTGCCCAGCGCGATCCGCACCGCGTGCGCGTACACCTCGTCGAGCCGCGGGTCGGTGACGATCGGAGTGAGCAGCCGCACCACATCCGACCAGCGTCCGGTGCGGTAGTGCATGGCGACCCGCACCCAGCGGGCCTGCAGCCAGTCCGGGCGACGCTCGATCAGCGGCGCCACCAGCTCGTCGGCGGCCCGGTAGTCGCCGGCGTCGCACCGGCTCACCGCGTAGGCCAGCGCGAAGTCGTCCGGGGTGGCGGCGGAGAACCTCAGGTACAGCCCGGTGTCGTACTCGAACGCCAGCGCGCCGGGGTCCAGATCGACCGCGCGCTGCAGAACGCCCGAGGTCGCCGAGGTCTGCCAGATGGTCTCGAGCACCTGCGGGCCGGTGTCGCCGGCGGCCGCCAGCCCGGTCCAGGCGTCACACTGCTCCCGGGCGATCCGGGTCAGTTCGGCAAAGCCGGCCCGGGCCGCGGCGAGGTCCACCGGCCGGCGCCGGTCGTGCACCGACAGGCCCAGCGCCCGGCAGCTTGTGGCAAACCGACTCACGACGTCTGGATCGACGCGGGTAATCGCAGCGTGATCGGTTGGTAGCGGCACGCGCCGTCGTCTCCCCTTTAGGTAAGGCCAAACTAACGTTGGGCGAAGTTAGCATTGCATAAGCTAACTGTCGAGACATACGCCGCTATCTCACATCGGTCAGGCCTGTTTGACCGCGCTGACCAGGCTGATCGTGTCGGTCATCAGCGCCGCCTCGGAACCCGGCGGCGGCACCGGGCGGCCGTGCATGAACAGGCAGCGGCTGAGCGGGGTGCCGGCGGCCCGCCAGCCGCGGGCACCGAACCACTGTTCGGCCGGTTCGTGCTGCTCGTTGTGGACCAGGGTGAAGAAGGTGCCCTCCGCCCCCGCCGCGCGCTCCTGCTCCCGCTTGGCAGCAAACACGTCCGGATCCATCGGTGTGGCCTCCTCGACCGCGGCGTGGCTGCCCGGCACCGACAGCGCGTCGATCCCTTCGAACAACGCCCGCTGCGCGGCGGCGGGCAGATAGATAAGGAGTCCCTCGGCGAGCCAGGCGGCCGGGGCGCCGGTGTCGAAGCCGGCGTCGCGCAGCGCGGCCGGCCAGTCCTGCCGCAGATCGACGGCGACCTCCCGGCGCTCGGCCTTGGGGGCGTGATCGGCCAGCACCGCCCGCTTGAACTCCAGCACCCGAGGCTGGTCGAGTTCGTAGACCACGGTGTCGGCCGGCCAGTTGAGCCGGTAGGCCCGGGAGTCCAGTCCGGCGGCCAGCAGCACGACCTGGCGCACCCCGGCGTGTGCGGCCCGACCGAGGTAGGCGTCGAAGTAGCGGGTGCGCACGCCCTGGAAGTTCACGAAGTCGACGCCGAACTCCGTGCGCAGCGTGTGGTCGGGCGCCCCGCCGTCGACCAGTTCGGCCCACGGCCCGCCGGCCGCGCGGCAGAACAGTTCGGCGAACTCGTCGACCGCCACCGGGTCGTACTTCTGCGCCTCCAGTGCCCGGGCGGCCGCGACGAACAACGCGGTCGAGCCGACGCCGGTGGTGATGTCCCAGGAGTCGTCGTCGCTACGCACAACCCGTCGTTATACGCCGTCGCGGCGGTTCGGCCCAGCCCTACACCAGTGGCCGGCCGGTGCGGATCCGCCGGTCGAGGTCCTTGAGCAGGACGTTGAACGGAAACTTGCGGATGGGTTTGGGCAGCAGATTGTTGACGGTGCGGATCACCGCGATCACCCGCTCGAACCGGCGCTGTTTGCGTTCGTCCCAGTCCAGGCGCATCTCGTCGCGGAACCGCTGCGGCAGGAAACCGCCGGTGATCAGCAGGTTGAACTCGTCGATGCGGCGCTGGATCGGCCCCGGCAGGCGCACGCCGGGGATCCGGCCCGCGGCGATCGGCCACAGGAACTCGCGGACCGCGTCGTCGATGTGGACCTTGTCGAGCTGTTCGCGCCAGTACCGGTCGAACGCGGCCCGGTCCTTCGGCCACATCGACTCGGGCACCTGCAGCGTGGTGGCCAGCGGCATGCCCTCGCGGTAGTGGCGGTCGGCGGTCTGCTCGTCCATCTCGCCGATGAACAGCCGGTAGACGTCCACCCCGCCCTTGTACAGGCAGGCGCCCACCCACAGCTGCAGTTCCTTGTCGAAGGCGTGGTACTTCACCGGGCTCTCGTCGGTGGAGTACACCTGGGCGTGCTGGCGGTTCACCGCCCGCCGGAACGCCGCCTTCTGCTCCTCGGTGCCCATGGTCGCGACGGCGAGGTAGGTGAAGGTGGTGCGGGCGCGCTTGATCGGGTGCCGGTCGATGCGTCCGCTCTCCACCCGGCTCTCCATCACGCCGTACCCGACGCCGGGCAGCGCCAGCTGCATGATCACGTTCGCCGGGCCGGCCAGCAGCGCCACCCCCATCAGCCCGTCCTCGATGCTCGCGCCGCGGCGGCGCTTCGGCGCCGGGCCCGGCAGATGTTCGCTGACCGGGCGTTCCACCACGGGCAGCCGCCCACGGCTCGGCACCGGCGTCCGGGCCTCGGGTTCGGTGTTCTGCTGAATCGGTTCGCTGACCGTCATGGCCGCCCCTCGTCGCAAATCTGATAACGCTTGTTTCCTGATATTTCTCCGCAGCCGGCCCGATGTCAACCGATGTCAAGATGGCAGACATGGCACAGGCCCGGCCCTACCGCGGCGTCGACGCCGCCGACCGTCTCGCCGGACGGCGCCGGCGCCTGCTCGAGGCCGGTCTGGAGCTGCTCGGCACCCCCGACGGCGACCCCGCCGAGCTGACGGTGCGGGCCATCTGCGCGCAGGCCGGGCTGGGGCTGCGGTACTTCTACGAGAGCTTCTCGGACAAGGACGACTTCCTGGCCGCGGTGTACGACGCGGTGGTCGCCGACATCGCCGCCACCACCCAGGCCGCGGTGGCCGCCGCACCCCCGGACCAGCAGGCCAGGGCGGGCATGGCCAACATCGTGCGCACCATCTCCGCCGATAACCGGGTGGGCCGGCTGTTGTTCTCGGTCGAGCTGTCCAACGCCGTGATCGTGCGCAAACGCGCGGAGAGCTCGGCGTTGTTCGCCGGGTTGCTGTTCGCGCACGCCGAGGCGCTCGGCGCGCCGGACACCGAGTGGGTCAGGGCGGCGTCGCATTTCGCCGTCGGCGGCGTCGGTCAGACGATCAGCGCCTGGCTCTCCGGCGACCTCAAGCTCAGCGCCGAGCAGCTGATCGACCATCTGGCCGCCACCCTCGAGGTGCTGACCGATCCGCCCCGGGCGGGCGATAACGAACCGGACCGGCGGTGAACTCCGTTGTCCGGCAGTCACACTCGCATGTGACACCACTGTTTTTGGTCACCGCCGACAACCGGCCACCGAGCGGATTCGGCGGCGTCATCGCCACTTCTCTGGTCAAGCGCCGAATCTGAATCTAACATCGGGTTCACCTTGGATATCCGGCCGACGGGCCCGCTGACCGCGAGCCGACACGTGCGTCCGCCCATCCCACGGGGCGGATGGGCGCCGGTCGCCCGTAAGCCCGCTCACCGGCCTCTTTGCTGCGGTGAACGCGTTGCCGCAGCGCCGATTACGCGTCCTGCACGCGCCGCCTGCCATCGCGAGACGCGGGGGACACCGTGAGCAGGGCACCGGGCGGTTCACCGGCGCCGGGCGTCACCCGCGAGTTCGTCGGGTTGCCGTCGCCGACCGCCCGGCGGGCCGGTGCGGGCGGGCATCCGTGCCAGGGGCTGTACTACCGCGGGATCGGGCGGAAACCCAAGGTCGCCGTGATCGCGGCGCACTACCAGGCCGACTTCTCCGAGCACTACCTGGCCGACTACCTGGCCACCCGGGGCATCGGCTTTCTGGGCTGGAACACCCGGTTCCGCGGCTTCGAGACCAGCTTCCTGCTCGACCACGCACTGGTCGACATCGGCGTCGGGGTGCGCTGGCTGCGCGAGGTTCAGGGCATAGAAACCGTTGTGCTGCTGGGGAATTCAGGCGGCGGTTCGCTGATGGCGGCCTACCAGGCGCAGGCGGTGCACCACCACATCACCCCGATGGAGGGGATGCGCCCGGCGGCCGGACTGTTCGATCTGCCGCCCGCCGACGGGTTTGTCGCCACCGCCGCGCATCCGGGCCGCCCCGACGTGCTGACCGCCTGGATGGACGCCGCGGTCGTCGACGAGAACGACCCGGTGGCAACCGATCCCGATCTCGATCTGTTCAACGAGGACAACGGCCCGCCGTACTCGCCGGAGTTCGTGCAGCGGTACCGCGCCGCGCAGGTGGCGCGCAACGAGGCGATCACCGACTGGGTGGAGGCCGAGCTCAAGCGGATCCGGGCCGCCGGGTTCGTCGACCGGCCGTTCAGCGTGATGCGCACCTGGGCCGACCCGCGGATGGTCGATCCCGGCCTGGACCCGTCCAAACGCCCGCCCAACAGGTGCTACGCCGGGGTGCCGGTGCACGCCAACCGCTCCGCCCGGGGCATCGCCGCGTTCTGCACCCTGCTCAACTGGCTGAGCATGTGGAGCCTGCGCCATGCCCAGACCCGGGCCGAACCGCATCTGCAGCGCATCGACTGCCCGGCGCTGGTGATCGACGCCGAGCAGGACACCGGGGTGTTCCCGTCGGACGCCCAGCGCATCTACGACGCCCTGGGCAGCAAGGACAAGTCCCGGTGCTCGATCGACACCGACCACTACTTCACCACCCCGGGCGCCCGCACCGAGTGCGCTGACATCATTGCCAAGTGGATTCATCGTCGATGGCGTTGAGCGGACGAGCGCCGCTGCGGGTGCTCGCCCATTTCGTCCCGACGCCGAACGTTCTGGATTTCCTTGCCGCCGAACAGGGTTGGCTTGACGTGCGGTTCTGCGCCGCCGATGACGACGACACCTTCTACCGGGAGTTGCCGCACGCCGAGGTGATCTGGCATGTGCTGCGCCCGCTTTCCGGCGACGACCTGCGGCGCGCGCGGCGCTGCCTGCTGGTGCACAAGCTCGGCGCCGGGGTGAACACCATCGATGTCGCCACCGCGACCGGGCTCGGGATCGCGGTGGCCAACATGCCCGGCGCCAATGCCCCGTCGGTGGCCGAGGGCACACTGCTGCTGATGCTCGCCGCGATGCGGCGGCTGCTCGAACTCGACCGGCTCACCCGCGCCGGCCGCGGCTGGCCGTCGGACCCCACCCTCGGCGAGACGGTGCGCGATATCGGCGGCTGCACGGTCGGGTTGGTCGGCTACGGCAACATCGCCCGCCGGGTGGAGACGATCGTCTCGACGATGGGGGCCCGGGTGGTGCACACCAGCACCGCCGACGACGGTACACCGAACTGGCGCCGGCTGCCCGACCTGCTGGCCGAAAGCGACATCGTGTCACTGCATCTGCCGCTGACCGAGCAGACCCGGCGGCTGTTGGACGCCGCGGCACTGGCGCGGATGAAGCCGGGGGCGGTGCTGGTCAACACCTCCCGCGGCGAGATCGTCGACGAGGACGCATTGGTCGGCGCGCTGACCTCGGGCCGGCTGGCCGCGGCCGGCCTGGACGTGTTCGCGGTCGAACCGGTGCCGGCCGATCACCCGCTGCTGCGGCTCGACAACGTGGTGCTCAGCCCGCACGTCACCTGGTACACCGCCGACACCATGCGGCGCTATCTGGAGCACGGCGTCGACAACTGCCGCCGAATCCGGGACGGGCGCGAACCGGCCCATGTGGTGAACGGTATCGTGATGCCCAACCGACCGGTTAATAGGGAAGCTCCGCCGGAGCTTGGACCGCCACAATGAGGTGCATCGATGCCCATCGCTATCACTACCGAGCACAACGACCTGGCCGATTCGGTCCGATCCCTGGTGGCGCGGGTAGCGCCGTCGGAGGTGCTGCACGAGGCGCTGGAGACGCCGATTCCCAATCCCCCGCCGTATTGGAAGGCCGCGGCCGAGCAGGGACTGCAGGGGCTGCACCTGGCCGAATCCGTTGGCGGACAGGGCTTCGGCATTCTCGAGCTGGCGATCGTGATCGCCGAGTTCGGCTACGGCGCGGTGCCGGGGCCGTTCGTGCCGTCGGTGATCGCCAGCGCGCTGATCGCCGCGCACGACCCCGCCGACCCGCGGCTGGCCGGCCTGGCCTCCGGCGAGACGATCGCGGCCTACGCCATCGAGTCGGGGCTGACCGCCACCCGCACCGGCGACAAGCTGGTGATCCGCGGCGAGGTGCGGGCGGTGCCCGCGGCCGCGCAGGCGTCGCTGCTGGTGCTGCCGGTGGCCATCGACAGCGGTGAGGAGTGGGTGGTCCTCGACGCCGACCAGGTCGAGATCGAGCCGGTGCAGAGCGTCGACCCGCTGCGACCGGTGGCGCATGTGCGGGTCAACGCCGTCGAGGTCGGCGAGGACCGGGTGCTGAGCGACCTCAGCCGCGCGCACGCCCGGGCGCTGGTGTCCACGCTGCTGAGCGCCGAGTGCATCGGGGTGGCGCGCTGGGCCACCGACACCGCCTCGGAGTACGCCAAGATCCGCGAGCAGTTCGGCCGGCCGATCGGCAAGTTCCAGGCCGTCAAGCACAAGTGCGCCGAGATGATCGCCGATACCGAGCGGGCCACCGCCGCGGTGTGGGACGCCGCGCAGGCGCTCGACGAGCTCGCCGACAAGTCCGCCGAGGAGACCGGGTTCGAGTTCGCCGCCGCGGTCGCGGCCACGCTGGCGATCGACGCGGTGCTGCACTGCACCCAGGACTGCATCCAGGTGCACGGCGGCATCGGCTTCACCTGGGAGCACGACACCAACGTCTACTACCGCCGGGCGCTCGGCCTGGCCGCCGCGTTCGGGCGGCGCGGCGAGTACCCGCAGCGGGTGGTCGACCTCGCCACCAGCACCGGCATGCGTCGGCTGGGTATCAAGCTCGATCCGGACACCGAGAAGCTGCGTGCCGAGATCCGCGCCGAGATCGACGCGATCAAGGCGATCCCGGACGACAAGGAACGCGTCGTCGCGCTCGCCGAGGGCGGCTGGGTGGTGCCGCATCTGCCGCGGCCGTGGGGCCGCGGGGCCAGCCCGGTCGAGCAGATCATCATCGCCCAGGAGTTCCAGGACGCCAAGGTCGAGCGGCCGAACATGGGCATCGCGTCGTGGCTGATCCCGTCGGTGGTGGCCTACGGCACCGAGGAGCAGAAGCAGCGCTTTTTGCCGCCGACCCTGCGCGGCGAGATGATCTGGTGCCAGCTGTTCTCCGAACCGGGCGCGGGTTCGGACCTGGCGAGCCTGACCACCAAGGCCACCAAGGTCGAGGGCGGCTGGCGCATCACCGGCCAGAAGATCTGGACGACCGGGGCGCAGTACTCGCACTGGGGCATGCTGCTGGCCCGCACCGACCCGGACGCCCCCAAGCACAAGGGCATCACCTACTTCCTGCTCGATATGAGCAGCGAGGGGGTGGAGGTCAAGCCGCTGCGCGAGCTGACCGGCAACGCGATGTTCAACACCGTGTTCCTCGACGACGTGTTCGTCCCGGACGAGCTGGTGCTCGGCGAGGTGAACCGGGGCTGGGAGGTCAGCCGCACCACGCTGACCGCCGAGCGGGTGTCGATCGGCAGCAGCGAGCCGCCGTTCCTGCCGAACCTCAACCGGTTCGTCGAGTTCATCCGCGACGGGCACTTCGACCAGGTGGCCAAGCATCAGGCCGGCCATCTGATCGCCGAGGGCCACGCCGCCAAGGTGCTGAACATGCGCTCGACGCTGCTGACGCTGGCCGGTGGCGATCCGATGCCGGCGGCGGCCATCGGCAAGCTGCTGTCGATGCGGACCGGGCAGAAGTACGCGGAGTTCGTGGTCGCCTCGTTCGGCACCGAGGGCGCGGTCGGCGATCCGAACGAGCTGACCGGCCGGTGGGCGGAGTTCCTGCTGGCCAGCCGGGCCACAACGATCTACGGCGGCACCTCGGAGGTGCAGCTCAACATCATCGCCGAGCGCCTGCTCGGGCTGCCGCGCGACCTGTAGAGCGCAGGTTTTCCGACCGGCGGGTCCGTTCATCGGGCCCGCCGGTCGCTTTTCGGTGGGGCTCGCCGAGACCGGCGTAGCATCGGGGTATCCACGAGGTGGGGTGATACCGATGATTGGCCGTCACGATCCAGGCCGTCGCGTTGGAGCGCGCCTGGCCAGGTTCGGGCTGGCGGCGGTCGCCGCGCTCGGACTGGTGGCCGCGCCGCTGGCGGTGCCCGGCTCGGCTGCCCGAGCGCAGGCCCGGCCGTGCTATCCGGGCATCATCCCGGGTAACCCGTACCTGCAGTGGTGCAGCATGCCCGACCGCACTCCGCGGGTGCGGGGCGCAGCACCCGACCAGACGGCGATAATCGCCTGCCGCGGCATCCCGGGGTGCCTGTCCTGGTACGTCAACAACCCGCACTAACAACCCGCACTAACAACCCGCACTAACAACCCGCACTGAGCCCCGCCGTCCGGGCGGTGCCGATTAGCCGCGACGCATGAGGGGAACCCGATAGCCATGACCAACGACGCAGAGAAGCGGTTCGATCACCCGGGGGCGTTCCGCGCGGCGGCCATCTACATCGGCATCATCGTCGCGGTGACCGCGGTGGTTTTCGCGCTCTACGCGTGGCTGGCCCTGGGCTCGGTGCTCGCGGCGTGGCTGATCCCGGTGATCCTGTTCATCGGCGGTGTCGGCGCGTTCGTGCGGACGTACCACCTGTGGCAGATCGAGGACAGCGGCTGGCTGGCCTGGCAGGGCGCCGGCTGGTTCCTGCTGATGCTGATGCTCATCTGCCTGAGCGTCCCGGGCGCAGCCATGATGAGCAGCTGAGCGACAACCCGCTCACCCCGGCGTCCCTTCAGAGGAAGTGCGCTCGCTGAAATGCCCGCCTCCGAGCGACTTTCCGCTCACCCGATCGCCCTGCGGCCGGTCAACTCGCCCATTCTTCGGCCACACCCGCCGCCACCGCCAACTCCCCCGCACCCGCCGAAAGTCGCGCAGACCGACGGAGCCCGCTCCGTTACTCGCCGGAACCTATTGGGATTCTTCGACTTTCATCTCACGCAGCTCGCGCTTGAGCACTTTACCGGTGGGGTTGCGCGGCAGCTTGTCGATGAAGATGACGTCGCGCGGCACCTTGTAGCGGGCCAGATTCTGACGCACGTAGTTCTTGATGTCGTCGGCGGTGAGGTTGGACCCCTCGGCCTTGACCACGAAACAGCGCAGCCGCTGGCCCCACTCCTTGTCCTCCACGCCGATCGCGGTGGCCTCCACCACCTCCGGATGCCCGCTGATCAGGTCCTCCACCTCGGCGGGGAACACGTTCTCGCCACCGGAGACGATCATCTCGTCGTCGCGGCCGCTGACGTAGAGCAGCCTGTGCTCGTCGAAGTAACCCACGTCGCCGGACGACATCAGCCCGTCGACGATCTCCTTGTGCCCGCCGCCGGTGTAGCCCTCGAACGGGAAGGTGTTGCCCACGAAGATCCGGCCCACCTGCCCCGGCGGCAGCTCGTTGCCGTTCTCGTCGAGGATCTTGACCTTCACCCCCTTGACCACCGGGCCGACCGTCGCCGGGTTGATCGACAGATCCTGCGGGCGCGCGATGGTGGCGAACGCGATCTCGGTGGACCCGTACAGGTTGTAGATGACCGGGCCCAGTTCCCGCATCGCCCGGGTGGCCAGCTCCGCACCGAGCTGCGATCCGGACACGAACACGATCCGCAGCGACGACAGATCCGGCTTCGGGGATGTCCTGTCCAGCTCGTCGAGCATCCGCGACAGCATCACCGGCACCACGACTATCGCTGTGACACGGTGCTTTTCGATGTCGGCGAGCACAGTTGCGGGTTTGAACCGTCGGCGCAGCACCAGCGTGGTGCCGAGCATCATCGCGATCGTCGAGTGCAAAAAGCCCAGCGCGTGGAACATCGGCGCGGGCAGCGCGGTCACCTCGCCCGCCTTGAACGGCACATGCGAGAGCACCCCGCCCACCGGCGCCAACGACGGCGGCGTCCTGCGGTTGGCGCCCTTGGGCGTACCGGTGGTGCCGCTGGTCAGGATGATGATCGACGCGTGCTTGGTGACCTTCGGCGCCGGCTTGCCGCCGTAACGCTCGATGAGTTCGGCCAGCGTCTCGTCGGTGCTGCCGGACGGTTCGTCGCTGTCCGGGTTCGTCGGCAACGCCCGCATGGTGCCCAGCTCGGGTTCGGCCTGACGCACCGCCTCGGCGTACTCGTCGTCGTAGATGATGACCCGCGCACCCTCGCGCTCGGCGACCTGTTTGATCTGCGGGCCGGAGAACTCGGTGTTGAGCAGGATGATGCGGGCCCCGGCCCGGGCGGCGCCGTACACCGCCACCAGGAACCAGCGGTGGTTGCGCGCCAGCACCGCGACCCCGTCGCCGCCCCGCACTCCCCGCGCCAGCAGCGCGTGCGCCACCGCGTGCGCGGCCCGGTCGAGTTCGCCGAAGGTGAACTCCCCCTCGTCGTCGATCACGGCGATGCGATCCGGATGGCGCCGAGCGTTGAGCGCCGGAATCATCCCCAGCTCGCCCCACCGCGCGATATCGGCGAGCATCGCAACCATGTTCTGCGGGGGCTCGAGACGCAGCGCCCCGGCTTCGAACATCTTGCGGGCATAGTGCAGTTCGGCCGCACCCCGGTCGATGTACTGCTGGATGCGGGACAGGCCCGGCACCGGAAGATCGGTGAGCTTCGGCATAGGACTCAGCCTATGTGACCGAGCTGGCACGTCGGCCGGGAAACTAGCATGAAGAAATGCCCCCGGCGCGCCATCTCGACGTCGACGGTGAGCCGGTGCCCATCACCCATCCCGACCGGGTCGTGTTCCCGGATCTCGGGTTCACCAAGCTCGACCTGATGCGCTACTACCTGCGGGCGGCCGACGGGGCGCTGCGTGGGGTGGCCGACCGCCCGATGATCCTGAAACGCTTCGTCAAGGGCATCGGCACCGAGGCGGTGTTCCAGAAACGCGCCCCGAAGAACCGCCCGGCCTTCGTCGACGTGGCCGAGCTGCGCTACGCATCGGGCACCTCGGCGCAGGAGGCCGTCATCGACGACGCCCGCGGGCTGGTGTGGGCGGTCAACCTGGGCTGCGTGGACCTCAACCCGCATCCGGTGCGCGCCGACGACCTGGCGCATCCCGACGAGCTGCGGATCGACCTCGACCCGATGCCCGGCGTGCCGTGGTCGCAGATCCTCGACGTGGCGCTGGTGGTCCGCGACGTACTCGCCGACCACGGGCTGACCGGCTGGCCGAAGACGTCGGGTTCGCGCGGCTTCCATATCTATGCCCGCATCGAGCGGCGCTGGCCGTTCCGGCAGGTGCGACTGGCCGCGCAGACCGTCGCGCGCGAGGTGGAACGCCGGGCCCCGGCACTGGCCACCAGCCGGTGGTGGAAAGAGGAACGCGAAGGGGTGTTCGTCGACTTCAACCAGAACGCGTTCGACCGCACCACCGCCTCGGCCTACTCGGTGCGCGCCACCCCGGACGCGCGGGTGTCGACCCCGCTGACGTGGGATGAGGTCCCCGACTGCCGGCCAGCGGATTTCACCGTCGCCACGGTGCCCGACCGGTTCGCCGAACGCGGTGATCCGTGGGAGGGCATCGACGACACCCCGGGCCGGCTGGACGCACTGCTGGCCCTCGCCGAAGAACTGGGCCCACCGCCCCGCGCCCCGCGCGGCGCCGGCAAGGGCACCGGCCGGCGGGTCCCGAGCAAACCGTTGATCGAAATCGCCCGCACCAAGACCAAAGACGAGGCGCTGGCGGCGCTGCAGCAGTGGCGCGAACGCCACCCGGAGGTCGCCGCGCACCTCGCCCCGGCCGACGTCCTGGTGGACGGCATGCGAGGGCCCAGCTCACTGTGGTACCGGGTGCGGATCAACCTGCAGCATGTGCCGGAACCGCAACGGCCACCGCAGGAACCGCTGTTGGCCGACTACGACCCGTGGCAGGGCTACTCCGGCCCGCAGGCGTACCGCCGCGACTGAGAGTTTGCTGCGCGGCGCGAATCAGGTTCTTACCAAAGTATTAGCTCTTGCTCCCGGTTGCCTTACTTTGCCTGACTACCTTGAAGGCAAGTGATCGAGGGGAGGCGCTATGTACGGCAATCCAGCGTTTGAGTGCGCCGGCGCCACACTCCACGCAGTGTGCCGCCAACTGGCCACCGTCGTTACGGTCGACGGCGTCATCGACGAGATCAACCTCGACCGGCTCACCGCGCTGGCGCTACGGTTCGTGATCCCGGAGAAGCCCTACATCCTGGATCTGAGCCACGTGGAATCGTTCGCCACCCATGCGGTTTCGCTGCTGTCCGCGATCGACGAGCGTTGCTACCACCGCGACGTGGAGTGGGCGCTGATCGCCGGTGAACCGGTGCGCCGCGCCCTGCAGAACTGCACGATGACGTTCCCGCTGGCCGACTCGGTACCCGATGCGATGCACGAGTTCGCCGAGCGGCTCGAGGAACGGCGCCGGCTGCTGCCCCTGCTGACCAAGAAGACCGCCTAGCCCGAAAGGCCGACACGTGATCCTCGATATTCGCTGGCTCGGATTCCTGCTGGGCCGTCGGCACGCGCCGGCCAAGCGCGGCCACTGACCGTCGAACCCGCCGCCGACGACACCGTTCGGTGGATCGTCGACGGCATGAACGTCATCGGGTGCCGTCCCGACGGCTGGTGGCGCGACCCGCGCCAGGCGATGGCGGCGCTGGTGCAGCGTCTGGAGCACTGGGCGGTCGCCCGGGGACGGGACGTCACGGTGGTGTTCGAACGCCCGCTGTCACCGCCGATCGAATCGGCGGCCATCACCGTCACCCACGCACCCCGGGCGGCGCCCAACTCGGCCGACGACGAGATCGTCCGGCTCGTCACGGCCGCCGCCGACCCGGAGCGTATCCGGGTCGTCACCTCTGATCGCGTTCTGGCGCAACGGGTCCGTGCGGCCGGGGCGACGGTGTCGCCGGCCCGGGACCTGCGCGACGCGATCGACCCCCGCTAGAGGGCGGGTCCCGATACGCTCTGCGCCGTTCGGCGAGCGCACCGACCGGCCCACCCCCTAGGGTCTGGTGCTGTGACGACGCAGACCACCCGACCCCGCGCCCGCGGGTTTGCCGGCCGCTCGACCGATTCTTCGAGATCTCGGCGCGCGGCTCCACGATCGCCGGCGAACTGCGCGGCGGACTGGTCACGTTCATCGCGATGGCCTACATCATCGTGCTGAACCCGATCATCCTGGCCGGCGGACCGGACGTGACCGGCCAGCAGCTGCAGTTCAACCAGGTGTCGGCGACAACGTCGCTGACGGCCGGGGTGATGACCATCCTGTTCGGGGTGATCGCGCGGCTGCCGTTCGCGTTCGCCGCCGGCCTGGGCATCAACTCGTTCGTCGCCACCACCCTGGTGGGCTCGCTGACCTGGGCCGAGGCGATGGGCCTGGTGGTGATCAACGGGCTGATCATCGTGGTACTGGCCGCCACCGGGCTGCGCCGGCTGGTGTTCGACGCCGTGCCCATGCAGCTCAAGCTGGCGATCACCGCCGGCATCGGGTTGTTCATCCTGTTCATCGGCCTGGTGGACGCCGGATTCATCTCGTCGACCGGGCGGCCGTCCCCGCCGGTCGGGCTGGGCGCCGGCGGCGAGGGCACGATCGGCACCGTGCCGACCGTCGTGTTCGTGCTGACCCTGCTGGTCACCGGCATCCTCGTGGTGCGCAATGTGCGCGGCGGCATCCTGATCGGGCTCATCGCCGGCACCGTGATGGCGGTGCTCATCGAGGCGATCTGGCATCTCGGCCCGGCCACCGAACACCCGGGCGGGTGGAGCCTGTCGGTGCCGACGTTGTCCGGGTCGCCGTTCGCGCTGCCCGACCTGTCGCTGGTCGGCGACTTCTCGCTGTTCGGCAGCTTCAGCCGGGTCGGGCTGGTCGCCGCGACCATGTTCGTGTTCACGCTGGTGTTCGCGAACTTCTTCGACGCGATGGGCACGTTCACCGGCCTGGCCCGCGAGGCCGGGCTGACCGACCCGGACGGCAACTTCCCCCGGCTCCGGGCCGCGCTGATCGTCGAGGGTGCCGGCGCGGTGGCCGGTGGCGCCACGTCGGCGTCATCGAACACCGTGTTCATCGAGTCCGGCGCCGGCATCGGCGACGGGGCCCGGACCGGGCTGGCCAACCTGGTCACCGGCGCGCTGTTTTTGGCGGCGATGTTCGTCGCACCGCTGGCCTCGATCGTGCCGACCGAGGTGGCCGCCGCGGCGCTGGTGGTGGTGGGCGCGATGATGGTCGCCCAGCTGCGCCACATCGACATCAGCGAGTTCTCGGTGGCGCTGCCGGTGGTGCTGACCGTGGCGACCATGCCGTTCTCCTATTCGATCGCCAACGGCATCGGAGTCGGGTTCATCGCCTGGGTGGTGATGCGCACCGCCGCCGGCAAGGCCCGCGAGATCAGCCCGCTGCTGTGGGTGGTGGCCGCCGGGTTCCTGCTCTATTTCGCCCGCGGCTGGATCGAATCCCTGGTCGGCGCCTAGCGGTGGGTAGTCTCCACGTCATGGTGATCAACGCCATGGTGATCAACCGATGAGCGCCGGGCTGTTCGGGCTGCTCGACGACGTGGCCGCGCTGGCCCGGATGGCCGCGGCGTCGATCGACGACATCGGCGCGGCCGCCGGCCGGGCCACCGCCAAGGCCGCCGGGGTGGTGATCGACGACACCGCGGTGACCCCACAGTACGTGCACGGCATCACCGCCGACCGCGAGCTGCCGATGATCAAGCGGATCGCGATCGGCTCGCTGCGCAACAAGCTGGTGTTCATCCTGCCCGCGGCGCTGCTGCTGAGCCAGTTCATCCCGTGGGCGGTGACGCCGATCCTCATGCTGGGCGCGACATATCTGTGTTTCGAAGGCGCCGAGAAGGTTTCGGGCTGGATAACCCGCAGTGGCGCGCATGAAGCGCCCGCCGCCGTCACCGGCCCGGACGCCGAGCGGCAGATGACCGCCGGCGCGATCCGCACCGACCTCATCCTGTCCGCGGAGATCATGGTCATCGCGCTGAACGAGGTTGCGGATCAAGCCTTTCTGCCGCGGCTGCTGATCCTGATTGTGGTTGCTCTGGTGATCACCGCGGCGGTGTACGGCGTGGTGGCACTGATCGTGAAGACGGACGACATCGGCCTATACCTGGCCGGGAGCGATTCCGCGCTGGTGCGCCGGACCGGCCGCATGCTGGTGCGCGCGATGCCGCGGCTGCTGTCGGTGCTGTCGATCGTCGGCACCATCGCGATGCTGTGGGTCGGCGGCCACATCCTGTTGCAGGGCGCCGACACGCTGGGCTGGCACGCCCCCTACGAGTTCGTCCACCACCTCGCCGAGTCCGTCCACCATGCCGTGCACGGGGTGGGTGCGGTGCTGGGCTGGCTGGTCACCACCGCCGCGTCCGCGGTGGCCGGCCTGCTGGTCGGCTCGGCGGTCGCGGCGGTGGTACATGTGCTGCCGTTCGGCAAGCACCACTGACCCGTCGCTGCCACTAACGCCGGCGATTCCGCTTCTCGGTCGCGGCCAACTGCTCGACACGATCGGCTTCGGCACGGGCCCCCGCAGCGGCGGCCCGCTCGGCGTTGGCCTCGATCAGCGTCGCGTCGGCGTCGGCGGTGACGGCGTGTTCCGCGGCCGCGATCCGGTCGGTTCGCGACCGCCGTTGGGCCTCGACCGTGTTCTTGCGCGCCGCGGCGACTTTGCCGGCGCGCTGAACTCCCGCGCTGACGCGCCGCTGAGTGTTCGCTACGACGGTGCGCCTGTGCCGCTGAGCATCCTCACGCGCGGCCCGCACCTCACGCTCGGCGGTCTCGTCGGCGTGTTCCTGGCGATGTTCGGCATCCCGATACGCTTGGCGCACTTCGGCGTTGGCCTCGGCGAGCCCGGCGTCGGCGGCAGCGGTCAGCCGACCGGCCCGGCGCAGCGCATCGCTGCGCCGGATCAGCGCCGCACCGCGTTCCCGCACTTCGGGTGCCGCCAGTAGATGCCCTGCCGTGGCGTCGAGTAGGCCGAGCGACCGCTCGTAGCTCAGCCGCACCGGCGACTGCTCGTTCAGTCGGCCCATCACCTGCTGCTCGATCACCTGCAGGGGAAGCCGCACCACCTGGTAGCCCAACCGATATGAGTAGCGCAAGGCCGGTAACACGTTGCTGATAATCATCAAAACTCCTGTATCTCAAGACTTCTCGTTGAAGTTGCCGGTTTCCGGCACGTCGGACTGGTCAGCCAGCCGGTCGGCCTCGGCACGCAGCCGATCCGCTTCGGCCCGCACCTTGGCGGACGCCCGCACCGCCCCGCGGTGCTCGTCGAGGGTTTCTGTGACGTCGGCGGCCGCGTCGCGCTGTTCGGTGCGCCGTTCTGCCTCCGCCTGCTGGATACGGCGGCGCTCGTGCTGTTCGGCCGCGGAGAGTCCGGCGGCGAGGTCCTGGTGGGCGGTATCACGCACCGCGCGTTGTTCAGCGGCCTGCCCTGCGTCGATTTCTTGCTTGCGCGCGGCGGCTTCGGCGCGCACCGCGGCCCGTTGCTCGGCCCCGGTTCGCTCGGCTTCGAGCCGCTTCGCTTCGGCCTGTTCGGCGCTTGCGGCGGCGACGGCGTCGGCCTGCTCGGCGGCCTGGCGCTGGTGCGCGACGACCTCCTGGAGGTGCCCCTCGGTGGTCAGCGAATCGTTACCGGTAACCGAGCCGACAATCTGCTTGACCTTGCCCCGAACGGAGTCGAGAAGGCCTCGGCGAGTCCGTTGCGCCCTGTTGGCGGACATGTGTTTCCCTTCCGGTCCGAGTCCGGACCGTTTCCTGCGGCCACGTTTCTCGAGGCCGTGAGTTCGGGCCGCGTTCTGAAAGCGCTGAAGCCCTGATTGCTGCGGTGGTCCTGGTTGGCGGTGGACCGGTCTCCGCGTGGTTCTCAAACACCGCATTCCACGCAATGGAGCTCCCGAAACCACCCGTGTCACATCTGGCCGGTGCAGGCGGGACGAACGACGGTGCCACGGGCCCCGGGGCAGGCCGTCACCGGGTAGCGTGGCCGGTGACGGCGCAGGTCGCAACGCCGCGCGACTATCGGGCGCGAATCAGCACTTCCTGCGCCGTGCTGGCCACATGCCGGCCGGCCGCGTCGATGATCCTGCCCTGCACCAGTGCGCGGTTGCCGCCGAACCCGACCGTCCGGGTGACGTGGCCCAGCCACTGGTCGAAGCGCACCGGTCGATGCAGCCACACCGCGTGATCGACGGTCACCCCGCTGTAGGCACCGACGGCCAGCGGTTCGGGGTGATTGCGAAACGCCATGTCCACCAACAGGTAATCGCTGGCGTAGGTGAGCAGCACCTCATGTAGTCCGGGCCGGTCGGCGACCGTGCGAGGCAGCCGCATCCACAGGGTGCGCTCCCCGGGCTTCTGGTCACCGCCGAAGAAGATCGGCGCTTCGGCGATGCGCATCTCCACCGCCGGCGGGACGTCGGCCCACACCCGGCCGATCCGGAGCAGCTCCGGTGGCGCGGTGTGCAGCCAGTCCTGAAGCAACGGAATGGACTCCGGGTCCACCTCAGGCGCGGTCACCGGCCCGTCATCGGCATCGGCGTCGGGACCCGGTTCGGCGAACGACACCATCGCGGTCAGCACTGTGCGCCCGGCCTGCTGCACGCCGACCCGGCGGGTGGACATGGTGCGCCCGTCACGGGTGCGTTCGACGATCAGGTCGACCGGCACGGTCTCGTCGCCGCCGCGCACAAACAGCGCGTGGATGCCGCTCGGCCGGTGCTCGGGCACGGTGGCCGCGGCGGCCGTCATCGCCTGGGCCAACAGCTGGCCGCCGAAGATCCGGCCGAACCGGTTCGGCTCACTGCCGGCCCGGAACCGGTCGGGGCCGGTGGGCTCCAGCTCCAACACCTGTTCGAGGGTGTCGAGGGCGCGCAGCGTCGCGGCCGCCAGTGGTCCCTGCAGCGGTCCGCTGTGCTCGACCGGGGCCACCGAATGGTCGTCCGCGCTCACCTGACCTCCCTTATCAATCCCACGGAGGGTAGCCCACCGCAGCTCAGCGGCTATTCGGTGGTACGCCCGCGGGCGGCCAGCACGGCTGCGGTGAGACGGTCCAGCAGCGGGCTGTCGAGCTTCCAGCACTGCCAGTACAACGGCACGTCGAGGTGGATGTCGCTGATCCGCACGAACGAGCCGTCGGCCAGCGCGTCGGCAGCCAGGTCTGCCGGGAACATCCCCCAGCCCAGCCCGGCGTGCACCGCGGCGCCGAACCCGTCGGCGGTCGGCACATAGTGCACCGGACGGCTGATGTTGCGCCGAAACGCCTTGCGCACCAGCATGTCCTGTAGTCCGTCGGCGCGGTTCCAGGCCAGCGACGGCGCCGCCGCCGCGGCGCGGGCGGTGAACCCGTCGGGCAGATGCCGCGCGACGAAGCCCGGGCTGGCGACCGGCACGTAGCGCATCACACCGAGCGACCACACCCGGCAACCCGGCACCGGTTCCCGTTCGGTGGTCACCGCCCCCATCACCGCGCCCTCGCGCAGCAGGCGCGCCGAGTGGTCCTGGTCCTCGATGCGGATGTCGAACAGCACATCGGTCAGCCGGGACAGCACCGCGGTGAACCAGGTCGACATCGAGTCGGCGTTGACCGCGATCGCGATCCGCGGGAACTCGGCCGGGCCGCCGCCCATCTCGGCCAGCGCCTCGGCCTCCAGCACCGCGGTCTGCGCCGCCAGCCGCAGCAGCGGGATCGCCACCGACGTTGGGCGGCACGGCTTTTCCCGCACCACCAGCACCTGACCGACCCGTTGCTCCAGCGCCTTGATGCGCTGGCTGACCGCCGACGGGGTGATGTGCAGTGCGCGGGCGGCCGCCTCGAACGAGCCGTGTTCGATCACCGCGGCGAACGCCGCGAGTTGCTGGCCGTCGATCCGCACCCCGTCACTGTATTCGGGGCCCCGGTAGCCCGGGCCCGCCGGCGCGGGGTCATCGGCGGCGGCTGCGATCATGGCGGGGTGACCACGGTTCCCGTCATCGCACTCACCGGCTATCTGGGCGCGGGTAAGACGACGCTGCTCAACCACGTGCTGCGGCAACCGGACGCCCGAGTCGGCGTGGTGATCAACGACTTCGGCGAGCTCAACGTCGACGCCGCGCTGGTGACCGGGCAGGTCGACGAGCCGGCGTCGATCGCCGGCGGCTGCATCTGCTGCCTGCCCGACGACGGCGGGCTCGACGAGGCGCTGGCCAAGCTGGCCGACCCCAAGCTGCGGCTGGACGCGATCATCGTCGAGGCCAGCGGGCTGGCCGACCCGGTGGCGGTGTCGCGGATGATCCGGTTCAGTGGCGTGGAGCGGGTACGCCCGGGTGGTGTGGTCGACGTCATCGACACCTCGGCATACTTCGACACCGTCGACAACGGTCGCACCCCGCCGGCGCGTTACGGGGCGGCCTCGCTGGTGGTGATCAACAAGATCGACCAGGTGCCCGAAGCCGAGCGCGACGCCGTCGTGGAGCGCATCTGCCGGCGGGTGCGCCAGCGCAACCCGGATGTGCACATCGTCAGCACGGTGGCCGGGCGGATCGACCCGGCGCTGCTGTTCGACGTCGCCGGGCGCGCCGACGAGAACGGCCAACTGTCGCTGCGCGACCTGCTTGTCGAGGCCGATCATGCCGAGCACCCGCACGTACACGCCGATTCGGTCACGGTGACCAGCGACGGCTGCGTGGACCCGGATGCGGTGATCAACCTGCTCGAGGAGCCGCCCGCCGGGGTGTACCGGCTCAAGGGCACGATCGCGGTGCAGATGCGCGACCGGGTGCGCCGTTACACGGTCAATGTCGTGGGCCGGTCGGTGCACATCGCCACCGCGCCGCCGTCCGCGCCGGCGAGCAACCTGGTGGCCATCGGCACCCACGTCGACGTCGACGCGACCCGCGAGCGGATGGCCGCGGCGCTGGCGCCGTGCGACAAACCACCGGCGACCGGGCTGCGGCGGCTGCAGCGCTACCGGCGGCTGAGCGTGTAGCGGTGGTCGGCCGGGCTACAGCCGGGTGTCGGTCCCGGCGCCGGTGTCGTCGGGTTGTTCGCGTTCGTCTTCGGAGCGGGCTCGGACGGCGTCCACGGGCGCGCGTTCGCCCTCGCCGCCTTCGGCGCCCGGGCCGCCCTCGGCGTGGCCGGTCTTGACGGTCTTGTCTCCCTCGGCCCCGGCTGCCTCGATGTTTGCCGCGGCCTGGGCCGCCTCGATGCCGGCCGCGCCCTGGGTGGCGGTTTGGACGATACCCTGAACCCCCTGCATCACCTGCTGGGGGATCTGGGCGAGGGTCTGGGCCATACCCTGGGCCGACTGCCCCAGCGACTGCGCCATCTGCGCGGCCATCTGACCGACCCCGCCGACGATCTGGCCCACGGCCTGGACGCCGGCCCCGCCGGCGGCCGACGGATCGGCGGGTGTCCCGCGCCCGTACGCCGCGGCGGAGGTGCCCGCGGCCTCGATCTGCTGGGCTCGCCGGGTCAGGTCCTGGGCTGCGGCGACGTCGCCGCGCTCGTAGGCCAACGCGGCCCGGCGCAGCAGGTCAGCGATGTTGGCGGAGGCGGACTGCACGGCCCCGAACACGTCGCCGCGGGCCGACAGCGCGTTGTTCAAGGCGTTCTGCATCGGGAACCCGATGGTGCCGTGCGTGTTCGCCAACCCTGACATGCCGGGAAATCCGGCAAGAAGGTTCCCGATCCCGGCGCTGACGTCGTTCCACCGCCCTCGCCAGTCGTTCAAGGCGGCGGAATCGGTCTCCAGATCGCTCATCGGCAGCCCTCCGTGTCACATGTCAGTTGCATCGTAAGACCGCTGCGGGGCGGCCGAATGCACGAATTCCGTGCTCAGCGCCAGAACAGGTGGTGCACCACCCCGCTGCTCGGGCTGGGCACCCGGCCGGCTCACCGCTGACGAGGTCAAAGGTGGTGTACGACAGCGTGAACGAGGGCGCGGGTGGTGTGTCGGCACGAACGCCGGGGTGTGAAACGGGGGCTCGCCACCCCACCAGCCAATCCACTCGTCGTCCTGCCGTGGTCCACGCTGTGGGCCGAACTTGTTGCGCCCCCATGATCTCGGCGCCGATGCTGGTGCGAAGTCGCGGGTGAAGTCGCGGGTGAAGTAGTCGTCGAGTCCGCGCGGCCCACCCGGCTCGGTGCGGTTGGGCAACTCGCCGTCGCCCCGGCCCAGGCGAACATCGTCCCCCGGGTCGGGGTGCCCGAACGGCCGCTCGAGGCTCTGCCCCTCCCCCGCACCGAACCCGTCCCGCGACACCGTGAATTTCCGCACCCGCAGCAACTGACCCACACCGGCCTCCTGCGCATCGCCTATCCGGACCGACCCGGCGCAGGTTCATCGTCGATTCAGAATCGCTAATGAAGGTGAAGATTCTTTAGCTGTACTCATCATGCGCCGATGCCTACCGTCTGGTGACGTGCACTCCCCGGTGGTATTCGGTTTCCTCACCTGCCTGGCGCTGATCGTCGCGATCGGCGCCCAGAACGCCTTCGTGCTGCGCCAGGGCCTGCGCGGCGAGCACGTGGCGGCGGTGGTCGCGGTGTGCACGGTCTCGGACATGGTGCTGATCGCAGCCGGCATCGCCGGCGTCGGTGCGCTCATCACCGCCCACCCCAAGGCACTCACCCTGATCCGGTTCACCGGTGCGGCGTTCCTCATCGGCTACGGGCTGCTCGCCGCGCGGCGGGCCTGGCGGCCGGGGGGCAGCCTCACCCCGCGCGAGCAGGGCCCGGCCCGCCTGCTGGAGGTGCTGGTCACCTGCCTGGCGCTGACCTGGCTGAACCCGCACGTCTATCTGGACACCGTGGTGCTGCTCGGGGCGCTGGCCAACGAACACCGCGACGGGCGCTGGCTGTTCGGCGTCGGCGCCGTCACCGCCAGCGCGATCTGGTTCGTCAGCCTCGGCTTCGGCGCCCAGCGGCTCGCCCGCTGGTTCGCCACCCCCACGACCTGGCGGGTGCTCGACGGGCTAATCGCGGCCACGATGATCGGCCTCGGCGCGCTACTGGCGCTGCGGCCGATCGGCTGAGCCGCTACCGGCGGTGCACCGTGACCGGGCAGCCACCCTTCGGCGAGGCCGACAGGGTGGAAGACGGCTTGATCCGGAAAGCCCCGGGCAGGAACTTCTCCGGTTCCCGCCAGAACCGTGAATCATGTTGCAGCGCATATGGACTGCACAGCGGCGGATTGGCGCGGCGCTCGGCAAGCTCAACCTCGACCTCCCGACGCCGTGGATGTGGGTCCGCGCCGCGGCCGCGGCGTCGATGAACTTCGGCCCGCGCCTGGCTATCTTCAGGTCGAAGTTGCTGCACCGGCTGCAGGAGACCGCCCGGCGCGAGCTCGCCGACGACACGACCGACAGCGCCCCGCACCGTGGAATCGACCGGAAAACCGCTGGTGTAAGCTCATATCGGTGACCGCGAGTCTCCCAACACTTTCAACGCTTCTGCGTATAGGTGAGACGGACACTCCGACCGACACCCGCATCATGGATGCGGCCCGCGAGTTGTTCATCGAGTGCGGCACGAACTTTACCATCGACGATCTCGTCGCACGTTCCGGGATCTCCCGCGCGACCGTGTTCCGCCGGTTCGGCACGAAAGAGTCGGTGATCCAGCGAACGTTCCAGCGCGAGATCCGCGACGGCATCGTCCAGATCGTCACCGCGGCGGCGGAACGCCCGACCGCGACCGAGCGCGCCGTCGAGTTGATCACCTCGCTACTGCTGGTCGCCGTCCGCCATCAGATCCTTCGCCACCTCGCCGGGACGACGCCCCCGTCGCTGTCGCTGCTCGGCGCGAGCGGCGACCCGTCGCCGCTGACGATGGTGGGCCAGATCATGAACGACGCGCTGCTGCTCGCAAGCGCGGAGGTGGGCAGGCCGCTGCCGCTGCCCGTGGACCAGACCGTCGACATCCTGATCCACACGATCGCCGGCTACACGTACTTCCCGTACGGAACGCTCGCCGACACCGACGAAGAACACCTGCGCGCCGCGATCGAGCGCTTCGTCCGACGCCTCCTCCCCGACGTCGACCCGTCCCGCTCGTAGCGGGGCCGCGATGACATCACAACACCGGACCTGATATGCCTCTCCAATGACCGGATCACAGCAGACCGCACGCAAGGCCGTCTTCATCACCGGCGCCGCCGCCGGCATCGGCCGGGCCACCGCGCTCGCGTTCGCCCGCAAGGGCTTCACCGTCGGCGGCTACGACATCAACGAGTCCGGCCTGGAGTCGCTGGCCGGCGAGATCGAACGGGTGGGCGGGCGCGCGATCGTCGGCCACCTCGACGTCACCGACCCCGACGAGATGGCGCAGCGGGTCGGCGACTTCGCCCGGGCGGCCGGCAACAGGCTCGACATCCTGATCAACAACGCCGGGATCCTGCGGGCGGGCCGGTTCGAAGAACTCGACCTGCCCGGCCACCTCCGCGAGATCGACATCAACGTCAAGGGTGTGGTCAACGGCCTGTACGCGGCGTTCCCCTACCTGCGTGACACCCCGGGCTCGGTGGTGGTCAACCTGTCGTCGGCCTCGGCGATCTACGGGCAGGTCGAGTTGGCCAACTACAGCGCGACCAAGTTCTTCGTCCGCGGCATCACCGAGGCGCTGGACCTGGAGTGGCAGCGCCACGGCATCCGGGTCATCGCGATGTGGCCGCTGTACGTCCGGACCGGCATGACCGCCAACATCAAGACCGGCACCACCGAGTCACTGGGCATTCGACTGACCGCCGAGGACGTCGCGGAGGCGATCGTCAAGGCCACCGAGCCGTCGCTGCTGCGCCGGGCGCTGCACCAGGTGCACTTCCCGGTCGGCACCCAGACCAAGGCGCTGGCCCTGGGCTCGCGGTTCTCCCCCGGCTGGCTGACCCGGCTGGTGAACAAGAAGCTGGCCCACTCCTGACGAACGGCTTCGAGTCGGGCTGATCGCAACCATTCACACCGGCCGCCCGGCTGGCTATCCTCGCGCCCCATGAATGAGGACTGGCTGGCCGTCATCGTCGGCTTGGCGCTGTTGGTCCTGGTGCTGGTGGGCGCGATTCCGGGGAGCGTGATCCCGTGAGCGAGCAGGGCACCCGCGACAGCGCGCAAACGCAGAGCAGCGCACAGGAACTCGGACAACCGACCGGCGCGGCCCCTGAGCAGACAAGCCGGGCCGGTATCGGCTACGCGGCTGCGGGGGTCGCACTCGTTGTCGTGCTCGGCGCGGCCACACGGTTCCTGGAGAGCCAGGTCCCGGTCTGGGCGAAAGGCACCTCGTTCGAAGGCGTGGCCAAGTCGATCGAGTTCCCGATATACGCCATCGCGCTGGGGTTGCTCGGAAACCTGGTGCTGACGGTTCTGGCCCTGCGCGAGAAGCTCGCCAAGGGTTTCCGCACCGAGTTCTTCATCAAGACAGGCCTGGTGCTGCTGGGGGCTTCCATCAACTTGAAGGTGCTGGTCACCGCCGCCGGTCCGGCGATCGTCCAGGCGCTGCTGCTGATCACCATCGTGTTCGGGTTCACCTGGTGGCTGGGCGGTGTGCTGCGCCTGGAGGACAAGCTCCGCGCGTTGCTCGCGTCGGCGGTGTCGATCTGCGGCGTGAGCGCTGCCATCGCCGCCGCGGGCGCGGTGCAGGCCAAGAAGGAGCAACTCGCCTACGCGGCGTCGCTGGTGATCGCGTTCGCGCTGCCGTCGATCTTCCTGCTTCCGTGGTTGGCCGACCTGCTGGGCCTGTCCGATCCGGTGGCCGGGGCGTGGATCGGTGGGAACATCGACACCACCGCGGCGGTAGCGGCGTCGGGCGCCATCGCCGGTGAGGAGGCGCTGCAGATCGCCACCATCGTCAAGACCACCCAGAATGCGTTGATCGGCGTCGTCGCGATCGCGCTCACCGCGTACTTCGCGCTGAAGGTCCAACGCAAGTCCGCCGCGGAGGCACGGCCGACGATCGGGCAGTTCTGGGAGCGGTTCCCGAAGTTCGTACTCGGGTTCATCGCCGCGTCGATCATCGGGACCCTGTACCTGGCGGCAGGCGGCGACAAGGCGGCCATCAGCACGGTCAACGACCTACGCACCTGGTTCCTGATCTTCGCGTTCGTCGCGATCGGCCTGGAGTTCTCGCTCAAGGGGCTCAAGGAGGCCGGGTGGCGTCCGATCGGCGTGTTCGCGGCCGCGACGGTGGCCAACATCGTGGTCGCACTCGGTCTGGCCTCCGTGCTGTTCGCCGGTTTCTCGACCGGTTAGCTAATCTGCCCGGGTGCCCAGCGTGTGGTCCCGGCGCGGTTTCCTCGCGATCACGGCAGGCGTCGCCCTGACCGCGGCCTGCGGGCCGCGGCCCGGGGAGGTGGCCTCCGACGGATCGGTGACGGTCCGACATGTGTTCGGCGAGACCAGGATTCCCGCACCACCGACGCGGGTGGTCAGCGCGGGCCTGACCGAGCAGGACGATCTGCTGGCGGTCGGGGTGGTGCCGATCGCGGTCACCGAGTGGTTCGGCGGGGAGCAGTTCGCGGTGTGGCCGTGGGCGCGGCCCCGGCTCGGCGACGCGCAACCGGTGGTGCTCAGCCTCGACGACGGCATCCAGGTGGACCGGATCGCCGAGCTGTCACCGGATCTCATCGTCGCCACCAACGCCGGGCTGGACCGCGGCACCTATGAGCGGCTGTCGCAGATCGCGCCGACCATCGCCCAGTCCGGCCGGGACGCCTTCTTCGAACCGTGGCGGGACCAGGCCACCATCATCGGGCAGGCGGTGTTCAAGAACGAGGAGATGCAACAGGTCATCGCCGATGTCGAGGAGCGGTTCGCCGCCGTCGACCGCGCCCACGGCGAGTTCGCGGGCAAGACGGTGCTGCTGCTCGAGGGCCGCCTCGACGACGGGCAGATCCGGCCGCTGACGCCGCGGTGGCGCAGCGACTTCCTGACCGCGATGGGGTTCTCGGTGCCCGACCACACCGATCCGCAGGCCGCCGACGTGCTGATCTGGACCACCGAGACCGACGAGGACCGGGCCGCGCTCGAGGCCGATCCGACCGTCGCACCGCACCTGCGGCGCAGCGTGTTCACCGACCGCGAACTGGCCGCCGCGATCGCGTTCGGCTCGCCGCTGTCCTACCCGGTGGTCGCCGACCGGCTGCCGCCGCTGATCGCCCCCGTCCTCGGCTGACGGCCCGATACCCGGCTGCGCGAAGATGACCGGGTGAACAACACGCGGCACAAAGGCTTCGCCACCGTCGGGTCGGCCTACTACCCCACGCTGGTGGCGGTGTTCACCGGCCTGGTGCTGATCTCCAACGTCGCGGCCACCAAGGGCATCGCGTTCGGGCCCGTCATCGGCGACTGGTCGCTGATCACCGACGGCGGGTTCATCGTGTTCCCGCTGACCTACGTCATCGGCGACGTGCTCTCCGAGGTGTACGGGTTCGCCGCCACCCGCCGCGCCGTCTACGTCGCGTTCGTGATGGAGGCCGTCGCCGCGTTCACCTTCTGGCTGACCGCCTACCTGCCGGCCGCCGACTTCTACGAACACCAGGCCGCGTTCGAGGCCGTGGTCAAACCGTTCACCCAGCTGATCATCGCCGGGCTCGCCGGCTTCCTGATCGGCCAGCTGCTCAACGCGTGGGTGGTGGTGCGGATCAAGCAGCGCACCAAGGAGCGGTACCTGTGGGCCCGGCTGATCGGGTCGACAGTGGTCGGCGAGTTCGCCGACACCCTGGTGTTCTGTAGCATCGCCGCGACCGCGATCGGTATCGACAGCTGGGACGACTTCCTCACCTACGTCGCGCTCGGCTTCGTCTACAAGACCGCGGTGGAGGTCCTGGTGCTGCCGATCACCTACCGGGTGATCGCGTACGTCAAGCGCCGCGAGCCGACCTACCAGCCCGCTGTGTGAGGACTCGATAAGGCTGTTCTGGCAATGCTCACAGAGCAGGTGTCACGGTTGCTACTCGCGGGTAAGTTCGTGTTATGAGCCTGACTGTCGATGTTCTGGACCCCGAGGTAGTTCATACCGTCCATGACTACGGTGATCGGGCGCTGCTGCTTGAATTCGACAGCACCGAAGCGGTTTTGGCGTGGGCCGACGCCATCCGCGCGGCCAATCTGCCGGGTGTCATCGACATCGTCCCGGCCGCACGCACCGTCCTGGTGAAGCTGGACGGCCCGCGCTATCAACAACCGACGCGGCAACGCCTGGCGAAATTGCACGTTCCGCGCTCCGCGGCCTCGGCGCTGACCCCGCCGGAGACCGTCGACGTCGAGCTCGCGGTCATCTACGACGGCCCCGATCTGGCCGAGGTCGCCGAACTCACCGGGTTGACCCCCGAGCAGGTGGTGGCTGCGCACACCGGCACCCCGTGGCGGGTCGGCTTCAGCGGCTTCGCCCCCGGATTTGCCTACCTGGTCGGTGGCGATCCGCGGTTGCAGGTGCCGCGCCGCGCCGAACCGCGCACCCAGGTGCCGGCCGGGTCGGTCGGGCTGGCCGGCGAGTTCAGCGGCGTCTACCCGCGGCAGAGCCCGGGCGGCTGGCAGCTGATCGGCCGCACCGCACCCGGTCAGCCCCCGATGTGGGACGTGAACCGGGATCAGCCGGCGCTGCTGTTGCCCGGCATGTGGGTTCGGTTCCGGGCGGTGACGGCATGACCGAATCGACGAGGGCGATCACGACAACCGGGGCCGCGCAAACCACGACGGCGGCGCTGGAGATCCTGCGCACCGGCCCGCTGTGCCTGGTCCAGGACCTGGGCCGCAGCGGGCTGGCGCACATGGGCGTCAGCCGGTCCGGGGCAGCCGACCGGCGGGCGCACACGCTGGCCAACCGGCTGGTCGCCAACCCGGGTGAGCGCGCGACCATCGAGGTGACGTTCGGCGGGCTGTGGGCCCGGGTGCACGGCGGCGGCGCGCAGGGATTGGCGATCGCGGTCACCGGCGCCGATACCGACCCGGCCGTCAACGGCCGGCCGTTCGGCATCAACAGCGTCCACTACGTGCACGACGGCGACGTGATCTCGCTGGCGGTGCCGCACACCGGGCTGCGCAGCTACCTGGCGGTGCGCGGCGGGTTCGACGTCTCCCCGGTGCTCGGCTCGCGGTCCTACGACGTGATGTCGGGAACCGGCCCGACGCCGCTCAAGCCCGGTGACGTGCTGCCGATCGGCACGCACACCGAGGACTTCCCCGAACTCGACCAGGCGCCGGTGGCACCCATCGAGGCCGACGTGCTCGAACTCAACGTGGTGCCCGGCCCGCGCGACGACTGGTTCGTCGACCCGGACGTGCTGGTCCGCACCAACTGGCTGGTCACCAACAAGAGCGACCGGGTGGGCACCCGGCTGGTCGGCATGCCGATCGAGTACCGCGACCCGGGCCGCCAACTGCCCAGCGAGGGCACCATCCGCGGCGCGATCCAGGTGCCGCCCAACGGATTTCCGGTGATCATGGGGCCGGATCATCCGGTGACCGGCGGCTACCCGGTGATCGGCGTCATCACCGACGAGGACGTCGACAAGACCGCCCAGATGCGCCCCGGCCAGACCGTGCGCATGCACTGGTCCCGTCCGCGCCGGCCGTTTCGCAGCTAGCCCGGGCTACGGGGTGAACTGGGCCACACATCCTGGTAGAACAGGGGTGTGAACCCGTCCGGACTCACCGCGACCCGGCTCCGTGACGAGTCGGCCAGCCGTTTCGTGTCGGCCCGTCTGATCCACACCTCGGATCTGGACAGGGAGACCCGCGAAGAAGCCCGCCGCATGGTGATCAACGCCTTCGAGGGCGACTTCTCCGACTCCGACTGGGAGCACGCGCTGGGCGGGATGCACGCGGTGATCTCCGACCACGGCGCGATCATCGCGCACGGCGCGGTGGTCCAGCGCCGACTGCTCTACCGGGGCCGGGCGCTGCGCTGCGGCTACATCGAGGCCATTGCGGTGCGCGCCGACCGCCGCGGCATGGGCCTGGCCACCGCGGTGATGAACGCCCTGGAGCAGGTGATCCGCGGCGCCTACCAGATCGGCGCGCTGAGCGTCTCCGATCTGGGCCGCCCGCTGTACGCCGGCCGCGGCTGGATTCCGTGGCAGGGTCCGACCGCGGTGCTGTCACCCGAGGGTGTGGTCCGCACCCCCGACGACGACGGCAACATCTACGTGCTGCCGGTCGATCTGCCGGCGGGCGTCGAGCTCGACACCGGCGCCGAACTCGTCTGCGACTGGCGCGACGGCGACCCCTGGTGAGCTGATCCGCTCCGTTGCCCCTCCCCGGTGAGCGGATGTTCACCACCGGGTCACCGTCGCCGATTCCGCTGCCACAGAACCGATTCACTCGCCGGGCCGCCTGCCGCGTGTTCGCTCACAGCGAACAGAAACCCGGAACATGAGCGTAGGGGACTCAAGTTTTACCGGGTGACGGCCGACAAAGACGGCCGAAGAGATTCCGGAACCGAGGGATGCCTCGGATTCGACACAGGAGGTGGCAGCAGATGAACGCCTTGGCATTGCGCACTCGCCCCGCGTGGGACGTCGACCGCTACTTCGATCGCTGGATGGACCGCTGGGTACGCGAATTCTTCGGTCCGGCAACTGCTGACGACTGGTTCGGCGGCTCGTTCACCCCCGCCGCGGAGATCGTGCGCGACGGTGACGACGCCCTGGTTCGCATCGAGCTCCCCGGCGTCGACGTCGACAAGGACGTCCACGTCGAGGTCGATCGCGGTTACCTCGTCGTCCACGGTGAGCGGCGCGACGAACGGGCCGACGACCGCGACGGACGCGTGCTGCGCGAGGTCCGCTACGGATCGTTCCGGCGCTCGTTCAAGCTCCCGGAGCATGTGACCAGCGACATGGTCTCGGCCTCGTACGACGCGGGCGTGTTGACCGTTCGCGTGGCCGGGGCCCACAAGAGCCCGGAGACCAAGCGCATCGCGATCGAGGCCAAGTGATCCGACAGCTCGGCGAAGCCGGTGGAATCCACGGTATTCCACCGGCTTTCGGTTTTCATGGGGCGCTACCCGCCGGGCTCGGCGATCGTGGTCGTGATGGTGGTCGGCCGGGTGCGCGTCGTCGTGGTCCGGGTCGTCGTCGTGGTCGTCGTCGTGGTTATCGGTGTGGTCTCGGTGGTCGTCGTGGTTGTCGGTGTGGTCTCGGTGGTCGGCTCGCCGGGATCCACCGCCGGCGGCACCGCGTCGTCGCTGGTCTGGAAACTCGGGGTGGTGTAGCGGGTGGTGGTGGTCGTGGTCTTGACGTAGGTCGGCGAGGTCGACGGCGCGGGCGGCGGAATGACCGTCGGCGTCTTGGAAGCGTCGGCCGTGCGCAGCACCGCGTAGACCAGGATCGCCAGCAGCACCGCCAGCGCGATCCCGCCCGCGACCACCAGCGGCCGCTGCTCTTCCCAATCCGGCCGCCGCTCGTCGTCGCCGTGAGTTTCGCTGTCGTAGTCGGTCATGCCACCCGATGCCCCAGATCCTCCAGCGCCTGGCTCCGGCGCACCTACACCCAGCGCCGGAGCAGGTCGTTGGCATGCTCGGCCAACGCATACTGCCAGAACGGCCCGAAGCTGATCCGCCCGACACCCAGCGAACCGAACGACGCCGGGTCCGAGCGGTCCGGCCGGGCGATCGCGTTGATCGGCCGCGGCAGCTCGCCGGCCAGCCGTCGCAGCGTGTCCGGGTCATGGAACCCCACCGGGTAGAGCACATCGGCACCCGCGGCCGCGGCCTCGCTCAGCCGGGCGATCGCCCGCTCCACCCGGTCCGCGTCGTCGCCGTCGCGGCGCAGGAACAGGTCGGAGCGGGCATTGATCACCACGTGTACCCCCGCCCGGTCGGCGGCCTCGCGCAGGGCACCGACCAACTGCGCGTGCTCACTCGGCGACCGCAGCCGCCCTCCCTCGCCGTGCACGGTGTCCTCGATGTTCAGGCCCACCGCGCCGGCGTCGAGCAGCCCCTCGATGAGCCGGTCCGGCGGCTGCCCGTAGCCGGACTCGATGTCCACCGACACCGGCACCTCGACGGCCGCGGTGATCCGCCCGACCGCCGCGCACACCTCGTCGAAGGTCATCCCCTCGTTGTCGGATCTGCCCAGCGACTCGGCCAGCGGGTGGCTGCCGACGGTGAGCGCGGCGAACCCGGCATCGGCGGCCAGCCGCGCCGACCAGGCGTCCCACACCGTCGGCAACACCACCGGGTCGCCGGGACGGTGCAGTCTCAGGAGTTTCTCGGCCGCGGCGGCGAGCTCGGCTCTGGTCATCGGGCAAACCTCTCAATCCGACGTGACAGGACTCACACCTATCGCATGATGTGCCCTACAGCGGGTGTCGTACTGTGATTCCTGACACCCTTCCAGTCCAAGGAGGTCACGTGTCCAGCACCACCGAACTCGCCGAGCTGCATGAGTTGATCGGAAACCTCCGGCGGTGCGTGACGTCGCTGGCGGCCAAGTACGGCGACAGCCCCGCCACGCGGCGCATCGTCAACGACGCCGAGCGCATCCTCAACGACATCGACCGGCTCGACATCGACGCCGAGGAGCTCGAGCTCAGCCGGGGGCGAGGCGTGGTGCATCCCCCGCGTGTCAGCGAGCGCATCCCGATCCCCGACACCCAGTACGACACCGACTTCTGGCGGGATGTCGACGACGAGGGGCTCGGCGGCACGCGATAACCGCTTTCCCACCATTGGCAGCCCGATATCTGAACACTGAAAGGCAATAGTGAGCGCACCGACCGCCGTCGATAAGGCGACCGGCGTCTTCTCGCCGGGCCGCGCCCAGATCCCCCAGCGCACGCTGCGCACCGACCGTTGGTGGATGCCACCGCTGCTGACCAACCTGGGGTTGGGCGCATTCCTGCTGTACGGCTTCATCAGGGCTTTGATGCAGAAGTGGTACTACGTCGAGGACTACCAGTACCTGACGCCGTTCTACTCACCGTGCGTCTCCCGCGGGTGCATCCCTGAGGCCAGCCATTTCGGCCAGTATCTGCCCGACGTGTGGTGGTTGCCCTACGCGGCGTTCTCGTTGCCGTTCCTGTTGCTGTTCCGGGTCACCTGCTACTACTACCGCCGGGCCTACTACCGGTCGGTGTGGCAGTCACCGCCGGCATGCGCTGTGGCCGAACCGCATTCGCGTTACACCGGGGAGACCCGGCTGCCGCTGATCGTGCAGAACTCGCACCGCTACTTCTTCTACGTCGCGCTGATCATCTCGGTGATCAACACCTACGACGCCATCGTGCCGCTCCGCCACGGCCTCGGCCTGGGGAACCTGATCCTCATCGGCAACGTGATCCTGCTGTGGACCTACACGCTGTCCTGCCACTCGTGCCGGCACGTCACCGGCGGCCGTCTCAAGCATTTCTCCAAACACCCTGTGCGGTACTGGCTTTGGACGCAGGTCAGCAAGATCAACACCCGCCACATGCAGTGGGCGTGGATCACCCTGGGCACGCTGGTGCTCACCGACTTCTACATCATGGCGGTGTCGGCCGGCTGGATCAGCGACTTGCGGTTCATCGGCTGACCGCCGGAGGCGGCTTTCGCCCGCCCGGGAGTTTGACATCGATTGAGACCGAAATCTGATTAAGGACGAGGATTAATGACGGATTCCGAGGCTTCCCGCGGCTCTTCGGAGATCGAGCGGCACTCCTTCGACGTCGTCGTGATCGGTGCCGGCGGCGCGGGTCTCCGGGCGGTCATCGAGGCGCGCGAACGCGGCCTGAAGGTGGCCGTCGTCACCAAGTCGCTGTTCGGCAAGGCGCACACGGTGATGGCCGAGGGCGGGTGCGCCGCCGCGATGGGCAACGTCAACCCGAAGGACAACTGGCAGGTCCACTTCCGCGACACCATGCGCGGCGGCAAGTTCCTCAACAACTGGCGGATGGCCGAGCTGCACGCCAAGGAGGCGCCGGACCGGGTCTGGGAGCTCGAGACCTACGGTGCGCTGTTCGACCGCACCAAGGACGGCAAGATCAGCCAGCGCAACTTCGGCGGGCACACCTACCCGCGGCTCGCGCACGTCGGTGACCGCACCGGCCTCGAGATCATCCGCACCCTGCAGCAGAAGATCGTCTCGCTGCAGCAGGAGGACAAGGCCGAGTTCGGCGACTACGAGGCCCGCATCAAGGTCTTCCACGAGACCACCATCACCGAGCTGATCAAGGACGGGGACCGGATCGCCGGAGCGTTCGGCTACTACCGCGAGACCGGCAACTTCGTGCTGTTCGAGGCCCCGGCGGTGGTGCTGGCCACCGGCGGCATCGGCAAGTCCTACAAGGTGACCTCGAACTCCTGGGAGTACACCGGCGACGGGCACGCGCTGGCGCTGCGGGCCGGCGCGACGCTGATCAACATGGAGTTCGTCCAGTTCCACCCGACCGGGATGGTCTGGCCGCCCAGCGTGAAGGGCATCCTGGTCACCGAGGGCGTGCGCGGCGACGGCGGGGTGCTGAAGAACTCCGAGGGCAAGCGGTTCATGTTCGACTACATCCCGCCGGTGTTCAAGGGCCAGTACGCCGAGACCATCGAAGAGGCCGACCAGTGGCTCAAGGACAACGACTCGGCCCGCCGCACCCCGGACCTACTGCCCCGCGACGAGGTGGCCCGCGCGATCAACTCCGAGGTCAAGGCCGGGCGCGGCTCACCGCACGGCGGGGTGTACCTCGACATCGCCTCCCGGCTGCCGGCCGAGCAGATCAAGCGCCGGCTGCCGTCGATGTACCACCAGTTCAAGGAGTTGGCCGGCGTCGACATCACCAAGGAGCCCATGGAGGTCGGGCCGACCTGCCACTACGTGATGGGCGGCGTGGAGGTCGATCCGGACACCGCCGCCGCCAAGACCCCGGGCCTGTTCGCCGCGGGCGAATGCTCCGGCGGTATGCACGGCTCCAACCGGCTCGGCGGTAACTCGCTGAGCGACCTGCTGGTGTTCGGCCGCCGCGCCGGGATGGGTGCCGCGGACTACGTCCGCTCGCTCAACGACCGCCCGAAGGTGACCGAGGATGCGGTCGACCACGCCCGCCGGCTGGCGCTGCGGCCGTTCGACGGGCCGAGCGACCCGGCGGTGCAGGAGAACCCGTACGCCCTGCAGGCGGAACTGCAGGAGACGATGAACAGCCTGGTCGGCATCATCCGCCGGGCCGACGAGATCACCGAGGCGCTGGAGCGGCTCGCAAAGCTGCGCGAGCGCTACCGCAACGTGCGGGTCGAGGGCGGCCGGGAGTTCAACCCGGGCTGGCATCTGGCCATCGACCTGCGCAACATGCTGCTGGTCAGCGAATGCATCGCTCGGGCCGCGCTGGAGCGCACCGAAAGCCGCGGCGGGCACACCCGCGACGACTATCCGTCGATGGACCCGAAGTGGCGCAAGACGCTGCTGGTGTGCCGCGCACAGGGCGACGAGATCGTGCCCGAGGTCACCATCACCCGCGAGGACCAGGTACCGATGCGTGACGATCTGCTCGAGCTCATCGACCTCGAGGAGCTCGAGAAGTACTTCACGCCGGAGGAACTCGCCAATCACCCGGCAAGGAGAGGCGCATGAGCTATCAGGCGAAGCTGCGGGTCTGGCGTGGCGATGAGCACGGCGGAGCGCTGCAGGACTTCACCGTCGAGGTCAACGAGGGCGAGGTGGTGCTCGACATCATCCACCGGCTGCAGCAGACGCAAGCCGGCGACCTGGCGGTGCGCTGGAACTGCAAGGCGGGCAAGTGCGGGTCCTGCTCGGCCGAGATCAACGGCCGGCCGCGGCTGATGTGCATGACCCGGATGTCGACGTTCAGCCCGGACGAGGTCGTCACGGTGACGCCGCTGCGCACCTTCCCGGTGATCCGGGACCTGGTCACCGATGTCTCGTTCAACTACGAGAAGGCGCGCCAGATCCCGGCCTTCCAGCCGCCGAAGGATCTGCAGCCCGGCGAGTACCGGATGATGCAGGAGGACGTGAACCGGTCGCAGGAGTTCCGCAAGTGCATTGAATGCTTCCTGTGCCAGAACGTCTGCCACGTGGTACGCGACCACGAGGAGAACAAGAAGGCGTTCGCCGGTCCGCGGTTCCTGATGCGCCAGACCGAACTCGACATGCACCCGCTCGACACCCACCGGAACCGGGCGGTGCAGGCGCAGGACGAGTTCGGCCTCGGCTACTGCAACATCACCAAGTGCTGCACCGAGGTTTGCCCGGAGAGCATCAAGATCACCGACAACGCGCTGATCCCGCTCAAGGAACGCGCGGTCGACCGCAAGTACGACCCGGTGATCTGGCTGGGCAACAAGCTGTTCCGGCGCCGGTCCTAGACCGGTCGGCCGTACGGGTCGAGCCAACCCGGTTGAGATAACCGGGAACGAGGGTAGCCTCGAGGCGGAGCGGCCGATCACCGCGATCAACGACGATCAGGAACGAAAGGCAACGCTATGCGCTTACGAGAGCGACACAGCATCAGCGAGATCCGTACGGCAATCCGGGAACTGACCCGTCGGGCCGAACTCGCCCGCAAGGAGGGCCGGTTCGACGACGCCGAGGAGATCGAACAGCGCGTACAGGCCTACCGCGAGGAGCTCGCCGCCCGCCCCTAGGGCGGCGGGCTCCCGCATCCGGCCGACCGGCGCGTCAGGCGCCCAGGCGGCGGAACGTGCTGCGGTGGAACACGATCGGCGCGATGTCCTCGTGGATGGTGATGTCGAGCACGCGCAGGATGACGATCGTGTGATCGCCCGCCGGCACCAGCTGCTCCACCGAGCTCTCCAGCCACACGCTGGTGCCCTCGATGAACACCGCGCCGGACTCCCGGGAGACCGTCTGCAGCCCGGCGAAGCGGTCGCCGGTCTTGGCGGCCAGGGTACGGGCCGCCTTGTCGTGTGACTCGCCGAGCACGCTGATGCCCAGCGCGGGCAGGTCGCGCAGCTTGGGCCAGGTCTCGGAGGTGTTCTGGACGCAGAACGACACCAGCGGCGGGTCCAGCGACACCGGCACGAACGTGCTGGCCGCCAGCCCGACCCGGGTGCCGTTCACCTCGGCTGCGATCGCGATGACGCCGGTCGGGAAGTGCCCGAACGCCTCGCGCAGAGTGGTCGGGCTCAGGTCGGTTGCGCTCATGACCCGTCCATCTTCACACGAGGCCACAACGCTGGCCAGACCAGGACTCACCGCGATCGGGTACCGCGCGTCCGGTCGTCCGGGCGCGTCGAGGCCGCTCTCCCGGGTCCGGTGCGCGGCAGGCAGCTGACCGTGTTCCTCGCCGGCGGGTTGCGCAACCGGCGCCGGAACAGGAGAGCCGGTCAGGCCCAGCGCCGGGCCTGCAGCCGCGGCGGCAGCGTGGTCTGCAGCGGCACGTCGAGCCCGTCGTAGATGCCGGGTCGCTGTTCGGTCAACCAGGCCAGCGCGCCGAGGAGCCGGTTGACCGCGGTGGTGTTGCCGCCGTCGGCGCGGGTGCCGCCGGGCACCTCCGCGCGGGTCACGATGGTCAGCTCCGGGTCGCCGTGGACGGTCACCCGGTGATCGCCCGCCCCCTGGTCCGGGTAGGGCCAGTCCGGTGCGCAGGACAGGTGAATGCGGGTGATGTGGTCGATGACCACCCGGTCGCGGCCCTGCGCCCGGCCGATGACCCGCAGCCGGAACGCCCCCTGGGTGCCCGCCTCGAAGCGGCCGAGCACGGTGTCCACCGGCGCGTCGAGCGGGCGGCGCTGCACCTCCTCGACGATGTCGTCGATCTGCAGGCCCAGCCCGCGGCCGATGAGCCGGACGTTGCCGCCCCACACCATCGTCGGAACCGACGGCAGCAGCATCATCGGCGTCTGGTCCATGGGCCCGCCGAACCCGCACAGCACCCGCACCGCGTGCGGCTGGTTGTAGCTGGAGTAGTCGAAGATCTCCTGGCAGTGGATCGACCGGATCCGGGTGCACAGCCCGGCGGCGAGCACCGCCAGCGCGTCGTTGCCCCAGCCCGGGTCGACACCGCTGACCAGCAGGGTGGCCCCGCCGGCCGCGGCCGCGTCGGTGAGCCGCCGCACCCATTCCGGCGGTGCGGAGCGCGGGTCGTAGAGCGAGTACAGCGACGGCGTCACCACGTGCGCGCCGGCCCGCAGGCACCGCTCGATGTCGGCGATCGCCTCCTGCGGGCGGGTGTCGCCGGAGGCCATGTAGGCGACCGCGTCGCACCCGGCGAGCACGGCGTCCACATCCGTGTCGGCCCGCACGCCGGTCGACCGGTCCAGACCGGCGAGGTGATCACCCCGGACAGCGTCAGGCCCGGGAACGCGACCGCGCTGCGGATCGCCGCGGACCCCATGTTGCCGGTCCCCCAGACCGCGACCCGGATCACGCGATCACCCTAGACCGGACCGACATGCCGTGGTGATGAGGATCACAAACCCGCTGGTAAGAGCGGTTCTGACAGCTGTCAACTGCAGTTTTGCGCGCAGCGCGGCGCAAAGGGTTGACGAGCGGGCCGAAATACCCCACCGGGGCCTTGTGTTCAAGTTACTGGTCGGTATAGTTTTGCCTAGTTACTGGTGGGTAACTTAGTGCGAGTACCCAACCTCGAGTGGCATCTCGACGAGGAGGAACCGTGAGCCACTACAAGAGCAACGTTCGTGATCAGGTGTTCAACCTGTTCGAGGTCTTCGGCGTCGACAAGGCACTCGGTTCGGGTGACTACGCCGAGCTGGACATCGACACCGCCAAGGACATGCTGGGCGAGGTAGCCCGGCTGGCCGAGGGTCCGATTGCGGAGTCGTTCGCCGACGCCGACCGCAATCCGCCGACCTTCGACCCCGAGACCCACAGCGTCACCCTTCCCGAGTCGTTCAAGAAGTCGATGCGGGCGTTGTTCGAGGGTGGCTGGGACAAGGTCGGTATCGCCGAGGAACTCGGCGGGATGCCGATGCCGCGTCCGCTGCAGTGGGCGATCGTCGAGCACATCCTTGGCGCCAACCCCGCGGCCTACATGTACGCGATGGGTCCGGGCATGGCCCAGATCCTCTACAACCTCGGCACCGAGGAGCAGAAGAAGTGGGCGAAGCTGGCCGTCGAGCGCGGCTGGACCGCCACCATGGTGCTGACCGAGCCGGATGCCGGCTCGGATGTGGGCGCCGGCCGCACCAAGGCCATCGAGCAGCCCGACGGCACCTGGCACATCGAGGGCGTCAAGCGCTTCATCACGTCCGGTGACGCCGACGACCTCGGCGAGAACATCATGCACCTGGTGCTGGCCCGCCCCGAGGGCGCCGGCCCGGGCACCAAGGGCCTGTCGCTGTTCTTGGTGCCGAAGTTCCTGTTCGATCCGGAGACCGGTGAGCCCAAGGAACGCAACGGCGTGTTCGTCACCAACGTCGAGCACAAGATGGGCCTGAAGGTGTCGGCGACCTGTGAGCTCTCGCTGGGCCAGCACGGCATCCCGGCCAAGGGCTGGCTGGTCGGCGGCGTGCACAACGGCATCGCCCAGATGTTCGAGGTCATCGAGCAGGCCCGGATGATGGTCGGCACCAAGGCCATCGCCACGCTGTCCACCGGTTACCTGAACGCGCTGGCCTACGCCAAGGAGCGGGTGCAGGGCGCGGACATGACCCAGATGACCGACAAGACCGCCCCGCGGGTGACCATCACCCACCACCCGGACGTGCGCCGGTCGCTGATGACCCAGAAGGCCTACGCCGAGGGTCTGCGGGCGCTGTACCTGTACGCGGCCACCTTCCAGGACGTGCCGACCGCCCAGGCGGTGCACGGCGTGGATCCCGAGCTCGCGATGCGGGTCAACGACCTGATGCTGCCGATCGTCAAGGGTGTCGGCTCCGAGCAGGCCTACGCCAAGCTCACCGAGTCGCTGCAGACCTTCGGTGGTTCGGGCTTCCTGCAGGACTACCCGATCGAGCAGTACATCCGCGACAGCAAGATCGACTCGCTCTACGAGGGCACCACCGCCATCCAGGCGCAGGACTTCTTCTTCCGCAAGATCGTCCGCGACAAGGGCGTGGCGCTGAACTACGTCTCCGAGCAGATCGAGCAGTTCATCAAGAGCGAGGACGGCAACGGCCGGCTCAAGGCCGAGCGTGCGCTGCTGGCGACCGCGCTGGAGGACGTCAAGGCGATGGCCGCCTCGATGATGGGCTACCTGATGGCCTCCCAGGAGAACCCGAAGGAGCTGTACAAGGTCGGCCTGGCGTCGGTGCGGTTCCTGATGGCGGCCGGTGACCTGATCATCGGCTGGCTGCTGCAGAAGCAGGCGGCGGTGGCCGTCGAGGCCCTCGACCGCGGCGCCGACGGCAACGACCGCGCCTTCTACGAGGGCAAGGTCGCGGTGGCGTCGTTCTTCGCCAAGAACTTCCTGCCGCTGCTGACCGCGACCCGGCAGGTCATCGAGAACCTCGACCTCGAGGTGATGGAACTGGACGAGGCGGCCTTCTGAGCCTTCTCACCGCCTCGACCCGAAGCGCCCCCGGTCTCTTCCCGGGGGCGCTTCGTATTCCGGGGTCGTATTCGGGGCCTGCTTCTCCGGGGCCTGCTTCTTCGGGGCCTGCTTCTTCGGAGCCTGCTTCTTCGGGGCCTGCTTCGTGTTCCGGGCTCGAACCCGGCTTCAGCGTTCGGCGTCGAGGTAGGTCAGCACCGCGAGCACACGCCGGTGGTGCGCCTGCGACGGCGGCAGATCGAGCTTGGTGAAGATCGACGACACGTGCTTCTCCACCGCACGCTCGGTGATCGAAAGCTGCTCGGCGAGGCCACTGTTGGAGTGCCCCTCGGCCATCAGGGCCAGCACCTCACGCTCGCGGGCGGTCAGCCGGTCGAGCGCCGTCGACCGGCTGTTGAGCAGTTGCCGCACCACCTCCGGGTCGAGCGCGGTCCCGCCGGCCGCCACCCTCCGCAGCGCGGCGTCGAACTCCGCGATGTCGGCCACCCGGTCCTTGAGCAGGTACCCGACCCCTTCCGGATTTCCGGCGAGAAGTTCGGTGGCGTACCGTTTCTCGACCCACTGCGAGAACACCAACACGCCGACGTCCGGGTGCGATCGGCGCAGCGACACCGCCGCCAGCAGCCCCTCGTCGGTGAACGTCGGCGGCATGCGGATGTCGACGACCGCGACGTCGGGCCGCGTCCGGTCCACCGCGGCGAGCAGATCATCGGCCGTCCCGACCCGGGCGACGACCTCGTGATCACGTTCGCCCAGCAGCTGCGCCAGCCCGTCACGCAGAATGGCGTTGTCCTCGGCGATGACGACCCGCGTCACCGCCGCGCCCCCAGCGGCACGGTGACGGTGACGACCGTCGGTCCGCCGTCCGGGCTGTCGATGCTCAACGTGCCGTCCAGCATCGCCAGCCGGTCACGCAGCCCGGTCAGCCCGGACCCCTCGCCGATCCGCACCCCTCCGGAGCCGTTGTCCGCGACCGTGATCCGCAGCTCCTGCGGATCGCTGCGCAGGCTCACCGAGGCGCGGTTGGCACCGGAATGCCGTGAGACGTTCGCCAAGAGCTCGGCGACACAGAAGTAGGCCATCGTCTCGACCCCCAGCGACGGTCGCACACCCAGATCCACCGAGACATCGACCGGCACCGGGGCGCGCGCAGCGAGCGTCTGGACGGCCGCATCCAGGCCGAGATCGAGTGCGGGCGGCCGGATGCCGCGCACGATGTCGCGCAGCTCGGCGATGGTTTCCTTGGTGTTGGCCAGCGCGTCGCAGACCAGGGCCCGGGCCCGGTCGGTATCGGCGGCGGCGAAGTGCTCCTCGGCCCGGGCCAGGGCCATCGCCACCGTGATGAGCCGCGCCTGCGTGCCGTCGTGCAGGTCCCGTTCGACTCGGCGCAGCGTCGCGGCGGCGTCGTCGGCGACCTCGGAGCGGGCGCGTTCGAGCCGCCGGACGCGCCGGTCACGGTCGGTGGCGCCCAGCAGGCTGCGCGCCAGCCACACATCGAGGCCGCTGACCCCGATCACGGCCCAGGCGACCGTGTACAGGCCGATCAGCCCGCCGAGGGCCAGCAGCAGATACACCGGCGGCGAGTCGACCGGCCGGCCGAGCGTCATGAACGGCTCCCCGGTCACCAGGTAGACCGCCGGCGAGCCGATCGCGGTCAGGGCGATGAACGCGCCCATCACCAGGGCGAAGCCGAGCGGGGTCAGCAGCACCGAGTGCAACACCACGAACCCGAGACTGCGCCACCCCACCGGGTCGGTGAGCGCCGCACCGATCGTGGCCCACCAGGTCGAGCGCCGATCGAACGGCGGCGGCGCCTCGATGTCGACGCCGGTGAGGCGTACCACCCTGCGGTACAAGCGGTTCCAGCCGCGGCCGGTCAGCACGATCAACGCCAGCAACGGCACCCCGATCAGGGTCGCCAGCAGCAACGCGGCGGCCATCCCGGCGGCGAACAGGTACACCACCCCGGCGAGCGCCGACAGGGCGGCCAGCAGGAAGAACAGGTAGACACGCCACGCGTCGCGCCGAAGCGGCCGGAGAAGCGTTCGGGTCCACTCCCTCGGGAACACGCGAAGCGATGCGGTTGTCGTCGTCACAGCGATCATCGTGTCGTGGCGCGCCGGGCGAATCGATCGCGCTACCCGGCCGATCGACGGTGTGGACAACCACACCACCGAACAAAAAAGGGCGGGTTCGGGAGGACACTCAGGTGCGTCACTATCGTTTCACGCGACCGGCTTTCAACCTTCGCCGGTTCTTCGGACCGGTCACTCCCGAACCCGTCGTGCAATCGATCGTACGCCCCTTCGGACGCCGACACCAGAGCCGATTCTCGGCCGGTCCGCAGACGTTGAGAGCCCCGTACTGCCATCGGGTCGGGGGGTCGGACAACAGTACGGGGCTACCCGGCCAATCGGCGTAGCGAGCCGGGGCGTTACAGCCGTCCCGAGAAGTTCCCCCGGGCGGCCGGCCACCCCGGCGTCCGGCGCCGGCGGCGGTGTCAGGCCTCCAGGATGGCGGCGACGCCCTGCCCGCCGGCCGCGCAGATCGAGATCAACCCGCGCACCGGCCGGCCGGTCTCCTTGCGCTTCTCCGCGAGCTGCTTGGCCAGCTGGGCCACGATGCGGCCGCCGGTCGCGGCGAACGGGTGCCCGGCCGCCAGCGACGAGCCGTTGACGTTGAGCTTGGACCGGTCGATCGGGCCCAGCGCCTTGTCCAGGCCGAGCCGCTCCTTGCAGTACTCGTCGGACTCCCACGCCTGCAGGTGCGCCAGCACCACCGAGGCGAACGCCTCGTGGATCTCGTAGAAGTCGAAATCCTGCAGCGTCAGCCCGTTGCGCGCCAGCAGCCGCGGCACCGCGTAGGTCGGCGCCATCAGCAGCCCGTCGCGGCCGGTGACGTAGTCCACCGCGGCGGTCTCGGCATCGACGAACCAGGCCAGCGGCTCGATGTTGTGCGCGGCGGCCCAGTCCTCGCTGGCCAGCAGCGCCACCGAGGCGCCGTCGGTCAGCGGGGTCGAGTTGCCGGCGGTCATCGTGGCGTCCCCGGCCTTCACCCCGAACACCGGCTTGAGCTTGGCCAGCTTCTCCGGGGTCGAGTCGGGCCGCAGGTTGTTGTCGCGGTACAGGCCGAGGAACGGGGTGATCAGGTCGTCGAAGAACCCGCGGTCGTAGGCGGCCGCCATGTTGCGGTGGCTGGCCGCGGCGAGCTCGTCCTGGTCGACGCGCTTGATGCCCATCTGCTTGGCGGTGATGGCGGCGTGCTCGCCCATCGACAGGCCGGTGCGCGGTTCGCTGTTGACCGGGATCTGCACCCCCAGCGACGCCGGCAGCCGGCCCACCAGCTTGAGCCGCTCGACGTTGGACTTCGACCGGCGCAGCGCCAGCAGCGTGCGGCGCAGGTTGTCGCCGAGCGCGATCGGGGCGTCGGAGGCGGTGTCCACGCCGCCGGCGGCGGCCACCTCGTAGCGGCCGGCCGCGATGCCGTCGGCCGCGGCGATCGCGGCCTGCAGCCCGGTGCCGCAGGCCTGCTGCATGTCGAACGCCGGGGTGTTCGGCGCCAGCTTGCTGCCCAGAACGCACTCGCGGATCAGGTTGAAGTCGCGGCTGTGCTTGAGCACCGCACCACCGATCACCGCGTCCAGCCGCTCACCGGCCAGGTTGAACCGGTCGACCAGACCGTTCAGCGCCGCGGTGAACATGTCCTGGTTGGAGGCGTTGGCGTAGGCGCCGTCGGAGCGGGCGAAGGGGATTCTGTTGCCGCCGAGAACGGCGACGCGTCGGCGGGTATCACTGGCCATGCAACCCATAGTACCGACCGTTCTTACTCTGGAGTAAGTTCGATCTCATGGCATCGGATCTGTACTCGCAAATCGTGCATTCGGCACCAGGATCGTTCCTGGCCAAGCAACTGGGCATCCCGCAGCCGGAGGAGCTGCGCCGCTACCGGCCGGGTGACAAACCGCTGGCCGGCCCGCTGCTGATCGGCGACTCCGGCACGCTGGCCGGCGCCACGTCCACCGGTGGGCGCATCGTCGAGCCGATGCGTCTAGCGCTGGCCGAGGACTACGACATCGTGGGCGACAACGTCGGCGGCCGGTGGGCCGACACATTCGGCGGGCTGGTGTTCGACGCCACCGGCATCACCGAACCGTCCGGCCTCAAGGCGCTGTACGAGTTCTTCACCCCGGTGCTGCGCAACCTCGGCCCGTGCGGGCGCATCGTGGTGGTCGGCAACACCCCGGAGGCGACCGGCAGCGCGCACGAGCGGATCACCCAGCGCGCACTGGAGGGCTTCACCCGCTCACTGGGCAAGGAACTGCGCCGCGGCGCCACGGTGAACCTGGTGTACCTGCACCCGGACGCCAAACCGGGCGCCACCGGCCTGGAGTCGACGCTGCGGTTCATCCTGTCGGGCAAGTCCGCCTACGTGAGCGGCCAGGTGTTCCGGATCGGCCCCGCCGACGCCGAACCGCCGGCCGACTGGGACCGCCCGCTGGACGGCAAGGTCGCGGTGGTGACCGGCGCGGCCCGCGGGATCGGCGCCACCATCGCCGAGGTGTTCGCCCGGGACGGGGCCAAGGTGGTGTGCATCGATGTCGAGCAGTCCGCCGACGCCCTGAACCAGACCGCGGGCAAGGTCGGCGGCACCGCGCTGACCCTCGACGTCACCGCCTACGACGCGGTCGACAAGATCACCGCGCACCTGCGGGAGCACCACGACGGCCACGCCGACATCCTGGTCAACAACGCCGGCATCACCCGCGACAAGCTGTTGGCCAACATGGACGAGAAGCGTTGGGACGCCGTGATCGCGGTCAACCTGCTGGCGCCGATCCGGCTCAGCGAGGGCCTGGTCGACAACGGCACCATCCGCGAGGGCGGGCGCATCGTCGGGCTGTCGTCGATGGCCGGTATCGCCGGCAACCGCGGGCAGACCAACTACGCGACGACCAAGGCCGGCATGATCGGGCTCACCGACGCCCTGGCCGAGGCGTACGCCGGCAAGAACATCACCGTCAACGCGGTCGCGCCCGGGTTCATCGAGACCCAGATGACCGCGGCGATCCCGTTCGCCACCCGCGAGGTCGGCCGCCGGCTCAACTCGCTGTATCAGGGCGGTAAGCCCGTCGACGTCGCCGAGACCATCGCCTACTTCGCCAACCCCGCGTCGAATGCCGTGACCGGCAACACGATCCGGGTGTGCGGGCAGGCCTGGCTGGGCGCCTGAGCACAGGAGGTTCGAGTCATGGTGAGCCTGCCGGTTTCACCCTCGCTGGTGAACATGGCGCGGGCGGCGGTCGGCGCCCTGCCGTTCGTGCAGCGGCCCGACCAGCTGCCCGACCGCACCGTGTCGGTCGACGACCTGCGGATCGACCCGGCCAACGTGGCCGACTACGCGGCGGTGACCGGGTTGCGGTTCGGCGACACGGTGCCGTTGACCTACCCGTTCACGCTGACCTTCCCGACCGTGATGGAGCTGGTGACCGGGTTCGATTTCCCGTTCGCCGCAATGGGTTCGGTGCACCTGGAGAACCACATCACCCAGTACCGGCCGATCGCGGTGACCGACACCGTGTCGGTGCGGGTGCATGCGGAGAACCTGCGTGAGCACCGGCGCGGCCTGCTGGTCGACATCGTCACCGAGGTGAGCGTCGGCAACGACCCGGCCTGGCATCAGGTGACGACGTTCCTGCACCAGCAGCGCACCAGCCTGTCCGACCAGCCCAAGCCGCCGCCGCAGAAGCCGCCGAAACTCGGTCCGCCCAACGCGGTGCTGCGCATCACGCCGGGGCAGATCCGCCGCTACGCCGCGGTGGGTGGGGATCACAACCCGATCCACACCAACCCGATCGCGGCCCGGCTGTTCGGGTTCCCGACCGTGATCGCGCACGGAATGTTCAGCGCCGCAGCGGTTCTGGCGAACATCGAGGGCAAGCTGCCGGATGCGGTGAAGTATTCGGTGCGGTTCGCCCGCCCGGTGGTGCTGCCGGCCACCGCGGGCGTCTACATCGACCGCACCGACACCGGCTGGGAGTTGGCGATGCGGCACCTCACCAAGGGCGAACCGCATCTGTTCGGGACGGTGACGGCGCTGTAGTTCGGCGCCGTCACCGCCACCCGGGCGCGATAGCCGCGTTCACCTCATACCGGTGACGGCGCTGTAGTTCGGCGCCGTCACCGCCACCCGGGCGCGATAGCCGCGTTCACCTCATACCGGTGACGGCGCTAGCCCTCGGCCGCGCCCACCGCGGTGTTGGTGGTGGGCTCGGCCGGGGCGTGGTCGGCGTGTTCGGCCGGGGTGCCCTTCAGGCCGCGCCAGAACAGGTTGATCAGCAGTTCGGCTGCCTCGTGCACGTCGGCGTCGCCGGTGGACACCCGCGAGGCCACCGCCTCGCCCGCGCCCACCAGCGCGACCGCCATCAGCTCGAAGTCGGTGCCGGGCTCGGGATGACGGGTGCCGGACTGCAGCAGCCGGCTGACCAGGTCGATGATCCGTTCCCGGCCCTCGCGCACGGTGTGGGCGAACGCCTGTGAGCTGGTGGCCTGGTTGTAGAGCACCATCCACGAGGCGCGGTGCGCGTCGATGTAGTTCAGGAACGCCAGCACCGCGTTGCGCAGCAGATCCTTCGGGCTCTGGCTGAAGTCGATCTTGCTGCGCACCTCGTCGACGAACCGGGACAGCTCGCGGTCCAGGCAGGCGCCGAACAACTCCTCCTTGGAGCCGTAGTACAGGTACAGCATCGGCTTGGAGATCTGCGCCTTCGCCGCGATGGCGTCCATCGAGGTCTCGTGGTAGCCGTTGACCGAGAAGATCTCCACGGCGGCGTCGAGCATTTGCTGCTCACGTACGGCGCGCGGCAGTCGCTTCGTTCCACCTGCCATTGCTCCAGCGTAAGCAATGACCCAGCCCACACCCGGAGGCCCACACCGGCAGCAGCCGGTCGGTGCCGCGAATCAGCAGCTCGGGTGCGGCCCCTTGATCGCCGCCATCCGCAGCACCGCCTCGTCGACCTGCGACATCGTCAGCTCGCCGGTGTCGAGGGCCTGCTCCAACCGGTCCAGCACCGCGGGCACCTCGGCGGTGGTCACCCACAGCGCGGTGTCGGCGCCGGCCTGCAGCGCGCGCAGCGCGGCGTCGGGCACCCCGAACCGGTCCGACACCGCCCGCATCGACGACAGGTCGTCGGTGAAGATCGGGCCGGCGAACGGCGGCCCGCCGTAGTCGCCGGAGCGCAGCAGCGCGTAGGCGCGCGGGCTCAGGCTGGCCGGATCGCCCCCGGTCAGCCCCGGCACCTGCATGTGCCCGACCATCACCCCCACCGGCGCCTGTGCGGTCAGCGTCCGGTACGGCACCAGATCCACCTCGTTCAGGTCCGACAGCGGCGGAGTGGTGACGCCGCCGGCGTGGGAGTCGCCCGACGCCCGGCCGTGGCCCGGGAAGTGTTTGAGCACCGGCAGCACCCCGGCGTCGCGCAGCCCCCGGGCGTAGGCACCGGCGTAGTCGGTGACCGTGACCGGGTCCTCGCCGAACGAGCGGTCGCCGATCACCGAGTTCGCCGGGGCGTCGGTGACGTCGACGACCGGCGCGAAGTCGATGGTCACCCCGCGGGCGCGCATCTCGGCGCCGCGCTGGCGGGCGATCTGATACACCTGCTCGGGCGTGTGGGTGCGGGCCAGTTCGCGCGGCGACTGCTGTCGGCCGATCAACGTGGACAGCCGTGACACCCGGCCGCCCTCCTCGTCGACGGCCACCGCCAGCGGCAGCGGCGTCGCCGACGACGCGATCTCGGCCAGCGCGCCCGACGACACCATCGACAGGTCGGTCCAGCTGCCGATCATGACGCCGCCGACGTGGTGGTTGTTGACCACCGCACGGGCGTCGGCCTCGTTGGCCACCCCGACCATCAACAACTGGGCCAGCTTGTCGCGGGTGGACAGCTCGGCGAGCAGGGCCCGGCCCTGCCCGCAGGCCGGGGCGGCGGGCACCGCGGGCGCCGGCGCCTGCGGCGCGTGTCCTGCGGCCTTGGTGAGCACCCCGGACACCGACATCGCTTCCTCGGTGGCCGGGGAGCAGGCCAGCACGAGCCCGGACAGTGCCACTAGTGCGCAGAGCGCTCGGGACTTGGCCATGAACCCCGAGACTAGTCGGTGCGGCGGCGCGACCGCGACCGAGGCGCCGCCCGCCGCGCCGCTCGGGCGGCGCCGGACCGCGTGCTAGGTTGACCGCTATGGATCGGTTCCTCGTGCCCGCCGCGGCCAGCATCGTGGTCGGACTGTTGCTGGGCGCGGCTGCCGTCTTCGGAGTGACGCTGATGGTGCAGCAGGACACCAAGCCTCCGCTGCAGGCGGGCGACCCGGCGTCGTCGGTGCTCAACAGGGTGGAATACGGCGAGCGCAGCTAGCGACGCGCCGCTGTCGCGGCGTTGGCTGTGGGTTGTCGCTGCGGCGGCACTGGTCCTGACCTTCGCCCAGTCACCCGGACAGATCTCGCCCGACACCAAACTCGACCTCACGGCCAACCCGCTGCGCTTTCTGCTGCGCGCGTTCAACCTGTGGAACAGCGAGCTGCCGTTCGGGCAGGCGCAGAACCAGGCGTACGGCTACCTGTTCCCGCACGGCACGTTCTTTCTGCTCGGCGACCTGATCGGGCTGCCCGGCTGGGTGACCCAGCGACTGTGGTGGGCGCTGCTGCTGGTCACCGGGTTCTGGGGGCTGCTGCGGGTCGCCGAGGCGCTGGGCATCGGTACCCGCACCTCGCGGGTGATCGGCGCGGTCGCGTTCGCGCTGTCGCCGCGGGTGCTGACCACGCTGGGCTCGATCTCCTCGGAGACCCTGCCGATGATGCTGGCGCCGTGGGTCCTGCTGCCGGTGATCCTGGCGCTGCGCGGACAGGGCCCGGTGCGGCTGCTGGCCGCCCGCTCGGCGGTGGCGGTCGCGCTCATGGGCGCGGTCAACGCCGTCGCCACCCTCAGCGCCTGCCTGGTCGCGGCGGTCTGGTGGGCCTGCCACCGGCCCAACCGGCTGTGGTGGCGGTTCACCGGCTGGTGGGCCGTCTGCGGTGCGCTGGCCGTCGCGTGGTGGGCGGTCGCGCTGGTGCTGCTGGGCCGGATCAGCCCGCCGTTCCTCGACTACATCGAATCGTCCGGGGTGACCACGCAGTGGATGTCGCTGACCGAGATGCTGCGCGGCACCCACGCCTGGACGCCGTTCGTCGCACCGCACTCGAGTGCGGGCACACCGCTGGTGACCGGTTCGGTCGCGGTGCTGGCGACGACGCTGGTGGCGGCCGGGGGTCTGGCCGGGCTGGCGATGCGGTCGATGCCGGCCCGGGGCCGGTTGATCACGATCCTGCTGGTCGGGATCGCGCTGCTGGCCGCCGGATACGCCGGCGGGCTGGGTTCGCCGGTGGCGCAGCAGGTGCAGGAGTTCCTCGACGCCGCCGGCACCCCGCTGCGCAACCTGCACAAGCTCGACCCGCTGCTGCGGTTGCCGATCGCGCTCGGCCTGGCGCACCTGCTGGGCCGCATCCCGTTGCCGGGCAGCGCACCCCGGCGGGTGTGGGTGTCGGCGTTCGCCCATCCCGAACGGGACCGGCGGGTCGCGGTGGGGATCGTGGTGCTGGTCGCGCTGGCGGCATCCACCTCGCTGGCCTGGACCGGCCGGCTCACCCCGCCCGGCACCTTCGACGCGATCCCGCAGTACTGGCACGACACCGCCGCCTGGCTCGACGAGCACAACACCGAGGGCCGGGTGCTGGTGGTGCCCGGCGCCCCGTTCGCCACCCAGGTCTGGGGCAACACCCGCGACGAGCCGCTGCAGGTGCTCGGCGAGAGCGCTTGGGGGGTACGCGATTCCATTCCGTTGACCCCGCCGCAGACGATCCGGGCGCTGGATTCGGTGCAGCGCCTGTTCGCTGCCGGCCGCCCCTCCGCCGGACTGGCCGACACCCTTGCCCGCCAAGGGATTTCGTACCTGGTGGTGCGCAACGACCTGGACCCGGAGACCTCCCGGTCGGCCCGGCCGATCCTGGTGCACCGCACCCTGGCCGGTTCGCCGGGTCTGCACAAGGTCGCCGAGTTCGGCGATCCGGTGGGGGCGGGGACCCTGGCCGGGTTCGTCAGCGACAGCGGGTTGCGGCCCCGCTATCCGGCGGTGGAGATCTACCGCGTCGACCCGCCCGACGCCGCGATCCCGGTGACGCCGTATCTCGTCGACGCCGATGCGATGACCCGGGTGGACGGCGCACCGGAGGCGCTGCTGCGGATCGACGAGCGCCGCCGGCTGCAGGGTCAGCCGCCGCTGGGCCCGATGCTGTTGACCGGCGACGCCGAACGCGCCGGTCTGCCCACGCCGCTGGTCGTCGTCACCGACACCCCGACCGTGCGGGAGACCGACTACGGCCGCGTCGACGACCACTCGTCGGCGATCCGCACCCCCGACGACACCCGCCACACCTTCAACCGGGTGATGGACTATCCCGCGCCGGGCACCGAACCGGTGTACGGCCGCTGGTCGGGTGGACGGATCACGGTGTCGAGCTCGGCGGCCGACTCCACCGCGCTGCCCCACGTCGCGCCGGGCGCCGGACCGGCCGCGGCGATCGACGCGGACTCGTCGACCAGTTGGGTGTCCAACGCGCTGCAGTCGGCGATCGGACAGTGGCTGCAGATCGACTTCGACCGCCCGATCACCAACGCCACCATCACGATCACACCCAGCGCCCCCGCCGTCGGTGCCCAGGTGCGCCGCGTCGAGATCGCCACTGTCAACGGCACCAGCACGGTGCGGTTCGAGGAGCCGGGCAAACCGGTCACCGCCCCGCTGCCGTACGGGGAGACCCCGTGGGTGCGCATCACCGCGGTGGCCACCGAGGACGGTTCGGCCGGGGTGCAGTTCGGCATCACCGATCTGGCCGTCACCCAGTACGACGCCAACGGGTTCGCCCACCCGGTTCCGCTGCGTCACACCGTCGACGTTCCCGGACCACCTCCGAACTCCCTTGTTGCGCAGTGGGATCTCGGCTCGGAGCTGCAGGGCCGCTCCGGCTGCGCGCGGTCGCCGCAGGGGGACGTGCGCTGTGCGCCGACGATGGCGCTGGCCCCGGAGGAGCCGGTCAGCCTGAGCCGCACCCTGACGGTGCCCGAGCCGGTCACGGTCACCCCGACGGTGTGGGTGCGTCCCCGGCAGGGACCCAAGCTCGCCGACCTGGTGGCCGAACCGAACGCCGCCCGGGCCACCGGCGACGCCGACACCATCGACATCCTGGGGTCCGCCTACGCGGCCGCCGACGGCGACCCGGGCACCGCATGGACCGCCCCGCAGCGGGTGGTGCAGCACCGCAGCGCACCGACGCTAACGCTGAAACTGCCGCGCCCCACCGAGGTGGCCGGGCTGCGGATCACGCCGAGCTCGTCGGAGCTGCCGGCGCCGCCGCGACTGGTGGCCATCGATCTGGGCGACGGACCGCAGGTGCGCCGGGTGGCCCGCGACGCCGGCCCGCAGACGCTGGCGGTGCGGCCCCGGGTGACCGACACGGTGCGCATCTCGATCCTGGCGTGGGACGACATCATCGACCGCACCGCGCTGGGGTTCGATCAGCTCAAACCTCCGGGGCTGGCCGAGGTGGTGGCGCTCGACGCGCAGGACCGCCCGATCGCCGCGGCCGACGCCGCCCGCAACCGCGGCCGCACCATCGAACTGCCTTGCGGGCGAGGGCCGATCATCGGGGTGGCGGGCCAGTTCGTGCAGACCTCGATCCGCACCACGGTGGGGGCGCTGCTGGACGGCGACCCGATTCCGGCCCGCCCGTGCCGGCCCGAGCCGATCGTGCTGCCGGCCGGTCAGCAGGAGTTGGTGGTCAGCCCGGGCGCGGCGTTCATCGCCGACGGCATCCAACTGAACGGTCCGCTGGCCCACGAGATCGTCCCGGCCGCGACGACTCCGGTCGCGGCCGGGGTGTGGAAGGCCGACCACCGGGAGGTGACCGTCGAGGCGTCCGAGCGGGCCCGGGTGCTGGTGGTGCCGGAGAGCATCAACCCGGGCTGGGAGGCGCACACCGCCGACGGCACCCCGCTCACCCCGGTGACCGTCAACGGTTGGCAACAGGGCTGGGTGTTGCCCCCGCACACCGCCGGCACCGTCACGCTGAGTTTCCCGTCCAGCAAGGTGTTCCGGGCCGGGCTGATCAACGGATTGGCGTTGCTGCCGCTGTTGGCGCTGCTGGCCCTGGTGCCGGCCCGGCGGCCGGATCCGGATCTGCCGCCGGCACGGACATGGCGACCCGGACCGGTCGGCGCCGCAGCGGCGGTGCTCGGCCTCGGCGCGATCGTCTCCGGGGTGGCCGGGGTGCTGGTCGCCGGCGCGGCGCTGGGGGTGCGGTATCTGCTGCGGCGCCGGGAAAAGCTGTGCGATGCCGTGACTCTCGGCACCACCGCGGGTGCGTTCATTCTGGCCGGTGCGGTGTTGAGCCGTTATCCGTGGCGTTCGGTGGACGGCTACATCGGCCATTCGGCGGGAGTGCAGTTCCTGGCGTTGCTGGCCGTCGCCACGCTGGCCGCGTCGGTGGTCCGCTTCGGCGATTCGGACCCGCCGGCGGCAGCATCGGGTCACCGCCGGCCACAGCACACGTTGGGCGGCAACGGGTTTGCCACGGATCGGCGGCGTGCGACGATCCCGCGATCGGTGGAATCGGGAAATCGTGTCGATCCGCCACAGCGGGGCGGAATCGCGCCCTAGCATCGGGCCCGTGGCGTCAGTGCACACCGCGCGGGGACCGATCGACACCGCCGATCTGGGCGTCACGCTGATGCACGAGCACGTCTTCGTGCTCTCCCCCGAGATCCACCAGAACTACCCGCAGGTGTGGGGCGACGAGGCGCGCCGCGAGGCCGACGCCGTCGAGCGCCTCAACCGGCTCAAGGCCCGCGGGGTGGACAGCATCGTCGACCTGACCGTGATCGGCCTCGGCCGCTACCTCCCGCGGATCGCGCGCATCGCCGAACAGACCGACATCAACATCGTGGTGGCGACCGGCGTGTACACCTACCACGACGTGCCGATGTACTTCCACTTCTCGGGGCCGCAGACCCCGATCGGTGAGCCGATGGTCGACATGTTCGTCAGCGACATCGAGGAAGGCATCGCCGGAACCGGGATCAGGGCCGCGATCCTCAAGTGCGCCACCGACGAACCCGGCCTGACCCCCGACGTCGAACGGATTCTGCGAGCGGTCGCGCAGGCGCACCGGCGCACCGGGGTGCCGATCTCCACCCACACGCACGCCCCCACCCGCCGCGGGCTGGACCAGCAACGCGTCTTCGCCGAAGAAGGGGTGGATCTGTCTCGGGTGGTGATCGGGCACTGCGGCGACACCACCGACATCGACTACCTCGAGGAGTTGATCGACAACGGGTCCTACATCGGCATGGACCGGTTCGGGCTGGACACCCTGCTGGCGTTCGAGGACCGGGTCGACACCGTCGCGAAATTGTGCGAACGCGGGCATGCCGACCGGATGGTGCTGTCCCACGACGCGTCGTGTTTCATCGACTGGCTGCCCGAGGACCTGGTGGCGACCGCCATGCCGAACTGGCACTACCTGCACATCCACGACGACGTCATTCCGGCGCTGAAAGCCCGCGGCGTCACCGATGAGCAGCTGCGCACCATGCTCGTCGACAACCCGCGCCGGATCTTCGAGCGGCAGGGCGGCTACTGAGCCGCCCTAACCGGCGACCGGCTCGGGCGTGTCGGTCACCGCGGAGTCCAGCGGCGGCACCGGACGCCGATGCCGATGCTCCCAGCGCCGCAGGGCGGTTCGGCACGGCTCCTCGACCAGCGCGTAGCTGACGGCGGCGATCGCGAACCCGAACACCAGGGTCAGCACCAGCACCACCGGCATGTGCCCGGTGAACGGGAACTCGCCGATCACCGGGAACACCATGGCCAGCGCGGCCAGATGCCAGACGAACAGGCCGTAGGACCACCGGCCCAGCGTCACCATCGCCGGGCTGCCCAGCACCCGGTGCGGGGTGTCGGGCCGGTCCAGCACCAGCGGCGCCACCAGCGCCGCCGCGACGATCGCGCCCATCGCGGTCTTGACCATGAACTGTCCGGTGGTGCCCGGGGTGAGCCCCTCCGGCCCGGCCAGCGGGGAGGCCGCGACCGCGAACGCGGCGGCCGCGATCAGCGCCATCAGCACCCGCCGCCGCGCCAGCCGGTGCGGCCAGCCCACCCGGGTCACGGTGAGCTCGGCCAGCAGCATCCCGGCGGCGAACCAGGAGAAGAACGCCGGCGGCCAGGTCAGCGGGTTCACCCCGGAGCTGTCGTCGAACGGGATCAGCGCCCAGCCGAGGCTGAGCACCGCCGCACCGGCCAGCACCGGGATCCGCGCCCGCACCGGCACCCACCGCACCAGCAGCGCCAGCAGCGGCAGCGCCAGGTAGAACGCCATCTCCACCGACAGGCTCCACATCTGGGTCAGCCCCGAGGTCAGGGTGAGCGGCACATAGATCTGGGTGAGCGTCAGGTTGGCCAGCCACACCGTCAGGTCGGGTCGCGCCTCCGGCAGCAGCGTCAGGATCACCACCACCGCGACCAGGTAGCCGGGCATGATCCGCACGATCCGCGACCGCAGGTAGTGCCCGGCGCGGGGCCGGTCGCGCAGCCCGCGGGCCGCGGCGGCATGCCCCCGCCACAGAAGGAAACCCGACAGGGCGAAGAACACCGCCACGGCCAGGTCGAACCGGCCGAAGATCCGCCCGGTCACCCCGCCGGTGTGGCCGGTCTGAAAGGCCACGTGGGTGATGACCACGCCGACGGCCGCGCAGGCGCGCATACCCTCGACAGCGGGCAGGAAGCTGCGCGTCCCGCCGATCTCTGCGTCGGCCATGGCCACCAGTGTGCCGGGTACATCGGCGGGTCCGATGCCGGGTACTCCGGCGGCCACCGGAAGATGGCGGCGTAACTAAATAACGGCCTTAGGTTCGGCTGTTAGGGTCGAACACGTTTGCGGGCGGACGTGAGGGCCGACCGGTGGCACGTCAGCAGCGGCGTCCGCCGGGGCCCCGGTGAAGGAGGCACGGTTTGAACCGCGCAGTCGCGCTGCGTATAGCGGCGTGCGGGATGATGGGGCTGGGTGCGGCCCTGCTCATCGCCGCACTGCTGCTCTCCACGTACACCCACGGCAAGATCGCCAAGATCCCGCTCGATCTGGACGCCACGCTGATCGCCGACGGCACCGGCACGGCGTTCGATCCGGAGTCGCTCAACGGGGAGAAGTTCGTCGTCAACCGCGATGTGCCCCTGGTCGCGCAGGAACAGATCACGGTGGAGTCGCCCGCCAATGCCGACGTGGTCACCCTGCAGGTCGGCAGCACGTTGCGCCGCACCGACAAACAGCAGGACAACGGCCTGCTGTTGGCGATGGTCGACACCGTGACGGTCAACCGGTCGACGGCCGAGGCGGTCTCCAGCGAGACCAACCCGGGCGGTTCGCTGCAGAAGCCGCGGGCGATCGAGGACACCCAGCCGCCCACCAACGTCGCGCTGCCGCACGAGGGGCTGACCTACCGCTTCCCGTTCGGCACCGAGAAACGCACCTATCAGGTGTTCGACCCGATCGCGCAGAAGCCCTTCGACGCCAACTACGACGGCGAGGAGGACGTCAACGGGCTGACCACCTACCGGTTCACCCAGAACATCGGGTTCGACGACGACGGCAACCTGGTCGAGCCGGTCAAGTACGCCTCGCTGCTCGACGACGAGGCCGACGCCGACGTCACCGCCACCGCGGCGATGTGGGGCGTGGAGGGTGAACCCGACCAGCGGATCACGATGTCGCGCTACTACGCCGCGCAGCGCACGTTCTGGGTCGACCCGGTCACCGGCACCATCGTCAAGAAGAAGGAGCGCGGCTACCAGTACTACGCCGAGGAGCCGCTGGAACCGAAGGTGACGTTCGTCGACTACACCGTCACCTCCACTGAGGAGACCATCGAGGCCCAGGTCGCCGGCGCCCGCGACGAGCGCGACCGGCTGGCGCTGTGGAGCCGCATCCTGCCGATCACGTTCACCGCGATGGGCCTGGTGCTGCTGGCCGGCGGTGCGCTGCTGGGCTCGTTCAGCCTGCGCGCCGAGGCCGCGCTGATCGATCCGGGTCTCGACGACGCCGACCACCAGTTCTTCAACACCCAGGGCTTCAAGGTGCCGGGCGACGAGGCCAAGACCGAGAAGCTGCCGACGTCCCGGCCCACCGACCTGCCGCCGGACCGACCGGTCTGATCCCGACGAGGGTGGGTCCCGCCGGGGTGTCGGGGCGGGTGCTGGTGGCACCGCTGTACGCGCTGGTGCTGGCGGTAGCGGTCACCGCACCGCTGTTCGCGCCGGGCTATCTGCTGCTGCGCGACGCGGTGTCCACCCCGCGGTCCTATCCGACCGACGCCGCGCTGGGACTGTCGGAGGCCGCCCCGCGGGCGCTGCCGCAGGATTTCCTGCTGGCGGTGGCGTCGTCGGTGGTCGACGGCGGTGTGGTGGTCAAGGCGCTGTTGGTGGCCGGGCTGTGGCTGGCCGGCTGGGGCGCGGCCCGGCTGTCGGCCGTCCTGCTGCCCGACGCCGGAGTGGGCGGCCAGTGCGTGGCCGCCACCGTGGCGATCTGGAATCCCTACGTGGCCGAACGGCTGCTGCAGGGCCACTGGAGCCTGCTGGTCGGCTACGGCTGCCTGCCGTGGGTGGCGGCGGCGATGCTGCGGCTGCGGACGGCGCCGGGCGAGGGGGCACCGTTCGCCGCGCTGGTGTTCTGGATCGCGGCGGCCGGGCTGACGCCCACCGGGCTGATCCTGGCGGCGATCGTGGCGCTGGTGGGCGTCGCCGTGCCCGGGGCGGGCCGGCCGCGCCGGCAGTGCGCGGCGGTGGCGCTGGCCGCCGCGACGATCTCGGCGCTGCCCTGGCTGACCGCCGCCGCGCTGGCGCAGACCCTCTCCCCCTCGCAGGCCGCTGGGGTGGTGCCGTTCGCGGCCCGCGCCGAACCCGGACTCGGCACGCTGCTGAGCCTGGCCGGGCTGGGCGGCATCTGGAACAGTGAGGCGGTACCGGCTTCGCGGACAACGACTTTCGCGATCGTTGGGACGGCGGTGCTGTTGGCGATCGTGGTGGCGGGGGCGACGGTGGCGCTGCGCCGGCCGGCCGCGCGGCCGCTGCTGGGGTTGGCCGCCGTCGCGGTGGCGGCACCGGCGCTGATGGCGACCGGACCCGGGTTGGCCGCGCTGGAGGCGTTGGTGACCGCGCTGCCGGGGCTCGGGGTGCTGCGCGACGGGCAGAAGTGGGTGGCGCTGGCGATGCCGGGGTACGCGGTGGCCGGTGCCGCGGCGACGACGCTGCTGCGGCGGGTGCCGGCGGCCGCGACGGCGCTCGCCTGCTGCGCGGCACTGCTGGCGGTGCTGCCGGATCTGGCCTGGGGGGTGGGCGGCCAGGTGGTGTCGGTGCGCTACCCGGCCGCGTGGCCGGCGGTCGCCGAACTCGTCAACGCCGACCCGCGCCCGGTCGCGGTGCTGCCGCCGGGCAGCATGCGCCGGTTCGAATGGGCCGGTCCGGCACCGGTTCTCGATCCGCTGCCGCGCTGGGTGCGGGCCGAGGTGCGCAGCACCGGCGACCTGACGATCGGCGGACGGACGGTGCCCGGTGAGGGCACGCATGCCCGAGAGGTCGAACAGTTGCTGCTGGCCGGCGCCGACCAGGAGCGGCTGGCGGCCGCCGGGGTCGGCTGGGTCGTCGTCGAGTTGCCCGGAACGCGTTCGGCCGCCGTCGATCTGGATCTGCCGGTCAGTTACCGCGACGACGACCTGGTGCTCTACCGGGTCGGCGGCGAAGCCGAAACCCGTCCCGGGACACGACCCGTCCAGGTGGCCACCCACCTGGCCTGGCTGGCGCTGTTGGCGGCGGGCCCGCTGGCCGCGGCGCAGGCGTGGCGACGGCGGTCGGCCGTCAGCCCTGAACCACCCCGCTGACATAGCCGCGGGCGTGCACGGCGTCGAGTACCGCCCGCATGGCCTGCGCGCTCTGGCGCCAGGAGAACTCGCCGCTGCGCACCAGGGCCTTGGCGCCGAGCTGTTCGCGCAGCACCGGATCCGACAGCAGCCGGCCGAGCTCGGCGACCAGCTCCTCGAAGTCGTCGACCAGCACCCCGGTCACGCCGTCGACCACCGAGTCGGTCAGCCCGCCCGACGACCGGTAGCCGATGGTCGGCACCGCGTGCTGACCGGCCTCGATCACCGCCAGCCCCCAGCCCTCTTTCCGGGACGGCAGCACATGCACCCAGGCGCGCTGCAGCACCCGGTGTTTGGTCTCGTCGTCGACGTAGCCGTGGAAGGTGACCGCCTCGGAGATGCCCAGCAGCTCGGCGTGGTCGACCAGCCGCTGCTGCCACCAGCCGCCGCCGACGACGTCCAGATGCAGTTCCGGGAAGCGCGGCCGCAGCGCCGCCACCGCCTCCAGCGCGTCCTCGATCTGCTTGTGCGGCACCAGCCGTGAGAGCACCACCACCCGCGGTGTCGCCGACCGCGGCAACTCCAGCGTCGCGGGCGGGGCCTCGTCGAGCCCGTTGCGCACCACCGCGATCTGGCTCGACCGCACCCCGAGCGCGGTGAGATCGCGCGCCGACGGCAGCGACACCGTCACGTACTGGTTGCGCCGGTGCAGCAGCGGCGACAGCCTCGATTCGATGAACCAGCCGATGCGGCCCATCACCGGCCCGGCCACCGGCCACTGTTCGCGGTGGCAGTGGTGCACCAGCACCGCCACCCGCCGGCCGAACGCCAGCCGCGCCAGGAACGGCAGCCCGTTCTGGGTGTCGATCACCACATCGGGCCGGGCCTTGCGCAGCGGACCGAGCCCGAACCGGGCCGCGACCATCGCCAGCCCGGCCCAGATGTAGACCGAGTAGCGTCCGCCGGAGCGGCTGATGTGCACGCCGTTGACCACCTCGCGGCGCCGGGCGCCCGGATACCAGGCGGTGCGCAGCGTCACCCTGATGCCGGACGCGGCCAGATGGGCGCCGATGCGCTCCAGGTACGCCTCGCTGCCGCCGCCCTGCGGGTGGCCGGTATCGCGCCAGCACAGCATCAGCACGGAACGCACGGGTCGGTCAGGCATCGGGTCCACACTACTGTTCGTCGGGTGGCCGTCACCGACCTGTTCGCCCGCCGCGCGACCCTGAGCCGGTCGCTGCGGCTGCTGCGGGAGTTCCGCTACGAGCAGTCCGACCCGGACCGGTTCTACGGGGCGCTGGCCGCCGACACCGCCGCGATGGTGACCGACCTGTGGCGCACCGCCACCGGTACCGAGCCCACCGGCCGCACCGTGCTGGACGTGGGCGGCGGACCGGGCTACTTCGCGGCCGCGTTCGACGCCGCCGGCCTGACCTACATCGGCGTCGAGCCCGACCCGGACGAGATGCACGCCGGCCCGCGCACCGCGGGGGCGGCGGCCGGCTACGTGCGGGCCTCCGGGCTGGCGCTGCCGTTCGCCGACGCCAGCGTGGACATCTGCCTGTCGTCCAACGTCGCCGAGCACGTCGCACAGCCTTGGCGGCTGGGCCGCGAGATGATGCGGGTGACCCGCCCCGGCGGGCTGGTGGTGCTGTCGTACACGGTGTGGCTGGGCCCGTTCGGGGGCCACGAGACCGGGCTGTGGCACTACCTCGGCGGCGAGCGCGCCGCGCGGCGCTACACCCGCAGGCACGGTCACCCGCCGAAGAACAACTACGGTTCCTCGTTGTTCGCGGTGTCGGCGGCCGACGGTCTGCAATGGGCGGCGGCGACCGGCGCGCTGCTGGCTGCTTTCCCCCGCTACCACCCGCGTTGGGCCTGGTGGCTGACCCGGGTGCCGGTGCTGCGGGAGTTCGCGGTGAGCAACCTGGTGCTGGTGCTGCAGCCGCTGGTTGCAACAGGTTCTACTATCGCCGGATCGTAGGTAGGGTGGCCCTACACACCGCACGGACGTCACCGCACGCGAGGAGCAATTGAGTTGACACAGACCGTCGCTTTCAAGACCGAGTGGGACAAGCTGTTCATCGGCGGCAAATGGGTTGAGCCGGCCTCCTCCGAGGTGATCGAGGTGCACTCGCCCGCGACCGGTGAGCTGGTCGGCAAGGTGCCGTTGGCGGTGAAGGCCGACGTCGACGCCGCCTGCGCGGCCGCGCGCAAGGCGTTCGACGAGGGGCCGTGGCCACAGCTGACCCCGCACGAGCGGGCCGCGGTGCTGCAGCGGGCGGTCGCGCTGATGGAGGAGCGCGCCGACCACCTGAAGTACCTGCTGTCGGCGGAGACCGGTCAGCCGCCGACCACGGTCGACATGATGCAGTACGGCGCCGCGATGTCGGCGTTCAAGTACTACGCGAACGAGGCGGCGGACAAGTTCGTCTGGAAGGAGATCCGGGACGGCATCTACGGCCAGACGCTGGTGGTGCGCGAGCCGATCGGCGTGGTCGGCGCGATCACCGCCTGGAACGTGCCGTTCTTCCTGGCCGCCAACAAGCTCGGCCCGGCGCTGCTGGCCGGCTGCACGGTGGTGCTCAAGCCGGCCGCCGAGACCCCGCTGTCGGGCTTCGCGCTGGCCGAGATCTTCGCCGAGGCCGGGCTGCCCGAGGGGGTGCTGTCGATCGTGCCCGGCGGTGCGGAGACCGGACAGGCGCTGACCGCCAACCCGGAGCCGGACAAGTACACGTTCACCGGCAGCTCGCAGGTCGGCAAGGAGATCGCCAAGCTCGCCGCCGAGAAGCTCAAGCCGTGCACGCTCGAGCTGGGCGGTAAGTCCGCGGCGATCATCCTCGAGGACGCCGACCTCGACTCCACGCTGCCGATGCTGGGCTTCGCGGGCCTGATGAACAGCGGCCAGGCGTGTGTGGCGCAGACCCGCATCCTGGCGCCGCGGTCGCGCTACGACGAGGTCGTCGAGAAGGTGTCGAACCTGGTGGCGTCGATGCCGGTGGGCCTGCCCGATGACCCGAACGCCGCGATCGGCCCGCTGATCAGCGAGAAGCAGCGTCAGCGTGTCGAGGGCTATATCAAGAAGGGCATCGAGGAGGGCGCCCGGTTGGTGACCGGCGGCGGTCGCCCCGAGGGGCTGGACAAGGGCTACTTCGTGCAGCCGACGGTGTTCGCCGACGTCGACAACAAGATGACCATCGCCCAGGAGGAGATCTTCGGGCCGGTGCTGTGCATCATCCCCTACGACACCGAGGAGGACGCGGTCCGCATCGCCAACGACTCGGTGTACGGGTTGGCCGGCAGCGTGTGGACCACCGACAACAAGAAGGCGATCGAGATCGCCTCGAAGATCCGCACCGGCACCTACGCGGTCAACATGTACGCGTTCGATCCGGGTTCGCCGTTCGGCGGCTACAAGAACTCCGGCATCGGCCGCGAGAACGGGCCGGAGGGCATCGAGGCCTACGTCGAGCACAAGAGCGTGCTGCTGCCGTTCGGCTACACCCCCGAGGACTGAACCCGGTTGGGGCGCCTCGCCCCAACCATTCGCCGAAACTACGGTTGTTGACGGCCGCTCTCGCGGTTTACGTCAACAACCGTAGTTTCGCGTCGGGGCCTAGAACGCCTCTTCGGCGAGCTCCATCACCCCGAGGTCGACGTCGGCGAAGATCTGCCGCTCGGTGTTCAACCGCGGCAGCACATTCTTGGCGAAGAAGTTCGCCGCCGCGATCTTGCCCCGGTAGAACGCCCGGTCGTCCTCGCCCGGATCGCCCGCCAGCGCCTGGCCGGCGAGCTCGGCCTGCCGCAGCAGCAGCCACCCGATGAGCAGGTCACCGACCGACAGCAGGAACGGAACCGACTGCAGCCCAATGCGATACAGTTCCTTCGCGTTCTGCTGGGCGGCCATCAGGTAGCCGGTCATCGCACCGGCCATCGCCTTCGCGTCGTCGAGCGCGGTGGCCAGTATCGCTCGTGCCCCGGCGGTCTCGGGACGGGTGGCCTCGGCGAGGAACCGCTCGATCTGGCCGACGACGTGTCCCAGCGCCACACCCTGGTCGCGGGCGATCTTGCGGAAGAAGAAGTCCTGCGCCTGGATCGCGGTGGTGCCCTCGTAGAGCGAGTCGATCTTGCTGTCGCGGATGTACTGCTCGATCGGGTAGTCCTGCAGGAACCCCGAACCACCGAAGGTCTGCAGCGACTCGGTCAGGCACTGGTAGGCGCGCTCGGAGCCGACACCCTTCACGATCGGCAGGAGCAGATCGTTGACCCGCTCGGCCAGTTCGGCGTCGGCGCCGGAGACGATCCGCGCCACCGATTCGTCCTGGTGCGCCGCGGTGTAGAGGTACAGCGCGCGCAGACCCTCGGCGTAGGACTTCTGCACCATCAGCGCCCGGCGCACGTCCGGGTGGTGGATGATGGTCACCCGCGGCGCGGTCTTGTCGGTCATCTGCGTCATGTCCGCACCCTGGACGCGGGTCTTCGCGTACTCCAACGCGTTCAGGTAGCCGGTCGACAGCGTCGCGATGGCCTTGGTGCCCACCATCATTCGCGCGTACTCGATGACGTGGAACATCTGCGCGATGCCGTTGTGGGTGTCGTTGACCAGCCAGCCCACCGCCGGGATGCCGTGCTGACCGAAGGTCAGTTCGCAGGTCGCCGACACCTTCAGCCCCATCTTGTGTTCCACATTGGTGACGAAAACGCCGTTGCGGTCGCCGATCTCGCCGGTCTCCGGGTCGAAGTGGTACTTCGGCACGATGAACAGGCTCAGCCCCTTCGTGCCCGGCCCGGCCCCCTCGGGACGGGCCAGCACCAGGTGGATGATGTTCTCGAACAGGTCGTCGGTGTCGCCGTTGGTGATGAACCGTTTGACCCCGTCGATGTGCCAGGTGCCGTCGGGCTGCGGGATCGCCTTCGTACGGCCGGCGCCGACGTCGGAGCCTGCGTCGGGTTCGGTGAGCACCATGGTGGCGCCCCAGTCCCGGTCGACCATCAGCTTGGCCCAGTGCCGCTGCTGTTCGTTGCCGATGCCGTAGAGGATCTCGGCCATCTTCGCGCCGGCCTCGTACATGAACACCGCGGGGTTGGCGCCGAGCGCGATCTCGTTGATCGCCCACTCGACGGTCGCCGGCGCCGGCACGCCGTCGAGCGCTTCGGGCATGCCGACCCGGAACCACTCGGCCTGATGCCAGGCCCGGAACGACTTCTTGAACGCCTCGGGCAGGTGCACCGAGTGGGTCTGTGGGTCGAAGCGGGGTGGATTGCGGTCGGCTTCGGCGAACGATTCGGCCAGCGGCCCCTCGGCCAGGCGGGCGGCCTCGGCGAGCATCTGGCGCACCGAATCGCCGTCGAGGTCGCCGAAGGTTCCGTCGCCCAGCGCCTTCTCCAGCTCGAGGACCTCGAAGAGGTTGAACTCCAGGTCCCGCACGTTGGTCTTGTAATGCCCCATCTGTCGCCTTTCGACGTTCGATGGGGGCGAGCGTAGTCCGTCGGGGTCGCCGGGAACGCGGATCCGGGCAGCTGCGGCGGTACCGCTTCGCCGGGCGCCGAACCGGACGCCCGGCTACATGAGGTCACACATATTTCACGATCGGTTTGGAGATTCGGCCGGTGGGGAATTATGCGCCGCGGATGCGTGTTTACACCGGTCAGAGTGTGCGGTGGGCCACAGGGCTTGGTTTACTGTGACTCACAGTTTATGCTTTTGTCCATAACTCGGGGAGGCGACAGATGTGGATCGTTGAGGTCAACATCGCCCGTCGCCGATACGTTCACGAGTTGCGTGTTCGGCGCCCGGCATCGTGGTTGCGTACGCGGGGACTTTCGGGCCTCCGCCGACGACTCGCCTGGAGGTAGCCCTGACCTCGTCCCTCCCCGGTGCCGTCCGCGCCACCCGGTCGAAGCGCGGCTCGACCCGCGTCAAGATGCTTCAGGCCGCCGCGGAGGTGCTGCGTGAGCGCGGCGCCGCCGGCGTCACCATCGACGAGGTGCTCGCCCGCAGCGGTGCACCCCGCGGCTCGGTCTATCACCACTTCCCCGGCGGCCGGAACCAACTCCTCGCCGAGGCCCTGGTGTTCGCCGGCGAGACCATCACCGAGGTCATCGACCAGGCCGCCCCGAAGGGGGCGCGGTATCTGATCCGGGAGTTCGTCGAGTTCTGGCAGCGCATCCTCACCCTCAGCGATTTCGCCGCCGGCTGTCCGGTGGTGGCCGCAGCCGTCGGGCCGGTCGACGACGGGCTGCACCTCACCACGGTGGCCGGCGCGATCTTCTCGCACTGGCGCGACGCACTGGTCCGCGCCTTCGTCAACGACGGCTTCTCCCGGGCCGACGCCGACGCGCTGTCGGTCACCGGCATCGCCGCGCTCGAGGGTGCGGTGGTGCTGTGCCGCGCGACCCGATCCACCGACCCGCTGCGCGAGGTCTCCGACCAGGTGGAGTTCCTCATCGCCGCCCGCGAGTTCGTGCGCCGGCACGGCGGGCCGGTCAGCGACTGACCCTGCGCCACCGGGCGCAGACGAACTCGCCGTTGGTCGCGACCTCCGCCGGCTCCCACTCCGAACGCGCCGGCAGCACCGGCTGTCCCCCGCCCAGCGAGCACGGGGCGTAGGAGACGATCAGCTCGTCGACGAGCCCCGCCGAGACGAACTGCGCGGCCACGTTCCCGCCGCCGACCACCCACACGTCGCGGTCCCCGGCCGCCTCGACCAGCCGCGGGTGCAGGTCGGTGACGTCACCGGCGAAGGTGTGCACCGGATGGGTGGGATCGACGATGCCGGGCCGGCTGGTCAGCACCCAGGTCGGCGGCTTGTACGGCCACTCACCGGGTTGGTTGCGCACGATCCACTCGTAGGTCGCCGACCCCATGACCAGTGAGCCGACCCCGGCCTCGAACGCCTCGTAACCGAACGGTCCGCCCGGATCGATGTCTCGGGACATCAGCCAGCCCAGGCTGTCGGCCTCGTCGACGATGTAGCCGTCCAGGCTCGCTGCGGTGTAGTAGACGGTCGCCATATCACCCCGTTCCCTGCCGCGGATATCGGCTCATTGCACACCCGGCCACCGACAGGGCCGGGCGCACAACCGGTCAGGACCGCCCCAGGGCCACGTAATGGTCCGGGTCGATTCGGGTTTCGCCGCACCAGCGGTAGGCGGTGAGGGTGCCGCCCTTGACGGCGCTGAAGTCGACGCAGGCGGTGTAGTCGGTCCAGTCGTGGGTGTACTCGGGGCTGCCGTGGCGCCAGTAGTGGCCGTAGCACACCGGGACCGGGTCGCGGTAGATGTGGGCGCGGTGCTCGTCGGTCACCGGCAGCGTCGGCAGCGGCGGATACGGCCGGCCGTCGGTGGTGGTGAACCGCCCGCCCATCTCGGCGAGATCCCGCAGCGTCGTCGCGGCGGCGTCCCACCACCGCACCCGGGCCCGATCCCGCGGGTGCCCGTCCTTGTCGAGGTACGGCTCCTGACCGTAGGCGGCCAGGCTGATCTCGGGCCCCTTCAGCAGTGTCTCCACCGCCGTGTAGAGCGGATCGCCCTCGGTCGAGGCGCGCACCAGGTGGTCGAGCGAGCAGAACCGGTTCGTTCCGAGCGCGGCGGCGACGGTCCGGATCGACGGCAGGTGCCAGCAGGCGTGCACGACCCGCAGTCCGCCCAGATCCAGCCACAGCGGCAGCGTCCAGAACCAGCGCAGGTAGCCGGCGCGCTCGTCGGCGGGGACCTGCTCGAGGAAGGCGCGGTGCTGCGCCTCGTTGGAGGCCGACCACGGGTTGGTCGGATCGTCGTGGGGGCGCAGGAATCTGCCCGAGCCGGGCGGCCACTCGGTGGCGTAGGCCAGTGCGTTGAACTCGTGGTTGCCCAGCACCATCTCGGCGCTGCCGGCGTCGACCATGGCCTTGACGATGCGCAGCACCTCCCGCTGCTGGGGGCCGCGGTCGATCAGATCACCGACGAAGACCGCGCGGCGCCGCGGATGGTGGTACGGGGCGTCGGCACCGTCGCGACGGTAGCCCAACTCCTCGAGCAGCAGTTCCAGTTCGGTCGCGCAGCCGTGCACGTCACCGATGACGTCCACCCCGGCAACATCGGAAACACCCATCGGCACATCCCTTCCGTCACCGGCCTCCGGTACGGGAGGCGCTCTTGCCGAAACCGGTCGGCCTCGGCCGCTTCGTCATCCGAGCCACCCACGAGCGTGGGGTTGGCGTGCCGTCCAGTCGGAGCTTGTCGACGGCATCTCATGAAGCACCCCGACCATAACCGGGGCCACCGACAACTCGACCGCCGGGCGAATCCGCACAGGCGAATCAACACTTGTGAATAACATGTGTGTAATTCACAGTCTGCCCAGCTGACGCGCATGACGGGTTGTGGACAACCGGCGGGCAGCCGAGCGTGCCGGCAAACGGTCGGGCATCCGGCTGGTTACGCGGCGGGACCGGATCGAGCAGCGCACCGCCGAACCGTCCCGCCGGTAGCGAACCGAGACCGTCCTGCCGTCGTTGCCGCCGCTGCGACTGTTCCCCAGCCGGTGACCACGGCGTCGTCCGTCGAGGCCGTCCTGTCAGCGGCCATGGCGGTGCGGGCGATCAGCCGGCTCCGGCGGCGATCACCGCGTCCACCTCGGCGGCCCGGCGCGCCATGTCGGCGTGCGCCTTGTCCAGGGCCTCGGCCTGCTCCTCGTCGGCCCGCATCAGGGCATCGATGTCGGAGTTGCCCATCTCGATGACGCCCATGTCGCGGAATGCCTTCTGCACCTTGTCGCCCCACAGCCCGATGTCCTTGACGATCGGCACGATGCGGCTGAACAGGTGGGCGCGGAACTGGCTCATCATCGGCGCGGTCTCCACCCACTCGGAGCAGGCCTTGACGTCCAGGCCGAGGGTCTCGAACACCTCCTCGCCGCGGAACCGGTCACGCATCAGATAGCAGGCCTCCACCACGAACTCCTCGCGTTCGTCCCGCTCCGCGGTGGTGAGCTCGGAGTAGTAGTCCTTCAGCGAGATCCGGCCGAACGCGACGTGGCGGGCCTCGTCCTGCATCACATAGGCCAGCAGCTGCTTGGCCAGCGAGTCGGGCCGGGCCAGGTCCCGCTGCACCCCGAAGGCCGCCAGCGCCAGCCCCTCGATCAGCACCTGCATGCCCAGATACGGCATGTCCCAACGGGAATCGCGCAGGGTGTCCTCGAGCAGCGCCGAGAGGTTGGTGTTGATCGGGTACACCAGGCCGACCTTCTCGTGCAGGAACCGGGAGAACGCCTCGACGTGGCGGGCCTCGTCCATCGCCTGGGTGGCCGCGTAGAACTTCGCGTCGACATCGGGGACGACCTCGACGATCTTGGCCGCGCACACCATCGCGCCCTGCTCGCCGTGCAGGAACTGGGAGAACTGCCAGGCCTGCGAGTGCCGACGCATCTCGGCGCGCCGCTTCTCGTCGGCCGCCTCCCACATCGGGCTGCCGAACAGCGGATGGAACTCGTCGGGCAGCCCGATCGGGTTCATCGGGTCGACGTCCTTGGACCAGTCGATGCGGGACTGGGCGTCCCACTGCTTGTCCTTGCCCTTCTGGTACAGCGACAGCAACCGGGCCCGTCCTTGGTCGTACTCCCAGTTGAACCGTGCGCTGCCGGCGATGGGAACCTCCCACGACAGGGATTCGGGTGCGGCGGTGTACTTGTCCCTCGTGGTCATGCAACTGCCCCCTTCGGCGACGGCCACCTCGGTGTGACGCAGACCACGATGCTCGTCTCTGACGGCCTCGTCAAGGAAGGTGTGTCGGCGGGTCCGGCCGGCCGGTCCCGGACGGCACCTGCCCGACTCCCGCCGGCGCGGCTGCCATCATCGTGGTGATGCCCGCACCGAGAGCACTCCCGTGAACCCCCCGGTCCGGCTGTTGACCGGCCTGGCTGCGGTCGCGGTCATGTGCGCCGGCTGCGGTGGCGATCGCCTCGGCCCCGCCGCCCCCACCGGCGCCATCGACATCGGCGATCCGCCCGCGACGTCCACGCCACCGCCACCACCCGGATCGGATCCGAAACACCCTGTCCCCCAAGCTCAGATCCCCGGAACGCAACAGCAGGCCCAGGACACCCTGCGGGATTACCTGGTACGCACGCTGCGCGAACTGCCGCCCGGCACCGTGCTCGACGCCACCCGCTACGGCAGCGCCGGGCGCAACAGTTGGTGTGAGGACGAACCTGGGGACCCGGAAACGGTTCCGCGTCGATTCCACACCATCGGCGAGCTCAAGCTGCCGGCCGGCACCGACCCGAATGCGGTGATTCGGCAGGTCGGCGACATCTGGCGCGGGTGGGGCTGGAACGTCTACGAACGCGACGGGTTCCGTGAACCCAACGACGGCCCGGACGGATACCGGCTCCAGATCGTCACCGCGGGCGCGAACGGATATCCGCCCACTGTCTGGGGATCCTCGCCGTGCTTCCCCGCCGCCGTCGCGCGCGACGACATCCCGTTCCCGATCACCCTGCGCGCGGACTGACGCCGCATCCACAAACGCCCCTCACCTGAACAGACAGGGAGGGGCATGTGGCGGTGGCGGAGGGATTTGAACCCTCGGACGGGGGTTACCCGTCACACGCTTTCGAGGCGTGCTCCTTAGGCCGCTCGGACACGCCACCGCCAGGCAGCTTACCGATGAGCAGGTGCCCGGCTCAAACCGGTGTCACCGCCGGCGGGCGAAGAAGCCCTCCAACAGCGCCGCGCATTCGGTCTCCAGCACCCCGCCGCGCACCTCCGGCCGGTGGTTGAGCCGCCGGTCGCGGACCACGTCCCACAGCGAGCCGACCGCCCCGGTCTTGGGCTCCCAGGCGCCGAACACCAGCCGCGCCACCCGCGCCAGCACCAGCGCGCCGGCGCACATGGTGCACGGTTCGACGGTCACCGCCAGCGTGGTGCCCTCCAGCCGCCAGCCGTCGCCCAGCCGCGCCGCCGCGGCCCGCAACGCCAGGATCTCCGCGTGCGCGGTGGGGTCGCCCAGCGCCTCGCGGGCGTTGGCCGCGCGCGCCAGCTCGGTGCCGTCGGCGGCGAACACCACCGCGCCGATCGGCACATCGCGGGGCCCGGCCCCGGCGGCGGCCCGCAATGCGGCGCGGATCAGCTCCTCGTCGCTCACCTACCCAGCCGTTCGAGCACCTCGGCGAGCTCGTCGGCGAACCCCATCTCGCGGGCGATGCGGCCGAGCTGCTCGTCGGCGTACAGGTCGGTCTCGTCGAGGATGACGCACAGCACCGCCTCGGGCAGGCCGAGGTCGGACAGCAGCCCGGGATCGCCCTCCTCGAAGGGTTCGGCCTCCTCGAGCTCCTCCTCGGTGATGTCGTTGTCGAGGTGTTCGAGCACCTCCGCCGCCAGGTCGTAGTCCAGCGCCGCGGTGGCGTCGGACAGGAACATCCGCGTCCCCGCGGGGGCGGGTCGCAGGATCACGAAGAACTCGTCGTCGATGTCGAGCAGGCCGAATACCGCCCCGGTGCTTCGGATCTGACGGAGCTCGGCTTCGGCGGCGGCCAGGCTGGTCAATGCGGCCTTGCGCATCGGGGCACACCGCCACCTGCCGTCCTCGCGAACCACGGCGACACCGAAGCCGTCCGGGGTGTCGGCGGCCTGCCGCTGTGCCGAGGAACGTTGTGCTCCCATGAGCGCTAACGGTAGTCCGCTGCCTGGGCGTTTACCAGAAACGAGAACCCAGCGGGCGCAGCCGGCCGGGCCGGGTGTGCCAACCTTAGAAGGTGACGAAACCTCCGGTCTGCGTGCTCGGTCTGGGTCTCATCGGCGGATCGTTGCTGCGGGCGGCCCGGGCCGCCGGCCGGGAGGTGTTCGGCTACAACCGCTCGGTCGAGGCGGTGCGGGCGGCCCGCGCCGAGGGCTTCGACGCGACCGACAACCTCGACGAGGCGCTGCGGCGGGCGGCGGCCGCCGACGCGCTGGTCGTGCTTGCGGTGCCGGTGCCGGCGCTGCCGATCCTGCTCGCCCACATCCGCGACACCGCGCCCGGCTGTCCGCTCACCGACGTCACCAGCGTCAAGGGCCGGGTGCTCGAGGAGGTCCGCGCGGTCGGGCTGCTGGACCGCTTCGTCGGCGGGCACCCGATGGCCGGCACCGCCGAATCCGGCTGGGCCGCCGGCGACGCCGGACTGTTCACCGGCGCCCCCTGGGTGGTGGCCGTCGACGACCATGTCGACCCGCACATCTGGGCCCAGGTGATGGCGCTGGCCCTGGACTGCGGGTCGTTCGTGGTGCCGGCCCGCTCCGACGAGCACGACGCGGCGGCGGCGACGATTTCACACCTGCCGCACCTGCTCGCCGAGGCGCTGGCGGTCACCGCCGGCGACGTGCCGCTGGCGTTCGCGCTGGCCGCCGGCTCGTTCCGGGACGGCACCCGGGTCGCGGCCACCGCACCGGACCTGGTGCGGGCGATGTGCGAGGCCAACGCCGAACAGTTGGTGCCGGTGCTCGACCGGGCCCTCGATCTGCTGCACCACGCCCGTGCCGAACTGGTGGACGGCCGGCCCATCACCGATCTGGTCGAGGCCGGGCACGCCGCCCGGACCCGCTACGAGAGCTTCCCCCGCCCCGACATCGTCACCGTGGTGATCGGCGAGGAGCGCTGGCGTGAGGAGCTCGCCGCGCAGGGCCGCGCCGGCGGCGTGATCAGATCCGCGCTGCCAGTCCGGGATAGTCGACGATGAACCCGTCGGGGTCGACGGTCATGGTGGTCTCGGCGACCGGCGAATGCACCTTGATGCCCTCCGGCGAGCTGCTGTAGGTGAGGGTCTCCGGTTCCACCGACACCTCCGGCAGCCGCACGTAGACGACCGGCACCGAGATCGTCTCGGTGCGCCGGTACAGCTCGGTGCGCCGGATCGGCAGGGCGTTGAAGAACGGGCTGAAGATCACGTCGACGTCGAGGGCGCCGTCGTAGGCGGCCCGGCTGGTCTCACCGGTGTGCTGCTGCACCAGCCACATGTTCTCCTCGTCGCGGGCGATGGACAGCTGCCGTTCCCGCTCGGCGAGGGTGACCGACATCGACAGCCGCTTGGTGGCTCCGGACTCGTCGGTGACCAGCGTGTACGAGGCGGAGAAGGCCGGGTGCGACGAGGTCGCGGCGGCGACGATCCGGCCGTAGGCCTTGATCCGCTTGCCCTGCAGCTGCACCCGCACCGATTCCATGCGTGGCTCGTCGTGCGCGCGCCAGGTCAGGATCGCGGGCCACGAGTCGGAGCGGTCTGGTTCACTCACCCACCTACCGTAAGCGACGATCGCCCCGCACCGGAATGTGGCCACCGACGGCCCGGCGATGTTTTCTTCGCTCCCCGAACCGGCAAAGATGAACCCATGACCAGCGATCCGACACCATCATCGCCCGATCACCCCGCCGCCGAGCCGGGCACAGCCGGCCTGCCGCCCCAACCCGAGCCGGCCAAACCGCAGCTCAAGTTCACCCGGGTCGCGGCGCTGTGGTCGGCGCTGATCGCCGGATTCCTGGTACTGATCGTGCTGCTGATCTTCATCATCCAGAACTCCGAGCCCTGGGTGATCCAGTTCCTCGCCTGGCAGTGGAGCCTGCCGGTCGGGGTGTCGATCCTGCTGGCCGCGGTGTGCGGCGGGCTGTTGACGGTGGCGGTGGGCAGCGCGCGGATGATCCAGCTGCGCCGGGCGGCCAAGAAGAACCTCGCCCCCCAGCGGCCCGGGTGACCGGTCCTGATCGGCCCGGTGATCAGCCCTTGAGCAGCGCCAGGCCCTCGGCGATCAACGGGCCGACCGCCTGATCGACCTCCTCGGTGCCCTCGGCCACGCCCCCGCCCACCCGGGCCCGGTAGGCGATGCCGGCGGCGATCACGGCCACCTTGAAGTAGCCCAGCGCCATGTAGAACTCCCAGTGGTCCAGGGAGTGCCCGGCCGCGGTCGCATAGCGCTGCGCGAGGTCGTCGACGTCGGGCATCAGCGGCGACGCCCACGCCGCGTTGGCGTGAATGGTGTTGAACATCGGGTGGCGGTACACGCACATCAGCGCGGCGTCGCTGACCGGGTCGCCCAGCGTGGACATCTCCCAGTCCAGCACCGCCAGCACCTTAGTGTGATCGTCGCGGTCGATCAGCGTGTTGTCGATGCGGTAGTCGCCGTGCACGATCGCGCTGCGGCTCTGCGGCGGCACCGACTCGGCCAGCCGCGCGTGCAGCCGCCGCACATCGGCGTCGTTCGGGTCGTTCTCCCGCTGCACCAGCTCCCACTGCGAACCCCAGCGCCGGACCTGGCGCTCCAGATAGCCGGCGGGCTTGCCGAAGTCGCCCAGCCCCACCGCCTCCGGGTCGATGGCGTGCAGGTCGGCCAGCACCCGGATCAGCGCGTCGACGGTCTCGCTGATCGCGGTGCGGTCGCCGAGCGCCTCGAGGTCCTCGGTGTGGCGCACCACCCGGCCGGGCACGTACTCGACCATCTGGAACGGCGCGCCCAGCACCGACTCGTCGTCGCTCGCGGTCACCGCCGGCGGCACCGGCACCGCGGTGCCGGCCAGCGCGGAGATCACCCGGTACTCGCGGCCCATGTCGTGTGCGGACGGGGTGAGCCCGCTCAGCGGCGGACGGCGCAGCACCCACTTGGCGGCGTCGTCGTACACCAAGAACGTCAGGTTGGACCGGCCGCCGGAGATCAGTTCGGCGCGCAGCTCACCGGTGCGCGGCACACCGACGGCGCGCAGGTGTCGGTCGAGGGCGTCGAGGTCGAGCCCGTTCAGCGAGTTAGCCACCGGACCTGTTTACCATCGCTGATTTCGCGGCAGCAGATCCCATACGTGTTCGGTGCCGTTGACCGACGCGACGTAGAGGTTGCCGGTGCGCGACGACAGCAACCGGGTCACCCCGGCGTAGTCGACGTTGACGCACAGCACCTTCTCGGTGCGCATGATCGTGTGCACCAGCCCGTTGATCACCCCGCCGTGGGTGAACACCGCGACGGTGGCCTCGTGCTCGGTGCTTTCCACCAGGTCGCGGACACCGGCGTTGATGCGCTCGAGGAACGCCGACTCGTCGACGCTGCTGGGCAGGTGCCCGCTGGCCAGCCGGGCCATCTCCTCGGGGTACTCGGCCGCGATCTGCTCGATCGGGATGTAGTGCGTCAGGTCCCGGTCGTACTCGGCGAAGCGGTCGTCGATCTCGATCTCCAGCCCGCGGGCCGCGGCGACGGGTTCGGCGGTCTGGACCGCGCGCTTCTGCGGGCTGGAGATCAGCCGGGTGATCGGGAACCGCGCCAGCGCGTCGGGCAGGCGCTTGGCCTGGTCGATACCTTCCGGCGCCAGGTCGGGGTCGGACCCCTGGCCCGGTTCGCTGCGCAATGGCAGCGCATGTCGGATCAGTAACAACTGCACCGTGTCACCATATGGCCCATGACAACCCGGGGTTACGCCGACAAGCTGTTCGACCTCACCGACCGCGTGGTGCTGATCACCGGCGGCAGTCGCGGACTGGGCAGGGAGATGGCGTTCGCCGCCGCCCGGTGCGGGGCCGACGTGGTGATCGCCAGCCGCAAGTACGACAACTGCGTGGCGGTGGCCGAGCAGATCACCGCCGAGACCGGCCGGGCGGCGTTCGCCTACGGGGTGCACGTCGGGCGGTGGGATCAGCTCGACGGGCTGGTGGAGGCCGCCTACGACCGCTTCGGCAAGGTCGACGTGCTGGTCAACAACGCGGGGATGTCCCCGCTGTACGACGGGCTGCCGTCGGTGTCGGAGAAGATGTTCGACGCGGTGGTCAACCTCAACCTCAAGGGCCCGTTCCGGTTGTCGGTGCTGGTCGCCGAGCGGATGGTGGCCGACGGCGGCGGGTCGATCATCAACGTGTCCACCAGCGGGTCGATCCGGCCGCGGCCCGAGCAGCTGCCCTATTCGGCGGCCAAGGCCGGGCTCAACGCGATGACCGAGGGCCTGGCGCTGGCGTACGGGCCGAAGGTGCGGGTGAACACGTTGATGCCCGGGCCGTTCCTCACCGATGTCAGCAAGGCCTGGGACCTGGACGCGGTCAACCGCGGTGCGCAGGCGTTCGCGCTCAAACGGGTCGGCAACCCGCCCGAGATCGTCGGCGCCGCACTGTATCTGATGTCGGACGCGTCGAGCTTCACCAGCGGGTCGATCATCCGCGTGGACGGCGGCATGCCCTGATTCAGGCGACGCTGGCGGTGGCGATCTCCGCGCTCAGCGGCGCGACGGCGGCCAGGATCTGCTCGACGGTCGCCGCACCGACCCCGGCGGCGACCAGGCTGTCGGCCAGGTGGCCGGCGACCAGGTTGAAGTGGTGCATGGTGATGCCGCGGCCCTGATGCACCTGTCGCATCGGCGCACCGGTGTACGGGTCGGGCCCACCGAGCGCCGCGGCGAAGAACTCCACCTGTTTACCCTTGAGCCGCGCCATGTTGGTACCGGTGAAGAAGCCGTTGAGTTCCGGGTCGTCGAGCACCCGGCGGTAGAAGTCCTCGACAACGGCTTCCAGCGCTTCGTATCCGCCGATCTCCTCGAAAATCGTTGTCATGCAACGAGTACACCGCGGGCTTTTTGCGCGGTGATTTCCCCGCATTGCACCGCGGAAAACACGTCCTCACAGCGGAGTGTGTTACGGGGTGATGATCGCGAAACCCGGGTCCGGCCGGTCCAGCACCGCGACCAGCGCCTGCAGCGCCGCGGCGTCGCCGGCGATGTCCAGCCCGGGTGAGTCGGTATCCCCGGCGGCCAGGGCGAGCAGCCGCCGGGTGCCGGAGACCGTGACGGTGGCGTGCGCGGTGTCCGGGTCGGCCGGTGCGCGGCGATGCACGAGCACACCGTTGCGCAGGGTCAGCCGGTGGTTGTCGGCGGTATCGGCGAAGGTGACGTCGATGGCGATGTCGAGATCCCAGCCGCGCGGGCCGTTGATGTTGATCGCCAGCGCGTCGAAGATCTGCTCCGGGGTGAGCTGGGCCAGGATGGTGGGCGAGGCGGTCTGCGTCGGCGTGCCGACGTTGCCCCGCCGCAGTTCGGTCGCACCGGTGAGAAAGAAGTTGCGCCACACCGCGTTCTCGGCCCCGTAGGCGAGCTGTTCGAGGGTGTCGGCGTAGAGTTCCCGGGCCGCGGCATGCTCGGCGTCGGTGAACATCACATGGTCGAGAAGTGTTGCCGTCCAGCGGAAATCACCGTCACAGTAGGCGGCGCGGGCGAGTTCGACGACGCGGTCGGCGCCGCCCATGGCGGCCACGTAGCGCGGGCCGATGGCCTGCGGTGGGTGCGGCCAGAGCCGGGCCGGGTTGCCGTCGAACCAGCCCATGTAGCGCTGGTAGATCGCCTTGACGTTGTGGCTCACCGAGCCGTAGTAGCCGTGGGTGTGCCAGGCTCGGCGCAGCGCCGGCGGCAGCTCGAAGTGCTCGGCGATCTCGGCGCCGGTGTGGCCCTGGTTGATTTCCCGCAGCGTCTGGTCGTGCAGGTATGCGTACAGATCGCGTTGCAGCGAAAGGAATTCCACGATCCGCTCGCGGCCCCAGGTCGGCCAGTGGTGGGAGGCGAACAGCACGTCGGTGCGGTCGGCGAACCGGTCGATCGCCTCGGTGAGGTAACCGGCCCAGGCGTGCGGATCGCGAACCAGTGCACCGCGCAGCGTGAGCAGGTTGTGCAGGTTGTGGGTGGCGTTCTCGGCCATGCACAGCGCGCGGAAGCGCGGGAAGTAGAAGTGCATCTCGGCCGGCGCCTCGGTGCCGGGCGCGAGTTGGAACTCGATCTCGACACCGTCGATGGTGTGGGTTTCGCCGGTCTCGCGGATCTCGAGGGTGGGCAGGATCAGCGCCACCTCGCCGGTGGAGGTGGCCTGCCCCAGCCCGCAACCGACCTGACCGGTCGGCCCGCGGTCGAGCGCGGTGCCGTACATGTAGCCGGCCCGGCGGGCCATCGCGGTGCCCGCGTAGATGTTCTCCTGCACCGCGTGTTCGGTGAAGTGTTCGGGCGCGACGACCACCACCTCGCCGGCGTCGACGGCGGCCTGGCTGGTCACCCCCAGCACCCCGCCGAAGTGGTCGACGTGGGAGTGGGTGTAGATCACGGCCCGGACCGGCCGGTCGCCGCGGTGGGCGCGGTACAGCCCGAGCGCGGCCGCGGCGGTCTCGGTGCTGATCAGCGGGTCGATGACGATGACCCCGGTGTCGCCCTCGACGAAGGTGATATTGGACAGATCCAGCCCGCGCACCTGGTAGATGCCGGCCCCGTCCCCCGTCGCTCCGCTCGCCCCGGCCACCACCTCGTAGAGGCCCTGTTCGGCGCACAGCCGGCTCTGCCGCCACAGGCTCGGGTGCACGGTCGGCGGCGGGTCGCCGGCCAGGAACGCGTAGGAGTCGTTGTCCCACACCACCCGCCCGTCGGCGGCGGTCACCACCCCGGGCCGCAGGGCGGCGATGAAGCCCCGGTGGGCGTCGGCGAAGTCGGCGGTGTCGTCGAACGGCAGGGTGGCCGACTGCTCGCGGTGGGCGGCCTCGATGACGGCGCTGGGCGGTTCGGGCTCCATGGCGCCACGGTAGTCACCGGGCCGCCGGCAGACCGGCGGTTGAGTTATTCCGCCGCGACTTCCGCCACGACCATGTGCGCGGCGATGCGGCTGATCTCCTCGGCGCCGTGCCCGGCGGCGACGGCGGCGTCGACATGGCCGCCGAACACCTCCAGCATGGCGGGGTCGACGCCGGCCTCGCGGGAGGCCGCGATCAGATGGCGTACCGACGCCGCGACCGACGACACCGACGCGGTGACGTCGTCGTGGTGGCGGTCCTCGCCGATGCGCGCGGCGATCTCGGTGAAGACCGGCGCCAGGATGTCGACAATGCCCCGGGCGTGCGGCAGGAGCTCCGCCGGGGTGATTCCGTTGCCCGCGCCACCATCAGTGCGTGTTCGAACCCGGCGACCGAGGTCCAGAACAGGTCGAGCAGCGCCATGTCGAAGGCGGCGGCGCGGCCGTGCTCGTCACCGACCCAGGTGATGCGGCCGAGGGATTCCAGGGCGGTGCGGTGCGCGTCGGCCAGTTGCTTCGGCCCGGCCAGCAGGATGGCGGCGCCGGGGGTGCCGATGGTGTCGGTCGGGGTCATGATCGCGCCGTCGAGGTAGCGGCCGCCGTGCGTGTGCACGAGGGCGGCGGTGCCCCGGGCGCGGTCGGGGGTGTCGGAGCTCAACCCGACGACGGTGCGGTCGGCGAGCGCGTCGGCCCTGGCCTCGGTGCGGTTCCACACCGTGACGCGGTGTCCGGTGTCGAGCAGGGCGCGGGCCAGCGCCTGTCCCATCGGTCCGAGCCCCAGCACGGTGATCGTCATGCCGCCATCGTCGACCCATGCTTTCCGCCCGACAAGTACCCACTTTTTGGTGCGATACTCACCTTCAGGAAACCATTGGAGGTGACCTGTGGCGTCGTTGGGCAAGTACACCTGTGGACTGGACGCGGCGATGGCCGTCGTCGACGGCAAGTGGAAGCCGCTGATCCTCTGGGAGCTCAAGGACGGCCCCAAGCGGTTCAACGCGCTGCACCGCAGCCTCAACGGGATCTCGCAGAAGATGCTGACCCAGCACCTCAAGGAACTGCAGCGGCACGGCGTCGTGCACCGCGAGAGCTATCACGAGGTGCCGCCGCGGGTGGAGTACTCGATGACCCCGGCCGGGGTCGAGTTGCTGGCGGCGCTCAACCCGCTCGGCGAGTGGGCCGAGAAGCACATCGACCTGATCTGCGCGGCCGACGAACGCTGAGCGTCACGCCCGCCGTTGCAGTTGGTGCAGCGTCACGTCGGTGAGCGTCGCGTTGTGCACCTCGGCGGTCATGTAGGTGCAGTAGGGCTGGCGACGGCAGTCGGTGGGCGAGCCCGGGTTGAGCAGCCGCAGCCCGGTCCTGGCGGTGCTGTCCCACGGAATGTGGCTGTGCCCGAACACCAGCACGTCGCAGTCCGGATACTCCCGGGCCATCCGGGCCTCCCGCCCGGTGGCGGCGCCGGTCTCGTGCACCACCGTGAAGCGCAGACCCTCCAGGGTGACCTCGGCCCGCTCGGGCAACCGGCGGCGCAGTTCGGCACCGTCGTTGTTGCCCCAGCAGCCGATCACCCAACCGGCGCGCTCCTCCAGCGCGTCGAGCAGTCCGGGTTCCACCCAGTCGCCGGCGTGGATGACGGCGTCGGCCCGATCCACCTCCGCCCAGACACGAGCGGGCAGGTCGCGGGCGCGGTTGGGAATGTGGGTATCGGCGATCAGTAACAGCCGCACGACCCCCAATGTAGCGAGGCGGCGCCCGGACGCACCTCAGGGAAAGAATCGCCGATCGACCGCCCGTTTGCGTGCCGCCAGGATCGCGCGGCGTTCCTCGGGCGACACCCGCGGTTCCTCGGGCAACTCGCGGGCCAGTTCGTCGAACCTCACCACGCGGGTCTGCACGGACGACGGGACGACGCTGATGCCCTGCCAGCGCATGTAGATGTGCCCGCGCCGGTGCCCGGTGGTGTCCAGCCAATTCGCCAGCCCCGGATCATGGTGCGCCACCACCAGATTCGCCCGGCCGTCGCGGTTTCGGCGAATCTGCGCACCGGTCAGCGAGCTCTGCCGGTTGCGGTAGTCGAACGAGGTGTACCACCGGACGTCGCTGAGCATCACACCCAGATACCGGCACTGCCCCGGGTCGAACGAGAGCACCAGCGCCTCGTCCGGGTCGAGCGCGAACTCGCCGACGCTGAGCAACTGGCTGGGCACGCCCTCGACACCGCGGCCCCACGCCATCGGTTCGGTCATCTCGTTGACCGGGTGCGGGGTACCGGGCCGCCCGGGCACCGACTGCATGAAATCCCGCCAGTAGGCGATGCTGCCGAGCAGCAACCGGCCCGCGTGCTCGAGGCGCTCGGCGACCAGCTCGGGGCCGGGCTCCTGCGAGGGTGCGCCGGCGCGGTCGATGCGCTCGATGAACATCGGCTGAGGGCGCTCGGTGTCCCAGTCCGCCAGGCACTGCCGGATCAGCACCCCGCCCACGTCGGTGACGTTGGGCAGCCAGTTACCGTCGCGGCGCCGGTGGCTGACAATGATCTCGAAATCGCCGTTGTCGTCGACGATCAGCCGATCCAGGTCCAGGTGTCCGACCACCCGACCGGTCGACCAGTAGGCGAGGTCGCCCTCCTGGACGGTGATCACCAGATCGCTGACGTTGCCGCGGTTTCCGGTGATGCGGTAATCGCCGTCGCCGCGGATCTGGGCGTAGCCGTAGAGGTTGTCGACGTTGTCGAGGCCGAATTTGGTGAAGTGGTCCTCGATCACCATGAAGTACGGGTGGTCGGTGTCGCTGTTGGCGAGCGCGTACTCGAGGATCATCCGGGCGTAGGCGGCCACGTACCGGTATCCGACGGCGAGCTCGTCGGCGGTGACCCCCGGAAAGGCGCCGATCAGTTGTTCGGCGGCCTGCAGCGCGCCGGTGAAGCTGCGCCAGCCCTCGCGCAGCTGCTTGGTCTGTGCATCGGTCATGTGACACCGAACCTCGTCGTGTAGAAGCTGAACCGTTCCCTGATCTCGTCGGCGTCCAGGCCGTAGTCGGCGGCCGAATAGGGGTTGGGCTGCTGGGGGTTGCGCTCCTGCCAGCGCCGGATGCCCGCTTCGGCGGCCGGGGTGAACTCCCAGCCGAGCCAGTCGTACACGGCGCGCATCGTGCCGAGCCGATCGGCCATGAACGGTTCGAAGTGGATGTCGAAAAACCTTTTGTCGTTGCCGTTTTCGTCGCGGAAGGCGATCAGGCGGCGCAGTCCCTCCTCCCAGAGTCCGACGATGAACCGGCCGATGCGTCGGCGATCGCCGCCGCCGTAGACCTTGTGCAGCGTCTCGGCGAGCCGGGCCAGTGAGACCAGCACGGTCGCCGGCTCCCGGTGGGTGACGACGAACCGTGCGTCCGGGTACACGCTGTCGAGCGCGTGCAGGTGGAACATGTGCTGCGGCCCTTTGAGATTCCACCGCTTCGGCGGGCATCGCCATTGCAGCAGCTGCAACACCTGCCGGTGATGGCGATACGCCGGACCCATATCACAGTCGTCGGAGATCACCCAGCGCACATACGATTCCGCGTCGACGTAGACGAAGTAGTGCATCGACGTCATCTGGTGTGCAAGCACCCAGTTGCACTCCATCGGTCCGGTCGGCTCGATGGGCACCATCGCGGTGAGTTCGGGGATGACCTGCTGCTGCAGTTCGTAGGCGGCCCGGGCCTCGGCGATCCGCGGATCGTCGTGCTGGGTTTCGGCGGTGGGCGGTGGACACGGGCGCGCCGCCTCCCACCAGCGCAGCGACCTGGTCGCGGGGTCCTGGGCGAGCAGGCTGACCGCCAATGTCGAAGCGGTGCGCGGCAGTCCGACGCCGAACACCGGTGCCCGGATCTGCTCCCGGCCGATGTCGGGGCACCGCTTGTGCCAGTCCTCGACCTCGAGGCGGTTGACCAGGTAGCCGACCACCTGCTCGAACAGGGCGGTCCGGAACGGGTCGGCCAGGCGCGCGTCCTGGTCCACCGAGTCGATGAACCGCTCCAGCGCGGGGGCCGGATCGCGCTCCCCGAAATCGTCGAGCCCGCTGCGCCGGCAGGCCTCGTCGATCAGCTCGGCGGCCTCGGTCGCCGTCCGGCGGTTGTGCATCCGGGTCATCGGGGACCTCCCGATGCCGGACTCTAGGCGGCATCCGGCGAATTAGTCAAGTGTCACTTGACTAACTCGGCTGTGGTTGACTTTGCTCGTGGCCAAGGGCACCCGGGTCGGTCGCGGCACCGCGCCCCGACTGCTGGTCGAGGCGGCGCACGAGCTGTTCAGCACGCAGGGCTACCGCGCCACCACCACCCAGCAGATCGCGGCGAAGGCGGGCGTGACCGAGAGCCTGATCTTCCGGTACTTCAACTCCAAGGCCGACCTGTTCGTCGCCTCGGTACTCAAACCGTTCGTGAAGGTGCTCGACGAGACGGCGGCGCGCTGGTCGGACGCCGCTGTGCTGACCGATGAGCAGCAGATCCGCGATTACGTGTCGGGCCTGGTCGAGTGCCTGGCCGACCACCGGCAGGCCACCCTGGCGCTGTTCGAGGTGGTGGCCTCGCGCGACTCCGGGCCGGACACCGCGGTGATCCGCGACGCGTTCGTCCGGCTCTTCGAGCGGATCACCCCGAGCACCGCGGCGTTCGTCACCGACCCCCGGCACCGCCGGATGGACCCGGATCTCGCGGCCCGGATGGGGTTCCTGATCATCAGCGCGGTGTCGGCGCTGCTGCCGTCGACCTACCGCCGGGCCGACGACGCGCCGTCACGCGACCGGATCGTCGAGGAGCTGACCCAGTTCTTCCTGCACGGCGTGCGCCCGCCCGGCTGAGCAGCACGTCAGATCGTGTTCAGCACGGCGCCGACGGCCAGCCCGGCCACCAGCAGCGCGCCCGCCAGCCGCACGTGCACCCAGGCCAGTGCGGCGTACCACAGCGGCCAGACCGGGAAGTTCGGCGGCGGCTCGTCGGGCGGCGGGCGACGGAAGTGCGGCCACAGCGTGACCAGCCGCGGCAGCGCCAGCAGCACCAGCAGCGCCGGCCACGGCATCGCGCCCAGCGCCACCGCCAGGGCGACCAGCAGGTAGAACGCCACCAGCATCCCGAGCGTGACGGCCCGGGCGCGGGTGGCGCCGAGCAGCACCGGCAGGGTGCGGATGCCGCGCGGCTCGTCGTAGCGGATCTTGTCGATGTGTTTGCCCATCAACACGGTCGTGCACAGCAGCCCGTAGGGCACCGCCGCCAGCAGCACCTCCCAGCCGACCGAACCGACCGCGGAGTAGTAGGTGCCGCAGATCATCAGCGGCCCCCACACCACCAGCACATCGGGTTCGCCGAGCCCGCGCTTCTTCAGCCGTAGCGGCGGTGCGGTGTAGGCCACGCTGAGCAGGAAGCCGGCCAGCCCGAAGGCCACCACCGGCCAGCCGCGGGCCCAGGTGAGCACCACCAGGATGGCCAGGTCGGCGAGGTTGACCGCGAGGATCGCGGTGATCAGGGTGCGCCGGCTGACCAGGCCGGACAGCACCGGATGCGGCGCGTACAGGGCGCGCGGATAGTCGGCCTCATCCAGGCCGGTGTCGGTGTCGTAGAGGTCGTTCATCAGGTTGTTGGCGATGTGCGCCAACACGATCCCGACCACGGCGAGGGTCAACCAGCGCCAGTCCAGGCCGGGTTCGCCGACCGCCAGCAGGCCCGCGATCAACCCCGCGAACAGGGTCATCGGCAGCACCGCGGCGCGGGTGACGACGAGCCAGCGGGTGACGACGTCGACCGGCCCGTCCGGTGGCGGGTTGGTGGTGCGCAGCGCGTAGAGCCAGGCGCCGATCCGTGAGCGCGATCTCACCTCGGTCATCAGCCGATGGTATGCCGCGGCATGGACTCCCCCGCAGAACTCTGTCAGGATCGAGGTGGCTCCCTTGCGTCCGATCCCGCACGGCGAGTCGTCGGCGGCACCGAGATTCAACGAAGCCCACGCACGACAGACAAGGAGCCGTCATGGCCGATCCTCGGGACTTCTCGCCGGAGTCGGAGCGGGAGTTCAACCAGCAGAACATCGCCGAGTTCCGCGCGAACGGCGGGCGGGTGGGCGGCCCGTTCGAGGGGTTTCCGCTGGCCCTGATCACCACCGTCGGCGCGAAGACGGGCCGCCAGCGGGTCTCCCCGGTCGGGCTGTTCGAGATCGACGGCGCGAAGTACATCGTCGGCTCGGCGGCGGGCCGCGACCGAAATCCCGGCTGGGTGGCCAACATCCGCAACACCCCGAGCATCATGGTGGAGATCGGCGCCGACCCGCCGGCCGAGGCGATCGTCCGCGAACTCGGCGGCGCTGAGCGGGACCGGATCTTCGCCGAAGTCAAGAGGCGCGCACCGGGGTTCGCCGAATACGAGGCGGCGACGACGCGGGTGATCCCGGTGTTCGAGCTGAGCCTGACCTGAACGCCGCCATGACCGGCTACGGCCACACCCCACTGTTCGGTGCGTTCGTCACCCCGAGCAACGATCCGCCGCAGCGGCCGGTGGAGCTCGCCGTGGCCGCCGAGCGCGCGGGGTTCGACCTGGTCACCTTCCAGGACCATCCCTACCAGGCACGGTTCCACGACACCTGGACGCTGATGGCGTACGTGGCGGCCCGGACGTCGCGGATCAGGATCGCCGGCAACGTGCTCAACCTGCCGCTGCGGCAGCCGGCCGTGCTGGCGCGCAGCGCGATCAGCCTCGATCTGCTGTCGCAGGGGCGGTTCGAGATGGCGTTGGGTGCGGGCGGGTTCTGGGATCCCATCGTCGCGATGGGCGGGCGGCGGCTGACCCCCGGCCAGTCGCGCCGCGCGCTCGACGAGGCCATCCGGATCATGCGCCAGATGTGGCCCCCGACGAGCGGGGACCGGTGCGCGTCGACGGCGACCATTACCGGGTGGTCGGCGCCAAGCGCGGCCCCGCACCCGCCCACCCGATCGGCATCTGGATCGGCGGATACAAGCCCCGGATGCTGGAGCTGATCGGCCGCAGCGCGGACGGATGGCTGCCGTCGCTGTCCTTCCTGCCCGGCGGACCGTCCGACCTGGCCGAGCTCAACCGGCGGATCGACGAGGCGGCCGTCGCGGCGGGCCGCGACCCGCGCGGCATCAGACGGATCCTCAACGTCACCGGCCGCTTCGGTCCCCGGCGCGACGGATTCCTCGACGGCCCGGCCGAGGCCTGGGCACAGGACCTCGCCGAGCTCGCGACGAGCTACGGGATCGGCGGGTTCGTCTTCGCCGTCGACGACGAACCCACCCTCGAGCGGATCGCGGCCGAGATGGTGCCGGCCACCCGTGAGCTGTTGGCGGACTAGCTGCGCGCCCGAGAACTCGGACCCCGGACCCACGCCACGAAAAAACCGCCCTCCACCGCTGGTGGGGACGGTTCTTCACCGAACGCGCGCCCGAAGGGATTCGAACCCCTAACCTTCTGATCCGTAGTCAGATGCTCTATCCGTTGAGCTACGGGCGCTCGATATTCAGTTGTAGGCGGTCAGCGGAGGCGAGAGGATTTGAACCTCCGGTCCGCTGTTAGGCGGACAACTCATTAGCAGTGAGCCCCATTCGGCCGCTCTGGCACGCCTCCTGACGTGTACCGCCGCTGCGACAGAGTACACAGCTTCGCCAGCGGTAGGCAAAGCAGATCGGCAGTGGCGTGGAACTCACCCCATAAACTGGTCGCGTGACCGCCCGCCTGCGCCCCGAACTGGCCGACCTTCCGGCGTACACCCCGGGGCGGACCGTTCCGGGCGCGATCAAGATCGCCAGCAACGAGACGGTGCACGGTCCGCTGCCCAGCGTGCGGGCCGCCATCGACAAGGCCACCGACTCGATCAACCGCTACCCCGACAACGGCTACGCCGAGCTCCGGCAGCGCCTGGCCGAGCACGTCGGCTTCGGCCCGGAGCACATCTCGGTGGGCTGCGGGTCGGTCAGCCTGTGCCAGCAGTTGATCCAGATCACCGCGTCGGTGGGCGACGAGGTGCTGTTCGGGTGGCGCAGTTTCGAGATCTACCCGCTGCAGGTGCGCACCGCCGGCGCCACCGCGGTGCAGGTCCCGCTGCGCGACCACACCTACGACCTCGACGCGATGCTGGCCGCGATCACCGACCGCACCCGGCTGATCTTCGTCTGCAACCCGAACAACCCCACCGGCACGGTGGTGCAGCCCGACGCGCTGGCCCGGTTCGTCGCCGCGGTACCGCCGCACATCCTGGTCGCCATCGACGAGGCCTACGTCGAGTACATCCGCGAGCCGATGCTGCCGGACAGCCTCGGCCTGGTCCGAGCCCACCCGAACGTGGTTGTGCTGCGGACGTTTTCGAAGGCGTACGGGTTGGCTGGGCTGCGCGTCGGCTACGCCGTCGGCGACCCCGGGATCATCACCGCGCTGGGCAAGGTCTACGTCCCGTTCACGGTCAGCAGCGTGGCGCAGGCGGCGGCGATCGCCTCGCTGGAGGCCGCCGACGAGTTGCTGGCCCGCACCGACGCCGTCGTCGCCGAGCGGGCTCGGGTCACCGCGGCGCTGCGTGCGGCCGGCTACCCGGTGCCCGACTCGCAGGGCAACTTCGTGTGGCTGCCGCTGCCCGGCCGGGCCCAGCAGTACGCCGAGGCCGCGGCCGACCACCGGATCATCGTGCGCCCCTACGGCGACGACGGGGTGCGCGTCACCGTCGCCAGTCCCCGGGAGAACGACGCGTTCCTCGAGTTCGCCTGCGGCTGGATCACCGGGGGCGAATGACCGCGGCTGCGCGCCCGGGCCGCCGGCCGGTGTAGCCGATCAGCCTGTCCAGCGCCGACGCGTCGTCGGGCACCTCGATCGGATCGTCGAAGCCGACCTTGGCGCGGCCAGCGGGGGTGATGATCCGGTGCGCCAGCCCCAGCACGTACTCGCTGAGCGGTTCGGGCGCGGTGAGCGGCCGCCCCAGGGCGGTGGCGTAGTCCCAGGCGTGCACCAGGAACTCCAGCGACAGCACCCCCGCCATTACCGTGGCCGGCTGTTCGTTGTGCCCCAGGCGCACCGTGCCGCCGAGCCCGCGGCGGTGCCACGCGTCCAGCGTGGGCCGCGCCGCCCGCACCACCTGCTCCTCGATCGACCCGGTCTTGTCTCGGGCGGGCAGTTGGGCGCCGGCCATGCCGCCGATCAGGCCGATCGAGTTCAGCAGATGGTCGGTCAGCCCGGCGACGTCGAACTCACGACACGGGGTGGGCCTGGTCAGGTCGTCGGCGCCGATCCCGCGCAGCACCTGCTGCAGCACCGCAAACGTCTCCTCGGCGCACTGGAGTTCGTCGACCGGCGCGGAACTCGGGTGGTGTGCCATGAACCTCACGTTAGAGCCCCGATGCGCCTATCGTGGCGCAGGTGAACTCCCATGTCCGGGCGGCCGCCGCGGCGCTGCTGCTGGCCGTGGCGGCCACCGGCTGTCAGCGCGCCACCGAGGGCTCGGTCGCGGTGACCACCGAGCCCGGCCCGCCGCTGAGCACCCCGGAGGCGCCGACCGGGCTGCCCTCGATTCCCGGTCTGCCGGATCTCCCCGAGCTGCCGTTCCCGATCCCGGGCCTGCCCGGCGCCGATGTGCCCGAGGTCCCGCCCCCGGCCAATGCGACGACGCTGCGCTGCCGGGAGTTCAACGACCTCGACGAACCCACCCGGCGGGCGGTGATCCGGGCCAACCTGGGCGAGCGGGAGCAGTCCAGCCCCGAGGCGGTGCTGACCGCCACCCTGATCGCGACCGCGCTGTGCCAGCTGATGCCGGACCTCACCGTTCGTGAGGCGATCACCGGCGTGCCGGGGTGAGTGGTTAGCCTCTTCGCATGGGCGCTGCGTATGAGTCGGTCACCGTCGACGTCAAGGACCACGTCGCGCAGGTGACGCTGATCGGTCCGGGCAAGGGCAACGCCATGGGCCCGGCGTTCTGGGCCGAGATGCCCCGGGTGTTCGCCGAGCTCGACGCCGACCCGCAGGTCCGGGCGATCGTGCTGGCCGGGTCCGGGAAGAACTTCAGCTACGGCCTGGACCTGCCCGCGATGGGCGGCGCGCTCAGCGAGGTGATGAGTCCGAACGCGTCGGCCCGGGCCCGCGCCGAGTTCCACACCCGCCTGCTGAGCATGCAGGGCGCGATCAACGCGGTGGCCGACTGCCGCACGCCCACCATCGCGTCGGTCCACGGCTGGTGCATCGGCGGCGGGGTGGACCTGATCTCGGCCGTCGACATCCGCTACGCCAGCGCCGACGCCAAGTTCTCGGTGCGTGAGGTCAAGTTGGCCATCGTCGCCGATGTCGGCAGCCTGGCCCGGTTGCCGTTGATCCTGTCCGACGGACACCTGCGGGAGCTGGCGTTGACCGGCAAGGACATCGACGCCGCCCGGGCCGAGAAGATCGGTCTGGTCAACGACGTCTTCCCCGATGCCGAGGCGTCGCTGGCGGCCGCCCACCGCACCGCGGCCGAGATCGCCGCCAACCCGCCGCTGACCGTGCGTGGCATCAAGGACGTGCTCGACCAGCAGCGCATCGACCGGGTCTCGGCGAGCCTGCGCTACGTGGCGGCGTGGAACTCGGCGTTCCTGCCGTCGAAGGATCTCGGCGAGGCGATCACCGCGATGTTCGAGAAGCGCCGGCCCGATTTCACCGGCGAGTAGTCCGCGTCCCCGGTCAGTCCGGCATCACCAGCATCGTCTTCAGCACGAGCACCAGTAACGCTGCCTGGATGGCCATGCCGACCAGCGGCAGCCAGAACGACCGCCGGGCCCGTATCAGCCGGATGATCGCCACGATCAGCAGCACCGCGAACACGACGATGCCGAGGCCGTCGTGGACGAGGTAGGCCATTGGTAGCCGGTCCTCGATCGGGCACTCGTCCTTGTACGCGCACACGTCGGTCCCCATCACCCAGAACAGGCTGAACCACAGCAGCAACAGCAGGCCGACGGTGTAGACGGCGAACAGCACGGCGGTCGCGACAAGATCGACGATGCGGCCCGGCGGCCACGCCGAACCAGGCTGCTCGGGGCACTCCGGGTACGGAAGGACGGGCGGTACCGGTTGCGGGAACGGTGCAGGCGCCGGATCCTGCGGCCCGGGATTCCGTGGGTACATGTATTCACCGTACCCATGCGAATCCGGTTGGAAATCCGGAATTCTCGCCGCCTGGATGCCACGGTAGGCGCGGTCACAGCAGCCACCCGCGAAGAACGTTGAGGCGGCGGTCTTCCTGATGCACACCCCGGCGCACGGTGAGACGCCGCCACTGGCGGTGGCGGAGGGATTTGAACCCCCGGACGGTGTTAGCCGTCTCTCGCTTTCAAGGCGAGTGCATTAGGCCGCTCTGCCACGCCACCGCCGACAAGACTAGCGGGGCGCCGTCGGCTACACGCGGCCGAGCCTGGCCGGCGGCCCGGACGTTCGGAGCCCGACGCTGATGCGTCGGCAGTTCTCCCCCATCGCCGCGATCTGCGACCGCGTCAATCGACTGAGGAAGTGGGAACGGACCCCCTCGCTGTAGGTGACCATCGCCGCGCGCACCGCGGAGCGGCCCTGGTCGGTGATGCTCGCCAGCACCCCCCGGCCGTCGTCCGGGCTGGCAGAGCGAGTAACCAAACCTTGCAACTCCAGCCGGCGAATCTGCCGGGTCACCCGACTCGGCAACGACATCAACTCGTCGGCCAGATCCCCCATTCGTGACGATCCGTTGACGGACTTGTCAAGGATGTCGAGCAGACGCACATCGTTGAGCGTGAGCTGATGTGCGTCCACCAGCGACCGGTTCAGGGTCGCGTACAACCGCAACGCCGCGTCGAGAAAGTTTTGCCACGATCTCTGTTCGGCGATGTCGAGACCGGGCATATAGCTTGCTGTACGCCCGGCAATTAACCCCTCCACGCGACAATAGTAAGTCCGCCACGACGGCGCAAGGGCCGAACAGCAAAGTTTGTTGCCGGGGATAGTAGCGTTGAAGTGATGCATGCAATTGTCGTCGCCGAAGATGGCGTGCTGACCTGGCGAGAAGTCCCCGACCTCACCCCCGGCGAAGGCGAGGTGCTGATCCGCGTCCACACCGCCGGAGTCAACCGGGCCGACCTGTTGCAGGCCGCGGGCAAATATCCGCCCCCGCCCGGCGCCAGCGACATCCTCGGCCTCGAGGTGTCCGGAACGATCGCGGCGGTCGGCCCCGGGGTCTCCGGTTGGACTGTCGGAGAACAGGTCTGCGCCTTGCTCGCCGGCGGCGGCTACGCCGAGTACGTGGCTGTCCCGGCCGGCCAGGTGATGCCGATCCCCGCGGGGGTGAGCCTGGCCCACGCCGCCGGTCTGCCCGAGGTCGCCTGCACCGTGTGGTCGAACCTGGTGATGACCGCCCACCTGTCGGCCGGCGAGTTGCTGCTGATCCACGGCGGTGCCAGCGGAATCGGCACGCACGCGATCCAGGTGGCGCGGCAACTGGGGGCGCGGGTCGCGGTCACCGCGGGCTCGGCCGAAAAGCTGCGGCTGTGCGCCGATCTCGGCGCCGAGATCGCGATCAACTACCGCGACGAGGACTTCGTCGAACGGGTCCGCGCCGTGGGCGGAGCCGACGTGATCCTCGACATCATCGGGGCGAAGTACCTGGACCGCAACGTCGATGCGTTGGGCTACGACGGACGGCTGGTCATCATCGGCATGCAGGGCGGGGTCAAGGCCGAACTCAACATCGGCAAGCTGCTGAACAAGCGCGGCGCGATCATCGCCACCGCGCTGCGGGCCCGTCCGGTGTCCGGCCCGGCCGGCAAGAGCGAGATCGTCGACGCGGTGGTCGCCGACGTCTGGCCCATGGTCGCCGACGGCCGGGTGCGCCCGATCATCGGCGCGGAGTTCGGCATTCAGGACGCGGCCGAGGCGCACGAAGTGCTCGCTTCGGGTGGTGTGAGCGGGAAAGTCCTTCTGCGCGTAGCGGATTGAGACGCGTACCGGGAAAATGCGTCAGCCGAGCGACGCCAGCGCACGCACCAGTTGGTCGACCTCAGCGGTGGTGGTGTAGTGGGCCAGCCCGACGGTCACCGCACCGCCGATGTCGTTGACGCCGATCACGTCGAGCACCCGTGAGGTGGCGTTGGCGATCGCCAGAATCCCGTTGTCGGCCAACCGTTTCACCACTACATCGGCGGGCACGTCGTTGACCACGAAGCTCAGCACCGGGATCCGGTCCTCGGGCTGGCCGATCACCATCACGGCGGGCAGCGACCGCAACGAGATCAGCAGGTAGTCGAACAGCCGGTTCATGTACAGCTCGGCCGACTGCATCGACATCGCCAGCCGTTCGCGCCGCGTGCCGCGGGCGGATTCGTCGAGGGTGGCGAGGTATTCGATGCTGGCCACCATCCCGCCCAGCAGGCCGAACTGATGGGCGCCGAGTTCCAGCCGCGCCGGCCCGCGCGCATGCGGGTTCAGCGACACCGAGTTGAGGGTGTCGATCATCGTCGGGTCGCGGAACACCAGCGCCCCGATCGGCGGACCACCCCAGGCCACCGCGTTGAGCGCGACCACGTCGGCCTCGATCTCCTCGATGTCGATCAGCCGGTACGGTGCGGCCGCGGAGTGGTCGACCACCACCAGGCCGCCGTGCTCGTGCACCAGCTTGGTCACCGCGCGCAGATCGGTGACGGTGCCCAGCGTGGACGACGCCGAGGCGATGGCGACCAGCCGGGTGGTGCTGGTGATCAGCCCCTCCCACTGCCAGGACGGCAGCTCGCCGGTCTCGATGTCGACCTCGGCCCACTTGACCTTGGCGCCGTAGCGGTTGGCCGCCCGCAGCCAGGGCGCGATGTTGGCCTCGTCGTCGAGGCGGGTGACCACCAGTTCATAGCCGAGCCCGACCCGTGACGACGACGCGTCGGCCAGCGTGGTCAGCAGTACCGCGCGGTCGGCGCCGAGCACCACCCCGTCCGGGTCGGCGTTGACCAGATCGGCGACCGCCTGGCGGGCGGCACTGAGCACCGCCGCGCTGCGCTGGGCCGACGGGTGCGGCCCGATCGGGGTCGGCATGGATCCGCGGAACGCTGTCGAGACCGCCCGGGCGACGGTGTCGGGGAGCAGCATCCCGTGCTGGGCGTCGAAGTGCACCCAGCCATCGCCCAGGGACGGATGCAGTCCACGCACCCGGGCGACGTCGTATGTCATGCCACCCACCTTTAAGCGCTTGTACGCACGATTCGGACACGATTCTGGCCGATGCCCGGCTGCGCGTGTAGCCAGCCAGCCGTGCCTAGACCGGGTCACCTGGCCAGCCATACTAGTCCAGTGCCGTTCAGGTTCGGAGTGCGAATACCAGTAGTATTGCTGGACTTGACAGCAGCAAACACAACTGGGGCGCCCTGACGGCCCGGAATCGAGTCAGCACCACTCCGGACACCCCTACATTGCCGTGTTCCCGGCACGCTCCCCGGCACCTCGGCCGCGGACCCGGACAATGTGAGTTGTGTTATGTGATGTCAGCGACGTTTGCTGGCGTCGAACCGCGGGAGATGCGTTCGGTGCCCCGCCCGGACCCGGCACCGCCCGGCACCGTCGAACTGCGCGATGTTCGCTGTCGGGTGCTCGGCACACCGGTGCTGGGGTCGGGTACAGGCGACAGACTAGTGTCGCTAGGTGAGAATCGGAGGTTTCAGCGCGGCGCCAACCGCCCGTCCGAAACCCCACCCACAGTGCGTCGATGGACAGGAACCTGGTGGATATGACTAGCAACGCAGATGACGACGTCGAGGTCATTGGTCGCGACCGTCGCTCGGAGGAGGAGAGCGAGCACAAGTCGGTGACCGAGCTCGTCGAGCAGCCCGCCAAGGTGATGCGGATCGGCACGATGATCAAACAGCTGCTCGAGGAGGTCCGCGCCGCCCCGCTCGACGAGGCCAGCCGCAACCGGCTGCGGGAGATCCACCGCACCAGCATCACCGAACTCGAAGACGGGCTGGCCCCCGAACTGCGTGAGGAGCTCGAGCGGCTGACGCTGCCGTTCAGCGAAGAGGCGGTGCCCTCGGAGGCCGAGCTGCGGGTCGCCCAGGCCCAGCTGGTCGGCTGGCTGGAGGGACTGTTCCACGGCATCCAGACGGCGTTGTTCGCCCAGCAGATGGCCGCGCGGCACCAACTCGAGCAGATGCGCCAGGCGTCCCTGCCGCCCGGGGTGGCCCCCGGCCAGCGCGGCAGCGGCGCGGGAACCGGTCAGTACCTGTAGGAGCCGGATTGGGCCCGTACATCGAGACGCGCAACGCGTGGGTGGAGTTCCCCATCTTCGACGCCAAGGCGCGGTCGTTGAAGAAGGCGTTCCTCGGCAAGGCCGGCGGGGCGATCGGGCGCAACGCCTCCAACGTCGTGGTGGTCGAGGCGCTGCGTGACATCACCATGACGCTGCGCCACGGCGACCGCGTCGGGCTGGTGGGCCACAACGGTGCGGGCAAGTCGACGCTGCTGCGGCTGCTGTCCGGCATCTACGAGCCCACCCGCGGCGTGGCGACGGTGCGCGGCCGGGTGGCCCCGGTGTTCGACCTGGGCATCGGTATGGACCCGGAGATCAGCGGGTTCGAGAACATCATCATCCGGGGCCTGTTTTTGGGCCAGACCCGCAAACAGATGCTGGCCAAGGTGGACGAGATCGCCGAGTTCACCGAGCTCGGCGACTACCTGAAGATGCCGCTGCGCACCTACTCCACCGGTATGCGCGTCCGGTTGGCGCTCGGCGTGGTCACCAGCATCGACCCGGAGATCCTGCTGTTGGACGAGGGCATCGGTGCGGTGGACGCCGAGTTCCTCAAGAAGGCCCAGTCACGACTGCAGGACCTGGTCGAACGGTCCGGCATCCTGGTGTTCGCCAGCCACTCCAACGAGTTTCTGGCCCGGTTGTGCAAGACCGCCATGTGGATCGACCACGGCACCATCCGGATGACCGGCGGCATCGAGGACGTGGTACGTGCCTACGAGGGTGAGGAAGCCGCGCACCACGTCCGCGAGGTGCTCGAAGAGACCCGCTCACGATGACCGACACCGTCGTCGCGGTGGTCGTCACCCACCGGCGTCCGGACGCGCTCGCCAGCTCGCTGGCCGCGGTGGCCGCGCAGAGCCGAACCCCGGACCACCTGGTGGTCGTCGACAACGACAACGATCCGAGGGTAGCCGAGCTGGTGGGTGCCCAGCCGTTGCCCACCACGTTTCTGGGATCACGCCGGAACCTCGGCGGCGCGGGCGGTTTCGCGCTCGGCATGCTGCACGCCCTGGCCCTGGGTGCGGACTGGGTGTGGCTGGCCGACGACGACGGCCGGCCCGCCGACGACGGTGTGCTCGCCGAACTGCTGGCGTGCGCCGCGCGGCACCGGCTGGCCGCGGTGTCGCCGATGGTGTGCGACGTGAACGACCCCGGGCGGCTGGCGTTTCCGCTGCGCCGCGGACTGGTGTGGCGCCGCCGGGTCGACGAGCTGCGCACCGACGCCAACAGCGATCTGCTCGGGGGGATCGCGTCGTTCTTCAACGGCGCGCTGTTCGCCGCCACCACCCTCGAGGTGATCGGCGTGCCCGATCTGCGGCTGTTCGTGCGGGGCGACGAGACCGAACTGCACCGCCGCCTGGTGCGTTCGGGCCTGCCGTTCGGCACCTGCCTGACCACCTCCTACCTGCATCCGCAGGGCGGCGACGAGTTCAAGCCGATCCTCGGCGGGCGGATGCACGCCCAGTACCCCGACGATCCCGCCAAACGGTTCTTCACCTACCGCAACCGCGGCTACCTGCTCGCCCAGCCGGGGCTGCGCCGGCTGCTGGCTCAGGAGTGGCTGCGGTTCGGTTGGTTCTTCCTGGTGACCCGGCGCGACCCGGCCGGCCTGCGCGAGTGGATCCGGTTGCGCCGCATGGGTCGCCGAGAGAGATTCAGGAGGCCCGAACAGTGACGTTCATCGACGCCGCCGCACAGTCGCGCTCGCTGCGCCGCGCCTGGCGCGATCTGGTGGAGGGCTTCCAGCGGCGCGAACTGTGGCTGCACCTGGCCTGGCAGGACATCAAACAGCGGTACCGCCGCTCGGTGCTGGGACCGTTCTGGATCACGATCGCCACCGGCACCACCGCGGTCGCGATGGGGCTGTTGTACTCCAAACTGTTCAAGCTGCCCCTCGAGGAGCACCTGCCCTACGTCACCCTCGGGTTGATCGTGTGGAACCTGATCAACGCGTCGATCCTCGAGGGAGCCGACGTGTTCGTCGCCAACGAGGGCCTGATCAAACAACTTCCGACCCCGCTGTCGGTGCATGTGTACCGACTGGTGTGGCGGCAGATGATCCTGTTCGCCCACAACATGATCATCTTCGTGATCATCGCGGTGATCTATCCCAAACCGTGGTCGTGGACCGTTCTGACGGTGATCCCGGCGTTGGGATTGATTGTGCTCAACGCGATCTGGGTGTCGCTGTGCTTCGGGATCCTGGCCACCCGGTACCGCGACATCAGCCCGCTGCTGGGCAGCCTGGTGCAGCTGCTGTTCTTCATGACACCGATCATCTGGAACGAGTCGACGCTGCAACAGCAGGGCGCGCAGGACTATGCCCGCATCGTGGAGCTGAACCCGCTGCTGCACTATCTGGACATCGTGCGCGCACCGCTGCTGGGTGCCGATCAGGAGCTCCGGCACTGGATCGTCGTGCTGGTGCTGACGGTGGTCGGGTGGCTGGTCGCGGCGTTCGCGATGCGCCAGTACCGCGCCCGGGTGCCGTACTGGGTCTAGGTGACGGCATCCCGGGGTACTCAGCGGCGCGGCGGCTGCAGGCGGGTGGTGACGCCGATGCGGTTCCACGCGTTGATGGTGGCCGCCAGCGCGATCACCTGCCCCAGCTCACGTTCGGAGAACACCGCTGCCGCCTGCCGATACACCTCGTCGGAGACGTGCCGGCGGGTGAGGTCGGTGATCTCCTCGACCAGCGCCAGCGCGGCACGTTCCCGCTCGCTGTAGAGCGCACCGGCTTCCTCCCAGGCGGGCAGCAGGGTCAGCTTCTGCTCGTTCACACCGTGTTTGCGGGCGTCGGTGGTGTGCATGTCGACGCAGAACGCGCAGTGGTTGAGTTGTGAGGCCCGGATCTTGATGAGTTCGGCCAGTTCCGGGTCCAGGTCGAGATGCGCGGCGGCGTCGAGTCCGATCATCGCTTGATAGAACTCCGGCGCCACCCGTGGCATGGTCAGGCGCCGAACAACGTTGTGGCCGTTGGCAGTTGTGGTGGTCATGTGGACTCCTCAGCGGGCCGGGGGCTGGGTGCGGACGCTGACGTTGATGCGGTTCCAGCTGTTGATGGTCACCGCCATCGCGATCACCTGGGCGAGTTCGGCCTCGGTGAAGACGGCCGCGGCCCGCTGATACACCGCGTCGGGCACATGCCCGTCGCCGAGATCGGTGATCGCCTCGGCGAGATCCAGTGCGGCACGCTCCCGTTCGGTGTAGAGCTCCTGCACCTCGCGCCAGGCGGCCAGCAGGTCGAGTTTCTGTTCGTCGACGCCGATCCGGCGGGCGTCCTTGAGGTGCATGTCGAGGCAGAAGGCGCAGTGGTTGAGTTGCGAGGCCCGGATCTTGATCAGCTCGCCGATCTCGGGTTCGACGCCGCGGTTCGCCGCGCTGCTGAGCGTCATCATCGCCTCGAAGAACTCCGGCGAGGTCTTGGCGAGGTCGATGCGTCCGGCGGTGTTGAGCAGGTTGGTTGTCATGGTCCCGACGCTACGGCGATATAGGCCCACATACATGGTTGAATTTCCCGGTGATTTCGTGGGCCAATTGTCCCGGAGGTCGGTATGCCGGAGCCCGATGATCGGCTGGCCCATTCCCGGGACCTGCACCTGGACCTGCGCGCGGCCATCACCCCGGGCGCCCGTGGGGTGCGCGAGCTGCTGCTGACCGCGCTGCGCGATGCGGTGCGTTCCGGCCGGTTGCCGCCGGGCACCTTGCTGCCGCCGTCGCGGGCGCTGGCCGCCGACCTCGGCATCGCGCGCAATACCGTCGCCGAGGCCTACACCGAACTGGTCGCCGAGGGCTGGCTGGCGTCGCGGCAGGGCGCGGGCACCTGGGTGGTCAACACCGCCGGTGCGCAGGCCCCGCCCCGGCCGCAGGGCCGGCCCGTCACCCCGATCCACAACCTGATGCCCGGCAGCCCGGACGTCGCCGAGTTTCCGCGCACCGAATGGGCGGCCGCCACCCGGCGCGCGCTGGCGTCGGCACCCACCGAGGCGTTCCGCATGACCGACCCGCGCGGCCGGCCGGAACTGCGCGCGGCGCTGGCCGAGTATCTGGCCCGCGCCCGCGGGGTGCGCGCCTCGCCGGACAGCATCGTGATCTGCGCCGGGGTGCGGCACGCGGTGGAGCTGCTGGGCCGGGTGTTCCGCGGCCCCCTGGCGGTGGAGGCCTACGGGCTGCACATCTTTCGCGACGCGCTGTCGGCGCTCGACGTGCCCACGGTGCCGATCGGCGTCGACGGCGACGGCGCGGTGGTCGCCGAGCTCGACGGGCTGGCGGTGCCGGCGGTGCTGCTGACGCCCGCTCACCACAACCCGTTCGGGATGGCGCTGCATCCGGCCCGGCGCACCGCGGTGGTGGAGTGGGCGGCCCGCACCGGCGGGTACGTCTTCGACGACGACTACGACGGCGAGTTCCGCTACGACCGCCAGCCGGTCGGCGCGCTGCAGGCACTGGCCCCCGAACGGGTGGTCTACCTCGGTTCGGCCAGCAAGAGCCTGTCGCCGGCGCTGCGGCTGGGCTGGATGGTGCTGCCCACCGACCTCGTCGACCCGGTGATCGCCGCCGCGGGCGGCAACCAGTACTACGTGGACGCGGTCACCCAGCTGACGATGGCCGAGTTCATCACCAGCGGCCGCTACGACCGCCACATCCGCCGGATGCGCATGCGCTACCGGCGGCGCCGCGACCGGTTGGTGCAGGTGCTGTCCGGGTTCACCGTCGGCGTCGACGGCCTGGCCGCCGGCCTGAGCCTCACCGTCACGCTGCCCGATGGCGCCGAGCAGGAGGTGCTGCGCCGCGCCGGGGAGGCGGGCATCGCCGTGGAGGGGTTGTCGATCCTGCGTCACCCGGCGGCCGGGGCCGACGTGCCGCGCCCGGACGGGGTGGTGATCGGGTTCGGCACACCCGCCGAGCACGCCTTCGGCCCCGCGCTGGATGCGCTGTGCGCGGTGCTGACCGCGTCCGGGCTGGCTCGTTAAGCTGCCCGGGTGGCCGAGCCCCCGATGACACAGCAGCTCAGCCTGGCGACCCAGGTCTGGCGGTTCCTGCTCACCGGCGGTTTCGCCGCCGTGGTCGATTTCGGTCTGTACGTGTTGCTGCTGGTGGCCGGGCTGCACGTCAACGTCGCCAAGACGCTGAGCTTCATCGCCGGCACCACCACCGCCTATGTGATCAACCGGCGCTGGACGTTCCAGGCGCCGCCGAGCACCGCCCGGTTCATCGCGGTCTGTGTGCTGTACGCGATCACCTATGCCGCGCAGGTCGGCATCAACTACGCGCTGTACATGGCCTGGCAGGACAAGTCCTGGCAGGTGCCGGCAGCGTTCGTCATCGCGCAGGGCACCGCGACCGTGATCAACTTCGTGGTGCAGCGCACGGTGATCTTTCGCTTCCGTGGTTAGCCGCGGGCGGCGGTGGGCCGTTGCGGCCCCGTTTACCCGCCGTCGTCGTCGTTTCCGCCGTGTCTTTCGGTGAGGTAGCGCTGGGGGTGGTGGTAGTTGTTGATCCTGGGCTGGCCGGTGTCCAG
>Ga0310834_100099_pt1 | contig 163220 bp, 146 predicted proteins | sample SM_ome_2_FD_201314 | JGI IMG/M metagenome (GOLD analysis project Ga0310834, IMG submission 201314) | Sorghum-adapted microbial communities enriched on stacked mutant (SM) sorghum from Joint BioEnergy Institute, Emeryville, California... ... | reverse complement strand
ACGCGCCGGTCGCGAAGGCGACCGCGAGATCGATGACCGCGATGATCCCGGCCACCGCCACGAGGAACAGGAACACGAGCCGTCCGGACTGCCGGCGCAGCAGCCGCTGGCGTTCAAAGAAGTTCATAGCCGCTCAAGAAAGCTCATGCTGGCTGGCCGTACGCCCGTCGCGGTCACGAGAACGAGACCGTGGGAGGCTGCCGCTGCGCCTGCTCGATCTCCAGCAGCGCGGCCGGCTTGAAGCCCAGCATGCCGGCGATCAGGTTGGCCGGGAACACCTCGCGCTGGTTGTTGTAGTTCATCACCGCGTCGTTGTACGCCTGGCGGGCGAAGGCCACGCGGTTCTCGGTGGAGGTCAGCTCCTCCGAGAGCTGCATCATGTTCTGGTTGGCCTTGAGGTCGGGGTACGCCTCGGCGAGCGCGAAGAGCCGGCCGAGCGCCTGGGTGAGGACGTTCTCCGCTCCGGCGAGTTGTCCCATGGCCGAGGGATCGCCGGGCGCCTTCGAGGCCGCGGCCTGCGCGTCCACGGCGTTGGCCCGGGCCCGGATCACCGCTTCCAGCGTCTCCCGCTCGTGCTTGAGGTAGCCCTTGGCCGTCTCCACCAGGTTCGGGATCAGGTCATGCCGCCGGACCAACTGCACGTCGATCTGGGCATACGCGTTCTGGTACGTGTTCCGGCTGCGGACCAACCGGTTGTACACCACGATGGCGTAGCCGGCCACCGCCACGATGAGCAGCACCGGGCACCCGATGCCGAGAAGCCATTCCATTGCGGCACCTTCCCTGACAGGTCGTCGACGTGCGCCTCGGCTCCGAACTCCCACGCCAAGGTAGTTCCCGACTGTAACCGTCCCGGGCCACCCCGGGGCCGAGGTTGAGCCGAGCGGCCACGGCGGCCGGGTCGGTCCCAGTGCGGGTCGCGGTCGACCGGAGGTGCGGGCGATCATACCGGCCGGCGTCGATCCAGCCGTGCACCGACACGGACAGCGAGGCCCGATTCGGACAGCCCCGCGCGAGTCGGTGCAAACGGCGCGACGCTCGGCACGCCGACGGGGCGTGCCGTCCGGCCTGTCGGCGGCCCCGGGACGGCGACGGTCCGCAACGGCTCTGCACCGGCCCGTGAGCCTGGCCCGGTGGTGGGAGTCACGGCACCGTACCCGAGTCGACTCAAGGTCGATGGGCGGGGTCGGCCCACCGCCAGGCCGGCCCGGGCGGCGGTCAGGCGGCGGAGTCGAGCAGGATGGTGCGCGGGCCGTCGTTGACGCTCTCCACCAGCATGTGGGCGCGGAACCGGCCCGTCTCGACGTGCGCCCCGCGCCGCCGCAGCGCGGCCACGAACGACTCCACCAGCGGCTGCGCGACCTCGGCCGGCGCCGCCGCGCTCCAGCCCGGCCGGCGGCCGCGGCGGGCGTCTCCGTAGAGCGTGAACTGGCTCACCACGAGCAGCGGCAGGCCCAACGTCGCCGCCGACTCGTCACCGTCGAAGATGCGCAGCTCGTGCACCTTGCGGGCCATGGTCTCGGCCACCTCCGGGGTGTCGGTATGGGTCACCCCGACGAGCACCAGCAGCCCCTTTCCGATCGAACCGACGACCTCATCATCGACCGTCACCGATGCTCGCAGCACCGTCTGCACCACCGCACGCACGGTCGCCAGGCTAGTGACGTCCGAACCGGCGGGGACTCGGGAGGGCGTCGCTCGCGCGCCGGCCCCGCTCGCCCCGGCGCCGCGCCGGTGTCCACGGCGGCGGGCTCGGACGCTAGGGCGCCCCACCGCCCGGGCCGCTTCGCGCCGCGGCCGGGTGGGCGGGACGTTCGGCCCTGGCAACCTCCGTCGTGAGTCGGCGACGCTGGCACCGTGGCCCGCGTCGTGCAACCCCGCTGCCCGCTCCGGCCGGGCCAGCCGTGCACGCTGTGCCACCCGGGCGCGACCGGACCCGCGGACTGCGGGGCGGTCTGGTTGGTCATGCACGACCCGGAGCTGCGCGACGGCGTCCTCAGCCAGTCCCGACGGCCGGTTGACGGTCGCCGTGCCGGAGCGCGATCACCGATCATGTCGTAGCGGGGCGGTTGCCGGTCGGGCGGACCACCGTACGTTCGAGATGGCGTCAGTACCGCCAGCCCGAGTACGGCGGCTCGACGTCTCAGGGCAGCGGCATGCCGCGGGCTCGCCACACCCGCCTCAGCTGGCGAGCCTTCGCCGATGTCGGCCAGGTTACGAGGTACCGCTGATTCGATGCGAGAGCGACCGCCGCCTCGATGTCGGTTTCGTCCGTGGCGGCGAGCCACGCCAGCACCGCCGGCAGCGTGTCGTGCCATGAGACCCCACGCGGAAGCTGCGCCGGCAAGGGAGAGTCCGCCGTATGGGCGGATGGGAAGCACTCCCAGTAGGGACGGCCACTCCTGGCGGAGATGAGCAGATCGAATTGGTGCCGCTTGCCTCCGGGCGCCCGAGCAATGTCCATTTGCCACTGTCCCCGGTCCACTGTCACCGCGACCTCAGCGGCACCGCAATTCTGGTGCTCCCCGTGGTACGTGGCCTTCCTTCGTCGCTCGGTCGACGGTGCTCCCTCGCTACTCAGTCCGTTGCCACCCGACCCGAGGCCGGAATACACAAACAACGATCCGAAGGTGGTGAGGCCGGTGGCCGGATTCTGGGCGGAGAGTACGTATCCGTGGTCAAGCAGCCAAGCGATCGTGGCCTGAACATCGTCGGGGGCGAACTCGCGAAGAAACGCCTCCACGTTATCGGCCATTCGTTGACAGTAGCGCCGGCCGGTGCTGCCATGGCGACGGCGGTTCGTGCCAGCCCTCGCGGCAAGTGAGCGTGCCCATCGGCCGTTGCGGGTCCAGCGCTGCAAAACTGCGCGTCCGATTCCTGCGAGACGTCGGGGCGTCGCCACCAGCGCACCGGCGACCGCCCGGGCGTCGTTGGGTGGGTTTGGTGCTGCTGTAGCGACACCAATCCCACCCGATCATGCGCTGACGCCGGCCCCAGACAGGCGCCCGCCCGGGTCCGGTGGGCGACCCGGGCGGGTGTTCGGGGGAGTGTGATCAGGCGTTGGCCAGTTCGCGTTCGCGGGCCGGTTCGGGGGCGGCGAAGGCGACGGTGGCCGGGGTGCGCAGGCCGTGCCAGATGCCGAGCACGGAGAGCAGGAACATCAGGCCGGCGCCGAGGTAGGCGACGGTGGCGGCCAGGCCGGCCTTGGCGCCCAGTTCGCTGAAGCCGTAGGAGGTCAGCAGCAGGCCGCGCAGGGTCTCGCCCTTGAACACCGTCTCGCGCTGCTGGGTGACGGTCTGCAGTTCGGCCTGCAGGTCCTCCAGGTTCGGGTCGTTGGTGCGCTGGGCCTCGGCGATCTGGGCGCGCAGCTCGGACTGGACGTCGCCGAGTTCGGCGTAGGTCTTGCCGCCGGCGATGCCCTTCAGGTGCAGGCCGATGTAGTTGTTGGCGTAGCACTCGGCCTGCTTGCCGGTGGTCAGCGGCTGGCCGGCGTACTCGACCAGGCAGGGAACCGCCCGTTCGGCGTCGGTGAGTTCGTCGACGGTGGAGAAGGTGATCTTCTGGGCGCCGAGTTGGTCGGCCACGTAGGTGTTGGCGAAGGACGCGTTGGCGGACAGGACCAGGCCGGCGACCAGCAGGATGGCGGCGATCAGCAGGCCACCGGCGCTGGCCATCAGGTCGAGAGTGCGGCGCTTCATCGGACTACTCCGTCTCTGTGGTGCCAGGTTCCCCTGGCGACTGTCGTCCTGTGTGGACGCTCTTACGGTGTCACTCCGCCCCGGGTGCCGGGCAGGGCAGCCGGTCCCACCGGCGCCGGGACCTTCGGCCCGTCTTCGGCGGGACCGACCGCCCCGGCCCGGCCGCTCGCCCGCACCACGGCCACCGCGCCGCCGGCCCCCCGGGCGTCCGGCCCGGTCGTCACAAGCGCGTCCGGTGGCCGGCGACGGCGGTGGCGAGCCAGCCGCCCCAGTCGCGCGCCCGCTCGAGCTCCCCATCGACGAGCGGCCCCGGCACCGCCGACACGGCGAAGCTCGCGGCTGGCCCGAGCGGGGTTCCGCCCCGCCGGCGGAGTCGTCGCAGCGCGGCCCGGGCCGCCGCCCCCGGCACATGGCCGGCGCGGGTGTCGAACGCGGCGACCGCGAGGTCTCCGGCGAACCTCACGTCGGCGAGCCACTCGCGGATGCCCCGGTGCACGGGCGTGACCGGCGCCGCGCCCTGGGCGACCGCGTCGGCCCGGGTCGCGGGCCGGCTCAGGCTCAGCGCGTGGATGGGCCCACCCACGACGAGCAGGTCCACGTCGGGCTCGATGAGCGTCGGTGCCTCGCCCACGGCCACGACCGTCGTGGTGGCCCAGGCGGCGACCCCCTCGGCAACGGCGTTCGCCAGGGCCCTGGTGTTGCCGAACATGGATTCGTACACGATCAACGCATACATGGATGTCACCTCAGTAGTCGGGGTCGACCGTTGACCCGCCCCACGCCTGATCGGGCCACGCTCCTGGTGGCGTTCGCGCGCCGAAGGGGGCGAGAACCGTACGGGTAGTCATGCCACCCCGGCCCCCGCGGGCCGCCCAGGGTCCTTGGGCCGACCGAGCCGGGTCCTTCGGCCCGATCAGGACCGGGCAAGAAGGGCGGCACGTCGGTGTCGGGTGGACCTCGGCTGATCGGTCGGGCGCGGCCCGATCGCAAAAAAGGCACCGACCCGCCCGGCGACGAGCCCCGCCGAAGGCCTCGCGGGGTCACCCGGCGTTGAGCCAGGCGAGCACGGCCAGGACGCGACGGTTGTCGTCCGGGGTCGGCGGGAGATCCAGCTTGGTAAAGATGTTGTTGATGTGCTTGTCGACCGCCTTCTCGGTGATGTGGAGGCGGTGGGCGATCGCGGCGTTGGAGCGGCCCTCGGCCATGAGCGTCAGCACCTCCCGCTCCCGCTCGGTCAGGCGGTCGAGCGGGCGGGCGTTGACCAGCCCGGCCACGACCTCGGGGTCGAGGGCGGTACCGCCGGCCGCCACCTGACGGACCGCGGCCAGAAACCCATCGACGTCGACGACTCGATCTTTGAGAAGGTAGCCGACCGAACCACGACCGGCCGCCAGCAGTTCCCGGGCGTAGAGCGGCTCCACGTACTGGCTCAGGATGAGCACGGGCAGGTCAGGTCGGGTCGACCGGGCGCGCACGACGGTCTGGAGGCCCTCGGTCGTGAAGGTGGGCGGCAGCCGGACGTCCACGATCGCGACGTCGAAGTCGTCGTGCGTCAGGGCTTCGGCCAGCGTGTCGGCGGAGTCGACCGCGGCCACGACGTCGATGCCGCCCGCCTCGAGGATCCGGATCAGGCCGACGCGCAGCAGCGTCTGGTCCTCGGCCACGATGGCCCGCAGACCGCCCGCCCTCAGATCGGCCGCCCTCAGATCGCCCGGCACGGCACCTCCATGCGTACCTCCGTCCCCTGGCCGACCGGGCTGGTCACCTCGAGCGTCCCGTCGAAGGCGGCCAGCCGCCGGGCCACGCCGGCCAGGCCGTCGCCGCGCGGGTCGGCCCCGCCTCGCCCGTCGTCCCCCACGACCACCCGCAGCCGCTCGCCGTCGTGCTCGCCCACCACCCAGGCCCGGGTCGCCGCCGCGTGCTTGGCCACGTTCGCGAGGCACTCGGCGACGGCGAAGTAGACCGCCGACTCGATCGGCCCGGGCAGCCGGGGCACCCGCAGCGCGACGGTGACCGGAATCGGAATGGGGATGGCCAGTGCCTCGATGCCGCCGACCAGCCCGCGGTCGGCGAGGACCGGTGGGTGAATCCCCCGCACGAGCGTGCGCAGCTCCTCCAGCGCCCGGACCGTGCTCTCCCGCGCCTCGCGCAGCAGCTCGGCGGCCGCGTCGGGGTCCGTGTGGATCAGCTTCTCGGCCAGCCCCACGTTCATCCCCGCGGCCGCGATCCTGGCCTGGGCCCCGTCGTGCAGGTCACGCTCGATCCGACGGAGCTCGGCCGCGTTGTGGTCCACCGTCTCCGCGCGCGACCGGACGACCTGGTCCACCCGCTGCTGGAGCCGTTGGACCCGCGACTGGTCCAGGATGCCCCGGTCCGCGCGCAGTCGGCCGCGCACCATCGGCTCGGCGACGAACCACCAGACCAGCAACGACGGTCCGATGAGGACGGAGGCGATCACCGTCCACACCACACTGCCCTGCGCCAGGCCGATGATGACGTGGATCGCCGGCCCGACGAGGAGTACGGGTGGCACGAGCGACATGAGCAGGCCGCCGGTGCCGGAGTACCAGCAGAAGGCGAAGTCGCGCCACCGGACCGGATCGCGGGCCCACGTGGCGATGGCGGTGACGGGGTTGCGCCAGTCGGCGTCGGCGTATTGGGCGACGACCGGTTCGCCGAGCAGCCGGGTCGTGACGGCCCGGTGCGCCCGCGTCAGGTAGGCCGCCACCGGGACGACCAGCCACAGCATGAGGAACCCGGTCAGCGACAGCAGGGACGGGAACGCGCCGGTCATGACCAGGGCGAGCGCCAGGGCCGGAATCCCGGCCGCGGCCAGGGCGGCCGACACGGCGGTGAGCCGGAGCCGTTCGAGGAATCCGTCCCGGTCGACGCGGGCCGGCACCGCGCGCAGCGGTGCCAGCCAGGACGCTCGTGCCCCCACGGCGAACGAGTCTCTCATCGGGCCGGCCGGCCGTGCGCACCCCCGGTCGCGCCGGACCGGCTGAGCCCGCCCCGGGTCGCGTGGGGCCGCGGCCCGCCCGCGGGCGCGCCGGACCAGCGTTGGGCACCCCAGGCGGCGCCGACCGTGAGCACCAGGGCGATGGTCGCCATCAGCGGTGGCAGCCACAGCTGGCCGTTCGGCACGACGCCCTCGTGGCGGACGATCGAGTAGGGCACGGCCGTCGCGGTCGACCCCAGCAGGCCCAGGGCGACGCCGATGACCGCCACGGCCACCGCCTCCAGGAGGAGGCTGGTCCGCAGCTGCGCCGGCGTGGCGCCGAGTCGCCAGAGTCGGTCCAGCTCGCCGCGGCGGTACGCCACCACGGCCACGGTGGCGTTGACGACCATGACGGCGGCGAACAGGCTGATCATGCCGACGATGATGGTGTTGATGAGCGTGATCGTGCCGCCGACGTCCGCGGGATCGCTGGCCGCCGTGAGCGTCCGGGAGTCGATGCCCACCATCAGCAGGGTGCCGACCGCGGTCGAGACGAGCACGATGACCGGGGCGAGCAGCCCGGCGAGCACGTGCGGGCGTCGCGTGAGGTTCCCGGTGGCCAGGTGGCCGGCGCCGGAGCGGCCGAGCAGGGGGCGCAGCGGCGTGGCGAGCAGCCGCAGCAGCCAGGGGGCCAGCGTGGCCAGGCCGACGCCGACCACGACCGCGGCCGAGCCCGAACTCTGCATCGCGGCGTAGGCCTCGGTCTCCTTTCCGGTGACCGTGATGGTGACGATGGCCGAGACCAGGCCACTGGCGACCAGCAGGGCGCCGACCACGGTCCGCCACCGCGGCAGGCGGCGCACCGGCACCTCGACCGTTCGGAGGGAGACGCCGGCCGGGACGCGGGTGGCCCGGCGGGACCCGACCACGGCCGCGACCGTGGCCACCAGCACGATGACGCCGGCGGAGACCAGCAGGGAGGCCGGGCCCCCTGAATATATAGATTCAGATGTGATGAGATCCGCTCGCTGCACGGCCTGGAACAGGGCGGCGCCCCCGAGCGAGGCGACGAGGGCGCCGCCGGCGGTCGCGACGAGCGCCACGATCGTGGCTTCGACCACGATGAGCGCGCGGGCCTGGTGGGGGGTGGCCCCGATGGTGCGCAGCAGGGCGGCCTCGCGGGCGCGCTGGTCGGCGACGATGCCGACCGTCGACGCCACCGCGAAGAGGACGATCAGCGCCGCCCAGGAGCCGACGATGCCCCCCATGGTGGCGAGCAGCTCGCGGTCGTCGGCGGTGTGGGCGTGGAGCGCGGATTCCACCAGGGTCGCGAAGGACGCCATGAGGGCGGTGCCCAGCAGCACGGCCACGAACGTCGCCACCACGGCCGTCGGGCGGTGGCGCAGCGAACGCAGGGCGAGGGCGATCATCGGGCCACCGCCACGAGCGGGCCCCGGGTCGCGCGGCGGCGGCCGGCCGCGTCCGCGGGCGGGCCGGACCGGCGCTGGGCGGCCCAGGCGGCGCCGACCGTGAGCACGAGGGCGATGGTCGCGACCAGCGGTGGCAGCCACAGCTGGCCGTTCGGCACCACGCCTTCGTGGCGGACGACCGAGTAGGGCACGGCGGTGGCGGTCGAGCCCAGCAGGCCGATGACGACCCCGATGGTCGCGACGACCCCGGCCTCCAGGGCGATGCTGCCCCGCAGCTGGGCCCGGGTGGCACCCACCCGCCAGATCCGGTCCAGCTCGTGACGGCGGTGCGCCACCACGGCCACGGCGGAGTTGACCACCATGATGGCCGCGAAGAGGCTGATCACCCCGACGACGACGCAGTTGAGCATGGTGATCATGTCGCCCACGCCCTCCGGGTCGCCGATGGCGGCGCGCGTGCGGGCGTCGACGCCGACCATCAGCAGGGTGCCGACCGCGGTCGAGACGAGCACGATGACCGGGGCGAGCAGGCCGGCGAGCAGATGCGCGCGCCGGGTCAGGTTCTCCGCCGCGAGGTAACCGGCTCCGGTGCGGCCGAGCAGGGGGCGCAGCGGCGTGGCGAGCAGCCGCAGCAGCCAGGGGGCCAGCGTGGCCAGGCCGACGCCGGTGACGACGGCGGCCGATCCCGACGTCTGCATCGCGGCATAGGGATCGGTTGATTTTCCGGTGATCGTGACGGTGACGATGGCCGAGGCCAGCCCACCGGCGACGAGCACCGCGCCGGCCAGGGCCCGCCACCCGCGCAGGCGACGCCCCGGCACCTCGGCCGCCCGGAGGGCGATGCCGGCCGGGCCGCGGGTGGCCCGCCGGGACCCGAGCATCGCCGCGACGGTGCTGACGAGGACGACGACGCCCGCCGTGGTCAGCAGCGACGCCGGACCGCCGTCGTAGTCGGTCGCCCGGGTGACGATGGTCGCTCGCTGCAGGGCATCGAAGAGCGCGACGCCCCCGAGCGAGGCGATGAGCGCGCCGCCGGCGGCGGCGACGAGGGCGACGACGGCCGCCTCGATGACGATGAGCGCGCGAGCCTGGCGGGGGGTGGCCCCGATGGTGCGCAGCAGGGCCGCCTCGCCGGCGCGTTGCTCGGCGACGATGCCGACCGTCGACGCCACCGCGAACAGGACGATGAGCGTGCCCCAGCCGCCGACCACGCCACCAATGATCATAAGTATTTCGCGGTCGTCGTCGTGGGCATCGAACGCCGACTCCACCAGCGTCGCGAAGGACGCCATCAGGGCGGTGCCCAGCAGCACGGCCACGAGCGTCGCCACCACGGTCGTCGGGCGGTGGCGCAGGGAACGCAGCGCGAGCGTGGTCACCGCGCCACCCCCACGAGCTGGTCGAGGTGGGCGAGTTGCGCGGCCACGGCGTCGGCGTTCGGGTTGGTCATCCGGCCGGCGACCCGACCGTCGACGAGGAAGACCACGGTGTCCGCATAGGACGCCGCGACCGGGTCGTGGGTCACCATCACCGTCGTCTGGCCCACCTCGTCGACGGCGGCTCGCAGCATGCCCAGCACCTCGCGGGCGGTCGCGCTGTCGAGGGCGCCGGTCGGCTCATCGGCCAGCAGCACCGCCGGCTGCGTCACCAGCGCCCGGGCGATGGCGACGCGCTGCTGCTGGCCACCCGACAGGGCGGACGGCAGGTGCCCGGCCCGGTCCGCCAGCCCGACCCGGGTGAGCGCCTGCCGTACGGTCTCCGGGGCCAGGCGTCGGCCGGCCAGGCGGGCGGGCAGCGCCACGTTCTCGGCCGCGGTGAGGTAGGGGATCAGGCTGAAGTCCTGGAACACGAAGCCGATGCGGTCGCGGCGCATCCGCGTCCGGGCGGTCTCGTCCCCGTCGGTGACGTCGATGCCGTCGAGCAGGATGCGGCCGGCGGTCGGCCGGTCCAGGCCCGCCACGCAGGCGAGGAACGTCGACTTGCCCGAGCCGGAGGGACCCATGATGGCGGTGAACGTGCCGCGGGGGAAGGCGAGGTCGATGCCGACGAGGGCGTCGACCGCCCCCGCACCGGAACCGTACCGCTTGCGCAGGCCCTCGACCGCGAGGGCAGGGGTGTCGTGAACCATGGTCCCGACGGTAGGTACCGCCTTGACCAGAATCGATAGTGCTGCTCCGCCTCCCGGTGGTGGGGCTAACCCCACCTCCGCTCCGCGCCCGGTGCCGCGGGCCCCGGAAGGGCACTTCCCGGGTGGGGCAGGTGACCTGGGCCGTCCATAAAGTCCCGTCGCTGGGCGGGCAGCCCCCGCAGCGAGGCCGGCCGCGTTCGCCAGCTCGACCGGCCGTCACTGGTCATGGGAGCCTCACTGATCACTGTGGACAGACGCTCGGGGGCGTATCCGGGCGGCCGGCACGAGCGAGAGCACGCCGACCAGCGCGGCGACGACGACGAGCATCGTGGCGCCGCCGACCGGGTCCTGGACGGCGAGTCGGGCGAACGCCACACTGCCCAGCGCCAGCGCCGTGCTCTGCACGAGGTTGTCGTTGAGCTGCAGCGCCGACGAGGTCCGGCCCTGCGCGCCGTCGGGCGCGAGCGCCATCGCCAGCACCGCCAGGGTCGAGGAGGACATGCCGATGCCGAGCGCCGCGACGCCCCACGCGGCCATGGGCACCACCAGCGGCACGGCCGGGACGGCGACCAGGGCGAACGCGCCGACGCCGGTCGCGATCAGGGTGGAGCCGAGGCGCACCCGTACGATCTCGTCCCGCAGCACACTCCAGTGCGCGGCGAGCCACGAGCCGGCGGACCACGTGACCGCGCCCGTGGTGAGCACCCAGCCGGCCTGGGCGAGGGAAAGACCGCGGGCCAGGGTGAGCAGCAGCGGCACGTACGCTTCGGCCGAGGCGTACGCGATGCTGATCAGACCCTTCGTGCCGATGACGCTCGGCAGTCCGCGCCGGCCGCTCCACGATCCCCGCGGCAGCAGGCGGCGGCCCGCCAGCACGACCACGACCACACCCGCGAGGACGAGCGCGGGCCAGGCGGCGACGACGCGTTGACCGCCGATGGTCACGAGCATGACGCCAGCGGCCGCGAGCACGGCGGCCCCCAGGCGGAGATCCTGGGTTTGGTTTTCGCCGGGCGTGGACGGCGTGGTGCGGACCAGCAGCCACGCCCCGACGGCGAGCACGGGCACGCCGAGGAAGACCCAGCGCCACCCCACCGCGTCGGCCACCGTCCCGGCGACGAGCGGGCCGACCAGGGCCGGGAGCACCCAGGCGGCGCTGAGCACCGCGAAGGTCTGCGCCCGCAGGTGTTCCGGATACGCCTGCGCCACCACGACGAAGGTGCCGACGCCGAGCACGCCGGCGCCGAGCCCGTGCACCAGCCGCCCGAGCAGGAATACCGGCATGGTCGGGGCGAGGCCGGCGATCAGGAGTCCGGTGCAGAAGATGGCGATCCCGACCATCAGGCCGGGCCCCGGGCCGTGTCGGTCGATGGCGGGCCCGGCCACGACGAGGGCGATGATCGAGGCCGCCATGGGCGCGGCGAACGCGATGGGGTACCAGCGCAGTCCGTCGAGGTCGGCGGCGACCTCGGGCATGATGGTCGCGACCGCGAGCGCCTCGAACGCGAACAGCAAGGTCAGGGCGACGATGCCCACGGTCGTGCGGAGGTACGGCGCCCGCCAGGCCGACGCCACCTCAGGAGTGGCGACGCTCACCGGGCCGCCTCCGCCGTGGTCACCAGGACGACCTTCCCCATGGACGCACGCGTTTCGATCGCCCGGTGGGCGGCGGCCGCGTCGGCGAGGGGGAAGATCGACCCGACGTAGGGCACCAGGCGGCCGTCGGCCGCGGCGGCGAGCGCACGCTGTTCCAGCTCGGCCAGCCTGTCCACGATGGATGGTCCGAGCACGTCGATGACCTTGCGCTCCGGGTCGTCGTAGGTGTTCTGCTCACCGGACGACCAGCCGTACCGGACGAGCCGGCCGCCAGGCACCAGGTGCTTGTAGAGCACCCGGCCGACCTCGCCACCGACGCCGTCGAGCACCAGCGTCAGCGGTGGCTCGTCGGCCAGGCGGGCCGGCCAGTCCGGGGCCCGGTAGTCGATGCCGCTCGTGGCGCCGAACTTGGCCGCCACCTCCAGCTTCGCCGGGCCGCCGGCCAGCGCGATGGCCCGGGCGCCGGCGTTGCGGGCGGCCTGCAGGAAGAGCACGCCGAGCCCGCCGGCGGCCGAGGTGACCGCCACCACGTCGGTGGGCTGAATCGCGGCCAGGTCGAGGACGCCCATCGCCGTCCGCCCGGTGCCGATGGCGGCGACCGCCGTCACCGCGTCCAGGGCGTCGGGCAGCTCGTACGCGCGGTTGGCCGCCACCACGGCCAGCTCGGCGTACCCACCGCTGGCCGGCCCGAGGTGCGCCACGACCCGGCGGGCCAGCCACACGGGGTCGACGCCCGGGCCCACCCGGTCGACCACGCCGGCGACCTCGCGGCCCGGGATCATCGGCAGTTGGGGCGGCGGCATCGACCCGAACGCCGTGCCCGCCCGGATCTCGGTGTCCAACAGGTGCACCCCGGCCGCCTCGACCGCGATGCGGATCTCACCGGGGCCGGGCTCGGGGTCGGGAACCTCCTCCAGTCGCAGGACCTCGGCCGGGCCGAACTCGTGTTGTCTGATGGCGTGCATGGCTCAATCAGACAACCTCAACTAAGGTTGAGGTCAAATGGCCGAACACCGCCGCTATGAGCTGACGCCGGGTGAGGTGTCCCGGCGCTCCGGCGTGGCTGTCTCGGCCCTGCACTTCTACGAGCGGGAAGGGCTCATCGACAGCGGGCGCACGGCCGGCAACCAGCGCCGCTACGCGCGGGACGTGCTGCGCCGCCTCGCCTTCATCCGCATCGCGCAGCGGGTCGGCATCCCGCTCGCCGACATCCGGGCCGCCCTGGCCACACTGCCCGACAACCGCACCCCGACCAAGGCCGACTGGGCGCGGCTGTCCCGGCTGTGGCGTCGGGAGCTGGACGAGCGGATCCTCCGCCTCACCCAGCTCCGCGACAACCTGGCCGACTGCGTGGGCTGTGGCTGCCTGTCGCTGCGCTCCTGCCGGCTCGCCAATCCGGACGATGAGCTGGCCGCCCTCGGCCCGGGCCCGGTCCGCCTGGAGGCCGCCGCGCGCGCCGCCTCCGCGACGCGCCGCCGTCGGCCCGACGGCGAGCCGCCGCACCGTCGTCCCCACGACGCTGAACCGTCGCCGCGCCCCGGCGACGGGTGACCGGATCGTTCCGGTACCGGACGTGTTCCGGCCTGGCGACGTCGGGGTAGGCGCCGGAGGATCGTGGTCATGACGACCGCGCTGCTCGTGATTGACGTCCAGGAATCGTTCCGGCAACGCCCGCTGTGGCAGGTGATCTCCAACCCCGACATCGTCGACGACGTCAACCGCCTCGTCGAGGCGGCCCGGCGCCGGGACGAGCTCGTCGTCTGGGTGCTGCACGCCGAGCCCGGTACGGGTACGGTCTTCGATCCGGCCAACGGGTACGTCCGGCTCATCGACGGACTCGTGCCCCGCGATGGCGAGCCGATCCTGACCAAGACGTCCCACAACGCGTTCACCACCACCAACCTCCAGCAGATCCTGGTGTCACGGGGGGTCGACCACGTCGTGGTCTGCGGCATCAGGACGGAGCAGTGCTGCGAAACCACCGCGCGCGTCGCCTGCGATCTCGGGTATACAGTGACCTTCGTGACGGAGGCGACCGCGACCAACCCGATCGCGCACTGGGACGCGCCGGCGGACATCTCGGTCGAGGAGATGATGGCGGATCCGCGCACGCTGCCGGTCGAGGCGATCATCGCCCGCACCGAGTACGCCCTCGCCGGCCGGTTCGCCAGGATCGCCACCATCGACGAGGTCGTCGGCCGGGCGGAGGTGCTGACCGGATCGTGACCCGGGTCGTCCTCCTCCTGGTGCCGCGGGTGCACGTGCTGGACCTCGCCGGCCCGGCTCAGGTCTTCGCCACCGCGGCGGACCACGGCTACGAGTACCAGCTGGCCTACGTGGCCGAGCAGGAGGAGGTGCCGACCGCGCAGGGCCTGACCGTCCGGGCGTCCGTGCGCTGGCCGTCGCTCACCCCGGCCGACCTGGTCATCGTGCCGGGGTGGCGATCGCCGACACGGCCCCGGGCGGGCGGCCTCACGGCCGAGACGCTGCGCCGCCTGGTCGAGCATTACGAGGCCGGCGGGACGGTGGCCAGCGTCTGCGCCGGGACGTACGCGCTCGGCCAGGCGGGCCTGCTCGACGGCCACCGCTGCACCACGCACCACGACCTGCAGGACGACCTCGCCGCCCGGTACCCGCGCGCCCAGGTGGTGCGGGACGTTCTGTACGTTGTGGACGGTCGGCTGATCACCTCGGCCGGCATCGCCAGCGGCATCGACATGGCCCTGCATCTCATCGCTACCCGGCACGGCCCGGCCGCCGCGGCCCGCATCGCCCGCGAGATGGTGGTCTTCAGCCGGCGCAACGGTCACGAGCAGCAGGAGAGTGCCCTGCTGCGCCATCGGGGCCATCTCTCCGACGTGGTGCACCGGGCCCAGGACATCATCGACGCCAACTTCGCCTCGCCGCTGCCGCTGTCCGCGCTCGCGGCCCAGTGCGGGGTGAGCGAAAGAACGCTGACCCGGCAGTTCGTCCGGGCGACCGGCCTCACTCCGCTGCGGTACCAGCAGGTCCTGCGGCTGGAGCGCGCCGAGCACCTCATCGGTCAGGGCGCGACGGTCGAGGCGGCCGCGCGGGCCGTCGGTTTCGCCGACGCCCGCATGCTGCGCCGGCTGCGTTCCCGGGCCTGACCGGTCAGGTCCCGCCGGCCACGGCGGTCGGACCGCGCCGTCGCGCGCGTCGGTGCGGGGACGGATGGTGCGCGTGGGCGACGTCCGGCTCATCGTCATGCCAGCCACCGGTGCGCACGTCCGCCTCGGGCTCGGTCGGGTCCACCGTCCGCAGCCGGGCCCGGAAGTAGGGGCACTCCATCGGGTCGTCGTGGTCGCAGTCGAGCGCCTCCTGCAGGGCGTCGCGGACCGCGGCGAGTAGGACCATCTGGTGCTCGATCTGCGCGAGCTTGGTGCGGACGACGGGGCGCCACTCGCCGGCGCGCTGCAGGATGCGGCGCACCTCCTCGAGGCTGAACCCGGCCGCCCGACACAGCCGGATCGCCACCAGACGCTCGGCGTCGTCGGCCGTGTAGCGGCGCCGACCGCTCACGCGACCGGGCGGCGGAAGCAGGCCGGCCCGCTCGTAGTAGCGGATTCCCTCCGGGGTCAGCCCGGTCCGCCGGGCCAGTTCACCGATCCCCATGGTGTCGCTGGTCGCGGTTCCCATCGTGTCGCTGGTCGCGGCTCCCATGGTGTCGCTGGTCGGGGTTTCCAACGCGTCGTGGTCATCCACTGTGGTCTCCGTCGCATCGGCGCGCGGGCGCACCGTTCGGGCTTGAGCTGTAGTGCACTACAGCTTGCACCATCGCCGTCATGAGCGTCTCCGAATCCGGACATCCCCGGCGCTGGCTGATCCTGGCGGTGCTGAGCCTCAACCTGGTGATCGTGGTGGCGGCGAACAGCGGCCTCAACGTCGCGTTGCCGTCGCTCGTGCGGGAGTACGGCGCCTCCCACGCGCAGCTGCAGTGGATCGTCGACGCCTACCCGCTGGTCTTCGCACCGTTGCTGATCACCGCGGCGGCGGTGGGGGACCGGCTCGGGCGCAAGGGCGTCATGCAGGCCGGCCTGGCCCTCTACGCCGCGGCCAACGCGGTGGCCGCCCTCACCCACGCGCCCTGGCTGCTGGCCGTGCTCCGGGGCGTCATGGGCGTCGGCGGCGCGATGGTCATGCCGGCCACCCTGTCGCTGCTGACGTCGGCGTTCGGTCCCGCCCAGCGGCCGCGGGCCATCGCGGTGTGGGCGGGCTTCGCGGGGGCGGGGGCCGCGATCGGACCGCTCGCCAGCGGCCTGCTGCTGGAGCACTTCCACGTCGCGTCGGTGTTCTGGGTGCAGGTTCCCCTGGCCCTGGTGGCCCTGGGCCTCGGCGCCGTCATCGTGCCCACCGCCCGCGCGGCGCGGGCCCGGCGGCTCGACGTCACCGGCAGCCTCCTGTCGCTGGTCGGGATCGGCCTGCTCGTCGGCGCGGTCATCGAGGCGCCCGAGCGGGGCTGGACCGATCCGGTGGTGCTGGGCGGACTGGCCGGGGCCGCGGTGTTCCTGGCCCTCTTCGGCCGGCACCAGCGCCGTGCCCCGCAGCCGATGCTGCCGCTGGCCCGCCTGCGCGACCGGGGCCTGTCCACCGGCGTGACGGTGATCGCCCTGCTCTACTTCGTGACATTTGGATTGTTCTTCGTCGGTACGAGCTATTTCCAGTTCGTGCTCGGCTACGGTCCGCTGTTGGCGGGGGCCGCGTCGCTGCCGCTCGCGGTGGCCACGCTCGTCGGTGCTCCGCTCGGTGACCGGCTCGCGGATCGGCTGCCGCGCCGCGTCGTGGTGGCCGTGGGGCTGGCCACGGTCGCGGCGGCGAGCCTGATGTTTACGTTGTTCGACTCAGGGACGCCGTACCCGCCCATCGCCGCGGCCCTGGTCATCTTCGGCCTCGGGATGGGCCTGACCACACCCTCGCTCACCGTCGCGATCCTGCGCCCCTTCCCGGAGGCCGAGCACGGCGTCGGCTCCGCGGTCAACGACCTGGCCCGCGAGATCGGCGGCAGCCTCGGTGTCGCCGTCATGGGCAGCGTCCTGGCGGCCGGGTACCGGGCCGCGGTTCCGCTGCCGGCCCAGGGATGGGCGGAGCAGGTCGCCGACCGCGTCCACCGCTCTATCGGCGAGGCCCTCGAGGTCGCGTCGCACCTGCCGCCCGACGTCGGGGCGCTCCTCGCCGCCGGGGCCCGGGACGCCTTCCTCGCCGGCATGCGACCGGCCCTCCTCACCGGGGCCATGATCCTCCTGCTCGGCGCGGTCCTGGTCCTGCTCCGGCTCGGCCGCGACGCGGCCCCGGTCCCCGCGTCGGCCGCCCAGGTGGAGCAGCCGGTCGGCCGGACCGGGTGATCGGCGCCGGGCCACCGCGCACGGCGGGGGATTGGCTCGCCGCGAGTCGCGCCGCGTCGGTCCCCAGTGATGGTCGGGCCGTCCACCCCCGGTGCCCGCCGGCCGCGACGAGCACCGGGGGACCCAGGGCGGGTCAGGTCTGGGTGATGGTCACGTCGTCGACCGCCGCCTCGACCAGGCTCGCGCTGGCGGCGTCGGCCGCCTGGATGAGGATCCGGATGCTCTGGCCGGCGTACGGGGTCAGGTCGGCCGTGGCCACCGTCCAGGCGGCGTCCACGTCGCTGGCCGCGCCGGTCCTGGTGAACACCGGCGTTGTCCCACCACTGTGGACGATGCTGACCCGGAAGTAGTCGGCCGACGACGAGTCGATATTTGCGCTAAATGAACAACAGCGCAAAAGGGCCGGTGGATGGCGTCGTCGGCCGCGGTCCGCCCTCACCAACGTGACCACTCGTAGGATCACGCCGTGATCGACGAGGGGCGGCGGCTGTCGTTCGAGGCGCGGGCGGACGAGTACCGGACCGCCCGTCCGCCCTACCCCGAGACTCTCTACGAGATCCTGGAGCAGCGCTGCGGGCTCGGGCCGGGCTCGCGGGTCCTCGAGATCGGGGCGGGCACCGGTCAGGCGACCCGCGGGCTGCTGGCGCGGGGCGCGACCGTGGTCGCGGTCGAACCGGGCGTACGGCTCGCGGCCCACCTCGCCGCCGATGTCGGCGGCGACGCGCTCGAGGTCGTCAACGACATGATCGAGACCGCGCCGTTGCCGGATGCTTCGTTCGACATCGTCGCCTCGGCCACCGCGTTCCACTGGGTGCGGTCCGAGATCGCGTTGCCTCGGCTGGCGCGGGCCCTGCGCCCCGGCGGGTGGCTCGCCGTGTGGTGGACGGTCTTCGGCGACCGTACGCGGCCCAGCCCGTTCCGGGCCGCCCTGGACCGGCTGTATGAACGGAACTTCCCGCACGCGCCCCGGGACCCGGTGCTCGGGCCGCTGAACATCGAGTCCTGGCGCGACGAGTTGAGCCAGGGGGCTGGTTCACGCGCCCCGACGTGGCGCAGATTCGGTGGGAGAATCGGCTGACGCCGGATGGGGCGCGACGCCTGTTCGGATCGTTTCCCAACGTCAATGAGCTCGACCCGGATCGCCGGGCCGCGCACCTCGCCGCCATCGCCGACCTCGTGCACCAGGCGGGTGGCGTGGTACTGGACCCGTGCGTGACCGTGCTCTACCTTGCGCGGCCCATCCAGTCGTGATCAGGTAAACCCAGCCCGCCCGGTGGTCGGGGAAACCGGGCCCGGCGTCGGGAGTGAGGGGATGCCGGACATGACCGAGGCACCGACCGTCGCAGCGCAGTTGAGCACGCTGCGGCGCGACAGCTTCGTCGGGCGCGCGGCCGAGCTGGCCGACTTCGCCGCGATGCTCTCATCCGGTTCGACCGGGTTCCGGGTGGTCTGGGTGTATGGTCCGGGCGGCGTCGGCAAGACGTACCTGTGCACCCGGTTCGCCGAGATCGCGCAGGCGGCCGGGCGGGCAGTGGCCACAGTGGACGCCCGTGACCTCGACCTGACCCGGGAGGCCTGGGCGGCCGCCCTGGGCGAGCCGGTCCCGGGCCAGGTCACTGTCATCGATACGTTTGAACGCTGTGCACCGCTGGAGGCCTGGCTGCGGGAGGCGGTGCTGCCCCGGTGGCCGGCCGATTCCGTGCTGGTGGTCGCCGGACGGCACGCGCCCTCGGCGGGGTGGCTGGGCGACCCCGGGTGGCAGAGCCTGCTGCACCCCGTCCCGCTGCGCAACCTGAGTCCCGACGAGAGCCGCGCGCTGCTGCGGTCCTGCGGGGTCGTCGGGGTCCAGCAGGACCTGGCCGTCGCCCTCACCCACGGCCATCCGCTGGCCCTGGCGCTGGTGGCCGAGATGGTCGCGGGTGGCCGGCAACTCGAACCCGTGGGGGTCGAGCAGGAGCCGGAGCTGATGCGGGTGCTGCTGCAGCGGTTCATCGACCAGGTGCCCAGCCCTCGCCACCGGGCCGCCTTGGAGGTCTGCGCCCACGTGCGGGTGACCACCGAGGAGGTGCTGGCCGAGGTGCTCAGCGGCGACGCCGCCAGAGGGCTCAGCGGCGACGCCGCCAGAGGGCTCAGCGGTGACGCCGCCAGAGGGCTCAGCGGTGACGCCGCCAGAGGGCTCAGCGGTGACGCCGCCAGAGGGCTCAGCGGTGACGCCGCCGGGATACTCGGCGACAGCGACGCGCCCGAGCTGTTCGCCTGGCTGCGCGGCCTGTCGTTCATTCATCACGGCCCGCACGGCCTGTTCCCCCACGACCTGGCCCGCGACGTCATCGACGCCGACCTGCGTTGGCGCAACCCGGCCCGGTACCGGCAGTTGCACGCGGCCACCCGGGCCGCCGCGGTCCGCCGGATCCAGGCCACCGACGGGGTCCGGCAGGAACGGGCAGTCTTCGATTTCCTGTTCATGCACCGCACCAGCGCATTGATGTCGCGGTACATGGACTGGGAGACGTTCGGCACCATCCGTCCGGTGGCCGCGACGGCCGACACCCTCCCCGAGATCCTCGCGATGGTGCGGCGGTACGAGGGTGAGACGTCGGCGTCGCTCGCCCACCGGTGGTATGAGCGCCAACCGCACGGGTTCTGGGTGTTCCGCGACTCCGCCGACGAGATCGTCGGATTCCAGGCGACGCTCGCCCTGCACGAGGCGTCCGGTGAGGATCTCGCGGCCGATCCGGCCACCGCGGCCGCGCTCGCGTACGCCCGCCGGTACGGTCCACCCCGGCCGGGCGACACGATCCTGTATCACCGGTTCCACGCCAGTCGGGACACGTACCAGTCGGTCTCGGCGGCGACCAACCTCTTCGCGGTGATGGCCAATCGGTACTGGCTCACCACGCCCCGGTTGGCCTGGACGTTCCTGGCCATCGCGGACCCCGACTACTGGGAGCCGCTCATGGCCTACCTCAACTTCCGCCGCAGCCCCGAGGCGGAGTTCGAGGTCGATCGCCGGTACGGCGTGTTCAGCCACGACTGGCGGGCCGAGCCGCTGTCGGTCTGGTTCGAGGTCATGGAGGAGCGGGAGCTGACGACGAGCGCCGACGCGGTGCCCCCACCTCCGGCCCCGGGCCCGGCCCTGGTCGTGCTCTCCGAGCCGGAGTTCACCGCGGCCGTCCGGGCGGCGCTGCGCCACTACACGCGCCCGGATGCGCTGGCCACTAGCCCGCTGCTGCGGTCAAGGATCACGGTGGAGCCCGCCGGCCCGAACCCGACGCCGGAGGACCTGCGGCGGGTGCTCCGTGAGGCGGCCGAGGCGATGCGGACCAATCCCCGCGACGAGAAGCTCTACCGGGCGGTGCACCGCACCTACCTGGAACCGGCGGCCACCCAGGAGCTGGCGGCGCAGGTGCTCGGCTTGCCGTTCAGCACCTACCGCCGTCACCTGACCGCCGGCGTCGACCGCATCTGTGCCTGGCTGTGGCGGCGTGAGCTCGGCGGCGAGCCCGGTGCGCCGACGAGCGCCCAGTAAGGCGGGTGCCAGCCGTGCGGGTGCCAGCCGGGCCAGTGCGCAGCCAGACGGGGCGTCCGGCCAGACGAGTGTCCGGCCAGACGGATGTCCAGCCAACCGAGCGCAGAAGTGAGCAGCTTTTGGACTGACAACTGAACAACGACGTCGCCTATGGTGGCCCGCACAGCAGACGCGCCCGCGTGGGGCGAGGCGATGAAGGAGGGTCCGCCATGGGCGACGGTATGCGGGTCCTGGTCACCGGCGGGACCGGATTTGTCGGTTCGCACACGGTCGCCGCGCTGTGCCGGGCGGGGCACATGGTCCGGCTGCTGGTGCGCCGGCCCGAGCGGATCGCCCCCGCGCTCGGGCCGCACGGGGTCGACGGCGCGGTGGAGCACGTGGTGGGGGACGCGACCGACCCGGCCAGCGTCGCCCGGGCGCTGGCCGGGTGTGACGCGGTCGTCCACGCGGCGGCCGTCTACAGCCTGGACAGCCGGGACTGGGCCCGGACCCGGCGGACCAACGTCGTGGCGACCAAGGCCGTGCTCGGCGCCGCGGTCGACCAGGGCTGTGATCCGGTCATCCACATCTCCAGCACCGTCGCGACCCTGCGCTCCCACGGTACGGTCACCGCTGACTCTCCACTCTCGACCGCCCGGGGTCCCTACATTCAGTCGAAAGTGGAGAGTGAACGCTACGCGCGGCAGCTGCAGGAGCAGGGCGCCCCCGTGGTGATCGTGGCGCCGGGCGCCGTCTATGGGCCGGACGACCCGACCCTCAGCGAGATGATGCGCCAGCTGCGCAACATCCTGCGTGGTTACTATCCTATGTGGACAACCGGTGGGTACCACGGCACGGACGTGCGGGACGTGGCGGCGGTCAATGCCGCGGTGATGGTGCCCGGGCGGGGCCCTCGCCGGTACCTCGTGCCGGGGCATCATCTGGACGCACCCACGCTCTTCGGCACCCTGCGGTCGGTCACCGGGCGCCGGCTGCCCTACCTGCGGATGCCGACCCCGGTGCTGCTGCCGATGGCGTGGACGGTATCCGCGGTGCAGCGCGTGGTGCCCTTCCATCTGCCGGCCGAGTACGAGGGGGTCCTGATCGCGTCCCGGCGCGCCCGGTGCGACACCTCCGCCACGGAACGGGACCTCGGGGTAACCGCCCGCCCGCTCGCCACGACCATGACCGATGCCGTGCGCTGGCTGCATCGGGCCGGTCACGTCACGGCCCGTCAGGCCGGCCGGGCCGCGCAGCCATGAGGCCCGCGGCCGGGCCCGCCCATGTGATGGCGTGAATCCCGGTGGCGCGAACCTCGCTGGCGTACATCAGCGCGGACATGTTCAGCGCCAGGATATCAGCGTTGATATCTATCAGTGTTGATGTATATCAGCGCTGGCGTCTGTCAAAGGGCAGCGATGCTCGCCGGGGCGCGTTCCGCCCGGCTGAGGGCGCGGAGCACCGCGACCGCGCCGTGCCGGTGGACGGCGAGGCGGCACAGCAGGTCGAGCACCGGCTCGGTGACGGCGGCCGGCAGCGGGGGCGTCGCCACCCCGACGCTCACGGCGAGATCGTCGCAGTGCACCGAGATCTCCAGCATCCGGGTGAGGAGGAAGTCGTCCAGGGTGAGCGACCACCCCATCCACGGAACCGAAATGCATCGGTCCGTGGGCTCGGCCGGCAGGCGTCGCCGCAACTCGGCCAGGGCGTCCCTGGCCCCGGCGAGCACCGCGGCCGCGCCCGCCTCGGCCTCCTGCTCGTCCTGGTTGCGGGTGCCGACGTTGACCTCGCTGTCGAGATCGGCGCCCACCCAGGCGGCTCGTCGATAATGGTCGATCACCGGGATGGGTGGGTCGGCCGGGACGGGAGCGTCCAGCATCTTCACCACGCGGGTGACCTGCCGGGCCAGGTGGGCCGCGAGCCCACCGACGCTGAGCTTCGCCAACGCGCTCGGTTCGCCCCACCGGGCGGCCACCGCCGGATCGCCGAGCAGCGCGACCGCCACGTCGGCGGCGCTCAGGAAGTCGTCTCGCGCCGTCACGGTCACCAACCTAGCCGGCCCTTTCGCGGAGGTCGATCCAGTAACGGCGAAGGGGACCGAACTCGGAGTCCCGGACGTCCTCCAGCACTCCGCCGTTGCGCTCGATCGTGCGGGCCGAGGCCAGGTTCGAGTCGGCGCAGACGAGCAGCACGCGGTCCAGGCCGCGTTCGCGGGCACGGGGCAGGACCTCGCCGAGCGCCCAGGACGCCAGCCCGCGGCCGCGGGCCGAGGGGCGCAGGCCGTAGCCGATGTGTCCGCCGACTCGCAGCAGGTACTCGTTCAGCCGGTGTCGCAACGTGATCGCGCCCAGGTAGGTGTCGCCCTCCACGATCCACCAGTAGGTGGCGGGCACCTGGTCCGGCGGCAGTTGTATCGATTCATCCGACTGTTTGTTCAGGCGCTCCACCCAGGCGGCGAATCCGTCGACCGTCTCGACGTCGTCGGTGTCGCGCAACCCGTGGCCGCTGAGCGCGGCGCCGGGCGGCCACTCGGCCCGGGCGGCGAGCCAGGACTCGCGCAGCGCCACCGTCGGGGCAATCAGCTCGGGCATGGGCCGACGGTAGTGTGTCGATGGGTCGACGGGCCAACGGTTTGTGCGCCCGGCACCGGGTCACGGGCGGTCGCGGCCCGGGATCACCGGCGACGCGGCCCGCGTTGGGCCGCCGCCAGGGCGTCACGTTCCGGACCGGACCGATGGGCGCCCGGGCCGGTCCGGCGGAAGCCGAGGGTGGGTGGCTGCCCGGAAGCGGGCCACGGGGCCCGGGCGCGCGGATATGCTGCGGGCGAGGTGGCCGTGCAGAGCGGGGGGCGCGGTGCGGACCAGTCGGCTTGAGGCGTTCAGCGATGCGGTGCTCGCCATCATCCTCACGGTCATGGTGCTCTCGCTGGACATACCGACCGAGCACGACCTGCGTACGTTCCTCCGCGTCACGGGCCACGGCCTGATCATCTATTTGCTGAGTTTTCTCTATATCGGAATCTACTGGATCAATCACCATCACATGTTCCACCTGGCCCGCCGGGTCAGTGGCGGCATCCTGTGGGCCAACCTCGCGCTGCTGTTCAGCCTGTCCCTGCTGCCGTTCACCACCGAGTGGATGGCGGATTCGCGGTTGGCCCGAACCCCGCTGTTCATCTACGGCCTGAACCTGACGTTCAGCGCGGCCGCGTACTTCGTGCTGCAGACGCTGGTGATCCGCCACGAGGGCGCGGACTCACCCCTCAAGCGGGCCATCGGGCGCGACGTGAAGGGCAAGATCTCGCCGGTGCTGTACCTCGCCGGCATGCTGAGCACCGTGCTCGTCGACCCGCACGGGCGCCTCGGGGTGTGGGTGGCCCTGGCCTGTTACGCCGCGGTGGCGATCATGTGGATCGTGCCCGACCGCCGCATCGACCGGTTCATCCGCGAGGTCGGCCCGCCCGACGATCAGGAGGCCTCGCCGGCCGACCACCCGACCGGGGACACCTCGGCGCGGGATCGATAGCTGGTCCTTTCCGTCCCCGCCTCGGCGCCCGAGCCGTCACGGGGTCGGGCGACGGGGCTTGAGCTTCGCGGCGATCATGCCGTTCTTGATGGTGGGCAGGACCCCGCTGACCTCCCTCCGCTGCAGGCGTCGGCGGATGCGGGTTCGCGGCAGTCCGGTGGCCTCGGCCAGCTCGATGTAGGTCAGCGGGCCACCGGCGGCGGCGAGCGCCGCCCGGATCTGCGCGGCGAAGCCGGCCGGCGGGGCGCCGGGAGGGCCGGTGCGCGCACCGTCGGCGTCGCTGTCGGCGTCCATGTCGGCATCCGTGTCGGCGTCGGTGTCCGCATCCGTGTCGGCGTCCGTATCCGCGTCGGCCTCCGCCTCGGCGTCGGGGTCCGTGTCGGTGTCGTCGAGCAGGTCGCCCGATCCGGCCGCCTCGTCGCCGTCGAGGGCGGGCACCTCCGCGCGCGGCCCGCCCTGGTCGCGGGCGGCGGGAATCGCCACCGAGGAGCCGTCACCCGGCCCGTCCTCGCCCGGCTGCGCTCCCCCCGGATCGGGTGGGGACACCAGCGCGGCCACGATGAGGTCGGCCAGGAAGGCACCTCGCTTCCGGATGTCGGCCGCGCTGGCGAACGTCGCCGGCAGCGCCTGGTTGATCCGCAGTCGGCTGTTGCCGGTCAGCGCCGGGTACTTCTCGGCCCAGGCCCGGTTGCCCATGGACCCGTTGAGGTCGGGCGTGATCACGGTGAGGTTGCCCAGCGTCGGGATCAGCCGGTTGCGGGCGGCCCGCTCGCGCATCGCCTCCTCCTCGGTGGCGGCGTCCACGGGCCACTCCGCCTCGCGCCAGGCCTGCGGCATGAGGTGCTCCACCGACAGGTCGTGCAGGGCGAACGCGATCGGTTCCGCGTGACGGCCCGAGTACTGCTGCTCGGCGAGCAGGAGGAGCTCCTTGGCCAGCCGCCGGCGCCCGTACGCGTTCCAGGTCTCGATCGCGGTCTTCACCGCCGCGTCCGTCGGCCAGCCCCGCCTCGGCGCGGACAGGTACTCGTACACCACCGCCCCGGGGTCGGCGTCCGGGGTCAGGGCGCGCAGCAGCGGGGGAACCATGTCGGGGTAGTTCCGGCTGGGTCGGGAGCAGATGATCCGCCGCAGCACATAGGACTCCAACGCGTCGAGCGCCGGCCGTCGCTGCTCGGCCGAGTAGGTGGAGAACAGGTGCATGACCACGGGCATGAACGCGTAGATGCCCGCGGCCCGCATGCGGTCGGCGAACCGGCGCTCGTGGGGGAGCAGCCCGGTTCCGGTCCGGATCCGCCGGAACAGGTCGGCCGACTCGACGATCCGGGTGAGCATGCCCCGCAGGTCGTCCTCGTGGGCGGCGACGTAGTCGCGGAAGGGCGGGAACAGCTGGCGCTCCGGCACCTCCGTCCGGGTCTCCAGGATGAGATAAGAACGGAGGAACACGTCGATGTCGGCCTCGGTGCTGCCGGGCGCCCGCACGTACCAGGCGCCGTCGTCGAGGCTCTCCCAGTACTGGCTGTACGCCTCCGTCACCGGAATGCCCTGGCGGCGGCACCGGTGCAGGATGTGGTTACGGATCAGCTCCGAGGCCCGCAGCGGCTCGCCGCCCGAGTTCAGCCGTTCGTAGATGGCCTGGGGATCGTCGTGGTCGTGCAGGTCGGCGACCACGACGTACAGGCGCTTGGTGACGATGTCGAGGAGGCGGGTCAGGGCGTCGGCGGGGTCCTGTTGGGTGGCCAGCCAGTCGCGGATGCATCGGGAGAACCGGCGGAACGCCTGCACGTGGGTCGGCTCGTCGCCGCCCCGGCCCGTCGCGGCCACGTTGCCCCCGATCGCCAGGGCGAAGCCCTCGGCATCGGCGAGCGCCGTCACGAGCTTGGGCTGGGTCACGTCCCGGTCGATGTAGGTGAGGTCCTGCGTCCGTTCGACCAGCGACGTCAGGCCGGCCTTCTCGGCGGCCGATCGGATGGCCGCGATGAGGATCTGGATCGTGGTGAGGCGCTGCTGGCCGTCCACGACGAAGGTCGACTTCGGCTGGCCGATCTCCACCGTGTCGTCGTCCTGCAGGACGATCGCCCCGAGGAAGTGGTTGCCCCGGTCCGGGCGCGCGGCGCAGGCCAGGATGTCCTGCCAGAGCAGATCCCACTTGGCCCCGGTCCACACGTAGTTGCGTTGAAAGGGAGGAACGACGTAGCGTGCCCGGTCTGTGAAAATTCTATCTATTTCACACGTGTACGCCTTCTTCACCGATCTCCCGCTTTCCACCCGTGACGGATGTCCCCAGCCTGCCGCGTGGTAGGCCCGTGATCATACGAGCCGTCGGCCACGGGTGCGGGTGCCTTGCCCGCGCCGGGACGGCGTACTTGTTCTAGTAGTCGTAGAACAAGTATCGTTTGCGTATGCTGCTCCGTCTCGACCCGTCGGCCGATGAGCCGCTGTTCGCCCAACTGGTGGCGCAGCTGCGGCTCGCGATCGCCCAGGGCGAGCTGCGCGACGGGGAGCGGCTGCCGGCGGCCCGGGAGCTGGCGGAGTCTCTCGAGGTCAACATCCACACGGTCCTGCGGGCCTACCAGGAGCTGCGTGACGACGGGCTCATCGAGCTGCGGCGCGGGCGGGGTGCCGTCGTCGCGATCGCCGCCAAGCGCAACTACAGCCCGCTGCTCAAGGCGATCGATGCCGTGGTCCGCGAGGCTCGGGCCCTGGGCCTGTCGTCCCAGGCGACCGCGGCCCTGTTGAGGGAGGCATTTCGGACATGAACGCGACCCTGAGCTTCGAGCAGCGCGTGCGTCGGCGCCAACACCTGACCGGCGCGGCGACCACCGTCGGCGGGCTGCTCGTGCTCGTGATCGGCGCGGCCGTCGTCTGGTCCTGGCGGGGCGAACTGCCGGACCCGGTCGCCACCCACTGGGGCGCCAACGGCCAGCCCGACGGATTCTCCTCGCTGAACTCGGCGCTCGCCGTGCTGCTCGGTGTGGGCGGGTTGTCGGTGCTGTTCCTGGGCGGCCTGACCTGGGCGCTCGGCAAGGCGGCGGCGACCCTCCGCGCGATGGCCGCGATCACGGTCTGGTTGAGCGTGTTCATGGCCATCCTCGTGGTGGGCTCGCTGTCCATCCAACGTGGACTCTCCGATGCCCGGGAGGTCGGCTCCATCAACGGAGTGTTGCTCGTGGCCATTCTCGCGTCGATCGTGCCGGCGATCCTCGCCGCGGTCGCGGTCCCGGGCGACCCGCGGCAGCCCACGACCGCGCCGGTTCCGGCCGACGCGCCTCGGGTGAAGCTGGTCGAGGGCGAGCGCGCCGTGTGGATCAGCCGGGTCGGCGGCCGGGTGGCGCTGTACCTGGCCGTGCCGATCGCGCTGACGGGGGTGGCGGTGGCCGTGTGGTTCCGGATCTGGCCGGCACTCGTCGTCGATGTCGTCGTGATCGTGGCGCTGCTGACCTTCACGACATTCGTGGTCCGGGTCGACCGCGCCGGCCTGACGGTGCGGTCTGCGGTCGGCTGGCCGCGCTACCGGGTCCCGCTCGACGAGGTCGTACGCGCCAGCGTCACGCAGGTCTCGCCGGTCAAGGACTTCGGCGGCTGGGGCTGGCGCGTGGATCGCGACGGGCGGCTCGGTGTCGTGCTCCGTAAGGGCGAGGCGCTGCTGGTCGAGCGGACGGGTGGGCGAGCCGTGGTCGTCACCGTGGACGAGCCGGCCAAGCCGGCCGGGCTCCTCAACGCGCTCGCCGACCGGGCCCGCACGGGCGGGTGAGCCGGCCCGTCGTACGGCCTTCGCCTACTCGCTTGCGCCCTCGAGCACGGCCCGGCCGCGGGCGGCGAGCTCCCGGGCCTCGTACCACAGGCGGTCGTAGCGCTCGGGCCGGCGGACGGCCAGGGCGCCGAAGGCGTGGTTGGCGTCGGTGGCGCACTCGACCGCCTCCTCGTACGCCTCCTGCCGCATGAGCGCCTCGGCGGCGTGCTGGGCGATCCGGCCGAAGAGATCGAGGTCGTCCTCGCCGAGCGGACGCAGGCGGCGGTAGATCGACACACCCTCCATGAGGAGCGTCACCGGCACGGGGTCGGAGCCCACCCGGCTCAGAGCGTGCCGGGCGATCTGCCGGGCCAGGTCGAGATCGCGTTCGGCGCCCGGTTTCTCGGCGGCGCGCGCCCGGGCCACCTCCACCCGGTCCGCCTCGGGGACGGTGGCGTCCTGGGCGGCCAGCTCGAGGAGACCCAGTCGGCTCTCGGCGTCACGCACCCGGTCGGCCACGTGGACCGGGTCGATGCCGAGCAGGGCCCGGTAGAGGTCACGGCTGGCCCGGGCCGCGTCGATCGCTTCGGGTAGTAGATTGAGATTATTCAGTATTTCAGCGTGGAAGTACTGAAGCTCAGCCAGCGACTTCACGTGCGTCAGCTCGTCCGGCTCCGACTCCCGTCGCTTCTCCGCGCTGATGATCGCTAGTTCACAGTGGACCTTCGCCTCGGCCCACTCCCCGCGACGGGCGTGCCGGTCGGCCTCGCGGGCAGCCTCGTCGTCGTGCACGCCCGAAGAATTCCCACGATCCGTCTCAGCAAACACACACTTGTGTGACGACCTCGTAACAGTGCGTCAGATCTCGATCTCGCCGGCGTCGGCGCGCTCCTGAGGCAGATACTCCCAGGTCCCGATCTTTCTTCTCCGGCCCGATCTACGCAAGCCAACCAACGCCGGCCGCGTCCGGCGCGGCGGTCCCGATCATCGGCTCCGGGTCGCGGGGTGGCGCCGGGCGGCGGGTTCCGGTACCCGGTGCTGGCCGTCGCGGTGGGGGTCAGGGCTCGGCGTCCGGTTGGCGGAGCTGAGCGGCGAGCGCGGCGTCCTTGGCCGCCACCACGTCGCGCAGGTGCTGCTGGAAATCGGCCAGGCGCTGGGCCAGCTCCGGGTCGCTGGTGGCCAGGATCCGTACCGCCAGCAGCCCGGCGTTGCGGGCACCCGCCACGGAGACCGTGGCGACCGGGATGCCGGCCGGCATCTGCACGATCGACAGCAGCGAGTCCAGCCCGTCGAGATGCTTCAGCGGCACCGGGACGCCGATCACCGGCAGGGTGGTGACGCTCGCGACCATGCCGGGCAGGTGAGCGGCGCCGCCCGCCCCGGCGATGATGACCCGCAGCCCGCGATCACGGGCCTGCCGACCGTACGCCAGCATCTCCTCGGGGGTGCGGTGGGCCGAGACGACCCGTACCTCGTGCGGGACGCCGAACTCGGTCAACGCCTCCGACGCGGCTCGCATCGTCGGCCAGTCGGAGTCGCTGCCCATGATGACGCCGACCACGGGCTCACCCATGCCCTCCACCGCATGCACCTCCCGCCTCGATCCCGGAGCCTTCAAGATCTTGGAGCCCTACACCCCCTGAAGGGGGTACCGAATTCCAAGATCACGCCTTCATGGCTGGCTGCCGCCAGCGTTGTCACCAGCGGCGTCGTGGTCGGCGGCGCCGTCGCCGTCGCCAGTGCTGTCGTCGCCAGTGCCGTCGGCGAGCCACCGGGCGGCCCGCTGGGCCCGGGCCCGGACCTCGTCCATGTCGTCGCCGAGCACGGTCACGTGGCCGAGCTTGCGCCCGGGGCGGAACTGCTTGCCGTAGAGGTGGACCCGCGCGCCGGGGTCGGCGGCGAACAGGTGGTGCAGGCGTTCGTCGAGGCCCATGCCGTCGGCGCGTCCACCGAGGACATTCGCCATGGCGACCGCGGGCGCGGTCAGGCTGGTGTCGCCCAGCGGGTAGTCGAGCACCGCCCGCAGGTGCTGCTCGAACTGGGAGGTCCGGGCGCCCTCGATGGTCCAGTGCCCCGAGTTGTGGGGCCGCATCGCGAGCTCGTTCACCAGGATCGAGCCATCGGCGCGTTCAAAGAGTTCCACGGCCAACAGCCCGACGACGTCCAGCTCGGTGGCGATCCGGATCGCCAGCTCCTGCGCCGCCACGGCGGCGTCCTCGTCGAGCCCTGGGGCCGGGGCGAGCACCTCGACACAGATCCCGTTGCGCTGCACGGTCTGCACCACGGGGTAGGCGGCGGCCTGCCCCCAGGGCGAGCGGGCCACGATCGCCGCCAGCTCCCGTCGCAGCGGCACCCGCTCCTCGACGATCAACTGGACGCCGCGATCGAGCAGGGGCGCGACGTCGGCGGCGGAGTCGACCGGCCACACCCCGCGCCCGTCGTAGCCGCCGGTGACCGCCTTCGCCACGGCGGGCCCGTGGGCGCCGAGGAACTCGTCGACCTCGGCGAGGGTGGTGACGGGCCGCCACGCGGGCACCGGCAGCCCCAGCGCGGCGAGGCGCTCCCGCATCACCCGCTTGTTCTGGGCGTGGCGCAGCGCGTCGGCCCCGGGGTACACCGTCACGCCGTGGTCGACCAGCGCGCGGATGTGCTCGCCCGGCACGTGCTCGTGGTCGAAGGTGACCACGTCGCAGCCCTTGGCGAAGCGCAGCAGGGCGTCGAGGTCGGTGTGATCGCCGATCATGGTGTCCGCGGCGACCAGCGCGGCGCCGTCGTCGGGCGAGGCCGCGAGCACGCGCAGCGACTGCCCGAGGGCGATGGCCGCCTGGTGGGTCATGCGAGCGAGCTGACCGCCGCCGACCATGCCGACGACCGGCAATCCGGTACGGGTGTCCATCGCGGACCAGCCTAGCCACCGTCGGGACGGTCACCGTGCGTGCCCGGAACCCCGCCGGGGTCGCCGCTGTTGTCGATGTCTCCGGACCCGCCGGGCGGTCGTAGGCCCGGGCGGCCCCGGGTCCCGGTAGGGTCGCGACCGTGCCCGCTCGCCGATCCACGCCGACAGCCCGACGCGGGGCCGCCGGGCTGGCGGCGTTCCTGCTCGCGTCGACGATGGCCTGTGCCACCGACCGCGACCCCGCCGCCGCACCGACGTCCGCCGCCGCACCGACGTCGACCGCCCCCGCGTCGCCCTCGCCCGCGCCGGTGCCCGACCTGACGGACGCGTTCGAGCGGCTGGAGGCGACCTTCGCCGCCCGTGTGGGGGTGTACGCCCTGGACACGGGCACCGGGCGCAGCGTCGAGTACCGGGCCGACGAGCGGTTCGGGTACGCCTCCACGATCAAGGCGCTCGCCGCCGGGGCCGTGCTCGCCGCCACGTCGACCGAGGAGCTCGACGAGATCGTCCGCTACGGGCCCGCGGACCTGGTGCTGCACTCGCCGATCACCGAGCAGCACGTGGCGACCGGGATGACGCTGCGGGCCGTGGCCGAGGCGGCGGTCCGCTACAGCGACAACACCGCCGGCAACCTGCTCTTCGCGCGGCTCGGCGGGCCGGCGGGGTTGGCGCAGGCGCTGCGCGGGGTCGGCGACGAGGTGACCCAGCCCGTGCGGTGGGAGCCCGAGCTCAACGCGTACACCCCGGGGGATACGCGCGACACCAGCACGCCCCGGGCCCTGGCCACCACGCTCGCGGCGTACGCCGTCGGGGACGCCCTGTCGGCGGAGGATCGCGCCGTGCTGGTCGACTGGCTGGTGCGCAACACGACCGGGGACAACCTCATCCGGGCCGGCGTCCCCGCCGGGTGGCGGGTCGGCGACAAGACCGGCACGGGCCGGTACGGAACCCGCAACGACATCGCGGTCGTCTGGCCGCCCGACGGCGCCCCGATCGTGCTCGCCGTCCTGTCGAGTCGCGACCGGATCGACGCCGAACCCGACGACGCCCTCATCGCCCAGGCGACCGAGGTGGTGATGACCGCCCTGCGCCCGCGGTGACCGTCCCGGGGAGACCGGCTGCGGGGGAGTGACCGGTCAGGCGGGGCCGGGTACCTGACCGCCGCGGCCGGCGAGATCGCGCAGCCAGTCGCGGGCCGCGCGGCTGACCCGGGCCGGCACGCCGAGCTCGTCCAGAAGGTCGGCGGCGGCCGCCATCTCGTGCTCCCGCCGGACCGCGTGGCGGTGGGAGCCGGTGACCAACCGGTCCACGGTGGACGCGTCGGCCCGGGTGAGCTCCCCGACGATGTTGTCCCGCAACCAGTCCTCGAGCCCGGCCGCCCGGGCCGCCTCGAGGGCCTCGACCACCGCCGCCGCCAGGCCCTTGTAGAAGACGCTGCGCAGCAGCTTGCGGGTGGCCGCCGTGCCCAGGGGTCCGTCGACCACCGTGACCGAGGCACCGAACGGGGTGAGCAGCGCCGCGAAGTCGGGCGCGGCCGGGCCGCTGGCGAGCATCGGGGTGCCCAGGCCGCGCGGCGGCACCGGCGCCATCAGGGCCACGTCGATGACCCGGACCCGGTCGCCGGCCGCCTGGGCCACCTCGCGCTTCCGCCCCGGCGCCGCGGTGTTCAGGTCGGCCCAGATCGTGCCGGGGGCACAGGCCGGCAGCCCGTCGGCGAGCGCGTCGAGGGCGTCGGCCGCGCTGTTGACGCTCAGGACCACGTCGGCGCCCTGGCACGCCTCCCGGCCGCTGCCGGTGTTCACCACCCCGTTCGGAGCGGGTACCCGGGGGTCGTAGCCGCGGACCACGGCTCCGGCCCGCACCAGGTCGGCGGCGATCAACGATCCGGCCTCGCCGAGGCCGAGCACGGCGAAGACCGTCATGCCCGCTCCCTCGGGACGCTCCGCGGTGACCCTGTCTGCCTGGCCGCGGCCCGTCTGGCCGCGGTCCGGCCGGCCGCTCGTCGGTGGGGCGGGCGCGCCCGCCCGGGAAGCGCCGTCGTCATACGAGGCCCGCCTCGCCGAGGGCCCGCAGCGCATCGATGACGCTCGCGATGTGCTCGCGCATGGCCGCCTCGGCCGCGGCGGGATCGTGGTCCTGGATCGCGGCGATGATGCGCAGGTGCTGCGGGAGCGACACCGCGGGACGGCCCGGCAGCATGGCGAGCGCGAACTGGTGGCGCACCAGCTGGCCGCGCAGCATCTGGATCATGTTGTCCGCCGTGCGGTGCGCGCCGATCGCCCGGATGGTGGAGTGCAGCCTCTCGTTGAGGTCGCTGTAGCGGCGGAACTCGCCGGCGTCGACGGCGCGCCGCATGAGCAACCCGATCTCGTCGAGCTCGCTGCACTGCTCGGGGGTGGCCAGCGTGGCCGCCCGGGCAGCGACCAGCCCTTCGATCACCATCCGGACCTCGGTGATCTCGATGGCTTCCTCGAGCGACACCTTCCGCACCTGGGCGCCCTTGTTGTGCCGGACCTCGACCAGCCCTTCGGCGGCGAGGTCCTGCAGCGCGGTGCGGACCGTGAAGCGGCTGGCCCCGAACCGCTCGCACAGCGCCGCCTCCACCAGGCGCTCCCCCGGCAGGTACTCGCCGTTGAGGATGGCCTGGCGCAACAGGTCGCGGATCCGGGATGCCCCGTGGCCGGACTGGCCGGAGGCGACCGGATGCGTCTGGACCGCCTGGTGCTCAGCGGGCAACGCGCCCTCCCGTTCTCGTGCTCTGGCTGGCCGGCACTCTACCACCAGCGATTGTCAACACTTGTGCTGACGTCAGGTTGCTTGTACGGTACCGGCTTACACCCCACTGCGGGTGATCGTCACCAAGATTGTTGACAATCGTGTCGTCGGTCGGAGGTCGATGGTGCCGGCTCGCTCCATGCTCGTAATCACGGCCCACCCGGGCGACTTCGTGTGGCGTTGCGCCGGGGCCATCGCCCTGGCCTCGTCGCGAGGCGAACGGGTCGTCATCGCGTGCCTGAGCTTCGGCGAGCGCGGGGAGTCCGCCTCGCTGTGGCGCAAGGGCTGGTCCCTGGAGGAGGTGAAGGCGCACCGCCGCGCGGAGGCGGAGCGGGCCGCCGCGGTGCTCGGCGCCGAGCTGCGCTGTTACGACGCGGGCGACTACCCGCTGGAGGAGACGCCGCCGCTGCGGCAGACGCTGATCGACCTCTACCGCGAAGTGCAGCCGGCGGTGGTGCTCACCCATGCGCCCGCCGACCCGTACAACCATGACCACGCCGTGGCCCACGCCATCGCCACCCGGGCGCGGGTGCTCGCCCAGGCCCCGGGCGTGCCCGGGCCCGGGGAGGTCATCGGCGCTCCGCCCGTCTTCTGCTTCGAGCCGCATCAGCCGGAGCAGTGCGGCTTCCGGCCGGACGTGCTGCTCGACATCACGCCGGTCTGGGAGCGCAAGGTCGAGGCCATGGCGATCCTCGGCGCGCAGCGCCACCTGGTCTCGTACTACACCGAGCTCGGCCGCCGTCGGGGCACGCAGGCGGCGCGCAACTCCGGCCCCAACCTCGGCCTGCCCAGCGAGGTCTACGCCGAGGCGTACCAGCGAGTCTTCCCCCAGGTCACTCAGGAGCTGTCGTGACCGCCCACGTGGTCGTGCGGGACTTCGACCGCGTCGACGCCGGCGTCGCGGCGGGCCTGGCCGCCCTCGGCGTGTCGACCGTGCACGAGGCCGACCAGCGGCGCGGCGCGTTCGCCCCGGAGATCCGGCCCATCCAGAGCGGCGTCGCCATCGCGGGCCCCGCGGTCACGGTCCTGTGCCATCCGGGTGACAACCTCATGGTCCACGCCGCGGTCGAGACGTGCCGGCCCGGGGACATCGTCGTCATCACCACGACCTCGCCGTCGACCGACGCCATGCTCGGGGAGCTGCTGGCCACCTCGCTGCGGGCGCACGGGGCGATCGGGGTCGTCGTCGACGCCGGGGTCCGCGACGTGGCCCAGCTGCGCGCCATGGGGTTTCCCGTCTGGACCCGGACCACCAGTCCACAGGGGACGGTGAAGGCCAGCCCGGGCTCGGTCAACGTACCGGTCGTCTGCGCCGGCCGGCTCGTGCACCCCGGAGACGCGATCGTCGCCGACGACGACGGGGTGGTCGTGGTCCCCCGGGCCCGGGCGGCCGCCGTGCTCGAGGCGGGTCGTCGGCGCGAGGCGGCGGAGGTGGCCAAGCGCGAGCGGCTGGCCGCCGGCGAGCTGGGCGTGGACATGTACCAGCTGCGTCCGCTGCTCGCCCAGCTCGGTGTGTCCTACCTGGACAGGCCACCGGCATGAGCAGCGACATTGCTCGCGGACTCCGCTCCGGCGAGCGGCGCGGAATTCCCGTCATGGTCCTGCGCGGAGGTACGTCCAAGGGCGCGTACTTCCTCGCCCGCGACCTGCCCGCCGACCCGCGCGAGCGGGACGCCCTGCTGTTGGCGGTGATGGGCTCGCCGGACCCGCGCCAGATCGACGGCATCGGCGGCGGCCACCCGCTCACCAGCAAGGTCGCGGTCGTCTCGCCGTCCGCCGAGGGTGAGTCCGATGTGGACTACCTCTTCCTCCAGGTCCAGGTGGACAAGCCGGTGGTGAGCGCGGAGCAGCCGTGCGGCAACATCCTCGCCGGGGTCGGGCCGTTCGCGATCGAGCGTGGCCTGGTGGCCCCGTCCGGCGAGGTGACCCCCGTCCGGGTCCGGATGGCGAACACCCGCGCGCTCGCCACCGTGCACGTCCCGACGCCGGCCGGGCGCGTCGAGTACGCGGGCACCACCGCGATCTCCGGCGTCCCGGGCACGGCGGCCCGCCTGATCATCGACTTCCGGGACACCGCGGGGTCGGTCGCGCCCGCCCTGCTGCCGACCGGAAACCGGGTCGATACCGTGGACGGCGTTCCCGCGACGCTCATCGACAACGGCATGCCGGTGGCGATCCTCGACGCCACCTCGGTCGGCGTCACCGGTCACGAGACCCCGGCGGAGCTGGAGTCGAACCCGGCCCTGCGGCAACGGGTCGAGTCGCTGCGGCTGGCCGCCGGGGCGCTCATGGGGCTCGGCCACGTGGCGACGACGACCGTACCCAAGATGTGCCTGGTCGCCCCGCCGGCCCAGGGCGGGACGCTGGCCACCCGAATGTTCATCCCGCACCGCGTGCACACGGCCATCGGCGTCCTCGCCGCGGTGACCGTCGGCACCGCCGTGGCGATCCCGGGCACGGTCGCCGCCGCGGTGGCGAGGCCCGCCGGTGCCGACGACGTGACCTCCGCCGGGGTGATCCGCCTGGAGCACCCGACCGGATGGTTCGACGTGGTCATCGACGTATCCGTCACCCCGGATGGCGTCACGGTGGGCCGCTCCAGCATCGTCCGGACGGCCCGCCTCCTGCTCGACGGGATCGTCTATCCCGGCCCTCTCCGCACCCTTGAGGAGCGCCCATGATTCGTGACATCGCCCATCTGTCCTCAGTGGAGCTCTATACGCCCGTGCTCGACGACACCGTCGCCTTCTTTCGCGACCTCATGGCGATGGAGGTGGTGGACCGGCGCGGCGACAGCGTGTACCTGCACGCCTGGGACGACTACGAGCGCTTCACCGTCAAGGTGACCGGCCACCACACCTCGGGCGTCGGGCGCACCTGGTTGCGGGCCACCAGCGAGGAGGCGCTGGCCCGGCGGGTGGCCGTGCTCGAGGCGGAAGGTCTCGGCGAGGGCTGGAGCGAGGAGGAGCCGGCCTTCGGCCCGGTCTATCACTTCACCGACTTCGATGGGCACAAGTTCGGGCTGTACTGGCACACGAAGCGGTACACGCCCGGCCCCGAGCAGCGGCCGTCGCTGAAGAACCAGGCGGCGCGGTTCCCCGGGTGCGGCGCCAACGTCCGCCGCCTCGACCACGTCAACTTCCTCGCCTCCCAGATCCCGCCTCAGGACCGGTTCCTGGCCGAGCTGCTGGGTGCGCGCAAGAGCGAGCAGATCATGCTCGACGACGGTTCGCTGGCCGCGGTCTGGTTCACCGTGACCGACAAGTCGTACGACCTGGTCTACACCAGTGACTGGACCGGCAGCCGGGGTCGCCTGCACCACGCGGCGTTCGCGACCGACACGCGCGAGGACATCCTGCGCGCGGCGGACGTCTTCCTGGAGGCCGGCATCTTCATCGAGACCGGACCGCACAAGCACGCGATCCAGCAGACGTTCTTCCTCTACGTGTGGGAGCCCGGCGGCAACCGGATCGAGCTGTGCAACGCGGGGGCCCGGCTGCTGCTCGCCCCGGACCACGAGGTCATCACCTGGACCCAGGCCGAGCGGGCCAAGGGCCAGGCCTGGGGGCTGAAGACCATCGAAACATTTCACACCCATGGCACACCTCCGGTCGATGTCCCGGCCACCGGCGGGACGGCCTGACCGGAGCGCGACGTTCGCTGAGCGAACAAACGTCGCGATCGCGTAACAGATGGCTCTACGCCATCGGAATCTGCCCGTCAAGCCGTTGACGCCTACCGGCAACGGCCCTACGTTCACCACAAGAACGTTCGTGCGGAATACGAACGAACCGCCCCACGTCCCGACAGTTCAAGCGATGGAGTACCCATGAGAATGCGAAGGCTGGCCGCGCTGTTCGTCGGCGCGACCCTTGTCATATCGGCCGCGGCCTGCGGCGGCGGGGACGACCCCACCACTCCGGGCACGCCCGGCGGCCCGGACACGGTGAACGTGGGCGTCATCCCGATCGTCGACGTGGCCCCGATCTTCCTCGGCGAGACGAAGGGTTTCTTCGCCGAGGAGAACATCGACCTGAACCTGGACACGGCGGCCGGCGGCGCGGCCATCCTGCCGGGGGTGGATGGCGGAACGTTCCATTTCGGCTTCAGCAACGCTCCCTCGGTCCTGATCGCCCAGACCAATGGCCTGGACATCAAGGCGATCGCCCCCGGCAACGGGACCGCGGGTGACCCGGACAACGACTTCAGCGGCCTGGTCGTGAAGGACGACTCGATCACCCGGCCCGCCGACCTGGCCGGCAAGAAGGTCGCGGCCAACACGCAGGGCGGCATCGTCGAGCTGGCCATCCGCGAGCTGGTCGATCGGGACGGCGGTGACCCCAACAGCCTCGAGATCGTCGCGATCGGCTTCCCCGACATGGTCGCGGCTCTGGAGAACGACCAGGTGGACGCCATCTTCGCGGTCGAGCCCACGCTGTCCGCGGCCAAGGCGAAGGGCTGGCAGGTCCTCGGCTCGTTCGCCACGGTCGACCCCGACATGACGGTGGCGCTCTACGTGACGTCGGGCCGGCTGGCCCAGGAGAACCCGGACCTGGTGGCGCGCTTCACCCGGGCCATCACGAAGTCGCTGGAGTACGCGCAGTCGCACCCGGACGAGGTTCGTGACATCGTGGGCACCTACACCCAGTACCCCGAGGAGGTCCGTGCCAACATGACCCTGCCCGGCTGGCCGACCGAGATCGACTCCGGCTCACTGGACACGCTGGCCGACTTGATCGTCAAGTACGGCATCACCGACACCCGTCCCGACGTCTCCGCGATTCTTTCGTGAACCCAGCACGTACGTTTCCGGACAAAGGCACGTTCCTGAGCAGGGGGACGTTCCTGAGCAGGGTCGGCGACTCGCCGGCCCTGCTCGGCCTGCTCGGCCTCGGCGTCTTCGCGGCGCTGCTGGAGATCCTGCCGCGCGCCGGGGTCCTCAATTCCGAGTACTTCCCGCCCACGAGCCGGATCATCGGGGCGCTGTGGCAGGAGCTCGGCCGGCCCGACCAGCCGTTCAAGCCCTCGCTGCTCAACGCCCTCGGCGACACCCTGGTCACGTGGCTGACCGGCCTGGCCATCGCGGTCGCGGCCGGGGTCGTGGTGGGGGTGGTCATCGGCTCGGTGCCGCTGCTGCGGGAGTTCACCGCGTCGACCATCGAGTTCCTGCGGCCGATACCCTCCGTGGCGCTCATCCCGGGGCTCATCGTGCTGCTCGGCGTGGGCCGGGAGCCGACGTTGGTGATCGTTGTCTATGCATCGTTCTGGCAGGTGCTGGTGCAGGTGCTCTACGGCGTGGCCGACGTCGATCCGGTCGCCCGCGACACGGCCCGCTCGTACCATCTCGGCCCGTTCCGCCGGGTCCGTTACGTGATCTGGCCGACCGCGCTGCCCTACGTGATGACCGGCATCCGGCTCGCCACGACGGTCGCGCTGATCGTGACCATCACCGGTGAGATGGTCATCGGCACGCCGGGCGTGGGCGACAACCTGTTCGTCGCCTACACCGGGGGCGACGTGCCGGTGATGTACGCGCTGATTCTCGTCACCGGTCTGATCGGCGTCGTCGCCAACAGCATCACGCGGGCCGGGGAGCGGATCGTCCTGCGGTGGCACCCGTCGGTCCGCGGGGAGGTGGCCGTATGAAGGCTGTGATCACCGCACTCCGGCGGGTCGTCGCCCTGCTCGCCCTGCCGGTCATTCTCCTGTTGGTCTGGTGGTTCGCCAGCGCCGACAGCCGCACCCCGGCCATGCCGCCGCTCAAGCGGATCCTCGGGGTGCTTCCCGACACCTGGTTCGGCGAGCGGCTGACCGGCGACGTCCTGCCGAGCCTCATCCGGCTCACGGAGGGCTACCTCGCCGCGCTGGTGATCGGGATCGTCGCCGGGGTCGCGATCGGATCGAGCCGGCCGGTGCGCCTGTTCGTCGAGCCCGTCCTGGAGTTCCTGCGGGCCATCCCGCCACCGGCCCTGGTGCCGATCCTGTTCCTGATCGCCGGTATCGGCGACACCACGAAGGTCCTGGTCATCATCGCCGGCTGCGTCTGGCCGATCCTGCTCAATACCGTCGAAGGCGTCCGGGGGGTCGATCCGGTGCTCGTCGACACCTGTCGCACCTACCGGGTGAGCGGGCTGCTGCGGCTGCGCACCTTCGTCCTCCGCTCGGCGAGCCCGCAGATCGTGACCGGCGCCCGCCAGGCCCTCTCGGTCGGCATCATCCTCATGGTCATCAGCGAGCTGAAGGCCTCGACCGACGGCCTCGGCTACACCTTCGAGCAGTTCCAGACGCGGTTCCAGTACCCGCAGATGTGGAGCGGCGTCCTGATCCTGGGCCTCATCGGCGTGGTGCTCTCGCTGCTGTTCCGGTTCGTCGAGAGCCGGGTGCTCGCCTGGCACCGCGGCCTGCGGGCCGCCGAACGTACGTCCCTGTAACCCCATCCGCCCCAGAAGGAGGACCGCGTGCTCAAGGTCCAGTCGCTGCGCAAGGTCTACGACGGCCACGGCCGTCAGGTGGAGGCGCTGCGGGACATCACGTTCTCCGTCAACCCAGGCGAGTTCGTCTGCGTCGTCGGGCCGTCGGGCTGCGGCAAGACGACGCTGCTGCGCCTGCTCGGTGGGCTGATCAGCCCGACGTCGGGGACGGTCATCGTCGAGGACCGCCCGGTCTCCGGACCCCCGGACGGGCTGGCCATCGTGTTCCAGGAGTACGGGCGCAGCCTGATGCCGTGGCTGCGGGTGCGGGAGAACGTCGAGCTGCCCCTCAAGGCCAAGGGCCTGCCCAAGGCGGAACGGGCCGCGCTGGTCCAGGAGTCGCTCGCCGCGGTGGGGCTCGCCGACGCGGCGACCGCCTACCCGTGGCAGCTCTCCGGCGGCATGCAGCAACGCGTGGCCATCGCGCGGGCCATCGCGTTCCAGCCGCGGGTCCTGCTCATGGACGAGCCGTTTGCGGCGGTCGATGCGCAGACCCGGGCCGACCTGGAGGACCTCGTCCGCTCGGTGTGGCAGCGGTTCGGCATGACCATGCTGTTCGTCACCCACGACATCGACGAGTCGGTCTACCTGGCCGAGCGGGTGATCATCCTGTCGTCGTCGCCGACGATCGTGCTCGAGGACCTCACCATCGACCTGCCGGCCCAGCGCGACCAGCTCGAGACCCGGTCCTCGCCCCGGTTCGTCGAGCTGCGCCACCACGTGTACGAGCAGGTGCAGAAGGCCAAGACGCGTTCGGCGGTCACCCCCGTTGGCTGAGCGGAGAGTCCGCGACCTCGGCTGGCTGGTCGCCATCGCCCTGGTTGCGCTGAACCTGCGGGCCGCCATCACGTCGGTGCCCCCGATGGCGGTCGACCTCGGGGCTGACCTCGGGCTGGGCGCCGTCGCCATCGGGGCCCTCACCACGATCCCGGTGGCGTGCATGGGCCTGTTCGCCCCGGTCGCCGCCTGGTTCACCCGGTGGCTGCGTCAGTCCACTGTGCTCAGTGCCGGCGTCGGGCTCATCGCCGTGGGCGCGGGCCTGCGGGCCGTCGGGGGAGCCGTTCCTCTCTACGTCGGGACGGCGCTCGCCGGGATCGGCATCGCGGTCGTCGGGACGCTGCTGCCCGGCCTCGTCCGCACCCGGATGCCCGACCGGGTGGGGCCGGTCACCGGCATCTACACCGCCGCGCTCATCACCGGCGCGTTCATCGCCTCGAGCCTGGCCGAGCCCGTCCGGATCTGGCTAGACGTCTCCGCCCAGGCGGCGCTGGCGGTGTGGGCGGCGCCCGCCGTGGTCGCGCTCGTCGTGTGGACGACGGTCTCCCGTCCGACGGGTCCCGCCACCGCCTCCCGGCCCAGCCGGACCGCTGGCGTCCACCACTCGCCGTGGCGGGACCCGTCGGCCTGGATCGTGACCGGCTTCATGGCGGTTCAATCGCTGCTCTTCTACGGCGCCCTGGCCTGGCTGCCGGTGTCCGCCATCGCCCACGGCATGTCGGCGCAGGAGGCCGGGCTGCTGCTCGGCCTGTTCACCGTCACCCAGGTGCTGACCGCCTTCGTGGTGCCGGCGCTCGCCCATCGCACCGGCGACATGCGCCCGTGGGTGGCCGTGACGGTGACCGCGACCACGACCGGGCTTCTCCTCGTCGCCCTCGTCCCGTACGCGTTCCCGGGCGCGCTCTGGCTGTGGGCGGGCCTGCAGGGCCTGGGCATGGGCGGTCACTTCGCCCTGGCGCTCAACGCCATCACGCAGGTCGCACCGTCGACGGCCGCGGTGCCGGCCTACAGCGGCATGGCCTTCCTCTTCGGGTACGGCCTCGCCGCCATCGGCCCGGTGCTGCTCGGCTTTCTCGCCGACGCCAGCGGCGGCTACCGCCTGCCGTTCCTGACGCTGACCGGGTTCGGCCTGGCCGCCCTGGCGCTGGGCGTGGCGGCGGCGAGCCGCGCCCGGGCCCGTTCACGGTAGTGGCCGTGGCCGCACCTGCGGGCTTGCGCCTCGTCGGCGGCGAGAGCCCCCGTCGTCGTGGGCGGCCCGAGCCAGCGCCGTGGCGCGGGCACGCGGCGTCAGGCGTCGACGACGCCGGTGTAGTTCTCGGCGAGCATGGTCGCGGCGGCGCGCGAGGTGGTGGTGTAGCGCAGCTGGGAAAGCTGCAGCGCGAAGCCGAAGTCGTCGCCGGGCGTGGTGTGCATCATCGAGGTCATCCACCAGGAGAAGTGGGTGGCCCGCCAGACGCGGCGCAGCGAGGCGTCGGCGTACTCGTCGGCGAGCCGGGGGTCACCGTCCCGGAGCCAGGCCACCAGGGCCTTGGCCAGGCGGGCCACGTCGCGGACGGCGAGGTTGAGACCCTTCGCCCCGGTCGGGGGCACGATGTGGGCGGCGTCGCCGGCCAGGAAGAGCCGCCCGTGTCGCATCGGTGCCCGGATGTAGCTGCGCATGGGCGTGATGCTCTTCTCCCGGATCGGCCCCTCCTGCAACGTCCAGCCGTCGAGGGCGAAGCGCCGCTGCAGGGCGGCCCAGATGCGGTCGTCCGGCCAGTTGGCGATGTCGTCGTCGGCGTTCACCTGCAGGTAGAGCCGGCTGACGTACGGGCTGCGCAGGCTGTGCAGGGCGAACCCCTCGGGGTGATGGGCGTAGATGAGCTCGTCCGTGGAGGGGGCGACGTCGGCCAGGATCCCCAGCCAGCTGTAGGGGTAGGTCCGTTCCCAGACCCGCTCGGGCGGGGCGGCCACGGAGCTGATGCCGTGGAACCCGTCGCACCCGGCGATGACGTCGCAGACGACCTCGTGGAGCACGCCGGCGCTGTCGCGGTACCGCAGGACCGGCCGGTCACTGTCGATTTCGGACACCTCGGTGTCGGAGACCGAGAACTCGACCCAGCCACCGTCGGCGAGGCGGGCGGCGATGAGGTCCTTGACGATCTCGGTCTGCGCGTAGATCGTGACCGTGGCCCCGACGAGGTCGCGGAAGTCGATGTGGTGCCGCTCGCCCGCGTACTGCAGGTAGATGCCGCCGTGCTCGATACCCTCGACGTCCAGGCGGCCGCCGAGCCCGCAGTCGCGCAGGAGCGAGACCGTCGCCTGCTCGAGCAGGCCCGCCCGCTGGCGTTGCTCGCAGTACTCGCGACTGCGGATCTCCACGACGACCGACTCGACGCCGTTGCGCGCGAGCAGGTGGGACAGGAGCAGACCCGCCGGCCCGGCGCCGACGATCCCGACCTGCGTGCGATGCGTCACCGGCTCCGGCCGCGCCCTGCCAAACAGCCCCACGCTCGGCTCCTCACCTGTGTGCGTATATCGAACCTCGGTTCTTAAGGCGAACGTAGTGTCAGGTTGCCGCCGCGTCAATGTGCTGTGTCCGCCAGATAATGCGGTGTTGACCTTTGGCGGTCAGCGCCGTAGCGTTCGCTCTAGGCACTCTTGTTCGGTTATCGAACTATTGCCGCCACCCCACGGGCCCGAGCTCGCCGCCTCGCAAGGGGAAGGCGGCCAGCGGAATGGAGATGACGCAGGCATGGCCCAGATCGTGCCGTTGGCGGCGGCGGTCGCGGACCTCATCCACGACGGGGACACGGTCGCCCTCGAGGGCTTCACCCATCTCATCCCCTATGCCGCGGGGCATGAGATCATCCGCCAGCGGCGCACCGACCTCACCCTGGTGCGGATGACCCCCGACGTCATCTTCGACCAGCTGATCGGCATGGGGTGCGCGCGCAAGCTCGTCTTCTCCTGGGGCGGCAACCCCGGCGTCGGCTCCCTGCACCGGTTCCGGGACGCGGTCGAGACCGGCTGGCCGCGCCCGTTGGAACTGGAGGAGCACAGCCACGCCGGCATGGCCAACCGGTACGTCGCGGGCGCGAGCGGGCTCCCGTTCGCCGTCCTGCGCGGCTACGTGGGCACCGACCTCGCCGCGCAGACCCCGACCATCAAGCCCATCACGTGCCCGTTCACCGGCGAGGTGCTCACCGCCGTGCCGGCCCTGCGCCCCGACGTCACGGTCATCCACGCCCAGCGGGCCGACCGGGCCGGCAACGTGCAGATGTGGGGCATCGTCGGCGTGCAGAAGGAGGCGGTGCTCGCCGCGCGGCGCAGCCTGGTCACGGTCGAGGAGGTGGTCGACACCCTCGAGCCGCGACCGGGGGCGGTGGTCCTGCCGACCTGGGCCGTGACCGCCGTGGCGGTGGCGCCCGGCGGCACCCATCCCTCCTACGCGGACGGATACTCGGTGCGGGACAACGACTTCTACGTCGCCTGGGACGCGATCAGCCGGGACCGGGAGACGTTCCTGGCCTGGATGCGGGCCAACGTCCTGGAGGTCGGCCGTGACTGATCCACAGTGGACTCCTGACGAGATGATGAGCGTGGCCGCGGCCCGAGCCCTGCGGGACGGCGCGGTGTGCTTCGTCGGCATCGGCCTGCCGAGCACCGCCGCGAACCTGGCCCGGCACACGCATGCACCCAACCTCGTGCTCATCTACGAGTCCGGCACCCTCGGCAGCAAGCCCGGCGTGCTCCCGCTGTCCATCGGCGACGGCGTCCTGGCCGAGACCGCGGACGCCGTGGTCAGCGTCCCGGAGGTGTTCAACTACTGGCTCCAGCCCGGGCGGATCGACGTCGGCTTCCTCGGCGCGGCCCAGATCGACCGCTTCGCCAACATCAACACCACGGTGATCGGCGACTACCGTCGGCCGAAGGTCCGGTTGCCCGGGGCGGGTGGGGCGCCCGAGATCGCCGCGTCCTGCCGTGAGGTGATGGTCGTGGTCCGGCAGAACCCCCGGACGTTCGTGGCTCGCGTGGACTTCATCACCAGCCTCGGGTTCGGCTCGGGCCCCGGCGACCGGGAGCGGCTCGGCCTGACCGGCGCGGGACCGCGGACGGTCATCACCGACCTCGGCATACTCCAGCCCGACCCGCAAACCTGTGAGCTGACGTTGACGCACATCCATCCGGGTATCGATCTCGACACGGTGCGGGCGAACACCGGCTGGGACCTGGCGGTTTCCCCGGACCTCGCGGTGACCGCGCCACCCACGCCGGAGGAACTGGCCGTCCTGCGGCGGCTGGAAGCGACGAAGGGAGGTCGCCGGTGACCGGCGCCAGCTACATCCTCGACGCGGTCCGGACCCCGATCGGACGCTACGGCGGGGCGCTGGCCGGCGTGCGCCCGGACGACCTCGCCGCGACCGTCCTGCGGGAACTGGTCGCCCGACACGAGCGGCTGGACCCGCAGCGGATCGATGATGTCTTCTTCGGCGACGCGAACGGGGCGGGCGAGGACAACCGCAACGTGGCGCGGATGGCGCTCCTGCTCGCCGGACTGCCGACCAGCGTGCCGGGCGCGACCGTCAACCGGCTCTGCGGCTCCGGCCTGGAGGCGGCCATCGAGGCGAGCCGGGCGGTGGAGACCGGCGACGCCAGCCTGGTCGTCGCCGGCGGGGTCGAGTCGATGAGCCGGGCGCCCTGGGTGCTGCTCAAGCCGGAGCAGGGCTACCCGCGCGGGCACGAGACCCTCCACTCCACCACGCTCGGCTGGCGGATGGTGAACCCGGCCATGCCGTCACAGTGGACGGTGTCGCTGGGGGAGGGGGCCGAGATCCTGGCCGAGCGGTACGGCATCTCGCGCGAGGCGCAGGACGCGTTCGCGCTGGCCAGCCACCGCAAGGCCGCCGACGCCTGGGCGCGCGGGACGTTCGCGGACGAGGTCGTCCGGATGGACGAGCTCGCCATCGACGAGGGCATCCGGCCCGACACCTCGGCCGAGGCGTTGGCCCGCCTGCGCCCGGCCTTCCGGCCGGACGGCACGGTGACCGCGGGCAACTCCTCCCCGCTCTCCGACGGGGCGGCCGCCCTGCTCATCGGCAGCGAGGCGGCGGCCGAGGCGATCGGGGCTCGCCCGCTGGCCCGGATCGTCGCGCGGGCGGTGAGCGCGGTCGATCCTCATCTGTACGGGATCGGGCCGGTGGCGGCGGCCCGGACCGCGCTTCGCCGGGCCGGGATCGGCTGGTCCGACCTGGTCTCGGTCGAGCTCAACGAGGCGTTCGCGGCGCAGTCGCTCGCCTGCCTGGCCGAGTGGCCGGAGCTGGACCCGGCCATCGTCAATCCGGACGGCGGCGCCATCGCCATCGGGCATCCGCTCGGCTGCTCGGGGGCGCGCCTGCTCGGGACGCTCGCCTGGCGCCTGCACCGTCGCGGCGGCTACGGACTCGCCGCCATCTGCATCGGCGTTGGCCAAGGGCTCGCGGTCGTGCTGGAGGGGCTGTGACACTGATCCTGCCGGAGTACGAACGACCCGTCGGCGTGCATCCACCGCTGCTGTCCCCGGCGTACCGGTCCACGGTGGTGCGGGCGCCCCACCAGGCCCCGATCCTGTTGCCGCACAACCTCACCGAGGTGACCGGGCCGTTGCTGGGGGAGGGCCGCGTGGCGCCGGGCGACAACGACCTGACCGTGGCCAACGGCGGCGAGGCCATCGGCGAGCGGATCCTCGTCTACGGCCGCGTGCTCGACAGCGACGGGCGGCCCGTGCCGGACGCGCTGATCGAGATCTGGCAGGCCAACGCGGGCGGCCGCTACCGGCACTCCGTCGACCAGACACCCGCGCCCCTGGACCCGCACTTCAACGGGTGGGGACGCACGGTCACCGACTCCCTGGGCCGGTACGAGTTCACCACCATCAAGCCCGGGCCGTATCCCTGGGGGAACCACCACAACGCCTGGCGTCCGTCCCATATCCACTTCTCGATATTCGGCCGCGCCTTCACCCAGCGCCTGGTCACCCAGATGTACTTTCCCGGTGACCCGCTGTTCCCGTACGACCCGATCTTCAACTCGATCCCCGACGAGAAGGCCCGCCAGCGGCTCATCTCCCGGTTCAGCCTGGAACGGAGCGTCCCGAACATCCGCCTCGCGTTCGAGTTCAACATCGTGCTGAGAGGATCGGCGAGCACCCCGCTGGAGGAGCCGCATGCCGACTGAACGTCTCGGGCTCACGCCGTCGCAGACGGTCGGCCCGTACCTGCACCTCGGGCTGCAGTGGCCGGAGGGGCCGCTGGTGGTGCCCGAGGGGACACCGGGTTCCTTCCTGATCCGGGGGCGCGTCTTCGACGGCAACGGGGAACCGGTCGTCGACGCGGTCGTGGAGAGCTGGCAGGCCGACCCGGCCGGCTGTTTCGGCGACGCCTGCCCGCCGGAGCTGGGGCACGACGCCCATGCGGACGACCCTCGCCGGGCGCCCGCCGGCTTCCGGGGGTTCGGCCGCTGCGAGACCGACGGCGAGGGGCGGTACTGGCTGCGGACGGTCAAGCCGGCGCCGCTGCCGGCCCGCGACGGGGGTACCGAGGCGCCACACCTCGACCTGTCGATCTTTGCCCGGGGCCTGCTCGACCGGGTCGTGACCCGGGTGTACTTCCCCGACGAGGACAACGCGGACGATCCGGTCCTGCGGCTGGTCGACCCGTCCCGGCGCCCCACCCTGATCGCCCGCGCCGTCGACGGCGGCTACGAGTTCGACATCCGGTTGCAGGGCCCGGGGGAGACGGTGTTCTTCGATGTTTGAGGCGTTCTTCGATGTTTAGGGCGTTCTTCGATGTTTAGGGCGTTCTTCGATGTTTGACGCGGTCTTCGGCTCGCCCGCCGTCGTGGCGGCCACCGACGAGGGGGCCTGGGTCGCCGCGATGCTCGAGGCCGAGGCCGCGCTCGCCCGGGCGTGTGCCGAGGCGGGCCTCATCCCGCCCGAGGCGGCGGCGGCGATCGTCGCCGCCTGCCGGCCCGACCTCGTCGACGCGGCCGACATCTGGCGGACCGCCGCCGTATCGGCGACGCCGGTGATTCCCCTGGTCGAGGCCCTGCGGGCGGCGCTGCCGGCCGAGCACCGCGCGTACGTCCACTATGGAGCGACGAGCCAGGACATCGTGGACACCGCCATGATGCTGGTGGCCGTACGGTCGGTGGCCGCGATCGAGGCCGACCTGGGCGCCGTCGGCGACCGGCTCGCCCAGCTGGCGGTCGAGCACGCCGCCACCCCGCAGCGCGGCCGCACCCTCATGCGTCCCGCCCAGCCCACGACGTTCGGCGCGGTCTGCACCGCCTGGCGGGCCGGGGTGACCGCCGCCATCGAGGGCCTCCACCGGTGGCGTCCCGCGCTCCAGCTCGGCGGTGCGGTCGGTGACCGCGCCGCCTTCGGTCCGGCCGGCGACCGGGTCGCCGCGGCGATGGCGGCCCACCTCGGCCTGGCGGACGTGCCGCCGTGGCACACCGACCGCACCCGGGTCGCCGAGCTCGGCGCGGCGCTGGGCGTCTGCGCGGGCACGCTCGCGAAGCTCGCGGGGGACGTCATCCTGTTGTCCCAGGCCGAGATCGGCGAGCTCGGCGAGCGAACCTCGGGCGGCTCGTCCGCCATGCCGGGCAAGCGCAATCCGGCCCGGGCCGTGCTGGTGGTCGCCTGCGCCCACCGCACCCCCGGGCTGGTCTCGACGCTGTTCGCCGGCCTGCCGCAGGAGCTGCAGCGGGCCGCCGGTCGATGGCAGGCGGAGTGGCCGACCGTGGCGGAGCTGCTCCGGCTGACCGCCGGGGCCGCCCACCACGCCCGGGCCATGATGGACGACCTCATCGTCAACCCCGAGCGAATGGCGAGCCAGACATGAGCCGAGCGCATGGCGAGCCGGGTCCGGGCACCCTGGCGTACGTTGTGGACGGTCCGGCCGAGCCCGCGGGGCGCGAGGTGCCGGTCCTCCTGCTCGGCCCGTCGTTGGGCAGCAGTGGCGCCATGTGGGCGCCGCAGGTGCCCGTCCTGGCCCGGCACCTGCGTGTGGTCCGGTTCGACCATCGGGGGCACGGCCGGTCGCCCGTGCCGCCGGGGCCCTACACGGTGGCGGACCTGGGCCGGGACGTGCTGGCGCTGATGGACCACCTCGGGATCGCGCGGGCCCACTACGCGGGGCTCTCGCTGGGCGGCATGGTCGGTATGTGGCTGGCCGCCCACGCGCCGGCGCGGATCGACCGGCTGGCCCTGCTCTGCACCGCCGCCCACCTGCCGCCGGCCCAGGGCTGGCTCGACCGGGCCGCCGCGGTCCGGGCGAGCGGCCTGGCCGCGGTCGCCGACGCCGTGCTGGCCCGCTGGTTCACCCCCGAGTTCACCGATACGCAGCCGTACCGGCAGATGCTGCTCGCCACCCCGGCCGAGGGGTACGCGGCCTGCTGCGAGGCGATCGCCGAGCTCGACCTGCGCCCCGTGCTCGGCACCATCGCCGCGCCCACCCTGGTGATCGCCGGCGAGCAGGACCCGGCGACCCCGCCGGAGCTGGGTCAGCAGATCGCGTCGGCGATACCGGGCGCGACCTTCGTCACGGTGCCGAGGGCGGCCCATCTGGCCAATGTGGAGCGAGCCGAGACGGTGACCGGGCTGCTCGCCGCTCATCTGGGGGTATGAATGGATCTGTACGAGCGCGGTATGGCGGTCCGGCGAGCGGTCCTCGGCGACGCGCACGTCGACCGCGCGCTGGAGCGCATGGACGAGTTCACCGAGGACTTCCAGCGGTTCATCACCCGCTACGCCTGGGGGGAGATCTGGGGCCGGGACGGGCTGGACCGCCGCACCCGCAGCTGCATCACCCTCGCGATCCTCGCCGCCCTGCGCTACGAGGAGGAGCTGGCCATGCACGTCCGGGCGGCGCTGCGCAACGGGCTGACCCCGGACGAGATCAAGGAGGTATTGCTGCAGGTCGCGGTCTATGCGGGCGTGCCGGCCGCGAATTCCGCCTTCGCGGTGGCCCAGCGTACGCTCTGCGAACAGGGATCTCCAGACGATCCGCCGGCCGCGGGTCGGCGGTGAACTGATCCGGCAGAGGGGAGCGGGCGTGACTGAGCAGACGGAGTTCGTCCAGTCGCTGGACCGCGGTCTCGCGGTGATCAGGGCATTTAACGCCGAGAATCCGGAGCTGACGCTCAGCGATGTCGCCCGGGCGACCGGGCTGAACCGGGCCTCGGCGCGGCGGTTCCTGCACACGCTCGTGGAGCTCGGCTACGTGCGCACCGATGGGCGTCTGTTCGCGCTGCGCCCCAAGGTCCTGGAGCTGGGGTACGCGTACCTGTCCAGCCTCACGCTGCCCGAGGTCGCGATGCCGCACCTGGAGCAGCTCGTGGAGCGGGTGCACGAGTCCTCGTCGGTCTCAGTGCTCGACGGCGACGAGGTGGTCTACGTCGCCCGGGTGCCGACCCGACGCATCATGCGCGTCACGATCGCCGTCGGCACCCGGTTCCCGGCCTACGCCACGTCGATGGGCCGGGTCCTGCTCGCCGGTCAGACCGACGAATGGCTCGACGGCTACTTCGCCACCGCGTCCCTGTCGCGCATCACCCCGCACACCATCGTCGACGCCAAGCGCCTGCGGGCCGAGCTGCGGCGCATCCGTCGCGACGGCTACGCCCTGGTCGACCAGGAGCTGGAGGATGGACTGCGGTCGATCGCGGCGCCCATCCGGGACGGTGACGGTCGGGTGATCGCCGCGATCAACATCTCCACCCACGCGAGCCGGGGCACCATCGAGAGCATGCGCGAGACGCTGCTCCCGCCGCTGCTGGAGACCGCGGCCGCCATCGAAGAGGATCTGCGCGCGACCCGGTGACCCGCGGCGGCCGGGTCAGCGGGCCCGGCGCAGGCCGCGTTCGGCGAAGGCGCCGAAGACGATCAACGTGACGCCGGCCAGGCCGACCAGGAACGCGCCGGCGATCTGGCCCTCGATGAGCAGCCAGACCATCTCGACGATCGCCACGCCGACCGCGATCGTCGCGCCCGTCACCACCGGTGCCCGCCAGCCGCGCCACGACCCGACGATCACGATGGCGACCGCGCCCAGGAAGACGCTGACCCAGCGCCACGGCGGGTCCTCGCCGACCAGGATCAGCGCCACGCTCGGCAGGAAGGCCCCGGCGAGGGCGGGACCGTAGACGATCCAGGAGGACAGGTGCGGTCGTCGACGCTGCTCGATCACCCCGGCGAGCAGGGCGGCCGCCGCGAAGGGCAGCGTGTACGCCTCGGCGAAGCCGACGTGCGCTCCGTACAGCAGCAGCCAGCAGCCGAACAGCTCCGTGACGATCGCCATGCGGACCAGCCACATGCGCCGGTCGGGCTCGCGGTCGGTGCGCAGGGCCGCCAGGCCGAGCAGCACCCCGCAGATCGTGAGGACCGCCGCGAGGTGGCGGACCGAGCCGTACGCCAGCGCCACGGCGGTGAGCGCGCCGAACGTGGCGATCGTCTCGGCCACGGCCGCGTCGCCGCACCGCTCCCGCCGGGCCAGCCCCCAGGCCAGCAGGACCAGCACGGCGCAGGCGGTGAGCATGCCGAAGACCGCCGAGCGGAGCGCCGTGCCGGCGGCCGCCGCGGCGGTGACCGGCAGCGTGAGCCCGCACGCCCCGGCGACGACCCAGGCGACGGCGCGGACGAGCGGGTCCCGGCCGAGCAGCGCGGCGGCCAGCCCGCCAGCGGCGAGTACGCCGAGCGCGGCGAGGGTGTTGGCCCGCGTGGTGAGGCTGCCGGCCAGACCGGCCGCGCCGGTGAGCGCGCAGACGACGCCGGCGGTGGCACGCAGCCAGGTCGCGGCGACGGGCAGGCTGGGCCGGGTCAGCGCGGCGCCGAGGCCGGCCGCCAACGCGACCGCGAGCGCCACCCACGGCACGGCCCGCGGTGACGCGCCCAGCGCCCCGGGGAGCACGACCGCGGCGGCGGCCAGGGGCGGCAGCAGGGCGGCGAGCACGTACCGGCGTCCGCCGAGGATCACGGCGATGCCCCCGCTGGTCGGGGCGAGCAGCAGCAGCGTGCCGAGCGCGGTGGCGGCTCCCCGCGCCTCGGGCAGGGCGGCGTAGCCCGACCAGACGCGGTCGAGTGTCTGAAATGGACCGACGAGGGCGGTGACCCAGGCCGGCGTGCTCAACGCCGCGGCGAACACGCCCAGCGGTACGGCGGTGGCCGCGAGGGTCGCGACCATGGCCGGGGGCCGGCGCGGCTCGTCATCGTCGTCCGTGTCGAACGCGGCGGGTTCCCGTCGGCTGCCGAACATCCGGGGCGCGGCCGCCCGCCAGGACGCCGGCATGGGGCGGGAGTGCCCGGCGCCCACGGTGGCCAGCAACGCGCAGGCCGCCGCCCAGACGGGGGCATCGGTGGGACGCGCCCCGACGATGGTCGCCCCCGCGGCCAGGTCGCTGACGGCGGCGGCGACCGCGATCGTCAGCGCCGCCACGCCGACCCCGATGCCCGGATAGCCGTCCCAGCTCGCCTCGGCCAGGCGCAGCCCCACGACCGCGACCACCGCGAGCGCGCAGGCCCCCAGCGCGATGCCCAGCGTCGCGGCCCGGCCGGTGCCGAAGGTGGCCGCGACACAGGCGGCGGCCGCGGGGGCGGCGGCGAGGGCCCCGGCGGCGGCGAGCCCGGGCACGGGCGTGGGTACCCAGGGCCGCGTCGCGGCGACGGCGGCGACCACGGTGCCGGTGCCGAGGAGCGCCGTGAGGACGGCTCCGCTCCCGGCGGGCGTGGCGGACCCGACGGCGACCGCGTAGAGCCCGAGCCCGCCGGCGAGGGCGAGCCGCCGCCAGGCGGCGCCGGGCGGATCGTTCCGCCGGACCAGCGCGGCGGTGAGCCCGGCCACCGCGGTGAGCGTGCCGGCGATCACCGGTGCGCTCCACCAGGGGGAGGACACGATCGCCGGCACGGCGAGGGTGGCCAGGCTGGCCAGAATCAAGAATGTGTCAATATTTGCCGGTCGCGGGAGGAGGACCAGGGCGGCCAGGCCGGCGAGCAGCAGGCTCACCGGGACGGCGGCGCCGTACGGGGCGATGGACGCGGCCCGCTGCGGCCAGCTGGCCAGGTCGGCGTGCCACCACGGAATGCTCGCCGCCACGGCGTTGGCCGCCTCCACCACGGCGATCGCCGCGGTAACCGCCACCACCCCGGTGCCGGCTGCGGCGGTGCCGAGCCGGGGACCGGGCCGCCAGGCCCGCGGGAGCGCCACGACCCCGAGGCCGGCGGCCAGCACCGCCGCGGTGGTCAGCACCAAGCCGCCACCGGGCAGGATGACCGCCCCGAGCCGGGCCACCGCCAGCACCAGCCCGGCCGTGGCGAGCGCGGCCGCGAGCGCCGCGCTGTCCCGCCAGGGCGAGGTCGGTCGGCCGCGCCGGTCGCGGGGCAGCGAATCGACGGAGGGACGGCCGCTCACCGCGACCACGGCCGCGGCGGCCAGCAGCCCGGCGACGGCGATGTCCGCCGGGGTCGCCCCCTCGACGCGCAGGGCGAGCAGCAGCGCGCCCGTGGCCGCGCCGAGGGCACCGGCCGCGCTGCCCGACCGGTAGCGGGAGGTCGGCAGCGTCGCGGGCGGAGTGGCGCCACCGCGGCCCGCCTCCGGCGAGGTCACGCCGCCGCCCGATGCCCCCGCCGAGCGGGCCTGACCATCCACAAGGGACGTCTGCCGGGCGCGGGCGACCGCGGCGGCCTGCGCCAGCATCGCCGCCTCGACCCCGGCCGCGGTCGCGAGCAGGGTGACCGGGACCAGCACCGAGCCCGGGGCGCCGACGAGCCAGGTCGCGGTCCCCACCGCCACGGGCAGGGCGCCCGCCCCGGCCCCGAGGGCCGCATCGGCGACCCGCTCGGCGTAGGGCCCGAGCTGCCCGCGCCCCAGGCCGACGCCCACCGCCGTGCCGACCGCGATGATCGCGACGAGCGCACAGGTCAGGGCCGTGAGGGCGGGCCCGGCGAGGCCCACCGCCACGGCGAAGAGGCACAGCACCCCGGCGGTGCCGGCCCGGATCGCCGCCGAGGCACCGCGCCGGGCCGGCACGGCGCTGGCCACGGCCAGGCTGGACACGGCCCAGGCCACCACCGGAACCAGGAGCCAGGCCAGGGACGCCGACCCGAACAGCCACGGCGGCAGGGCCAGGGCGAGCACGCCCAGCCCGGCGATGAACGCGTCCCCCCGCCACCGCCGGGGCACCGCGGCCACGGCGAGCAGCACGAGCAGGACGGCGGTCGCCGGTATCTGCGCCGCCACGGCCGGCACCCGCTCGCCGAACGCGGACACGTCGGCCGCCCACACCCGCGGCGTCACGCTGGCCCGGACGATCGCGACCGTCGTCCGGACCACCTCGATCGCCACGATGATCCCGGTGAATCCGGCCCCGGCCAGGCTGCCCCAGCGCGGTCCCGGCCGGGCTCGCCGCGGCAGCGCGCGGCAGCCGAGGGCGATGACGACGGCGATCCCGGCGGTGAGCACGAGCGCGTGCTCGGGCACGGCCAGGGCGTTGACCCGGTTGGCCGCCATCACGGTCAGGAACGTGGCGGCCCCGCCGGCGACCTGCCCCAGGGGTGGCCGGCGGGCCAGCAGGCCACCGGCGACGCCGACCGCGGCGGCCAGGATCAGCACGAGAGCCGACCGCGACGCCTCGGCGTCGGTCCGGGCGGTCACCAGCCCGATGACACCGAGCCCGACGGAGGTGGCGAGCGTAGCGCCGAAGAGGGCCCACGCGGTTTCGCGCAGCCGGCGCGGCCACACCTGCCCGTCGGGTCCGGGGGCGAGTCCCGGCAGTGCCAGGGGCCGGGACCGGGAGGCCGGGGCCAGCCGCCGCAGCACGGCCGCCAGGACGCGCCCCGGGTCGCGCCCGAGCACCTCGACCGAGCCGAGGTTGAGTGCGGCCACGACGGCGAACACGGCCGCCATGCCCTCCCGGCTCGCCGACAGGTGCGCGGCGAACAGGGGCAGCACGGGCTGCACGGCGAGCAGGGCGGCGTACTGCGGGGCGCGCAGGTGGCTCGCCAGGCGGTAGCCCGCCGCCACGGCGGCCACGACTCCACACAGGACGGACGAGTACAGGGTGAGCGACACCGAGCCCAGGCCGAGCAGGTTCGTGCTGTAGGCGACGTACCCGTCGAGCAGCACCATGAGCAGGCCGAACCCGGCGAGCGTCTCCGCGGTCGCGGTGAGCGTGCGCCGGGCGAGCAGCAGTGGGACGGAGAGCGCGATCAGGGTCGCCACCGCGAGGATGGCCGCCCGCCCTCCGGTCGGCGCGGCGGTGAAGAACAGTCCGGTCACCACCACGGCGGCGAGGGCGAGCAGCACCCCGCCCAGCGTGAGCAGCGTGTTGCGCGCCGAGCCGCGGGACGTCTCGATGGTCGGGTCCGGCCTCGTCCGCTGGCGGGGCACGCCGCCGGTCGTCGCTCGGGGGCCCGTGGTCCGGTCCGCCCCGGGCGGGTTCGGTTCCGACGTCTCGGGCTCGGGGGTGGACGTCCGGGGTGCCTCGGCCTCGGGTGCGCGCGGCTCGGGCGCCGGCGCGTCGGCCGGCGGCCCGTCGGGGGTGTCGGTGCCCGGGGACGTTCCCGGTCCGGCGCTCGTCTCGGCCGACGCCTGGGGAGTTGCCGCGGCCGCGGACACCGTCGCCTCGGCGCGCGCCGGCCGTACGGTCTGGTCCGACGGGATCGACTCGTCGGAGGTGCGGGGAGCCGGGGGGACCAGCCCGGCCTCGATGGCGAGCTGCCGGCGCAGGGCGGCCCGGAGCGCCTCGGCCTCGGCCTGCAGCCGCGCCCGCTCGGCATCGATGCGGGACTGGTCGGCGACCAGCGCCCGGGTCTGCTCGTCGAGCCCGGCGAGACGGCGCTCGAGCTCGTCGAGCCCGGCGAGGCGTCGGTTCAGCTCGGCGAGCGCCGCGGCCTGCGGGTCGTGGGCGCGGCCGCACCGGCGGCAACCCGTCGGCGCCTCGGCGACACCGCCGCACGCGGGACAGGGATAGACGTCCACGCGAACACTGTGCCACTTTGACCGGTTCTCGGCATTCCGAGAGCCCTCGTGTCGGCGCCTACGGATCGTCAGGCGGCGGGTCCGTCCGCCGGCGCCGGGCCGGTCGGCCCCGGGGCCGCCGCGGGTCACCCCGCGGGCGGGCGGCCCGCCGGGCCGGGGCGCGTCGCCGGGCGGCGGGGTCGGGGCGGCGTCGGTCAGGCCCAGGCGTCAGGAGGACGTCCTGACCCGCTGCCGGCGCCAGCTACAGCTTCGCGGACGGCGACGGCAGCGTCGGGCGGCCCATGCCCCGGTACTCCCACCCGGCCGCGGTCCACAGTGGCTGGTCAAGGCAGTTGAGTCCGTCGATCACACGTCGCCCGCGGACCAGGCCGCCGAGCTGGACCGGGTCGGCGTACCGGAACTCCTCCCATGCGGTCAGCACGCAGACCAGGTCGGCGCCGGTGACCGCCTCGACCATGCTCTCGGCGTACTCGAGCTCGGGCTGCTCCCGCCGGGCGTTGGCCATGCCCTTCGGGTCGTACAGCGCGATGTGCGCCCCGGCCCGGTGCAGCTTGCGCGTGATCGCCAGCGCCGGGGAGTCCCGCACGTCGTCGGTGCCCGGCTTGAAGGTGGCCCCGAGCACGGCGATCCGGAAGCCGGTCAAGTCGGGGCCGGCGGGGCCGTACGGACGGTCGAGCAGCTCGGCCGCGAGCTGGACCACCCGCGTGCGGCGGCGCTGGTTGATCAGGTCGACCTCGTGCAGGAACCGCAGCGCCTCGCCCGCGCCGAGCTCCTGGGCCCGGGCCTGGAAGGCCCGGATGTCCTTGGGCAGGCACGCGCCGCCGAAGCCGATCCCGGCGCGCAGGAACTTCTTGCCGATCCGGTCGTCGTAGCCGATGGCCCGGGCCAGCTGGGTCACGTCCGCGCCCGTCACCTCACAGATCTCGGCCATGGCGTTGATGAACGAGATCTTCGTGGCCAGGAACGAGTTCGCCGCGTGCTTGACCAGCTCGGCCGTGGCGAAGTCGGTGACCACGACAGGGACCTCCCGGTCCTCGGCCGCGGCGAGGTCGAACACCCCCTTGTGGGCGGCGAGCAGCATCTCGTGCGCCCAGCTGCTGCGGATGCCGAGCACGAGGCGGTTGGGGCGCAGCACGTCCTCGACGGCGTACCCCTCCTGGAGGAACTCCGGGCTCCAGGCCACCTCGACCTCGACGCCGGGCGGGGCGTACTTGTTGGCGAGCTGCTCGACCCAGGCGGCCGTCCCGACCGGAACTGTCGATTTGCCGACAATGAGGGTCCGGCGGGTCAGGTGCGGCACCAGCGACGTGACGGCTGCCTCTACATAGGACAGATCAGCGCCCAGGCCGTCGGCCCGCTGCGGAGTGCCGACGCAGATGAAATGGACATCGCCGAATGCGGCGGCCTCGGTGTAGTCCGTGGTGAAGCGGAGCCGGCCGGCGTCCAGGTTGCGCCGCAGGATGTCGTCCAGGCCGGGCTCGTGGATCGGCACTTCGCCACGACTGAGCATCTCAATCTTGCGAGCATCAACATCGACCCCGAGCACCTCGTAGCCCAGCTCGGCAAAGCAGATCGAGTACGTGGCGCCAAGGTAGCCGGTGCCGATGAACGTCAGTCGCGGCCGCGTCATGTGTTGGGGGTTGCCCGACGAGGGCTGCAGGACGCTCACACTGTCTCCGCTCGCGTGGGTTGCCGACGGCGCGAAGCCGAGGATAGTACGTGCCGGCGGCCGGGGTCTCGGCCGCTCCGAGCGCCCGGCGGGCGCTACCGACTGGTAACACGAACGATCGTTTGGAACAATCCTCGTCATGGCGGACGACCTCGGAGGCTCGCGGGCGAGCGCGTTCGAGCACTTTCAGTTGCCGGCTGAACACCAGGCGCTGCGGGAAGCGGTGCGCGAGCTGTGCGCGAGCAAGATCGCGCCGAACGCGGCCGCCGTGGACGAGTCCGGCGAGTTCCCCCAGGCCTCGTACGACGCGCTGCGGGCCTCGGACTTCCACGCGCCCCACATCCCCCAGGAGTACGGCGGGCCCGGCGCCGACGCGCTCGCGACCGTCATCGTGATCGAGGAGGTCGCCCGAGCCTGCGCCTCCACCTCGCTGATCCCGGCGGTCAACAAGCTCGGCACGCTGCCGCTGCTGCTCGCCGGCTCCGAGGAGCTGAAGCAGCGCTACCTTCCGCCGGTCGCCCGGGGCGAGGCGATCTTCTCGTACTGCCTCTCCGAGCCCGAGGCGGGCAGCGACGCCGCCTCCCTGCGCACCCGCGCCGAGCGCGACGGCGACGGCTGGGTGCTCAACGGCGTCAAGCGGTGGATCACCAACGCCGGGGTCTCGGAGTACTACACGGTCTTCGCCAGCACCTCGCCCGACAAGCGGGCCAAGGGCATCTCGGCCTTCGTCGTCGAGCGCTCCGACCCCGGGGTGAGCTTCGGGGCCCCCGAACGCAAGCTCGGCATCAAGGGCTCCCCGACCCGGGAGGTCTACCTGGACAACGTCCGCGTCGGCCCGGAGCGGATGATCGGCGAGGAGGGCACCGGCTTCATCACCGCGATGCGGACCCTCGACCACACCCGGGTGACGATCGCCGCCCAGGCGGTCGGCATCGCCCAGGGCGCGCTCGACGTGGCCCTGCAGTACGTCAAGGAGCGGTCGCAGTTCGGCAAGGCCATCGCGGAGTTCCAGGGCATCCAGTTCATGCTGGCCGACATGGGCATGAAGCTGGAGGCGGCCCGGCAGCTCACGTACGTCGCCGCGGCCCGCTCGGAGCGCGGCGACGCCGACCTCACCTACTTCGGGGCCGCCGCCAAGTGCTTCGCCTCCGACGTGGCGATGGAGATCACCACCGACGCCGTGCAGCTGCTCGGCGGCTACGGCTACACCAGGGACTTCCCGGTCGAGCGCATGATGCGCGACGCCAAGATCACCCAGATCTACGAGGGCACCAACCAGGTCCAGCGCATCGTCATGGCCAAGCAGCTGCTGGCCGGCGTCCTCGGCAAGTAGGTCGGGCGGGGCGTTCGCCCCCATGGCCGCCCCATGGCCGCCCGCCCCATGATCGCGGTGAGGCGACCGTGGGTGGGTGGGCAAGGTTCCGCCTCACCGTGGTCTGTGCCGATGATCGGCGTGAGCGACCGTACGTCGGTTGTGGGCGGATCTGCCTCACGGCGATCATGCGGAGCGTGGAGACTCCCGACGTCGCTGAGCTGACCGAGGCGGAGAAGGTGGCGCTGACCGCCGGCGCCGACTACTCGCGCACCCGCGGGGTGCCCCGGCTGGGCGTGCCGGAGATCCTGCTCGTCGACGGGCCCCACGGCGTGCGCCGCCAGCGCCAGACGAAGCGCTACGAGACGACGAGCCGGCCGGCGACGTGCTTTCCGACCGCCAGCGCGCTCGCCGCGACCTGGGACATCGCGCTCCTCGAACAGGTCGGGGAGGCGCTGGGCCGGGAGGCCCGGGCCGCCGGGGTGAGCGTGCTGCTCGGCCCCGGCGCGAACATCAAGCGCACCCCGCTGTGCGGGCGCAACTTCGAGTACTTCTCCGAGGACCCGTACCTCTCCTCGCACCTGGCCGCCGCCTGGATCCGCGGCGTCCAGCGCACCGGGGTGGGGGCGTCGCTGAAACACTTCGCCGTCAACAACCTGGAGGCGCGACGGTACAGTGTGGACTGTCTGGTCGACGAGCGCGCCCTGCACGAGATCTACCTGGCGAGCTTCGAGCACGCGGTGCGATCGGCGGCGCCGGCGACCGTGATGGCGGCCTACAACCGGGTCAACGGCCGGTTCTGCACCGACAACCCGACCCTGCTCACGACCGTGCTGCGGCAGGAGTGGGGCTTTCGCGGCGCCGTGGTCTCGGACTGGGGGGCCACCAACGGCCGGGCCACGTGTATCGAGAGCGGCTTGGATCTGTCGATGCCAGGCCCGGGGAGCGCCGACGACGCCGAGGTGACCGCGGCGCGGCGGGACGGCCGGCTGTCGGCGGCCGCCCTCGACCGGGCCGCGGCGGCCGTGCTGCGGCTCGTCGACCGGACCGCGCCCGCCCGCACTCCCGGGCACACCTACGACATCGAGGCGCACCACGCCCTGGCCCGGCGGGCCGCGGCCGCCGGCACCGTGCTGCTGCGCAACGAGGCCGGCGTGCTGCCGCTGCCCGAAAGCGCCACGGTGGCCGTGCTCGGCGCGTTCGCCAAGGTGCCCCGCTACCAGGGCGCCGGCAGCTCCGGCGTCACCCCGCACCGGATCGACAACCCCTACGACTGCCTGGTCGCCGCGCTGGGCGCGGACCGGGTGCGGTACGCCGACGGCTACCACCGGCACGGCCGATCCTCCGATGTGGACGTACGCCGGGTGGAGCGGGCCTGCGCGGTCGCCGCGGGGGCCGACGTGGCGCTGGTCTTCGTGGGCCTGCCCGAGCAGGACGAGGTCGAAGGGCTGGACCGGGTCGGGCTCGACCTGCCGGCCGCCCACGACGCCCTGGTCGAGGCGGTCGCGGCCCGGCATCCCCGGGTGGTCGTGGTGGTCCAGGCCGGGGCGCCGGTCGCGATGCCCTGGCGGGACCGGGTGAGCGCGATCGTCTACGCGTACCTCGGCGGCCAGGCCGGCGGCAGCGCGCTGGCCGACGTCCTGTGTGGACGGTCCGAGCCGGGCGGCCGGCTGGCCGAGACGTTCCCGGTGCGGCTGGCCGACCACCCGGTGCACGCCCTGCCGGTCGGCCCGCGGCAGATCGAGTACCGGGAGAGCGTCTATGTCGGGTACCGCTGGTACGACACGGCCGGGGTCGCGGTGGCGTACCCGTTTGGCCACGGCCTGAGCTACACGACGTTCGCCTGGTCCGAGCCGGAGATCATCCGTGCCGAGGGCACGGACGTGGAGGTGGCGGTGACCCTCACCAACACCGGCGCGCGCGCCGGCAGCGAGGTGGTCCAGGTCTACGTCCACGACGTGACGTCCACCGTGTTCCGCCCCGCGCAGGAGCTCAAGGGCTTCGCCAAGGTGCACCTGCCGCCGGGGGAGTCGCGACGGGTCGTGTTCGCCCTCGACGAGCGATCCTTCGCCTTCTGGGACGTGACGCGGCAGGCCTGGACGGTCGAGCCAGGGGAGTTCGAGATCCGGTTCGGCGCCTCGTCGCGGGACATCCGGGGCCGGCTGCGCGTCACCATCACCGGCCCCGCGGTCCGCGGGCTGCCGGCCGGCCCGCCCGCCTATCACCGCCCCACCCCCGCGACGACCTTCGACCGCGCTGACTTCACGCAGCTCTACGGGCGGCCGCTGCCCGACAACGTCCCCGACCGGCGCGGGTCGTACACCGTCAACACCCCGATCGCGGACATGGACCATCCGCTGGCCCGGGCCGTGCGGCGGGTGCTGCGGCTTGGCGCCCGCCTCGCGGTGCGCGGAGGCCGCAACTCTCCGGCCCGGCTGCTCGTCGACCGCACGATCGAGGAGGCGACGCCGCGGATGCTGTCGATGTTCCTCGGCGGCCTCGGGGTGCGGTTCGGTCGGGCCCTCGTGCGGATCGCGAATCGCCGGTAGGGTCCTGACGATTGGCAGGCGAGCATTGGGTTCGGTAACGACGACTCGCCAGCGGTGTTGATCTAGGGCGTAGAGTGGCTTGTCGATCTCAATCCACCACTCTACGCCCTAGATCAACGAACCGGGGCACGTTCACCGAGGAGGGCACGCAGCTTCTGTCGCGCTCGCAGGTGACGGCTCCGTACGGTCGCTTCCGCCATGTCGAGCAGCTGGGCCACCTCCACTTGGGAGAAGCCGTCCCAGTGGACCAGCCGGATGATCTCCTGATCGATCTCCGGCAGCTGGGCGAGTGCCTCGCGCACGGCCCGCACCTCGTCGGGGTCCTCTGTGGACACGGTCGTCAGCTCGGCCTGCAGCCGTTCGTGCAGCGCACTCCGGCGCCGGTGCGACCGCTGGTGGGTGGCGAGCACCCGACGGGCTATGCCGTACATCCACATTCGGGCCTGGGCGTCGTCGTCCGGCACGGCCCGGGCCTGACGCCAGATCACCAGCAGCGTGTCGTGGAGCAGGTCCGCCGCGTCCCCGGCGTCGACGCGGCGGTGGAAGTAAGCCAGCAGGGCCGGGCTGTGCTCCTCCATGAGCCGGGCGGCCCGGCTGCGACGGTCAGGGCCGCCCATGGTCGCTGTCCGGTTGCGGGCACCAGAACACGAAACCGCTGACTGCCGGGCCGTCGGTGGAGGCGTGGCGCACCGGGCCGTCCGGGTTCGCTTTGATCACCAGCCCCGGAATCACGGCCGCGGCCTGCCGCTGCATTTCCCGGCGGGCCTCGAGCCCGATCGCCGAGGACTGCTGGTCGGGGGGCGCGTCCGTGAGGCCGAGCTCCTGCAGCGTCCGGTCACCCCAGCCCACCCACGTGCGTGATTCGCTGATCGCGGCGAGCTGTTTGTACTGTTCATCATCGATGTTTTCGAACTCCAGGAAGGCCAGGCACTCCCAGCGGCGGCCCAGCGAGTCCGTGTACTCCACCGAAACCCCGGGCCGGACCCGGATCACGTCGGGCGGCACCCCCACGAAGGGTGGGATCGACATTTCGTACGCCGTGATCGTGCCGGCCCCGGCCAGCACCAGCGCCGCGCCCACGGCGGCCCCGATTCGGATCGAGCGGTGGCGCCACCACGCGCGCAGTCCACGCGGGGCCGAGATCTTGCGGGCGAGCTCGGCGGCCGTCCGAGCCGCGGGCGCCGGCGGGACGGGGGCCGAGCGCGCGAGCAGGGCGTCGAGCTCGGCGTCGGTCAGGTCGTCCATGAGCAGTCCTCTCTCACTCCGGTGACCTGCTCATGGCCGGCTGCCCGCGGATCGTTGCACCGGTGTCCTCGAATTGAGCGTCATCGGGTGGGATCGGTGTCGCCGGGACAGCACCGATCCCACCCGATGAGCCGGCTCGGGCGCTGGACCAGGAATCACGTCCCGGCGACGGCGGCGCGGGCGTCGCGCTGGGCGCGGCGGTCGCGGAGCCGGTCCCGCCAGCGAGGGATCACCCGCCACAGCCGCGACCCGAGCACGAAGGCGCCGAGCAGCCAGGCCAGCCACACCAGCAGCGACAGGTAGAACGCCAGACTGGCCGTTTCGCCGGAACTGTCCACAGTGATCTGGCCGACGATTCCGAGCACCGGTACCTCAAGGGTGTATGTACCGGGCTCGGCGTTCGCGTCCAAAAGACCCCGTTCGTAGGCTGTCACGGCCATGACCTGGGCGACCACGAGAACGACGGCCGTCGTGATCATCCAGGCGATCCCCTTGAGCAGGCTCGGCCACGGTCGGCCCCGGTACTCCGCACTGAGGTACTCGTAGCTCAGCCGGCGCAGGCTGCCCAGATTGCGCACCGCGGCCTTGGCTCCGACCTGGGCGGCCGAGGCCCGCAGGTTGGCGCGCAGCTCGCGCCGGATCTCCCGCTGGCGGCGGGTCGGCAGGACGGAGGTGTAGGCATCGACGGTCCACACGGCCCGCTCGATGCGGAGACGGTCTATGAAGCTCAGGGCCGGCACGTCAGACCTCCTCGGCGGCGAGAGCCGGCTCGGCGGGGACCGGTCGGCTCAGGATCGGGGTGACCACGGTGGTGAGGCTCTGCCAGGCGGCCGCGCCGTCGCGCAGCGCGGCGTACCCGGCGGCCGTGGGTCGGTAGTACTTGCGGGCGGGGCCGCTGCGGGACGGCACGAGACGAGCCTGGATCCAGGCATCCCGCTCCATCCGAGCCAGGGCGGGGTAGACCGTTCCCTCGGACATGCCCGCCAGGCCGGCCTCGCGCAGGCGCTGGACGAGCTCGTATCCGTACGACTCCCGCTCGGCCAGCAGCGCCAGCAGCAACGGGGGGAGAACTCCCTTGAGCAACTGCGGGTCCAGGAACGGCGGCATGCAGCCATGGTAAACCCAGTACTCTGCATTGCCAAGTACTGGGCGTAGGTAAGTAGACGGTCAGGTCGGTCCTGGATCAGGCGCCGGAACGCGCGAGCGAGGCGAGATCAGTTACGTGCGCCGAGCGGCTCGGGGCGCTCGGGAGGCCCCGACCGCTCGGGACGCCTGGGACTTCCGGGGCCGGCGCACCCCGTAGCCGTAGAGGAAGGCCCGCACCCCGGCGTCGGCGACGCGATACACCTCCTCGGTCGGCAACGGAATGGCGCCGTAGAAGCTCCGGCGGGTGGCGTCCCCGGCCACGAGCTGCACCAGGTGGACGGCGGCGAGGTCCGCGTCGTCGATGGCGAGGTGGCCGGCGTCGGCGATCCGGCGCAGGTGGGCGGCGATCTCCTTCTGAACCCGCAGCGGTCCGGCCTCCTGCCACGCCTGGAGGGCGGCCGGTGGGATGTGCCGGGCGTCCGCGATGACCTGCCGGACCAGCGCGAAATGCAGCGCGGACTCCGGCGACGGCTGGGCCCACAGGCGAGCGAACTCGATCAGATCATCTTCGATATTTACGATCTTGCCGAGGCATCGCTGCACGATGGCGATCTGGGCGTCGGCCGTGCGGCGGGCACTGTCCACAATCACCGCTTCAAACAGGGTCGCCTTGTCGCCGAACTGGTTGTAGATGGTCCGGGTCGACACCCCGGCCCGCCGAGCGATCGCGTCGATGCTCGCCCGCGCGTAACCGTCCTGGGCGAACACCTCCAGGGCGCCATCGAGCAGCGCGCGCCGTTTGTCGACCCGCGGTGCGCCACCCCGCGCCGGCCTGCGCCCGGTTGCCGCGTCCATGTGACCCAGCCTACTACAACGATCGGTGTAGAAAGTACTACGATCGTTGTACCGCGGCCTTCGGACATTACTCGAGCGTGGAGGTGGGGAATGCCACGGATCGCGATCGTTGTTGGCAGCACTCGGCCGGGCCGGCGCTGCGACCAGGTCGCCCGGTGGGTGTACGACGAGGCCACGACCCGGTCGGCCGGCCGGTGGCCGGGCGTCGAGTTCGCCATGGTGGACCTCGCGGAGGTCGGCCTGCCCTTACTGGACGAGCCGGCGCCGGCTGCGCTCGGCCCTTACCGGCAGGAGCACACCCGTCGATGGTCCGCGCAGGTCGCAGCGTTCGACGGGTTCGTGTTCGTCACGCCGGAGTACAACCACGGCGTCCCCGCGGCGTTGAAGAACGCGATCGACTACCTCTTCGTCGAGTGGCACGACAAGGCGGCCGGCTTCGTCAGCTACGGCTTCGCGGGTGGCGTACGGGCGGTCGAGCAGCTGCGACTGACGCTCGCCGAGGTGAAGGTCGCCTGCGTCCGCAGCCAGGTCGCGCTCAACCTGTTCAGCGACTTCACGATCAGTGACATGGCCGAACCGGGTCGGTTCACGCCCGCCGACCACCATGGGCCGGTCCTGAAGCGGATGCTGGACGAGGTGGTCGACTGGTCGGAAGCCCTGGCGCAGCTGCGTCGGTCGCGGCCGGACCGGCGGCTGGTCTCGCCGGCGACACCCACGGGGGCCTGACCATGTCGGTCGCGATGACACGGGATGATGCTCGCCGCGCGCGCTCCGCCGACGCCCTGACGCTGGCGATCGTCCTGCTCGGTTTCCTGGTGCTACCTATGTCGATGTCGGGCGCGAGCGTGGCGGTGCCGCGCATCGGCGCCGATCTGCAGTCCTCGGGTGCGACCACCCAGTGGGTGGTCACCGCGTACTTTCTGACCGCCTCGTCGTTCATGCTCGTCGCCGGTTCGTTCGGGGACGTTGTCGGCCGGCGCCGCATCTACCGTCTCGGCGCGGCCACCTACACCGTGGGAAGCCTGGCCGCCGCCTTCTGCCCCACGATCGCGGTCCTGCTGGCCGCCCGCGTCGTCACCGGGCTGGGGGCGGCGGGCGTCATGGCGGGCGGCGGGGCGATTCTCGCGGCCACCTTCACCGGCCCCGCCCGCGCCCGAGCCTTCGCCGCCGTGGGCGCGGTCTCCGGCCTCGGTCTGGCCCTCGGGCCGACCCTGTCCGGGTGGCTCATCGACACCCTCGACTGGCGCGCCGGTTTCGGTGTCTTCAGCGTGCCCGGGCTCGCCCTGGTCGTCGGGGCGCGGCTGGTGCGGGAGTCCCGAGCCGACACACGTCCACGCATCGATGTCTTCGGCGCCGGTACGTTCGTCGCGGCCATCGCCGCCCTCATGCTCGCGGCCACGCAGGGCTCGTCGCGCGGCTGGGCCGCTCCGCCCGTCCTCGCCTCGCTGGTCGGGGCCGCGGCGGCGTTCACGGTCTTCGTGCTCGTCGAGCGCCGCACCGTCAACCCCGTCCTCAACCTGTCCCTGCTCCGGCGGCGCCGGTTCGTGGGTTGGCTGCTCGCCCTCGCGACCATGTCCGGGGGGTTCGCCGGCGTCCTCGCGTACCTGCCCAGCTACCTTCAGGACCCCGTGGGGTTGACCGCCGCCGACGCCGGCCTCGTCATGATCCTGCCCAGTCTTCCGATGATCATCGTGCCCCTGGCGGGTGGTCGGCTCGTCAACCGCGGTCTACCGCCAGCGCTGCTCATCACCAGCGCCCTGCTCGCCATCGCCGCCGGCAACGCCGCGCTCGCGCTCCTGCACCCCGCGGTCACTCCGCTGGCCCTGGCGGCCCCGCTTCTGCTCATCGGAGCCGGTGCCGGACTAGCGGCCGGAATCATCGACGCCCAGGCGATGAACGACGTCGGCGGCGACCAGGTCGGCATGGCCGCCGGAATGCTCAGCACGGCGCGCGGCACGACCACCGCCGTCGTGATCGCGCTCTTCGGTTCGGCGCTCATCGCCATCCTGACCGGCAAGGTCGGCTCGAGCGACCTCGCCGGCCGGGTGGCCACCGGCAACATTCCGGACGGCGCCGACGCGTCGCTGCTCGCCGATCGGCTCACCGACACCTGGCGTCTCGTCCTGGTCACCGTCGCGGTGCTGTGCGCCCTGGCCGCCGTCGTCACCGGCCGCCTCGTGCGCCGCGCACCCTCCGGGACGCCGCAACGTCCGGACGATCGGGCTGGATGGGTCCGCCGGGCACCGGCCCGCGGCGGGGCCGACGAGCCGGGCCCGGGCCAGCGCACTAGCGCCGGGCCCGGGCGGCGGCGAGCTGCTCGAACTCGGTGAGCGACTCGGGGTTGGCCAGGGCGCCCTTGGCCGCGGCCTTCTCCACCGGCGTACCGGTGAGGATGCGCTTCACCGGCACCTCGAGCTTCTTGGCCGACAGGGTGCGCGGCACGGCCCGGACCTGATGGATCTCGTCGGGCACGTGGCGGGGCGACAGGGCGGTGCGCAGCGCCGTCGCGATCCGGGACCGCAGCGCGTCGTCGAGCGTCACGCCCTCGGCGAGCACCACGAAGAGCAGCAGCTCGCCGGGTCCACCCTCGGGGTCCTCGAGGTGCACCACGAGCGAGTCGACCACCTCGGGAAGGCCCTCGACCACCGAGTAGAACTCGCTGGTGCCCAACCGCACGCCGCCCCGGTTCAGCGTCGCGTCGGAGCGGCCGGTGATGACGCACGAGCCGTACTCGGTGATGGTGATCCAGTCGCCGTGCCGCCATACACCCGGATAAACGTCGAAATATGCCTCCCGGTACCGGGTCCCGTCGGGGTCGTTCCAGAACCCGACCGGCATCGACGGCATCGGTTCGGTGACCACGAGCTCGCCCAGCTCGCCGATGACGGGCTGGCCGGTCGGGTCGAAGGCGTGCACGGCCGCGCCGAGGTACCGGCACGAGATCTCCCCGGCTCGCACCGGCACGAGCGGGGCGGCGCCGACGAACGCGGTGCAGACGTCGGTGCCCCCGGAGATCGAGTGCAGCTGGGCCGTCGAGCTCACCGCCTCATAGACGTACCGAAAACCTTCCGCGGGCAGCGGCGCACCGGTCGAGCCGATGCCGCGCAGCCGGGACAGGTCGGCGATCTCGCGCGGCACCAGCCCGGCCTTGCGGCAGGCGAGCAGGAACGGGGCCGACGTGCCGAAGTACGTCATGCCCGACTCCTCGGCCAGGCGCCACAACGCCCCGAGGTCAGGGTAGGCGGGGTTGCCGTCGAAGAGCACGATGGCCGAGCCCACGGCCGGGCCGGAGCCGAGCAGGTTCCACATCATCCAGCCCGTCGTGCTGAACCAGAAGAACCGGTCGGCCGGCCGCGCGTCCGGAGCGTCCGGCAGGGGACCGAGGTCGCTCTGCAGCGCGAGCGTCTTGAGGTGCTCCAGCAGGATGCCGCCGTGCCCGTGCACGATCGGCTTCGGCAGGCCCGTGGTGCCCGACGAGTAGAGCACGTAGAGCGGGTGCTCGAAGGGCACCCGGTCGAACGCCAGGGGTTCGTCGGTGGGAGCCGCGAGGTCGGCCCAGGTGATCGCGTCGGGCGGGGGCGGTGCGGCGGGGTCCAGATAGGACAGCCAGACGACGTGGGTCAACGAGGGCAGGGCCTGCCGGATCTCCGCGACCTCGTCCGTGCGGGGCACCGCCTTGTCGCCGTACCGGTAACCGTCCACGGCGAACAGCACCGTCGGCTCGATCTGCTGCCACCGGTCCACCACCGAGCGGGTGCCGAACTCCGGGGCGCAGGAGGAGAAGACCGCGCCGAGGCTCGCGGCCGCGAGCATGAGGACGTACGTCTCCGGGATGTTGGGGGCGTACGCCGCCACCCGGTGACCGGTCCCGACCCCGAGCCGGCGCAGCCCGGCCCGGACGCGCCGCACCTGCTCGCGCAGCTCGGCCGCGGTCAGGGTGATCGGCGGCCGGGTCTGCGAGTAGGCCAGCACGGCGGGCTCGTCGTCGCCGATGCCCGGCATGCGCAGCACATGCTCGGCGTAGTTGATCCGGGTGCCCGGGAACCAGCGGGCGCCGGGCAGCACCGCATCCGTGACCACCTGCATCGGCGGGGTGTCCGAGGCGATCTCGAAGTAGTCCCAGATCGTCCGCCAGAAGGTCGGGATATCGGTGACCGACCAGCGCCAGGCCGACTCGTAGTCGTCGAACGTCAAACCATGGACTTCTTGGACATACCGGAGAAAGTGCCCCAGTCGGGTTCGTTCCCGCACGTCGGCGGGCGGGGTCCACAACACCTCGCCTGGCGTCATGCCCCTCATCCTGCCCTGTCGTGGTCGCAGAACCCATGGTGGTCAACCACACACTCGGGCGGCCGTTCGGCCGTGGACCCGGCCGCCGTCCGCCATGCGGAATCCGAGTCGTCCGCGGTGTCACAGGGCGCCTCGGCTCCCGGTGCTACCTCGGTCGTCGGCCGGCCGTCCGTTGGCTTTCGACCGTCCGGCGGGCACGCTACGGTGCTCCTCGACAGTCACCGATCGGGAGAAGATTGCGATGCGTCACCTCTGGAGTCTGCTGCTGGCGCTCGGGCTGACACCGTTGATCTATGCGGTCGCGGGCGTGTCGGCCGCCCGGCTCGCCGACGCCCGTGAGCTCGGTGTGTCCGCGGGCATCGGGCTGGGCGCGGGCCTGCTCGCCGGAGTGCTCTACGCGGTACTGGTGATGGTTCGGCTCTCACCGGTCGGACCCGTGGTCGCCGGCCTGGCGTTTCTCGGCGTGACCATCTGGTCGCTGGTTGACTGGGACGGGTTCACCTCGTTGATCCCGGCCGATCTGTTCGGCGAGGAGGGAGCGCTGCACCGGCCAGTCGGCATGGGCACCGCGCTGCTGGCGGCCCCCTTGATCCTGACCGTGTTCAGCCCGCGGCGGTGGCGCAAGAGCGCCGCCAACGCGCCATCGGCCTCCGACGCCGCCCCCGCCTACCCGACGACCGCGGCCTCGGCCGCGCCGACCTACCCGGACACCGTGGTCTCGGCCGCGCCGACCTACGCCCCGAGCACCAGTCCGGAGGCGGCCGCCCCGAGCTACGAGCCGCCCGTGTACACGCCACCGACGTCGACGGTCTCCGGTTCGGGTGGCGTGGCCCAGCGGTGACGGGGAGTTCGTCCTGATCGCTGTCTTTGCCGGGAAGCTGAGTGCTTAACCCGGATTGACCGGCTCTCGCAAACGCGGAGGCGCGGTCGGGTGTGGCGCTGGTACCTTGGAGGATCCGGGTGCGCCCGGTATTCGCTCGAACGCGCTCAGCGATCGACAGCATGGCACGTCCGGCGACGCCCCGTGCGGCCGGATCATCGCGAAACTGCTACCGAGGAGAACTGAACGTGTCTACCGACGCGACCCCCACCTGGCTGTCTCAGGAGGCCTACGACCGACTCAAGGCCGAGCTCGACGCGCTTATCGCCAACCGTCCGGTGATCGCCGCCGAGATCAACGCGCGCCGCGAGGAGGGCGACCTGCGTGAGAACGGCGGCTACCACGCCGCCCGCGAGGAGCAGGGTAAGGCGGAGGCGCGGATTCGGTACCTCGAGGAGCTGCTCCGGAACGCCCAGGTCGGCGAGGCGCCCAAGTCGGACTCGGTCGCCCCGGGCATGGTGGTGACGATCTACTTCGATGACGACCCCGACGACTCCGAGACCTTCCTGCTCGGCTCGCGGGAGATCGCGCAGACCACGTCGCTGACCGTGTACAGCCCGGAGTCCGCGTTGGGCAAGGCGATCCTCGGCGCCCGCCCCGGTCAGACGGTCACGTACACGGCCCCGAACGGCAAGGACATCAAGGTCACGGTCGTCTCCTTCGAGCCGTTCACCGGCTGATCGGCGACGTTCGTTGCCAGGAAGGCGTCCCTCCTGCGGCGTCTTGACGCGGGACGGACGCCTTCCTGACACGTGGGCGCAAGTTGGGCCCGTCCGAAGGGCGCCGACCGGGTCCGCGGGCGACCAACTCACGACCGGCGTGCGGACCGTCCGGCCTACCGGTCGAACGTGATCTCGTACCCGGCCGCCCGCAGCGCGGTGAGCAGCACGTCGGAGTGCTCGGCGCCCCGGGTCTCCACCGACAGGTCGACCTCGACCTCCCCGAGCCGGAGCTTGGGGTCGTGCCGGCGGTGCACCACGTCGTCGACGTTGGCGCCTTCCCGCGCGATGAGCGCGAGCAGGGCGGCGAGCTGGCCGGGCCGGTCGGGGCAGCGCACGGTGAACCGGAGGTAGCGTCCGGCGGCGACCAGGCCCCGTTCGATCACCCGCACCAGCAGCAGGGGGTCGATGTTGCCGCCGGAGAGCACGACGACGGCCGGGGTGGGTATGTCCGTCACGGCTCCGGAGAGCAGGGCGGCGACCCCGACCGCGCCGGCCGCCTCGACCACGAGCTTGCCCCGCTCGAGCAGCAGCACCATGGCCCGGGTGATGTCCTCGTCGCGGACCGTCACCACGTCGTCGACCAGGGCCGTCAGGTGCGCGAACGTGAGGTCGCCGGGTCGGCCCACCGCGATCCCGTCGGCGATCGTGTGGCCGGGCACCCGCTGCGGCGCCCCGGCCCGCAGCGACGCCGGCACCGCGGCCGCGCCTTCGGCCTGGACGCCGATCACCCGGATGTCCGGGTTGGCGGCCTTCGCGGCCACCGCGATGCCGGAGATGAGGCCGCCGCCCCCGACCCCGGTGATGATCGTGCGCACGTCGGGGCACTGCTCGAGGATCTCCAGCCCGACCGTGCCCTGCCCGGCGATCACGTCCTCGTGGTCGAAGGGGTGGATGAGTACCGCGCCCGTGCGCTCGGCGAACTCCTGCGCGGCGACCAGGCTCTCGTCGACGGTGTCGCCGGCGAACTCGACCGTGGCCCCGTACGCCCGGGTGGCCGCGGCCTTGGGCAGCGGCGCGCCGACCGGCATGAACACCGTCGCCTGGGTGCCGAGCAGGCCCGCGGCCAGCGCCACCCCTTGTGCGTGATTGCCGGCGCTGGCCGCCACCACGCCTCGTTTCCGCTCCTTCGGCGTCAGCCGCGAGATGCGCAGGTAGGCGCCGCGCACCTTGAACGAGCCGGCCCGCTGCAGGTTCTCGCACTTGAGCCAGACCGGCCCGCGGACGATGGTCGAGAGTGGACGGCTGGGCTCCATGGGGGTCACCCGGACGACTCCGGCGAGGGCTTTGCGCGCGGCCTCGACCGCCTCAACCGTCACCAATGACGACATAGGCCGATCGTGCCACGCGGCCCGGCCCGTTGCTTGTGTCAGGAATTCGTCCGTTCTGGACGCTTGGCGCCGGGAGCGCGTCCCGGCTGGACGCTTGGCGTCAGGAAGGCGTTCCTCCTGACACGCGTCCCGACACGCGTTCCCGACGCCGCCCGGGCGCCTCTTCGGGACGGCCGCCATCGCTCAGCGCAGCGCCTGCTCCAGGTCGGCCACGAGGTCGTCGACCGTCTCGATGCCGACCGACAGGCGGACCAGGTCGGCGGGCACCTCCAGGGGCGAGCCGGCCGCCGAGGCGTGGGTCATCCGGGCCGGGTGCTCGATGAGCGACTCCACCCCGCCCAGCGACTCGCCGAGCGTGAACAGCCGCGCCCGGTTGCAGATCTCGACCGCCGCCTCGGGCCCGCCGGCCGCGTGGAAGCTCACCATGCCCCCGAAGCGGCGCATCTGCTTGGCCGCGGTCTCGTGCCCCGGATGGTCGGGGAGCCCGGGGTAGAGAACCTTCGATACCTTCGGGTGCCGGGTGAGGAACTCCACGATGCGCTCGGCGTTGTCGCAGTGCCGGTCCATCCGCACGCCGAGGGTCTTGACCCCGCGCAGGGTCAGCCAGGCGTCGAAGGGTCCGGCGACCGCGCCCACCGCGTTCTGGTGGAAGGCCAGTTTCTCGCCCAGCTCATCGTCGCGGACGATGAGGGCGCCACCGACCACATCGGAGTGTCCGCCCACGTACTTGGTCGTCGAGTGCACCACGACGTCGGCACCGTGGGCCAACGGTTGCTGCAGGTACGGGCTGGCGAACGTGTTGTCCACCACGAGCAGGGCTCCGTGCTCGTGCGCCACCCCGGCGATGGCGCCGATGTCGACGATGTTGAGCAGTGGGTTGGTCGGCGTCTCGACCCAGATGATCGTCGTCTGTGGACGCAGGGCGGCTCGCACCGCGTCCACGTCGGACAGGTTCACGGCCGTCCACTCCAGACCCCAGCGCTGGGCCACCGTGGCGAACAGCCGGTAGGTGCCGCCGTACGCGTCGTTGGGGATCAGCACGTGGTCGCCGGGCTTGGCGACCGCGCGCAGCAGCGTGTCCTCGGCCGCGAGCCCGCTGGCGAAGGCGAGGCCGCGGCGGCCGCCCTCGAGCGCGGCGAGACACTCCTGCAACGCGTCGCGGGTGGGGTTCGCCGTGCGGGCGTACTCGTACCCGGATCGGGGTGAGCCGACCGCGTCCTGGGCGAAGGTGGAGGTCTGGTAGATGGGAGGAACCACCGCTCCGGTGCGGGGGTCAGGATCCTGGCCCGCGTGGATGGCCAGCGTCTCAAAGCCGTAGACGGTGGGGCGGGCAGAACGCTCCGCCGCCGCGTTCCGGCGGGACGAGGCGCGAGCAGGGCCGACGTTACGTGCCACACGGGAACCCTAGACCACACCGATGGGTGAGCGTGCCGGTACGGTCCCCCGCATGCCCGACTGTCTGTTCTGTTCCGTCGTTGCGGGGACGGTCCCGGTGCAGATGGTGGTCGAGACCCCGGCCGTCGTCGCGTTTCTCGACCATCGTCCGGTCTTCAAGGGTCACGTGCTCGTCGTGCCTCGGTCACACATCGTGACGATCGCCGACCTGCCGCCCGATCTCGTGGGCCCGTACTTCGCCGACGTCCGGCGGGTGGCCGTCGCCGTCCAGGCCGGGCTGGGCGCCGGGGGCAGCTTCGTGGCCATGAACAACATCGTCAGCCAGTCGGTGCCCCACCTGCACACCCACGTCGTGCCGCGAACCAAGGGGGACGGGCTGCGGGGCTTCTTCTGGCCGCGCACCCGGTACGCGTCGGCGGAGGAGGCCGCCGAGTACGCGGCCCGGATCGCCGCCGCGTTCCCCGACGCCTGACGCCGCCCGACGCCCGATCGCGTCGGCGCCGGGCGGGGCCGACGGGTCAGGCCCTCGGGGGTGTGCGCCGCCGCAGGCCGTGTCGGGGCCGGCGGGCACTGGGGTGTTCGCTGGGGTTGAAGGTCAGGTTGAGGCTGAAGTTTGGAAGTGGCGCTGAAGCTCAGGGTGGGGTTGAGGTTCCGGGTGGTGTTGCGGTTCCGGCTGGGGCTGGCGTGACGGCGCGAGCCCGGATCGCCCGAGGGGGCGAGTCTGCCCGGGCTCGCGCCCGTACGGCCGGGGCGGTCGGAATGCGGGGCCGGCCGCCAGCGCTGAGTACGACAGCAAGCCCCCGTCACGTGGAAGGCTGACCAACATGTTCCTGCGACGCAATCCCGTCATGATCACCGCCGCGGAGGCGCTGCCCGGTCGCGCCACCGAGATGCCGGTGGCCGCCCGGCACACCGTGCTCGGCACCCCGCTGCGGGGGCCGTGGCCGGAGGGGATGCAGGTGGCCTACTTCGGCATGGGGTGCTTCTGGGGCGCGGAGCGGCTCTTCTGGCGCGTGCCCGGGGTGTACTCGACCGCCGTGGGGTACCAGGGCGGGTACACGCCCAACCCGACGTACGAGGAGGTCTGCACCGGCCGCACCGGCCACGCCGAGGTGGTCCAGGTGGTGTACGACCCGACCAAGGTCGCCTACGCCGACCTGCTCAAGGTCTTCTGGGAGAACCACGACCCGACCCAGGGGATGCGCCAGGGCAACGACATCGGGACGCAGTACCGTTCGGCGATCTACGCCACGACCGACGAGCAGCTCGCCGAGGCCCAGCACTCGCGCGACGCGTTCCAGCCGGTCGTGACGGCGGCGGGACTCGGCCCGATCACGACCGAGATCGCCAAGGCGGGGCCGTTCTACTACGCCGAGGACTACCACCAGCAGTACCTGTCCGACGCCAAGAACCCGTACGGCTACTGCAACCACGGCCCGAATGGGCTCACGTGTCCGGTGGGCGTCGCCCGGGTTCCTTCAACGCATTGATCAAGGGCGTTGCGGCGCGGGCGGTGGCTCGGCACCGGCAGGAGGGGCAGGCCGACGTCAGCCCCTCCGGCCGACCGGCTTTGCGACCACGGACCGCGACCGGTACTGGTCGGGTCAGGCGAGGCGGCCCCGAGGTCGTCATGACGTGGCCGTAAACCGGAACCGTCCACAGAGTCCGGAGCATGCCTTCGGGCAGTCCGCCTCAGTCCCACCAGAATCGCCAGACGTGTCGGCCCGCGATGTCCGCGGCGTACGGCAGGAGCATCGAGTCCTTGTCGGGCTTGGCCCCGAGCCGCTCGGTTTCCGTGGCTACGAAGTCGCCGGGCAGCTCGACTCGGGGGAGGTCCTCGTACTCATCGAACAGCGTCGGTGGCTCGACCTCCGGGCAGAAGCAGAAGTGCTCCACGGTGACCCGAACCGCCTGCTCGATGGTGGTCGGCGGCGCGGCCACACTGAGCCACAGCGTGCCGGAACCGACCCCGATCACCCGCGCCCCGAATCGCTCCTGCCAGGTACGGAGCACTGCCGAGAGTGCTCCGGGGGTATAGGCGTCGTTGTCGGTGGGCGACCAACCCGACAGGCCGATCGAATCCGCGCTCCCCGGGGCGGGGACGAGCGCGATCCTCGCCGGTTCTCCGGCCACCAGGCGTTCGGCGACCTCGTCGGCGAGCAGGTCGGGGTCGATCCGGGGCGGGCCATTCGGGGCTCGCCCAGACGGCCTGGGCCACCGGGTGCAGGGGCGTCGCCGCGACCACGATGTGGCCGGCCGGCAACTCGACGGGAGGTCTCCAGCCCCGGGCGCGGGCCGGGAGCAGGGAAGCCAGACCCTCGGGCAGGTCATTCACGGCGGTGAGTGTAGGCCCGTGGTCTCGGCGGTGCGGGGCCGTCGCCGTCCTGGTCGGAGGCGTGGCCCGCGAGCGTTGAGGAATCCGTACGGCTACGACGACCCACGGTGCGCGTGGATGACCGTGCCCGGGCGTCGGCCGTCGGAGGCGAGGCGGCCGGCGCGGGCGGGGGACGGCTGGCCGGCGCGTCCGCCGGCGACCCGGCGAGGTGACGGGCGAGTCGGAAGGTTGACACGCCGGGCGTGTCGGGGCGCCTGCCCGGGATCGGCCACGGTCGCGCTTACCGTGAAAACGTGTCCGACCTGTCCGTGAACCCTCAACAGGCGCCGGGCGGTCACGACAACCCCGGGCCCGGTGGGGCGGCCCGCCCGGGTTACCAGGGTGTGGTAGTGACGATCGGCGATGTGCTCGTCACGCCTGACTCAGTGCTGGTCCCCAAGGGGCGTTTTCCGCTCGCGGGGACGACCTGGACGGTCCGGGACACGACCACGATCGTGGCGAAGACCCCGCGGTACGCCCGCGTGCTCGCGGCGGTCTTCGGGATCCTGCTGGTGCCCCTGCTCTTCCTGCGCATCAAGGAGCGTCACTACGCCGGCTCGGTGCAGGTGACCGTGGTCGGGGACGGGCTCTACCACACCGTGTCGTTCCCGCCCGGCCCCGAGAGCCGGGCCCACGTGGCGAGCCTGGTCAACCAGGCGCGGGCGCTGGCCGCCGAGGCGTCGGTCGCGGAGGCCGCGGCCGCGAAGGCTACGGCCGCGAAGGCTGGGGCCGCGAGAGCTGGGGCCGCGAAGGAGCCGACATCGGCCGAGAACCAGCCGGGCGGGGCGGGCAAGGCGAGTGGCGACGAGGCAGTCGCGGTCGGCGCCCAACCGGCTGAGGAGGCGGCCGGCAACGATCGCCGCGGCGTGGCCCCGGACCCGGTCGAGGCGGGCTGAGGCGGCGACGCCGGCCGAGACGTGGGGACCGGCCGAGACGTCGGGACCGGCCGGACAGCCCGGGGTTCCTACCCGACGGCGGTCGCCACGATCTCGTCGATGTGCCGGGCGAGCTCGATATCCAGGTCCGTCACGCCCCCCGCCGAGTGGGTGGCGCAGCTGAAGCGCACCGTGCGCCACCGGATGTCGACGTCCGGGTGGTGATTCATCTGCTCCGCCACCTGCGCGACCCGGTTGACGACCTCGATCGCCGCGGGGAAGGTGGGCAGCTCGACGCTCCGCGTGATCGCGGTCGTGTCGCCGGACCAGCCGTCGAGCGTGGCGAGTCGGTCCGGCAGCTCGTCGGCGGACAGCAGCGTGGCCATGCCAGCCACCGTAGTCACTCGGCCCGGCCCGTGGGGCCCGGTCGCCCGAGGCCAGGGGGCCGGTGCGGCCAGCGGGCGCGCCCCGGACGCCGAGTATGTACCGGTGAGCGAGGGCGCGCGGGTGAGTGGCGGCGGCGCGCCCTCGCCCACCGGTGCCGCCCGTCTGCGACGGAATCGCGCCTGGCCGGTGGCGCGGTGGGCCGGCGGAGGCTTGCCGGTCCGTCCGGGCGGGGTGCGGCCGGCGTGCGCTGGCGGTGGCGCGAACGGCGGCCGCGAGGATGGCCGGTGACGCTAGGTCCTCCCGGTCGCGGGATGGTCGGTGGCGTCCGGGCGGGCCGGCGCGGCCCGGACGCTGACCCGGATCCAGGTGCGCGTCCGGCTGCGGGCCACCGGACGGGGGCGATCGGACGGGCCGCCGTCCGGGCGGTGGCCGTCGGCGGAGGTGCCCCGGCTGGGCGCGGTACCGGTGCGGCGCAACTGGGCCGTCACCACCGGGAGCAGGCTCGTGATCTCGTTGCGGGCGGCCCAGGCTTCCCGCCAGGGCAGGCGCGCCACCTCGAGCGCGCGGACGGCCAGCCGTCGCGCGTCGCACGGGGCGGCCTGGGCGCACCAGCGGCAGGTGCCGTCGAGACGAATGGCGTGTCGGCTCATGATGCGCTGGGCGTTGCGCCACAGCAGGCGGTCGACGACGTCGCTCGGGCAGTCGGCCTCGGGCAGGTCGGCATCGACCGGAGTCGGCCGTACGGTGACCACGCTCACGACGCCTCCCCTTGCCGGAAATGCGACCTTTCCGGGTGCTTCGTCGCGATCGTAGGGGCGGCGGCGGAGGTATGGCCGCACAGCGGGTGCGACGCATAATGGGCCATGGTCGACGCTCCTCCCGACAGCCCACTGTTGCGCCGGATCCGGGACAGCGTCATCGGTGATGACCAGCTCATGTGGGGGCCGTTCGGACCCCGGCGCGTGGTCTACGCCGACTACACGGCGTCCGGTCGCAGCCTGAGTTTCATCGAAGACTTCATTCGTAACGAAGTCCTGCCCCGGTACGCCAACACGCACACCGAGTCCTCGGGTACCGGGCTGCAGACCACGCGGTTGCGCGAGGACGCCCGCGAGATCATCCGGACCGCGGTCGGGGGCGACGACGAGACGGTCGTCATCTTCACCGGCTCGGGCACGACCGGCGCCATCGACAAGATGCTGCGCATCCTCGGCATCCGGCTGCCGACCGAGCTCGACGACCGGTACGGCTTCTCCCGGCAGATCCCGGAGCACGAGCGGCCGGTGGTGTTCATCGGCCCGTTCGAGCACCACTCCAACGACCTGCCCTGGCGCGAGTCGATCGCCGACGTCGTCGTCATCCCCGAGGACCGCGACGGATACATCGACGTGGTCCGGCTGGAGGAGCAGCTGCGCCGGTACGCCGAGCGCCCCTTGAAGATCGGCTCATTCTCGGCCGCCTCGAACGTCACCGGCATCATGTCGGACACCCACGCGATCTCCGACCTGCTGCACCGCTACGGGGCGCTGTCGTTCTGGGACTACGCGGCGGCCGCGCCGTACGTCGACATAGAGATGTATGGCCGGAGCACGCGTTACCCCCTGGCGTACAAGGACGCGGTGTTCCTGTCGCCGCACAAGTTCGTGGGCGGCCCGGGCACGCCGGGCGTGCTGATCGTCCGGCGGGAGCTGCTGCGCAACCGCGTGCCCACCGTGCCCGGGGGCGGGACCGTGGACTACGTCAACGAGTTCGAGCACCACTACCTGACCGACCCGGCGCATCGCGAGGAGGGCGGGACCCCGGCCATCGTGGAGTCGATCCGGGCCGGGCTCGTCTTCGCGCTCAAGCGGGCGGTCGGCACCGACGTCATTCGGGCGCACGAGGAGTACTTCCTGCGTCGGGCCGTGCAGGCGTGGCAGGCCAACCCGTACCTCACGCTTCTCGGCAACGTCGACGCGCGGCGACTGTCCATCCTGTCCTTTGTGGTGCGCCGGCCGAACGGGCGGTACCTGCACCACAACTTCGTGGTCGCGGTGCTCAACGACCTGTTCGGCATCCAGGCGCGGGGCGGCTGCTCCTGTGCCGGCCCGTACGGTCACCGGCTGCTGGGCATCGACCTGGAGCGCTCGCACCGGTTCGAGCGGGAAATTATCAACGGATGCGAAGGCATCAAACCGGGCTGGGTTCGCGTCAGCTTCAACTACTTCATCTCCGAGACCACGTTCCAGTACATCGTGGACGCCGTCGACCTGGTGGCCCGCCACGGCTGGCTGCTGCTGCCGGAGTACCGGTTCAACCCTGCGACCGGCCTGTGGCGGCACCGGGCCGGCCTGGTCGAGCCGCCGCTGCGCCTGAACCAGCTCACCTTCGACGCCACCGGGGCGCTGCGGTGGCCGTCCCGGCACGAGCGGGCCGACGAGTCGGCGCTGGCCGAGTACCTGGCGTACGCGCGGGACCTGTTCGCCCGCCTGGCCGAGCAACCGCCGTCGGTGGACTCGGACACCAGCCTGGCCGGCCGGGTCTCGCCGGGGTTCGAGGAGCTGCGGTGGTTCGAGCTGCCCGAGGTGTGCCTGACCTGACCACCGCCGGTCAGCGCGGCCGACGACGACTGGCCCAGATTGCGCTTGGATGATTGGCTATGTGGTATGGCGTGGAACCTTCTTCGCCGCAGGCGAACGCCCGACGTGAATGACGCGCCGCCGGTCAGTGTTGTCTCCCATGTGCCTGCCCAACCCACCCCGGACACCCCTCGAACCGTGGAATCGCGCATGCCCTCCGAGACCGAGGCACTGGACGCCTACTCGACCGTCGTCTCCGCTGTCGCCGCCAAGGTGCTGCCGAGCGTCGCGGCCCTGACCGTGCGCACCTCCCGGGGCGAGGGGGCGGGTTCCGGCGTCTCGTTCACCGAGGACGGCTTCATCCTGACCAGCGCCCACGTGGTGACCGGCGCCCATGCGGGGTTGGCCGAGTTCAGTGACGGAACGCAGAGCCGCTTCGACGTCGTGGGGGCCGACCCCCTGTCCGACCTGGCGGTGTTACGGGTGCGCGACGGCGGCGCGCCCCCGGCGACGCTCGGCGACGCCGACACCCTGCGCATCGGGCAGCTCGTGATCGCGATCGGCAACCCCCTCGGGCTCGCCGGCTCGGTGACCGCCGGTGTGGTCAGTGCGCTGGGCCGTTCGTTGCCGGTCGGCGATGGTCGCCGCGCCCGCATGATCGACGACGTGATCCAGACGGACGCCGCGCTCAACCCCGGCAACTCCGGTGGGGCGCTGGCCGACTCGAGCGGCCGGGTCGTCGGGATCAACACGGCGGTGGCCGGCATCGGGCTCGGCCTCGCCGTGCCGATCAACTCGACGACGCGTTCGATCATCTCCGAGCTCATCTCCACCGGCCGCGTCCGGCGGGCCTGGCTGGGGATCGCCGGCGTGCCGGTGATGCTGCCCCCGCCGATCGCGCACAACCTGAAGCAGCGGCGGGGCCTGCGCCTGGTGGAGGTCATCCCGGGCAGCCCGGCGGCGAAGGCCGGTCTGTTCATCGGCGACATCGTGGTGAGCGCCGGCGGGCGACCCGTGCAGGGCGTGCAGGACGTGCAGCGCCTCATGCTCGGGTCGGCCATCGGCGCGCGACTGCCGTTGACGGTGCTGCGCCGGGGCGCCTACGTCGACGTGATCGCCATCCCGGCCCCGCTCTCCTGACCTGACCGGGCTCGGCCGACCCGGGCGCCGCCCGCCCTGGCCGCCGGGCCGCCGCCGGGTCGCCCCGGCGGGCCGCCCGTCTCCGTCCGGGCCATGGCATCGTCGGCCCATCCGAACCATGGCATCGCCGGCCCGTCCCGGCCATGGCATCGTCGCGGTCGGATGATCCTCCGTCGCCGTGCCCGTGGCCGGACTTCCGCGGCGCCCCCGAGCGCGCCGGCCGCGGCGCGCCGGGGACTGCCCACGGACCGGTCAGCGGGAGCCGAGGTGGGTGAGCAGGTCCTGGCGGGTGATCACCCCGGCCGGCTTGCCGTCGATGAGCACCATCGCCGCCGGCGCCTTCTCGAGCACCGCCACCGCCTCGGCCACCGGCTGACCGCCGCCGATCATCGGCAGCGGCGGGCCCATGTGGCGCTCGATCATGTCGTGCAGCTCCGCCTGCCCGGTGAAGAGCGCGTCGAGCAGGTCCCGCTCGGAGACCGACCCCGCGACCTCGCCCGTCACCACCGGTGGCTCGGCCCGCAGCACCGGCAGCTGGGAGACGTTGTACTCCCGCATGAGGTCGATCGCCTCGCGGATGGTCTCGCTGGGGTGGACGTGCACCAGCGGCGGCAGCCCGCCCTGCTTGCCGGCGAGCACGTCGGCCACCGTGGACTCCGCCGATTCCGGCCGGAGGAAGCCGTACCGGGCCATCCACTCGTCATTGAAGATCTTGGAGAGGTAGCCCCGGCCGCCGTCGGGCAGCAGCACCACGATCACGTCGGACTCGGCGGCGCGGCGGGCGACCTGCAGCGCCGCCGCCACCGCCAGGCCGCACGATCCGCCCACCAGCAGGCCCTCCTCGCGGGCCAGGCGGCGGGTCAACGCGAAGGAGTCCTTGTCGGAGATCTCGATGATCTCGTCGCAGATCGTCCGGTCGTAGGTGTCGGGCCAGAAGTCCTCGCCGACACCCTCCACAAGGTACGGTCGGCCCGTCCCTCCGCTGTAGACGGAGCCCTCGGGGTCGGCGCCGATGACTCGGACCCGCCCCCCGGAGACCTCCTTGAGGTACCGCCCGATGCCGGAGATCGTGCCGCCCGTGCCGATGCCCGCCACGAAATGGGTGATCCGACCCTCGGTCTGCTCCCAGATCTCCGGGCCGGTCGTCTCGTAGTGGGAGCGCGGGTTGGCCGGATTGCTGTACTGGTTCGGCTTGAAGGCGCCCGGGATCTCGGCCGCCAGGCGGTCGGAGACCCGGTAGTACGAGCGCGGGTCCTCGGGCGCGACGTTGGTGGGGCAGACCACCACCTCGGCCCCGTAGGCGCGCAGCACGTTGCGCTTGTCCTCGCTCACCTTGTCGGGGCAGACGAAGATGCACCGGTAGCCGCGTTGCTGAGCGACCAGCGCGAGGCCGACCCCGGTGTTGCCGCTGGTCGGTTCGACGATGGTGCCGCCGGGGCGCAGCAGGCCCGCCCGTTCGGCGTCCTCGATCATCCGCAGCGCGATCCGGTCCTTCACGCTGCCGCCCGGGTTGAAGTACTCCACCTTGGCCAGGACGGTGGCGGCGATGCCCTCGGTGACCCGGTGCAGCCGGACCAGCGGGGTGTTGCCGATCAACTCGACGACGCTGTCGACGTAGCGCATGCGCCGAACCTACCCCCGATGCTCTGCTTCCGGTGATCTGGGGCGTCAGGACCGGATGACCTCGGCGTCGATCACCGAAGGCCCCCGGCCGCGGGACTTCTCCCACTCCAGGAAACGCTCGGTCTCGGACAGCAGCGCGCCCGCGAGCCACGTCGCGACGAAGACGTCGTCGACCAGGCCGAGGAACATCCAGACCAGTTCGGGGAAGAGATCGACGGGCGACAGGATGTAGAGCGCCGCGCCCGCCATCAGCAGCAACCGGGGCCAGCCGTCGTACTCGCCCCGGATCGACGCCATGATCATGCGGGGCAGGGCAGCGAGGCGGCGGCCCAGTCCGGGCGTCCCGGGCCGAAAGGCGCGGATGAGGGCCATGAGGGCGGCGCGCCGACGTGGGCCTGCTGACATGCGCCAACGATAGCCCGCCTGGCAAGGGGCGAACTCTAGGTACGCTCGAAGATCCAGGTTTGCAACGGCGCAGTCCTGCGACGGGGAGGAGAGATGCGGCAGCGGCGTTACCGGACCCTCGCGGCGTACGTCGGCGGCGCCGCCACGATGGCCGGCGCGCTGGTGGCCGGGCTCATCAGCGGTCAGGTTCTCTACGCCCGCCGGACCATCCCCGGAGCGCAGGCGCCGCCACCCCAGTGCGGGGGCCGGTACGGCCGGCAGTACGAGGGCGAGCCGATCTCGCTCGCCGTGCTCGGGGACTCCACCGCCGCCGGCTACGGGGTGCACACCCGCGCGCAGACGCCGGGCGCCATGCTCGCCACCGCCGTGGCCGACCACACCCGGCGACCGGTGGTGCTCACCTGCACCGCCGCGGTCGGCTCGCCGTCGGCCTGGCTGCCGGCGCAGGCCGAGAACGTCCTCGACGCCGGTGGGGCCGACCTGGCCGTCATCTTCATCGGCGCCAACGACGTGACCGGGAGCGTCGACGCGGAGCAGGCGGTGGCGTTCCTGGCCGAGGCCGTCCGGGCGCTGCGGCGGGCCGGCAGCGAGGTCGTCGTCGCCACCTGCCCCGACCTGGGCTCGATCCCGCCGATCATGCCGCCCCTGCGGTGGCTGGTGCGGCGGTGGAGCCGGCAGATGGCGCGAGCGCAGCGGAAGGCCGTCGAGGCCGAGGGCGCGTACACGGTGCCGCTCGGTGAGCTCCTCGGTCCCGTGTTCGACGCCGACCCGGACACGCTGTTCGGGCCGGACCGCTACCACCCGTCGGCCGCGGGCTACCGGGCCGCGGTCGACGTCGTCCTGCCGACGGTGCTCACCGTCCTCGACCGCGCACTCGGCCGGCCGAGCACCGGCGCCGCCGACGGTGACGGGGTCGACGGCGGCGGGACCGGCGGGGGCGACGCCCGGGCGGGTGTCGGGCCGCGCGTGGCCCGGGCCGATGGCCGGGTTGGCCCGGGCGGGGCCCGGGCCGGGCTCGGTGGTGCCCAGGGCGGCGGCCGGGCCGGGCCGGATGGGGCCCGGGGCGAGGACGCCACGAAAGGAGCAGACGCCGGCGTGGCTGGGCGAACGCCGGGCGGCGCCGTACCCTGCGTGTCACAGTCGCACTCGAACGCGTAGTCGCGCGCGGGTGGCGCGACAGGCACGGAGGTGGCCATGAACGCTCGCCGGGCGGTTCGCCGCCTCGCGAAGGGGGCGGGGATCGCGTTCCTCGCCGGCACGCTGGGCGGGGCAGCGCTGCTCGCCGCCGAGATCGTCGCCGCGCGCTCGCGTACCTACGCCAAGCCCGACCTGGGGCTCACCGTGCGGGGATCCACCAGCGGCACGGGCGGTTCGCCGCTGCGGCTGATGCTGCTCGGCGACGCCCTCGCCCTCGGTGTCGGGGTCGACACCGCGGACCAGACCCTCGGCGGCCAGCTCACCCGCATGCTCAGCGACGCCGGGGCCAACGTCACGCTCTCCACCGTGGCCGTCGCCGGGGCCCGCAGCGCCGACCTCGCCACCCAGGTCGCCCGGGCGCAGCTCGGGGCCAAGCCGGACGTGGCGGTGATTCTCGTCGGCACCAACGACGCCACCCACCTGGTCCGGCCCGGCGAGGCGGCCGCCAACCTGGCGACGGCGATCCGCCGGTTGCGCGACGGGGGCACCTCGGTGGTCGTCGGCACCTGCCCGGACCTGGGGGCGGTGCGGGCGCTCGCCCCGCCGTTGCGCCAGCTCGCCGGCTGGTACGGGCGCCGGGTGGCCCGGGCCCAGGCCAGCGCGGCCCGGTCGGCCGGCGCGGCTGTGGTGGACCTCGGGGGCCAGGTCGGACCGGTCTTCCGCGCGGACGCGGGCATGCTGTGCCGCGACGGCTTCCACCCCTCGGCCGACGGCTACCGGGTCATCGCGCACGCGCTCTACCCGGAGCTCGCCGCGGCGGCCGGGCTCCCGTCGTCGATCAACGACTGACGCCGGGCCGGCCCCGGCCGGCACCGCTCGGGGCTTTGGTTGCTCGGGAGCTGCGGTTACTGGGGCGGCGGCTACAGCCGGGCGGCCGTGGCCTCGATGTCCGCGATGGCGGCCTCGATCTCCTCGTCGCTCGCCCCGACCAGGGCGAGGTCGGCCACCATCACCTGCAGCTGGTCCGGCAGGGACAGGACGTTGTCCAACCGGGGTACGGGCTGCGCCGGTCGGCCCTCCAGGCGGGCACAGCGGTCGGCGAGGCGCTGGACGAGCGCGTGCATCACCTCCACCCGGGTCTGCACCGGCGCCGGCCCCGCGTCCGCCGTGCCCGACTCCGTTGACCTCGCGTCCGACTCCGTTGATCTAGGGCTTGGCGTGGTGAGTTGATCTCCAGGCACCACTCTTTGCCCTAGATCAACAGGGTTTTCGGGGGTGGCCGGGGCGGCCGGCTGGGACCATCGCTCCGGGCTCCAGTGCTCGACCCGGCGCACCAAACGACCAGCGGCCGCGCGGAGTCGCGCGGCCGCCAGTTCGGGCTTGTTCCTAGCCACCGTTGTCCAGGCCCGAAGCGTCACCCGGCGGTGATCACTCCGAACCGCGCAGGTAGCTGAGCAGGCGCAGCACCTCGAGGTAGACCCAGATCAGGCCCACGAGGATGCCGAAGGCGCACAGCCAGGAGACGTTCTTCGGCGCGCCCTGGGCGACCGCCTGCTCGACCATGTCGAAGTCGAGGATGAAGGTCAGGGCGCCGATCACGATGAGCACCAGGCTGACCAGGACCGACAGCCCGCTGCCGTTGGAGAGCGGGCTGTCCTCCATGAGGAAGCCCATGAGCAGGCGGGCCAGCATCACGACCACGGCGGCGACCACGGCCCCGAGCATGAAGCGGGCGAACTTCGGGGTCGCGCGGATGATCCTCGCCTTGTAGAGCCCGGCCATCACGAAGAAGATCGCGAAGGTGCCGACCACCGCCTGCAGCACGATGCCGCTGTCGGGGAAGCGCATCTCGAAGAACTCGGAGACGGCTCCGAGGAAGACACCCTCGACGACCGCGTAGGCCATCATCAGCGCCGGGTTGATGATCCGCTTGAACGAGATCACCAGGCCCAGGACCAGGCCGACGACGGCGCCGCCGATCCACGCCAGGCCCAGCAGCTCGTTGGGCAGGACCACCGCGGTCGCCACGCCGGCGAGGGCGACCAGGCCCAGCAGACCGACCGTCTTGACCACGACATCGTCGACGGTCATGCGGTCCTGCTCCGCCACATACGTCGGCGGCTCCTGGTATGTCGGGTAGGGCGAACCGTACCCGGCGCCGTACCCGGGTGCGGGCGCAGTGTGGGTCTCCGGTGTCAGCCGGGTGAGCACCGGGTTGGAGCTACGCACGTACGCCTCCTGATCAGATTTGTGGCAAAGAAGCAGTCAACAGCGTAGCGCTGTCACCGGCACCGACGAAGAATGCGGACCCGGCCGAAGGATGCTCCTGCGATGGCCGTCTCCACTTCGTGGGTGGTGGCTGACGGGCGGTCCGGCCGGGTTGGCTATGGTCCACGCCGTGACACTCGACGGTGGACCGGACCGGGTCGCGGCGCCGCGCTGGCTCGCCGAGCACGCGCAGCGCTTCCAGGAGTCGGGAGCCGCGCCGGCCGTGCCCCGCCTGGCGGCCACGGTCGTCCTGCTCCGCGACCACAACGGCCGGCTGGAGATCTACACCCAGCGCCGCGCGGCGACGATGGCCTTCGCCCCCGGCATGTACGCCTTCCCGGGCGGCAGCGTGTCATCGGCCGACCTGGCCTCCGTGGCCGCGGGCGACGAATCCTCGACCGCGCCGGCGGGGGCCGGGACCGAGGCGCCGACCGGGCCGGACGCCGAGGCGTCGGTGATCGCCCGGATGGGACTGCCCGGGCCGACGGCGCGCGCCGTCCTGCTCGCCGCGGTGCGGGAGGTCGCGGAGGAGACCCACGTGACGCTGGCGCCGGCCGCGCTCGCCCCGTGGGCCCGGTGGCTCACGCCGGAGTTCGAGCCGCGCCGGTTCGACACGTTCTTCTTCCTCGCCCCGCTGCCCGCCGGGCAGCAGCCCGTCGACCCGTCCGGGGAGGCCGACCACGCGCTGTGGCTGCCGCCGGCCGAGGCCGCCAGCCGCCTGCCCATGATGCCGCCGACCCGGCACGTGCTGACCGAGCTGGCCGGCTTTGCCGACGTGGCCTCCGCGCTCGCGGCCGCCGCCCAGCGCGACGTGTCCGAGCCGGTACGGCCCGTGATCGAGGTCGATGAGGAGGGGACCTGGCTCCGGCTCCGGTGACCGCGCGGTCGTCCCATTCCGGGGGCGGGTCACCGACGGAGCGGGAACGCCACGACGTACTCACGGTGCGACCTCGGGCGCACCTGGCGCCGGCCCGAGCGGCGTCGTCACGCGGCACGCCGGGCCGCCGTGTCGAGGTGCCCGGAGCGGGACTCGAACCCGCACGCCGAAGCAGCCGCTTTTAAGGCAGCCGTGTCTGCCATTCCACCACCCGGGCGGGCATCGAAGGTCGGTCTGCCTCGACGGCCAGGGCCGGGGCGTGCCGCATGGTCGGTCTCGGTGAGACGAACCTTCGTCTGCTCAGGGTATCCGGTCACCGCGCCTCAGCCGATAGCGTGGCGCACGTGGTGACGACGGGGGCCCTCCGGCGGCCGGCGAGCGGGGCGCGGCGCCGGGTCGTGCGACTGTCCGCGAACGCCCGGTCCGACCTCGGCGTGGGTCTGGTGTACCTCGCCCTGGCCGCCTGGATCGGGCACGGGCTCTGGCCGAGCCCGGCCACCCGGGCCCTGGCCCACAACGTGGGTGACCAGACGTTGATCGAGTGGTTCCTGGCCCACGGGGTGCTGTTCTGGACGGGCGAGCTCGACCTGCACACGGTGCGCCTGAACTCGCCCGACGGCGTCAACCTGATGAGCAACGCCTCGCACCTGCTGCACGGGATCCTGATGGCGCCGGTGACCGTGCTGTTCGGGGCCAGCGTGTCGTTCGCGCTGCTCGTGCCGCTGAACCTCGCGGCGACCGCGACCGGGTGGTACCTGCTGTTCGCCCGCGGCCTGCGGCGCGACCGGCTCGCCGCGATGGTCGGCGGGCTGGTGACCGGGTTCGCGCCCGGGATGATCGCGCAGTCGAACAGCCACCTGCACATCAGCGCCCAGTGGCTGGTGCCGCCGATCGTCTGGTGCGTGATCCGGTTGGCCCGCGCGCGTACCGGGCGAGCGGCCGTGACCGCGTCCCTCGGTCTGGCCGCGCTGGTCTGCGCCCAGGTCTTCCTCGGCGAGGAGGTGCTCTACCTCACCGCCCTGACCCTGCTGCTGTTCACGCTCGCCTATGCGGCGACGCGGCCACGCTGGGCGCGCCGGGTGGCACCGACCTTCCTGTCCGGACTCGCGCTGGCGGCGTCGGTGAGCGCGCTGGCCCTCGTCTATCCACTGTGGATGCAGTTCGCCGGCCCGCAGCACATCCCGAACGCCCCGTTCGCCGCGCAGTACTTCTACGCGGATGTGTTCAGCTACCTGACCTTCTCGCCGCTGTCGATCGCCGGGTCGCCCGGCGCCGGCCGGCTCGCCTCCAGCCCGGCCGAGCTGAACGCCTTCCTGGGCGCGCCGTTGCTCGTCCTGCTCGTCGCGCTGGTCGTCTGGCGTCGTCGCACGCCCAGCGTGGTCGCCGCCGCGGTGGCGATGGTGGTGCTGGCGTACCTGTCCCTGGGCGTGACCGTGACGGTCGACGGCGAGCCCACGGGATTCCCGAGTTTGTACCGGCTCATCGCCGACATCCCGGTGATCGACGCGGCGCTGCCCACGCGGTACGCGCTCGCCCTGATCCCCCTCATCGCGGTGGTCCTGGTCGACGCGATCGAGGCGGCGCGGGCGGGGAGCATGGCCACGCTGCGGGAGGCGATGCGGCTCGGGGGCCCGGCCCGGCCCAATGCGTGGGCCCAGGCGGCCGTGCCCCTGGCAGTCGCGGCGGCGCTGCTGCCGCTGTTCCCGCTGCCCCTGGCCGCCACCGACCGTGACCCCGTGCCGGCCTTCATCACCAGCGGGGCCTGGCGCCAGTGCGTGCCGGAGGGCGGGGTGCTCGTCCCGGTTCCGCTGCCGACGCCGTACGAGCCCGACACCATGCGCTGGGCCGCCGCGGCCAACGCCGCCTTCGGCATACCCGAGGGCTTCTTCCTCGGCCCCTACGGCCCAAACGGGCGGACGTCGGTCGGCACCTGGAAACAGCCGACGTCGGCCCTGCTCGCCGACGTCGCCGCCACCGGCCAGGTACCGGTGATCACCGACGAGATGCGCGCGCAGGCGCGGGCGGACCTCGAGTTCTGGCGCGCGGACTGCGTCGCGCTGGCCCACGTTCGCCACGGCGCGGCCCTGAGGTCCACATTGGAGCAACTGCTCGGCCCCGGGACGCCCATTGTGGACACATGGACCTGGCGGGTCACCCGGTGACCCGGCGGCCCGGGTGACCAGGCCGCACGGTCGGCGCGACCGTACGGCCTCATGAAGGTCAGCGAGCGCCCACCGGCTCGCGCTCGGGGGCGGGCTCGTCCACGTGCGGCGTCACCTCGGTGAACTCCTCGCGAGGCCGGTGCAGCTCGCCGAGCGAGACCACCTCGCGCCGCAGCACCAGGGCGAGCGTCCAGTCCACCAGCACGCGGACCTTGCGGTTGACGCTCGGGACCCGCAGCACGTGGTACGTGCGGTGTGCGAACCAGGCGGGCCAGCCGTGGATGCTGACGCCGTAGATCTGGGCGACGCCCTGGTACAGGCCGAGGCTCGCCACCGATCCGACCGTGCGGTGCCGGTAGCGGCGCAGCGGCTTGCCCCGCAGCGTGGCCACGATGTTGTCGGCCAGCACCCGGGCCTGCCGGATCGCGTGCTGGGCGTTCGGCGCGCACATCGTCCCCGGCTGGTCGGCGGTGAGGTCCGGGACGGCGGCGCAGTCGCCCGCGCTCCACGCGTCCGGGACCACCCGGCCCTGGGCGTCCACGACCTGCAGCGTGGGCAGGCAGGTGATGCGGCCCTTGTCGTCCCGCGGGAAGTCCGTCCGCTCCAGCATGGGCGACGGCTTCACCCCGGCGGTCCACACGATGGTGTCCGCCTCGAAGACGTCCCCGTCCGACAGCTTCACCACACCGTCCACACACGACTGCAGGCGCGTGTCGAGGCGGACGTCGATGCCCCGCTCGCGCAGCAGGTCGACCGTGCGGGCGCCCATCTTCTCGCCGACCTCGGGCAGGATCCGGCCGGTCGCCTCGACCAGCACCCAGCGGAGGTCGGCCCGCGACAGCCCCTGGTAGTAGCGCAGGGCCGAGCGGACCATGTCCTCCATCTCGGCCAGGGCCTCGATGCCGGCGTAGCCGCCCCCGATGAAGACGAAGGTCAGGGCCCGGCGTCGGGTCGCCGGATCCGTGGTGGTGACCGCGACATCGAGCCGTTCGAGAATGTGGTTGCGCAGCCAGGCCGCCTCACCGATCGTCTTGAAGCCGACCGCTTGCTCCCGCAGGCCCGGGATCGGGAGCGATCGCGACACCGATCCGGGCGCGACCACGATGTGGTCGTAGGGAACCTCGACCGGCGGCCCCACGATGGGTTGTACCGTCGCGACCCGGTCGGCGTGCGAGATGTGGGTCACCTCGCCCGAGAGCACCCGGCAGCGCTTGAGCTCCCGCCGCAGCGGGACGACCGTGTGCCGGGGCGAGATGTTGCCGGCGGCCGCCTCCGGCAGGAACGGTTGGTAGGTCATGTGTGGCTGCGGATCAACCACCGTGACCTCGGCCTCGCCGGGCCGGAGCTTGCGCGACAGACGCAGGGCGGCGTACAGGCCCACGTGCCCCGCGCCAACAACGAGAATCCTCACTGTTGCGAGGCTACTCCGGCGATGCCCGCCGCGTGCCGAAGTACGGCATCGAGCATGTGTGGCGTGAGTCGCCCGGTAAAGGTGTTCTGTTGACTGACGTGGTAGCTGCCGAGCAGCGTCGGGGCACCCTCGAGATCGACGCGGGCGCCGTGCCGGAAGGCCGGGCGCGGGGACGGCGGCGTCACGCCGTAGACGGCCCGGATCATGGGCCAGTAGGCGTCCCACGCGAAGGCGCCCAGGGCCACGACGACCCGCACCGTCGGCCGCAGCAGGGCGAACTCGCGGTGCAGCCAGGGAGCGCAGGTGTCCCGCTCCTCGGTGGTGGGGCGGTTCGCCGGCGGCGCGCAGCGCACCGAAGCGACGATGCGCGTGTGCCACAGCTGCAGGCCGTCGTCGCGGCTGACGCTGGTGGCCTGGTTGGCCAGACCGACCCGGTGCAGGCTGGCGAAGAGGACGTCGCCCGAGCGGTCGCCGGTGAAGACGCGGCCGGTGCGGTTCCCCCCGTGGGCCGCCGGGGCGAGCCCCAGGATCGCGATGCGGGCGTCGGTCGGCCCGAACCCCGGCACGGGCCTACCCCAGTACGTCTGGTCCCGGAAGGCGGCCCGGCGGACGGTCGCGACCTCCTCCCGCCAGCTCACCAACCGGGGACAGGCGCGACAGGCGCTGACCGCCGCGTCGAGCGTCGGCAGGTCGGGGGCGGCCGCGGCCATCCGGACCACGTCCGCGGCCGTGGTGGCTCCCGCCGGCCCGCCGGCCCGGCCGGCCGCGCCTACGTGTCGAGCGCGCGCAGACACAGGACGTACCCGGTCCCACCGCGCGGCACCGCGCGGTAGATGAACGTCGCGTCCTCGTAGGCCTGGCAGATCGTCGGGCTGCTCGCCTGCTCCTCGGTGAGACGGTCGAGCCTCCCCTCGACCACGTACGTCGCGTCCGGGTCGGTGCAGGGCACGATCCGGGCCGCCGGGACCTCCCGGTCCTCGCCGACCGCCAGCAGCGGCAGGTCGGCCAGGCAGTCACCCGCGGCCGCGTTCCGCGTCGGGTCGCCGTAGAAGCGTTGGTAGACCAGGTACCCGATCGCCGCGAGCAGCACGACCACGAGCGCCCCGAAGACCACGGTGCTCAGCAGCCGGCGCCCGCGACGGGCCGGGCGCGGCGTGGCGGCCGGGGCGGCCGGCGGCGGCTGGCTGGCCGGGCCGGTGTCGACGGCCGGCGCTCGGGTGGCCGGCGTTTGGGTAACCGGGCCGGCGGCGGGAACGTCGGTGGTCGATGAGCCGGCGGCCGGGGCGGTGACGGTAGGCGGGGTAGGGGCCGTGGGGGCCGCGGCGGAGCCGGACGCCCCGGCCGGAGCCTCGGCGCCCGGCGACGCGGCCGGCGAGCCGGGCGCGACGGTGGTGACGGTCGCCGTGGCAGCGGTGGTGGCTGGGGCGGTCGCCGATTCCCCCACGGAGGCGGCCGGCTGCGCGGGTGGTGCCGGGGGCGGCGGGGACACGACCACGGTGGGCTGGGGCGGTGGCGGGTAGGCCGGCAGCGTGGGCGGTTTCGGCGCGGACGGAGCCGGCGGGGTCGAGGGAGCCGGCGGTGTCGAGGCAGCCGCTGGCGCGGACGGCTGCTGTGCCGGGCGTTCCGGGGCCGATGGTGGCGATGCCGACGATTCCGGCGTCGGCGGTTGCTGCGCCGTGGGTTCGGGCGACGCCGGAGGTTCGGGCGACGCCGGGGGTGGCGCGACGGACGCCTCCGCTGACGGGGCGGTCGGTCCGGCGCCGGGGGCGTCGGCCGACGGGGGCGGCGGGGGAGCCTCGCTGGCGGCGCTCGCCGTGCTCACGCCAGGCGATGGCTGTTCGCTCGGGCGCGTCTCGTCCGGCACGGAGGGTTCCTTTCCGTCCTGGGGATGGCCCATACCGTACCGGCCGCCCGGTTCGCCGTCCGCCCCGCCCGGTCGGGGCCGGTCGACGCCGACGGCGACGCCCGCGTACGGCCGTTGCCGCCCGGCCACCCGTCGATCGGCGCTGGTTGTCGGACAGGCCACTGGTCACCTGCGGGGGGCTGGCCAACGCGGCGGATACGCTTCCACCCGTGCAGACGGCGGATGGCGCGGGGGATGGCGTGACGGTCCGGCGAGCGCGGACCTCCGATGTGCCCGGAATCCGTCGCCTGGTCGACCTGTACACCGCCGACCGTCGATTGCTGGCCAAGAGCCTGGTCACGCTCTACGAGGATGTGCCCGAGTTCTGGGTGGCCGAGCACGACGGCCGGGTCGTGGGGTGCGGGGCGCTGCACGTGATGTGGGAGGACCTGGCCGAGATCCGTACGGTCGCCGTCGATCCCGAGTGGCGCGGCCACCGGATCGGCCGTCGGCTGGTCGAGCGCCTGCTCGCCACGGCGCGCGAGCTGGGCGTCCGCCGGGTGTTCGTGCTCACCTTCGAGACGGAGTTCTTCGGCTCATTCGGGTTCACCGAGATCACCGGAACGCCGGTTCCGCCGGACGTGTACGAGGAGCTGCTGCGCTCCTACGACGAGGGCGTGGCGGAGTTCCTGGATCTGGAACGCGTGAAGCCGAACACGCTCGGCAACAAACGAATGCTTCTCTATCTGTAGCGGAGGATCCCATGACCCGAGTGGCGGCCATCGACTGCGGGACGAACTCGGTCCGACTGCTCGTGGCCGACGTGCCCGCGCCGGGGGCCGGCCTCGTCGACGTCGTGCGGACCATGCAGATCGTTCGCCTGGGGCGGGGCGTCGACCGGACGGGACGCCTCGACCCGGATGCGATCGAGCGGGTGCGGGTCGTGCTGGCCGACTACGCCCGGCAGATCACGGAGCTGGGCGCGGAGCGGGTCCGGCTGGTGGCGACGAGCGCGACCCGCGACGCCAGCAACGCCGCCGATTTCCGGGACATGGTGGTGGCCACCCTCGGGGTGGCGCCGGAGGTGATCACCGGGGACGAGGAGGCCCGACTGTCGTTCCTCGGCGCCACGCGGGGCCTGCCGGCCGACGCCCAGCCGCCGTACCTGGTCGTCGACATCGGCGGCGGGTCCACCGAGTTCGTGCTGGGCGGCCCGGTCGACGACCCGGCCACTGTGGACGGAGCGGGTACCGCGGGCGGCTCGACCACTGTGGACGACGCCGGTACCACTGTGGACGTACTGATTGCCGGGAACGGACCGGCTCCCGGGAACGGACCGGCTGCCGCGAACGGACCGGCAACCGTGAACGGATCGGTGGCCGTGACCCACGCGGTGAGCGTCGACATCGGGTGCGTGCGGATGACCGAGCGGCATCTGCCCGACGACCCGCCGACCCCGGAGCAGATCGCCGCGGCCGAGGCCGACATCGCCGCCGCCGTCGACCGGGCCCTCGCCGTCGTTCCCGGCCAGCGGGCCCGTACGCTCATCGGCCTGGCCGGCTCGGTCACCACGGTCGCCGCGCTCGCCCTGCACCTGCCCGCCTACGACCCGGCCGCCATCCACCACTCCCGCATCCCGTACGCCGACGTCGCCGCGGTCACGCACCGGGTGCTGAGCCTGAGCCAGGCCGAGCGGCTCGCCCTGCCGCCCATGCACCCCGGTCGGGCCGACGTGATCGGGGCCGGTGCGCTGATCCTGCGGGTGGTGATGGAGAAGGTCGGCGCCGACGCGGTCGTGGTCAGCGAGCACGACATCCTCGACGGCATCGCCTACAGCCTGTGCGCCAACTGACAGGCGACCGCGCTGACGGGCTACCCGCGCCGAGTCTGGTTTCCCGCGCCGATCCGGCTCCGCCTCCGGCCGGCGTCCGTCGCCGGATCGCTTGCCGGGCCGGTCCTGGCTTCCCGGCCGGAGCTATTTCTCGTCCGGCGGGGTGACGCAGGGCCCGTCGGTCCACCAGGCCCCGATGCGCTCGCGGACCTCGTCGCCGAACGGGTTGACTCCCGGCCCCTCGGCGAGGGCGTGGGCGAGGTGGACGTGCAGGCACTTCACGCGGGTGGGCATGCCGCCGGCCGACACCCCGGCGATCTCGGGGACCACCCCGATCTCCTCCCGGCGGCGCAGGTACCGCTCGTGGGCCGCCCGGTACCGGGCCGCGAGGTCGGGGTCCTCGGCCAGGCGGGCCGACATCTGCCGCATGAGACCCGCCGACTCGAGCGCGCTCACCGCGCTGACCGCGCGCGGGCAGGTGAGGTAGTACAGCGTCGGGAACGGGGAGCCGTCGGGCAGCCGGGGATTGGTTTCGACCACGTCGGGCAGGCCGCACGGGCACCGGTGAGCCACCGCGCGAGCGCCCCGCGGCGGCCGGCCGAGCTGCGCCTCGACGACGTCGCGGTCCCGGGGGTCAAGCGCCATCGCGGTCCCCCGGGCGAGCGGCTGCGCCGGCGTACGCGCGGCCCGACGCGCCACTGTGGCTGGTCGTACGCTGGCCGGTCTCACGCTGGCTGGTCTTCCGCCGGCCGGTCGTACGCCGGTCGGGCGTACGCCGGTTGGTCGGGCCCCGGCCGGTCGGGGGCCGGTTGGTCGTTGGCCGGCTGGTCGTTGGCCGGCTGGTCGTTGGCCGGTTGGTCGTGGGCCGCTCGGTCATGGCGTCGGCGGTTCGTCGGCGGTCTGCAGGCTGGTCCACACCTGCTCGTACCACGGGGGCGGCGGCGCGTCGTCGGCCGGCCCGTCGGTCACCGTGGGATCGATCCCGACCACGTAGACACGACTGCCGACCTCGGTGAGCAGCAGCCGCTGCAGGGCCTGGTCCTTGACGTACTCGTCGTCGTTCCAGCGGGCGACCTCCTCGGCCAGCCGCTGGATGCGCTCGCGCTGCTCGCGCTGGTCCGCCTCCAGCCGGGCGATCTCGGCCTGCTGGGCCAGGTACACCCGCAGTGGGTAGGCGTAGGCGAGCAGCAGCGCGAACAGCACCACGCCCAGCGCCGCGACCCGGCCGGAGATGCGCAGCGGGCCCCGCGGCGCCCGGGTGCGATGGGCCGGCCCCCCGCGGCGCAGGCCCGGCGTGGTGGACTCGGCCGGTGGTCCGGCGAACCGTCCCGGCCGGCGAGGCGGCGCGCTGGCGGCCCGGGCCCAGAGCCGGTGGGCGAACCCGCGCCGACGCCCGGGGGCCGTCCCGGGTCGCGTGCTGCGACGCGCCGGGCCCTGCCCGCTGGGCATCCGCCGTTGGTTCACCGTGCTCCCCTGTTCAGCCCCCGTTGATCTAGGGCATAGAGTGGTGGTTGGAGATCAACTCACCACTCCTGGCCCTAGATCAACGCAGAGGCGTGCTCTAGATCAACGCGAAGGTGTGCCCTGGATCAGGGCCGAGAGTACCGGGGGAAGGCGCTCGCGCCCGCGTAACGCGCCGCGTCGTCGAGCTCCTCCTCGATGCGCAGGAGCTGGTTGTACTTGGCCACCCGCTCGGAACGCGCCGGGGCACCCGTCTTGATCTGCCCGCAGCCGGTCGCCACGGCCAGGTCGGCGATCGTGGTGTCCTCGGTCTCGCCGGACCGGTGGCTCATCATGCAGCGGTAGCCGGCCCGGTGGGCGAGGTCGACCGCGTCCAGGGTCTCGGTGAGCGTGCCGATCTGGTTGACCTTCACCAGCACCGCGTTGGCCGCCTTCTCGGCGATGCCGCGGGCGATGCGCTCCGGGTTGGTGACGAACAGGTCGTCCCCGACGATCTGGATGCGCTCGCCCAGCGCCGCGGTCATGGCCTTCCAGCCGGCCCAGTCCTCCTCGGCCAGCGGGTCCTCAATGGACACGATCGGGTAGGCGTCGACGAGCCCGGCGTAGTAGGCGATCATCTCGTCGGCCGACTTGGTCGCGCCCTCGAAGGTGTACGCGCCGTCCTTGTAGAGCTCGGTCGCGGCGACGTCCAGCGCCAGCACGATGTCGGTGCCGAGCGTGTACCCGGCCGCCTGCACCGCCTCGGCGATGAGGTCCAGGGCCGCCGCGTTCGCCGGCAGGTTGGGGGCGAAGCCGCCCTCGTCACCCAGCCCGGTCGACAGGCCCTTCTTCTTGAGCACCGACTTGAGCGCGTGGTACACCTCTGCGCCGGCCCGCAGCGCCTCCCGGAAGGTGGGCGCCCCGATCGGGGCGATCATGAACTCCTGGATGTCCACATTGGAGTCCGCGTGGGCCCCGCCGTTGAGGATGTTCATCATCGGGACCGGCAGCAGGTGCGCGTTCGGGCCGCCCAGGTAGCGGAACAGGCTCAGGCCGGCCGACTCGGCCGCGGCCTTGGCGACGGCGAGCGAGACCCCGAGGATCGCGTTGGCGCCGATGCTGGACTTGTTCGGAGTGCCGTCGAGGTCGCGCATCTTCTGGTCGATGATGCGCTGCTCGGTCGCGTCGTAGCCGACGAGCTCCTCGGCGAGGCGGTCGCCGACGTTCGCCACCGCCTTCTCCACGCCCTTGCCGAGGTAGCGCCGGGTGTCGCCGTCGCGCAGCTCGACCGCCTCGAACGCGCCGGTGGACGCGCCCGACGGTACCGCCGCCCGGGCGATCGTCCCGTCATCGAGCCCGACCTCGACCTCGACGGTGGGGTTGCCCCGTGAGTCGAGGATCTCCCGAGCAACGATCGCTTCAATGGTTGCCACGTGAACTCGCTCCTTGTGTGAGTTTCTCGCAAATTCCGCTCCGGCAAGCTGCGCGGAAGTGCTGGCCGTCGCCTCGTCGTGCGGTCCGCGGCACTGCGGGAGTTACGTCGGTGAGCCTAGCGCCCGTCGAGCAGCAGCGTGCGCAGGTGGCGGGGGGACGGGCTGCCGTGGGCCAGCATGCGGTCGTGCCAGGCCCGCAGGGTCACTCCGGCGGGCCGCTGGGCCGCCAGCGCCGACACCTCCTGGTAGCCCACGAAGTACGTCGACAGCTGGGTCGAGGTCAGCAGCGTCCGGCGCCACTTGCCGGCCGCCTCGCCCTCCTCCTGGAAGCCGCGCTGCTGCATCAGGGCCATGGCCTCGCCCTCGGTCATGCCGTCGCAGTGCACGGCCTGGTCGAGGATGGCGTTGATCGTCATCCGCAGCTGCATCTTGAGCTGCTGCAGGCGCACCGGCAGGCCCCCGAAGCCGTGCTCGGCCATCAGCTGCTCCGCGTAGACGGCCCAGCCCTCGACGAACGGGCCCGAGTGCACGATGGCGCGGACGCGGGTCGAGCCGGTGTACCGCCGGGCGTGCGCGAGCTGCAGGAAGTGCCCGGGCATCGCCTCGTGCACGGTCAGGTCGCGCACCATGTGGTTGTTGTACTCGCGGTAGAAGGACTCGACCCGCTCGCTCGACCACCCGGCCGGGGTGGGGGCGATGCAGTAGAAGGTCGGCAGGTCGGCGGGCTCGAGCGTCCCGGGCGGGTCGCAGTAGGCCACGCTCACGCCGCGGGCGAACTCCGGCATGGTCCGGATCACACAGGGGTCGTCCACGAGGGACACCAGGTCCATCTCCCGGACGAACGCCGTGGTCTCGTCCAGGGTGGCCCGGGCCAGATCCACAATGGACGAGTCGTCCGGGTGCTCGCGGGCCAGCCGGTTCAGCGCCTCGCGGACGGTGTCGTCGTCGGCCCGCCCGCCGACCAGCTCGGCGGCCGCCGCGCGGATCTGCTCGGTGACCCGCTCGAGGTTCTCCCAGGCGAGGCGGTTGACCTGCTCCGCCGTCAGCTCGGTGTCGAGGGTGTGCCAGAGCTTCGCCTCCCACCGGCGCCGGCCGAGCCGGGGGTCCCGTCCGGGGTCGGCCGCTGCGGCCCGCTCGTCCAGCCAGCGGGCGAACGACTCCAGCGCGGCCACGGCGGCCGTCGCGGCGGGCTCCACTGTGGACCACACGGCGGGCGCCTCGGCGCCGAGCCGGGGGATCTCGTCGCGCACCAGGGCGGCCGTGCCCCGGAACTGGCCGGCCGCGGTCTCCAGGTGGATGCGTGGACAGTCGCCGAGCACCGAGCGCGCGATGGCGAGCGCGTCGGGAATCGCGGCCAGCCGGGCGCCGAGCGCCTCCAGCCGCTGCTCGGTCGGGGCGTACGGCCGGGCGAGCAGCCCGAACAGCAGGCTGCCCGGGTTGTGCACCAACGGGTTCCACTCGTGCTCGCGCACCTCGGTGAGCAGGAACAGCTTCCGCTCGACCAGCGACAGCAGCAGCTCGTGGTCGACCCGGTCGGCCAGGGACAGCCCGTCCGTGTCCACACCGGAGAGTTCCGCGGCGGCGTCGCGCAGCATCTGGACCTGCGCGACCACCCCGTCCGGGGACAGGTCGGGCAGGCGGTGGTCGTAGCGGTGGTCGCCGGCGTCGGCGGCGAGGTGGGGATCGGCGGCGAGCAGTTCGTCGACGACGCGCTCGGCCAGCTCGACGTACTCAGCGGCCATGGGCGGCGGGGGCGGGCCGGGTGACAGTCATGGACGTCAGGCTATCGGATCGTCCGATCCGTCGGCGGGCGACCGTACGGCCTCGGGGCCGGCCCCGGCGCCCCGGCCGGCCTCGGCGTCCCGGATGGCGGCGGCCCGGCGCAGCACCGCCCGCCGCAGCGCCGCCTCGGCGTCCAACCCGCGCTCGGCCGCGGCGGCGACGAGCCCGAACAGCAGCTCGCCCAGCGCGTCCTCGTCGGCCGGGACGTCGTCCGGGGCGGGTGCCGATACCTCGATGCCGGCCGCCCGGGCGCGGGCCAGCACCTTCGCGGCCAGGGCCAGCGCTGGCTGGCTGAAGGCGACGCCGTCCAGGGCCGAGGCGCGCGGCTTCTCCGCCCGCTTGATGCGTTCCCAGTTGGCGGTGATCTCGTCGAGCCCGGCCACCGGAACGCCCGCGAAGACGTGCGGGTTACGCCGAATCATCTTCTCGGCCAGCGTCTGCGCCACGTCGTCGATCGACCACGGCTCGTCGGCGTCCTGGGCCATGCGGGCGTGCAGCACGACCTGCAGGAGCACGTCCCCGAGCTCCTCCTTGAGCGCGGCGAGGTCGTGCGCCTGAATGGCGTCGTACGCCTCGTACGCCTCCTCCAGCAGGTACCGGGCGAGGCTGGCGTGGGTCTGCTCCCGCTTCCACGGGTCGCCACCCGGCCCGACCAGGCGGTCGATGATCGCGACGACGTCGAGGAGCCGGGACCCCGGCCGGTGCTCGGACACGACGCCCTCGACCGTCACTCCGCCGAGCGGACGGCCCCCGTCCCGGGCGGCCCGAAGGGGAGCGAGACGAGGATGAACTGTCCCTGGTTGCCCGCCTGCAGCAGCGGGTACTCCACGGGCTGGTAGCGCGGGTGGACGAACACGCCGTACCGCTCCGCCGCCTCGCTCAGGGCGTCGCGCAGCGCCAGCGCCTGGTGGTACTCGGGCCAGTTGAGCAGCTCGTCGCGGATCTGCTCGAAGGTGGCCGGCACTCCGCCGCCCGCGGTGACCACGGCCACGTAGTGGTCGTACACCCCGCGGATCTCGTCCTCGGTCGGCGTGCGGCCGGTCGCGTCGGCGAGGAGGGCGTTGCGGTAGGCGTCGGCCTCCGCCCGCAGCCGGGCGTACGGGTCGTTCACGTCGACCTGCAGCGCGTCGGCCACGCCCTGGTAGTCCGGCTCGTCCGGCTCCACCCCCTGCTCCCGGGCGTAGCGGCTCGCCACCTCGGTGAAGATCGTGAGCTGGACCACCGACTGGCGGATCTGGGCCACGACCTCGGCGGTTTCGGCGCTCCCGGCCGCGGTGGCCCCGATGGCCTCCGCCAGCGGCGCCGCGGTCTGTTCGACCTGGCTGTTGCCGACCGAGACGTCACCGACCCGCAGCGCCTCGTCGGTGGAGCGGGCGCAGCCAGCGAGCGCGAGCGCCCCGACCAGCGCCAGCGCGGTGATCTTCACCCTGACCGTACGCATGGCGTCAAGCCTCTCATCTCCCGGCGCGGCCCCTGCCGCCGCCCCTGGCCCGGACCCCGGTCTGATCTACACCCCGGACGGTGCCGGCCGGTCGGGCCTCCGCCCCGACGGTGCTGGCCGGTCTGATCTACGCCCCGACGGTGCTGGCCGGTCGGGCCTCCGCCCCGACGACGCTGGTCAACAGCTCCTCGCACCACTGCAGCAGCGGGATGTCGCGCAGCGGCTCGCCGCCGACCCGCTTGGTCATGGGGCGCGGCACCGAGATCTGCTCCCCGGCGCTCTTGTACACCGCGTCGGGGTAGAGCCGCTTGAGCCGCAGCTGCTTGGACTCCGGCAGCGTGATCGGGCTGAACCGGATGTGCCGGCCCTGCAACGACACGTCGGTCAGCCCGAGCGAGCGGGCCAGCAGCCGGAACCGCGCGATGGCGAGCAGGTTGCCGACCTGCTCCGGGGGCGGGCCGTACCGGTCGCGCAGCTCCGCCTCGATCTCCGTCAGTCGCTCCGGGGTCTTCGCCTCGGCGATCTTGCGGTACATCTCCAGGCGCAGGCGCTCCACGCCGACGTAGTCGTGCGGCAGGTGGGCGTCCACCGGCAGGTCGATCTTGACGTCGACCACCTCCTCCGGCGTCTCGCCCTTGAACTGCTGCACGGCCTCACCCACCATGCGCACGTACAGGTCGAACCCGACGCCCTCGATGTGCCCGGACTGCTCGCCGCCGAGCAGGTTGCCGGCGCCCCGGATCTCCAGGTCCTTCATCGCCACGTACATGCCTGCGCCGAGCTCGCTGTGCTGGGCGATGGTGGCGAGCCGCTCGTGGGCCTGCTCGGTGAGCGGACGGTCCGGCGGGTAGAGGAAGTACGCGTACGCCCGTTCCCGGCCGCGGCCGACCCGGCCCCGGAGCTGGTGCAGCTGCGCCAGGCCCAGCAGGTCGGCCCGCTCCACGATCAGCGTGTTCGCGTTGGGAATGTCGATCCCGGACTCGACGATCGTGGTGCAGACGAGCACGTCGTACTGCTTCTCCCAGAAGGCCACCATGACCTTCTCCAGCGCGTCCTCGCCCATCTGCCCGTGGGCCACGGCCACCCGGGCCTCGGGCACGAGCTCGCGCACCTTGCGCGCGGCCCGCTCGATCGTCTCCACCCGGTTGTGCACGTAGAAGACCTGGCCGTCGCGCAGCAGCTCGCGGTGGATCGCCGCGGCGATCTGCCGGTCGTTCTGGGCGCCGACGTAGGTCAGCACCGGGTGGCGCTCCTCGGGCGGGGTGGTGATGGTCGACATCTCCCGAATGCCGGTGAGCGCCATCTCCAGGGTGCGCGGGATCGGGGTGGCCGACATGGAGAGCACGTCGACGGAGGCGCGGTGCTTCTTCAGCTCCTCCTTGTGCTCGACCCCGAAGCGCTGCTCCTCGTCGACGATGATCAGCCCGAGGTCCTTGAACTTGTTCGCCGCCTGCAGCAGGCGGTGCGTGCCGATGACGATGTCCACGCTCCCGTCGGCGATGCGGGCGATCGTCTCCTCCGCCTCCTTGGCGGTCTGGAACCGCGACAACTGCCGGATCTCGACCGGGAACTGGCTCATCCGCTCGGTGAAGGTGTTGTAGTGCTGCTGGGCCAGCAGCGTCGTCGGCACCAGCACCGCCACCTGCTTGCCGTCCTGCACCGCCTTGAACGCCGCCCGGACCGCGATCTCGGTCTTGCCGAAGCCCACGTCGCCGGAGATCAGCCGGTCCATCGGGATCGGCCGCTCCATGTCGGCCTTGACCTCCTCGATGGCGGCGAGCTGGTCGGGGGTCTCGGTGTAGGGGAAGGCGTCCTCGAGCTCCCGTTGCCACGGCGTGTCGGGGCCGAAGGCGTGGCCGGTGGAGTTCTGCCGCACGGCGTAGAGCTTGATGAGCTCGGCCGCGATCTCCCGCACCGCCTTGCGCGCGCGGGCCTTGGCCTGCTTCCACTCGGCGCCGCCCATCTTGTGCAGCGTCGGGGTCTCGCCACCCACGTAGCGGGAGAGCTGGTCCAGCGAGTCGGTCGGCACGAAGAGGCGGTCCCCGGGCTGTCCCCGCTTGCTCGGGGCGTACTCGATGACCAGGTACTCGCGGTCGGCCCCGTTGACCTTCCGCTGAACCATCTCGATGTATCGCCCGATGCCGTGCTGCTCGTGCACCACGTAGTCGCCCGGGCGCAGCTCCAGGGGGTCGATCTGGTTGCGCCGGCGGGCCGGCATCTTCGTCAGGTCACGGGTGGTGGCGCCCCGGCCACCGCTGATGTCGTTGCCGGTGACGACGGCCAGCCGGCCGGCCTCGTCGGCGAACCCGTGCTCGAGCGCGCCGATGGCGACGAGCACCTCGCCGGGCGGCGGGGCATCGTCCACTGTGGAGACCATGCGTACGCCGAGGCCGGCCTCGCGCAGCACCTCGGCGGCCCGCTTCGCCGGTCCGGGGCCGGAGAAGACCAGCACGACCCGCCATCCGTCACCCGACCACCGCTTCAGGTCGTCGGTGACCCGACCTGTCTCGCCGTGGTACAGCGGCACGGACTGGGCCGACAGCGTCAGGACCCGTCCGGCGTCCGGGGTGATGTCCGGCAGCACGTCCCCGTCGGGTCCGCGCCACGGCTCGTCGTCGCGCGGCGCCGGCCGCTCGACCTCGGCCAGCCCGAACGGGCTGATCGACCACCACGGCTGGCCCAGCTCGGCGGCCACCGCCCGCACCTGGGCCAGGGAGCGGAAGGCGGCCGCGCCGAGATCCACCGGAGCCTGGCCCCCGCCGGCCGCCGCGGCCCAGCTCGCCTGCAGGAACTCCTCGCTGGTGCGGACCAGGTCGTGGGCGCGGGAGCGGATGCGCTCGGGGTCGCAGAGCAGCACCATCGCCCCGGCCGGCAGGCAGTGCAGCAGCAGCTCCATGCTGCTGTCCTTCCCTTCCCCGTCCAACAGGGCCGGGGCGAGCGACTCCATGCCGTCGACCGGGATCCCGGCCGCGAGCTTGTCGAGCATCTCGGCGAGCTCGGGGTGGCGGCGAGCCAGCTCCGCCGCCCGGGCCCGCACCTCGTCGGTGAGCAGCAGCTCCCGGCACGGGGGTGCCCAGACTCTGTCCACTGTGGAGATCGTGCGCTGGTCCGCGACCGCGAAGGTGCGGATCTCCTCGATCTCGTCGCCCCAGAACTCCACCCGCAGCGGGTGCTCCTCGGTGGGCGGGAACACGTCGAGGATCCCGCCGCGCACCGCGAACTCCCCGCGGCGCGTGACCAGGTCCGTACGGGCGTAGGCGATGTCGCTCAGCCGGCGCACCACCGTTTCCAGCTCGATCGTCTGGCCGGTGGTCAGCTCGACCGGCTCCAGGTCGCCGAGGCCCTTCAGCTGCGGCTGGAGCACCGACCGTACGGGGGCCACGATCACCCGCAGGGGACGGCCCTCGGGGTGGGCCAGCCGGCGCAGCACCGCCAGCCGCCGGCCGACCGTGTCGCTGCGCGGCGACAGACGCTCGTGCGGCAGGGTCTCCCAGGCCGGGTACACGGCCACGGTGTCGGCCGGCAGCAGCTCGTTCAGGCCGGCGGCGAGCTCCTCCGCCTCCCGGGTCGTCGCCGTGACGGCGAGCACCGGGCGCCCGGCCCCGCCGTGCTCGGCATCGGCGGCCAACACCGCCGCGACGAAGACGCGCATGCTGGCCGGCGCGGTGATGTCCACCTGGTCGGCGTCGACCGCATCCGGGGCGGCGAGCTCGCGCGCCCGGGCCAGGGCAGGGTCGGCCAAGGCCGCGGTGAGCAGGCCGTGCAGTCTCATGGGGGATCTCCTGGCCTTGTCGTGTCTTGGGCCACGCGAAAGTGCCCCCTGCCGGATTCGGACAGGGGGTGTGGGACGGCTTTCGAGTCTATCCCCGGGCCCGGGAGTCCGGCCGCGCGCCGGACCTGCCGCGCGGGCCGCGCCCGCCTGGTCGGACTACGCCCGCCTTCCCGGTCCGCGACGGGCCGGTTTCCCGGGCCGCGGCACGCCGGCTGCTCGCGCCGCGACACGCCGGCGGCCGGGCGCGCTGACGCGGCCGGCGCGCCCGGTGAGGTGACGGGGCGCACATCGGGGGTCTCGGTCAGCGACTGAGCAACTACGATGCGCAGGTGCGAGCGCCAGCGGGCTCAGCCCACACGAAGGGAGCCCACGCGGACGCTGCCCACCCCAGGGGCGCCCGCGCACCAGGCGCCGAAGACCGTCGGACAGCGCCGTCCCGTGAACCGGGGAGGACTGGCGTGGCGACGGAGGAAGCTGACCTGACGACGGCCCCCGCCCGGGCGAGCGAGCCCGGTCCTGCGGGGGGCGATATCGACGTGCAGCTCCGGGCCGACATCCGGCGGCTGGGCGTGCTGCTCGGCCAGACCCTGGCGCGCCAGGAGGGGCAGGAGCTGCTCGATCTGGTCGAGGAGGTCCGTGGCCTGGTCCGGACGGACGGGGCCGCGGCCGCCCGGCGGCTGGCGCAGCTCGACCTGACCACGGCGACCCAGCTCGCGCGGGCCTTCTCGTTCTACTTCCACATCGCCAACATCACCGAGCAGGCCCACCGCGGCCGGGAGCTGCGCCGGGCCCGGGCCGCGGGCGGTGGCTGGCTCGACCGGACCGCCACGCTCATCCGCGAGAGCGGGGTCTCCGTGAACGAGATCGCCGCCGCCGCCGACCACCTCGGCATCCGGCCGGTCTTCACGGCCCACCCCACCGAGGCGGCGCGCCGGTCGATCCTGGCGAAGCTGCGGGCGATCGCCGACGAGCTCGACGCCCAGGCCAGCCGCGAGGCGACCTACGGCTCCGACGAGCGCGAGCGGGCGCGCTCCGAGCAGCGCCTGGCCGAGCTCATCGACGCACTGTGGCAGACCGATGAGCTGCGGCTGACCCGGCCCGACCCGCGCGACGAGGCGCGCAACGCGGTCTACTACCTGAGCGAGCTGGCCGCCGGGCCGGCGGCGCGGGTGCTGGCCGACCTGGCCACGGTGCTCGCCGAGCTGGGCGTCGAGGTGCCGGTGACCGCTACGCCGCTGTCGTTCGGCACCTGGATCGGCGGCGACCGGGACGGCAACCCCTACGTCACCCCCGCGGTGACCCGGGACGTGCTGCTCATCCAGCACGAGCACGGCATCCGGACGGCCGAGGAGATCGTGCGGGACCTCATCGACGAGCTGAGCCAGTCCCGGCGGCTTCGACCGGTGTCGCTGGATCTGGCGGTGTCGCTGGCGCGCGACCTCGACACGCTCGGCCTGGACGTGCCGGAGCGGTTCCGGCGGGTGAACGCCGAGGAGGTGTACCGCCTCAAGCTGCGCTGCATCCTGGCGAAGCTCGCCAACACCCGCACCCGCCTGGCCAACGACACCCCGCACCGGCCGGGGCACGACTACCACGGCAGCGCCGAGCTGGTGGCCGACCTGGAGCTGATGCGCGCCTCGCTGCTGCGCAACCGGGGGATGCTCGCGGCGGCCGGCCGCCTCGCCGACGCCATCCGGACCATCAGCGCGTTCGGCCTGCACCTGGCGACCATGGACATCCGGGAGCACGCCGACGCGCACCACAAGGTGCTGGCCGAGCTCTACGCGCGGGTGGGCGAGGACGACTACGCCGACCTGGACCGCCGCAGCCGGACCGAGCTGCTGGTGCGGGAGCTGAACAGCCGCCGGCCGCTGCGGTGGCCCGGTATGCGCCTGAGCGAGGCGAACCAGAAGACGTTCGATGTATTCACCACCATCGCGTCGATCCAGGACCGGTTCGGCCCCGAGACCATCGAGACGTACATCATCTCGATGACCCGGGGCATCGACGACGTTCTCGCCGCGGTGGTGCTGGCCCGGGAGGCGGGCCTGGTCGACCTGGTCGAGGGCACGGCCCGGATCGGGTTCGTGCCGCTGCTGGAGTCCGGGGCCGAGCTGGCCGCCGGGGGTGAGCTGCTCGACTCACTGCTCTCAGTGGACAGTTACCGTCGCCTGGTCGCGGCGCGCGGCGACGTGCAGGAGGTCATGCTCGGCTACTCCGACTCCAACAAGGAGTCCGGCATCACGACCTCCCAGTGGTCCATCCACCGGGCGCAGCGCGCCCTGCGCGACGTGGCGGCCAAGCACTCCGTACGGCTGCGGCTGTTCCACGGCCGGGGCGGCACGATCGGCCGCGGCGGCGGCCCCACGCACGAGGCGATCCTGGCCCAGCCGGGCGGCACGCTCGACGGCGCCATCAAGGTGACCGAGCAGGGCGAGGTCATCTCCGACAAGTACCTGCTGCCGGCGCTGGCCCGGGAGAACCTGGAGCTCACCGTCTCCGCCGTGCTGCAGAGCGCGGTGCTGCACACCGCCCCGCGGCTGCCCGCGGCCGACCTCGCGCGGTGGGACGCGGTCATGGACGTGGTGTCGGACGCCGCCCAGAAGGCCTATCGGTCCCTTGTGGACGATCCCGACCTGCCGCCGTACTACTGGGCGGTGACCCCGACCGAGCTGCTCTCGGCGCTGAACATCGGGTCGCGACCGGCCCGCCGGCCCGACACCGCGGCCGGGCTGGCCGGCCTCCGCGCGATTCCGTGGGTCTTCGGCTGGACCCAGACCCGCCAGATCGTGCCCGGGTGGTTCGGCGTCGGCACCGGCCTGGCCGCGGCCCGGGCCGCCGGGCACGGCGACGAGCTCGCCGCGATGTACGAGCGGTGGAACTTCTTCCGGACGTTCGTCTCCAACGTGGAGATGACGCTGGCCAAGACCGACCTGGCCATCGCCGAGCGCTACGTGCGCACGCTGGCGCCCGAGCACCTGTGGCACATCTTCGACACGATCCGCGACGAGTACGAGCGGACCGTGGCCGAGATCCTGCGGGTGACCGGCGGCACCGAGCCGCTGCACAGCCAGCCGGCCCTCGCCCGGACGCTGCGGGTGCGCAACACCTACCTGGAGCCGCTGCACCACCTGCAGATCGAGTTGCTGTCGCAGTACCGTAACCAGTCCACGGTGGACGAGAAGCTCGAGCGCGCGCTGCTGATCACGGTCAACGGGATCGCGGCCGGCATGCGGAACACCGGCTGACCGGGCGGGCCGGTCCCGGGCCGGGCGAGCGTCGCCACGGTCAGGCCGGCTGTGGTGGGCAACGGCTTCAGTGGGTAGCGGCTGCAGTGGGTAGCGGCTGCAGTGGGTAACGCCTGCGGTGGGGTACCGACGTGGGTGAGTGCCGCTCGCGGCGCGGCTGACCCGACGGTCAGCCGCACCCGCAGGCGCCGCCGCAGCAGCCGCCTCCGCCCCCGCCCGCCGGCGCCCCGGCGCCCGAGCGGCCGGTGACGGCCACGGTCGAGAGCAGCTTCACCGTGTCGTCGTGTCCCTGCGGGCACCGGGCGGCCTCCGAGGCCTCCGCCATGGGGCGGTTCACCTCGAACGTGTCGCCACAGGCGCGGCACCGGTACTCGTAGCGCGGCATCGTGCTCCCCCTTTGGCCCGGGTAGTGACGATTGACCGGAAGACCCAATTGGCCCAAGCGTATGACCTACGGTTCAGCGTAGCGATACGTCGGGTCGGCGCCCGTTGTGCGCGGCCGGGTGGCGCGGTTTCCGGTTGCTGGTGCGATCCGCGCCGGGACCTTACTGGTGCGTCCGCTTGGGAAAACGTACGGTCCGCGCATTGGGGTGATTCGTCAATAATGGCGCGATGACGTCTCGAAGCCGGGTCATCGTGGTCGTCGCCGCCGTCGCGGTCGCCGTGGTGGGAGCCGCGGGACTCTACTGGTTCCAGCCCTGGCGGCTGTTCACCGACCGCACCGTCGACGAGGCATTGCCGACGTTCGTGACCCCGGTCGGCCCCGACGCGTCGCCCGATCCCACCGACCCCGATTCCACCGGCTCAGCCGTCCCCACCGTTCAGCCGCCGCCGAACGTGCTCCTGGCCACCGGCACGTTCATCTCCCACGAGCACCCGTCCAGCGGCTCGGCCCACCTCGTCCGGCTCGCCGACGGTCGCGTCCAGCTCGCCCTGGAGAACGTCGCGACCTCCGATGGCCCGGACCTGCACGTCTGGCTGACCGACCAGCCGGTGATCGAGGGGACCGCCGGGTGGCATGTCTTCGACGACGGTCGTTACGTCGAACTGGGGCCGTTGAAGGCGAACAACGGCAACCAGGTCTACGACGTGCCCGCGGGCACCGACCTGACTGGGCTGACCAGCGTCACCATCTGGTGCAAGCGGTTCGCCGTTTCCTTCGCGGCCGCCCGGCTCGACCCTGCGTAGCTGCCTCAGTACCTTTGGTGGTCGAGCGTGATATCGGCGGCTCAGCACCGGCGGAGGGTCAGGTGTCGTACTCGACCTGCGTCGAGCCGGCTGACACACTGATGACCCTGGCCGAGAGCCGGCCGGCTGGTTGACCGGAAGCGGAGTCACACAGGATGACAGGGTGGGCGCTGCCTGATGATGTGCTGCGCGAGGCTCCCGCCCACGCGCCACGTCCGCGCGAGCTCGCGGACCTGGAGCTTCTTCTCTCCGGCGCGTTGGCGCCGCTGTCCGGCCTGCCGACCCGGGCCGACCTCGAATCGATCGCCCGAAGCGGTCGCCTGGCCGACGGCACGCCCTGGCCGGTGCCGATCACGCTGAGCGTCCCCGCCTCGGTGGTCGAGGGCCTGGACCTGACCAACCCCCTGCGGCGGGCGCTCGTGCTCACCGATCCCGAAGGGACGCCGCTGGCCGCCGTGGACGTGGTCGACATCTGGCCGGTCGCCGACGGCCGGCCGGCCCCGGGTCGGGCGGCCCAGGAAGGGCGGGCGTTCGCCGCCGAGACAAGCGGCTTCGTCGGCATCGGCGGTCCGGTGCGCCGCATCGGCGAGAGCCTCGGCGGCTCGTTCCGTGACCTCCGGCTCACGCCGGCCGAGGTCCGCGAGACCATCCCCCCGAACAGCCGGGTGCTCGCGGTCTACGCCGACCGGCCGTTGCACCGGCCCCAGCTGGCCCAGATCGCCTACGCCGCGCGCACCATCGCCGGCCACGTGCTGGTGCTGATGCCGGTCGGTGAGCCCGGTCCGGACGGCCTGCCCCCGGAGGCGCTGGTCCGGACGGTGCTGGCCGCCCGGGACCGCCTGCCGGCCGCCACGCTCGTCGCGGTGCCGCTGATCCGCCGGGCCAACTACCCGGCCCGTCCCGGCCCCGCCCCGGACGTCGCCGACGCGCTGCTGCGGGCCCGGATCGCCGAGAACTACGGGGCCACGCACCTGCTGGCCAGCGGACCGCAGCTCGTCGGCGCCGGGCCGCGGCTGCTGCTGCCGCGCGAGCTCGCCTACGACGGGCGGGACGGGCAGTGGCGCGCGGCCGACGACATCCCGCCCCGTCACCGCCGGCGCGCCCTGTCGGTGGAGGAGATCAACGACATGCTCGACCGCGGGGCGACCCTGCCGGAGTGGCACACGCCCCCGGCGGTCGCGGCCCAGCTGGCCCGGGCCCGTCCGCGCCGCGCCCGGCGCGGGCTCGTCGTCTTCTTCACCGGGCTGCGGGGCTCGGGCAAGTCCACGCTCGCCCGGGGCGTGGCCGACGAGCTCAATGAGACCGGCGAGCGCACCGTGACCGTGATCGACAGCGGGGTCGCGCGTCGGTTCCTGACCGCGGGGCTGGGCTCCTCGCGGGTCGACCAGGACGAACTGGTGCGGCGGATCGCCTTTGTCGCGGCCGAGGCGGCGCGGCACGGTGGGCTGGCGCTGTGCTGTCCGGTCGCGCCGTACGCCGCCGGCCGGAACATCGCGCGTCATCTGGCCCACGAGGCGGGCGCGGGATTCATTCTGGTCCACGTCTCGACGCCCCGTGAGGTCTGCGAGCAGCGGGACCCCCGCGGTCGGGCCGCCCGCGAGGTCGCGGGCCAGGTGCCGGATCCGGAAGGGGGCGACGACGTCTACGAGCCGCCGACCGATGCCGACCTCGTCATCGACAACTCGACGCTCGAGGTGGGCGAGGCCGTCAAGATCGTGCTCGATCACCTCGCCTCCGAGGGCTGGATCGAGGGCGTCTGAGCCACCGCCGGTCGCGGTGGCGACGCGGTCCTGTTCGTCGAAAGCCGGGTGAGCGGTCCGGCGCCCGGGCGGCCGGAGACCGGCCGTGACCGTCCCGAGTGGACGGGCCGACCGTCCCCGAATCACGCGCCATCTCCGGCGCGCGTCACGTGCCATCCCCGTAATCCGTTGAGCCTTCGGGCGGCCCGATGCAGTGCGGAGGACCGCTCGTACGCTCGCGCCTCCCCCTCGGCGAGGCGTCCGACGGTGACGAGAGGACACCACATGCGGGCGATGGTCTGGCTGCGCGTCGGCGTGGGCGTCGCCGTCGGCCTCGGGACTGGCGGTGCCATCCTCGCCAAGCTGCCGCCTGTCTATGAGTCGTCGACATCGGTGTTGGTGGAGTCGATGGGCGCCGATGTCAACATGCGGACCGAGGCGGAGCTGGTCCGGGCCACCCAGACGGCGGACGACGCGCTGGCGCGGCTGACCCAGGAGCCGGCCCGGCCGCCACCGGTGGGGCGGTTGACGCAGGTCACGCCGGTTCCGGGGACGTCGGTCCTGGTGATCACGTTCGAGGCCGGCTCCCCGGAGGTCGCGCAGGCGGGGGCGACGGCGTTCGCGGAGGCGTACCTGCGGGCCCGCGGCGAGGCGGCCGAGGCCGCGCTCAACGAGCGCATCACCGCCGTCGAGGCCCGCCTGGAGGACGTCCGCCGGCAGTTGGGCGGCCTGACCGTGCTGATCGCGCAGCTCCCGCCGGATTCGCCGGAGATCGAGTCGCTGCGCGCCAGCCAGGGAACGCTCGCCGCCGAGGCCGCGTCGCTGTCCGCCACGCTGCACGAGCTGCGGACGACCCCGATCGATCCCGGCCGGATCGTCTCGGCCGCGCCGCTGCCCACCGAGCCCGTGCGGCCGGACCGGCGCTGGCTCGGGCTGGCCGCGGTGGCCGGGGCCCTCGCGGGCGCCCTGGTCCACGTGGCGGCCGGGCGGTGGTCCCGCTGGGTGCGCAGCCCCGCCGACCTGCGCCGGCACCGCTCGGTGACGCTCCTCGCCGCCCTGGAGCCGTCGGCCCTGGCCACGGGATCGGCCCCGCTCGCCATCCACCCGCGGCCCGGGGAGCCGGCGGCGTCGTCGACGATGACGTTCGATCGGCTGCGTAACGAGCTCGTGGCGATGCTCGCCTCGGCCGAGCACACGCTGCTGGTCACCGCGGCCGCCCGCGGGACCGCGGCCCGGCTGGTCGCGGCCAACCTGGCGGCCGCCTTCGCCCGCGCGGACAACGACGTGGTGCTCGTCGGGGCCCACGGGTCGCCGCCCTCCCTCGCCGCGTTGTTCGACGTCGCCGACATCCCGGGCCTGACGGACGTCCTGGCCGGCCGCACGACCCTGCCCCGGATCGTGCAGCCGGTGGCCCGGCAGCCGCGGCTCCGGGTCGTCACCCCGGGCGGGTTGGGCGTCGGCGCCGGCGGCACGCTCCTGCAGTCCGAGGGTGCCCGTTCCGTGCTGCGGGCGCTGGCGAACCGGATCCGGTACGTCATCGTCGATGCTCCGTCGACCGCCGCCGGGGCCGAGGCGCAGAGCCTGGCCGCGGCCGCCGACGCCGCGCTGCTCGTGGTCGAGCTGGGGCGGACCCGGCACGCCCAGGTGGCCGACGCCGTGACCCAGCTCGCCCGGGTCGGTACCCGACTGCTCGGGGTGGTGACCGTGCCCCGGCTTCCGGAACCGGTGGCCGGGCCGGAACCCCAGGCCGTTCCGCCGCTCGACGCAACCCCGCACGACGTCTGGCTCGGGGGCCGCGGCGAGGCGCTGGACGGGCCCACCACCAAGCTCGACACGCTGCGGCCGCGCTGGCCGCTGGCCCGCGAACGGCCCGCGCCTCGCCCGCAGTCCGGGGCCCGGGGCTGACGGCCCCGGGCCCCGTGATCGTCGACGGGACACTGTCGGAGTCTCGGGCTACGGTCGATGACGGCGGTCGCGGCGGCGTCGGCGGACCGCACGGAGCCGGCGCCGATCGGCCGGCCGGAGGCGGTACGGGCCCGGGAGGCGTCGATGGCAGGGCTGCTGGTCATCATGGGTTCGGGTGAGACCACCCCGACCATGATCAAGCTACACCGTTCGATATTTGATCGGGTCGGTGACCGGCCTGCGGTCCTGCTGGACACGCCGTACGGCTTTCAGTCCAATGCGGACGACATCACGGCCCGGGCGCTGGCGTACTTCGCCGACAGCGTCGGCCGGCGGGTCCAGGTGGCGTCGTGGCGCACGATCCCGCCGGAGGGCCTGGCCCGGGAGCGGGCCCTGGCCGCGATCGCGTCCGCCGGCTGGGTCTTCGCCGGCCCCGGCTCGCCGACGTACGCGCTGCGCCAGTGGCGGGAGACACCCATAACGTCGTGTCTGGTGAACGTGTTGGCCCGGGACGGGGTGGTGGTGCTGGCCAGCGCGGCCGCGGTCACCATGGGCTCGCACAGCGTCCCCGTCTACGAGATCTACAAGGCCGGCTTCGATCCGTACTGGGAGCCCGGCCTGGACCTGGTCTCGCGGGTGTGCGGCCTGCCCGCGGTCGTCATCCCGCATTACGACAACGCCGAGGGCGGCACGCACGACACCAGGTACTGCTACCTCGGGGAACAGCGGCTGGCCCGGCTCGAACGCGAGCTGCCCGACGAGGCGTTCGTCCTCGGGGTGGACGAGCACACCGCCGTGCTGCTCGACCCAGGCGCCCGCACGGCCACGGTGGCCGGCCGGGGCGGCCTGACGGTCCGGCGTCGCGGGGTCAGCGTGCGGTACGGGTCGGGCAGCGTCGTCGGCTTCGCCGAGCTGGTGTCGGCCGCCACCGCCGGCGCGCCGACCCCCGCGGCGACCAGCCCGGCCGTCCGGCCCGCCGCCGACGATCCGTCCACTGTGGAGATCACCGCGCCCGGTCCGGCGTCGCTGCGGGCCGCCACGGACGAGCAGTCGGCCCGTTTCGACGCGGCCCTCGCGGCCGGCGACGTCGACGCCTGCGTCGAGGCGATCCTGGCGCTGGACCAGATCCGCCTGGACTGGGCGGCCGACACCACCCAGTCCGACGCGGCCGACCACGCGCGCGACGTCCAGCGCACCATGGTGGTACGGCTGGGGGAGCTGGCCCGTTCCGGAGCCCGGGACCCGCGCGAGCTGATCGCCCCCTTCGTCGAGGCCCTGCTCGCGATCCGAGCCCGGGCCCGGGCCGACCAGGACTTCGCCACGTCGGACGAGATCCGGGACCGGCTCGCCCGCGCCGGCATCGAGGTCCGGGACACCCCGGCCGGGCCCGAGTGGTATCTCACCGAGCGTTGATCTAGGGCTTGGCGTGGTGAGTTGATCTCCAATCACCACTCCAAGCCCTAGATCAACAGGGCTAGCGGGCCACGGCCGCGCAGGCCACGGGTGCGGGGCCACGGTCATGCCAGCCGAGGCCCCGTAGCGAGGCTCAGGAGGCGAGCGCCTTGGCGAGGTTGGTGTTGATCGCGTCCATGAACTCGTCGGTGGTGAGCCAGGGCGCGTCCGGAGCAATCAGCAGGGCGAGGTCCTTCGTCATCTGTCCACCTTCGACGGTGGAGATGCAGACCTGCTCGAGCTTCTGGGCGAACTCGACCACCGCCGGGGTGCCGTCGAGCTTGCCCCGGTGGGCCAGGCCCCGGGTCCACGCGAAGATCGACGCGATGGGGTTCGTCGAGGTCTTCTGACCCTTCTGCCACTGCCGGTAGTGCCGGGTCACGGTGCCGTGCGCGGCCTCGGCCTCGACTGTGCGGCCGTCCGGGGTCATGAGCACCGAGGTCATGAGGCCGAGCGAGCCGAACCCCTGCGCCACGGTGTCGGACTGCACGTCACCGTCGTAGTTCTTGGCCGCCCAGACGAAGCCGCCCTCCCACTTGAGCGCGGCCGCGACCATGTCGTCGATCAGGCGGTGCTCGTAGCTGAGCCCGGCCTTCTCGAACTCCGTCTTGAACTCGTTCTCGTAGACCTCGGCGAAGATGTCCTTGAACCGGCCGTCGTACGCCTTGAGGATCGTGTTCTTCGTCGACAGGTAGACCGGGTAGCCGCGGTCCAGACCGTACCGGAAGCAGGCGCGAGCGAAGTCCCGGATGGAGTCGTCGAAGTTATACATGCCCATGGCCACGCCGCTGCCCGGGAACTTCGCCACCTCGAGCTCGATCGGCTGGCCACCGTCGGCGGGGTGGTAGGAGATGGTCACCGTGCCGGGGCCGGGCACCACGAAGTCCGTGGCCTTGTACTGGTCGCCGTGGGCGTGCCGGCCGATCACGATCGGCTTGGTCCACCCGGGGACGAGCCGGGGAATGTTCGAGATGATGATCGGCTCGCGGAACACCACGCCGCCGAGGATGTTGCGGATCGTGCCGTTGGGCGACTTCCACATCTTCTTGAGGCCGAACTCCGCGACCCGGGCCTCGTCGGGGGTGATGGTGGCGCACTTGACCCCGACCCCGTGCCGCTTGATGGCGTTGGCGGCGTCGATCGTCACCTGGTCGTCGGTGGCGTCCCGGTTCTGGATGCCGAGGTCGTAGTACTCCAGCTCGATGTCCAGGTAGGGCAGGATCAACTGCTCCCGGATCTGCTTCCAGATGACCCGGGTCATCTCGTCGCCGTCGAGCTCTACGACCGGGTTGTTGACCTTGATTTTCACGCTGGCGCCCTCCCGCCCGTACGTGCCCGCCCACGTCCCGGGTTCCGGCCGGGGGCGGGCGGGGTGCTCCGCAAACAGTACGAGCGTACTGGATAGCGTCGCCGCCGGGGACCGGACCCCCACGAGCGGCGCCCCGGCGGGCACGGACGGGCGGCGCCGGCCCGCGCCCAGTTGTCTGGCTCACGGCCGCGAGCACTGGCGGAACGGTTGCCGGGCGTGGTCACACTGGGGCCTGACGCTGCATTGATCCGATGGAGATTCCATGCGCACACGCTCCGCCGTCACCGCGGCCGCGCTGTCCGTGGCTGGGCTGCTGGCCCTGGCCTGCGCCATTCCCGAGGCGCCTGAGTTTCCCGATGAGTTGCCCGACCCGGAGCCCACGACGACGGCCGCGGAGGTCCCGACCGCGACGGACCCGACGGACTCGCTGGACTCGCTGGAGGGGGCGTTCGACTACGACACGATGGGCGGCTACGTGGCCGCGGTCGTGGCCGAGTTCATGAATCCCTGGCTGAACGACACCTGGCCGGGCATGCGGGAGCCGTTCGTCCGGTACGTCGAGCGCGGCGAGACCGGCCCGCAGAACTGCGTCGACGCCACGGGCGAGCCCGGCTACTACACCGGGTACTCGTACGAGTACTGCCCCGGGGACGAGACGGTGTACGTGGGCCAGGAGACGCTGTGGGAGTTCTACATCGAGACCGGCGACGCCGGTCCCGCCATGGGCATCGCCCACGAATACGGGCACCACGTCCAGTACATGCTCGGCGTCCCGCCGCCGCGCACCCCGGCGCAGAGCGTCGACTACGAGAACCAGGCCGACTGCATCTCCGGCGTCTGGGCCCGGTGGATGGAGCAGCACGGATACCTCGAGACCGCGCAGACCTCGCCCAACGGGCGGTCGGACCTCGATGACATCCGGCTGATGTTCCCGATCATCGCCTCGGCCGAGGGCGACGACCGCGACCACGGCACCCTCGAGGAGCGCGCACGGGCGTTCAGCCAGGGCTACCTGCGCGGCGTGGGCGCCTGCGACCTGGAGTAGGGCGGCCGGTCCAGCCATCCGGTCCGCCAACGAACGGACGCCCTCCGCCGGGCCGTCGGCGCGGAGGGCGTCCCTGGGTGAACGGTCGCTATTCGATTGGTTGACGTCGATTGGGTCGACGTCGGCGTCCGCCCGGCGTCAGGCGGCGGCCGGCGGAGCGAGGCTGATCACGCCGTAGTCGTAGCCCTTCCGTCGGTAGACCACGCTCGGTCGCCCGGTCTCCTTGTCCAGGAACAGGTAGAAGTCGTGGCCCACCAGCTCCATCTGGAACAGGGCATCATCGATGGTCATCGGCTCGCTCGGGTGCTCCTTGGTGCGGACGATGCGGTACGGCTGGTACTCCTCCTGCTCGTCCTCGTACGGCGCCGTTGACTCGGCCTCGGGCTGCGCGGCCGGGGCCGGCACGGTCAGGGGCGCCGACACGCCCGCCAAGGGCGCGGTGGCCGCGGCCACCGAGATGGGAGCGTGCCGGCCGTGGTGCACCCGCCGACGGTCGGCGGCCCGCCGCAGCCGCGATTCGAGCTTGTCGATGGCCTTCTCAAGGGCGGCGTAGAAGTCGGACGCGGAGGCCTCCGCCCGCACCACCGGTCCCCGCGACACGCAGGTGATCTCCACGCGCTGGCAGTTGTCGGACTGACGGGGGTTGCGCTCGTGCAGCAGCTCGACGTCGATCTCGATGATCTTGTGGTCGAAACGCTCGATCCGGCGCAGTTTGTCGGAGACATGGACCCGGAAGTGGTCCGGCACCTCAACGTTGCGGCCCTTGACGATGATGTCCATGCGCGACCTCCCGCAGCTCGGTGTGCCTCGGGCGGTCCCGGTGGTGCTTCGGTCCGCCGTGTCGCCGGCTGAACCGAACCCCACGGCCTCCGCGCGGGGCGGCGGCTCCGGCACCACCCGTATCCAGACGCTATCCCTTATTGGTCGGCCCGTCACCCTGATGTGGTCTTCCAGTCACCCGATGGCGGCGTCCGGCTGACCCGGCTCGGGCGGGCACAGGTGGGGCGGGGAAAGGAAAGCGGGCGGGCACAGGTGGGGTGGGGAAAGGAAAGCGGGCGGGCACAGGTGGGGTGGGGAAACGAAAGCGGGCGGGCACAGGTGGGGTGGGGAAACGAAAGCGGGCGGGCACAGGTGGGGCGGGACGCGCGGCGAGCCCCGGTCGCGCCAGTCAATCGACGCTGATCGAAGACATGGTCAGCCGTGGCGCCGGGTGGCGGCGAGGGTCGCCGCGAAGGCCACCGGCACCCCGACGCGGTGCAGGACGTTGGCCGCGGCCGCGAGCGTCGCGCCCGTGGTGAGCACGTCATCGACGAGCACCACCGCCCCGGTGTCGGCCACGGCGGCCAGGGCCGACAGCCGTTTGCGCCACGACCGTCGCAGGGTGAAGGCGGTCCGGGCCGCCGCAGCGCGCTGCTCCCGGTCGAGCCCCGCGGAGTCGGCCCGGGGCCGGGCGGCCAGCGGCGTGGCCACCACGGCGGGTACCCCGGCGGCCGCCAGCCCGCGGGCCGCCTGCCGGACCAGTCGCAGCATGTGGTCGCCGTGGCGGGCCCGGATCGCGGCGGGGGTCGCCGGGATCGGCACCAGGGCCAGGGGACCGGGCGCGGGCCAGCCGGCCCGGATGACGGCGGCGAGCCGCTGGCCGAGCGGCCGGGCGAGGCTGCGCCGGCCGTGCTCCTTGTACGCCAGGATGAGCGCGCGGAGCGGGCCGTCGTAGTCGCCGCCGGTGACGCAGGCGGGCAGGCCGGCCGGCGCCGGATGCGGACGCCGCGACTCGACCGGCTGGACCAGGACGTCCGCGCACCGACCGCAGACGGCGGCGTTCCCGGCCGCGCCGCAGGCGGCACAGCCGCCAGGGACGACGAGGTCCAGCAGAGTCGCGAGCACCCCGGAGCCGCCCATCGGTCGCGCCCCGCCTGGCTCAGCCGAAGAACGGGGCGGTGAGGCTCGGTTCGGGCGAGAACCCGGTGGAGTACCGGTAGACGCCCAGGTTGGTGACCGCGAGCACCTCGGCGCGGGCGCCGGTCCAGGCCGGCCAGGCCACGAGGTCGAAGATGTTCAGCGGCGGAACGCCCAGGTCCCGGGACAGGTCCTGCGCCACGACGCCGTCCGCGGTGACCCGCCAGAGCGTCGACTGGTCCCCGTCCCGCATGCCGGCGACCAGCAGCCACGAGTCGGAGGTCCACGTGACGGCGGTCGCGGTGAGCCGTCCCGCCAGCGGCTGCCGGGGCGTGGAACCGACGGTCACCGTGTTGTTGGCGACGATCAGCGGCGCCACGTGCACCTCGCCGTCCGCGATGACCGCCACGCGGCGCCCGTCCGGCGAGACCACGGCGTCGGTCACCCCGAGCAGCCGGTTGCTGGCGTCCGCGATCGCGCCGGTCGTGGTGGAGACCGAGATCAGGCGACCTTCGGGTCCCCCCGTCGGAATCAGCAGCAGGTCGGTCCCGGGCACGAACGAGGGGCGCCCCGGCTCGGCATTGCCCGGCAGCCCGAGGTTGACCGAGCGGGTCTGCCCGGCCGTGACGAGCTGGAGGACGTACCGGCCGAACTGGTCCTCCATGACGTAGGCGGCCAGCGCCGGCTCGGTCCTGATCGCGGCGGTGATCACCTGCCCGTCGGGCGGCGGGGCCAGCAGCTCCGGCGCGAGCGTCGTCGGGGTGATGGTCTCGACGACCCCGTCCGCCGTGAGGTTGTAGCGCTTCGGGTCCCGCCGGTACGTCCAGCTGTGCAGGAACGACCGGTGCGCGGTCGGGTCGACGGCGACCGGGACCGGCTGGTCTTCTATGTAGAGCTGGATGGATTTGTCGGCGTCCCCCACCAGCGACCACTGCAACTGGTACAGCAGGCGTCGGGCCGCCTCGGGCTCGGCCGTCAGGGCGGCCGCGGCGGCGGAGAGGCGTACCTGCAGGGTGCCGTCCTCGGCCGTCTCCACGGGCTCGGCGGACGTCCCGACCGGCAGGGCGTGGACCCCGGGCGCCAGCACCGGCGAGGGACCGGCGGTGAGCCAGGTCAGCCGCCGGCTCCACTTCTGCACGTCGCTGAGGGTCCGGGGCAGGTACCGCAGGTCCGGGACGAGGGTCCGGTACTCGGTGTCCCAGAAGTAGATGGGCTCGATGTCGTAGTACTCGAGGAGCCCCTCGTACGAGAGCAGCAGCCGCCCCTCGGGCCAGCCGTCGATCTTGCCGATCCGGAAGTTGAACTCCCCCTCGGGCGTCACGACCCAGAAGGTCAGCGTCCGCGACTCCAGCGGGGCGATCTCGTTGACCCGCCCCTGGTCGGTCAGCGAACCGATGAGCTCGTAGGTCACGGTCACCGGGGTGCCCTGGCCACTGACCAGGACGCCGGGCGTGGGGCTGCCGACGAGCCGCACCACCGACAGCGGCTCCTCGGCGGGTGGGTCGACCCAGTTGGCGAGGGCCAACCCCGTCAGATACCGCTTGACCCGTTCGTTGGCCTGGGCGGACCCGCCCGCGGACGCCTGCAGGAAGTAGCGCACCAGCTCCTCGAACGAGCCGGCCTCGTCGGGTTCCGGCGGCTGCCGGGCCAGGTTGGTCGATCCACCGACCGCGGGGTCGCCCTCGTCGACAGGCTCGTCGGTGGATCCCACCCCGCAGCCGGCCAGCCCGAGCGCGACGAGCACGGCGAGCGCGTACGGCACCAGCCTCAGGACCCGTCTCATGTTCGGTGCACCTCACCGCCGGTCGTTGCTCCCGTGGTTGCCCCGCTGGTCGCCCCGCTGCGGCGGGCGGGCGGATGCAGGGTCGGCCCGGTCGGTTCCGGGGGCGTGGCCGCCACCGTCGGTTCCGGCTCGGCGTCGCGGGGTGGGCGGAAGTCCGTGGGCACCAGGCGGAGGGGTGAGGAGAGCAGGCGCGTGCCGGCGCGCGCGGGCAGGGTGAGCCGGAACTGCGCGCCCTGGCCCGGCGCGCCCCAGGCCTCCAGCCACCCGCCGTGGAGCTTGGCGTCCTCGAGGCTGATGGACAGGCCGAGGCCGGTGCCGCCGGTGTGGCGGGCGCGCGACGGGTCGGCCCGCCAGAACCGGTTGAACACGAGCTTCTCCTCGCCGGGGCGCAGCCCGACCCCGTAGTCGCGGACGGTGATCGCGACGGCGCCCTCCCGGGCGGCGAGCCGGACCTTCACCGGCTTGCCCTCGCCGTGCTCGATGGCGTTGCCGATGAGGTTGCGCAGGATCCGCTCCACCCGGCGCACGTCGACCTCGGCCACAACCGGCTCGGGCGGCAGGTCGACGTGGATGCGGACGCCGGCCCGTTCGGCGACCGGCTTGAGATGGTCCACCACGCGATGGATCAGCGGGCCGAGGTTGGTCGGCTCGGCATCGAGGGCGGCGAATCCCGCGTCGAACCGGCTGATCTCCAGCAGCTCGGTCAGGAGGTTCTCGAACCGATCCAGCTCGGTCTGCAGCAGCTCGGCGCTGCGGGCCACCGCCGGGTCGAAGTCCTGCCGCGAGTTGAAGATCATGTCGGCCGCCATGCGCACCGTGGTGAGCGGGGTGCGCAGCTCGTGCGACACGTCGGAGGTGAACCGGCGCTGCAGCCGCGACATCTCCTCCAGCCGCAGGATGTGCCGCTGCAGGGTCTCGGCCATCTGGTTGAACGAGGCGGCCAGCGCGGCCAGGTCGTCCTCGCCGGTGACCTCCATGCGTTGGTCGAGCAGGCCGTTGGACAGGCGCTGCGCCGTCCGCGCCGCGAGCCGGACGGGTCGCACCACCAGCCGGGTCACGAAGTAGACGACCAGGGTGACCACGGCGACCAGGGCGACGCTGGTGACCGTGATCGTGTTGACCACGAGCTGGGCCTGCCGGGCCACGTCGGAGAACGGGAAGAAGTAGAACGCCTGGGCCTCGCCCCAGGTCGGGCGCAGCTGGCGGCCGAAGATCAGGTAGAGCTGGGGGCCGTCCCCGCGCCCGAGGTCCAGCCAGCGCCGTTGCGAGGCGAACCCCTCCTGCCGGACGTAGGCGCGCAGGTCCTCCGGGACCGCGAGCGCCGCCGGGACCGCGAGCTGCTCGGTGGGCCCGACGCGCGGATCGGGCTCCGGCAGGATCACCACCGGCACCCCGGCGTCGCGGGAGGCCTTGTCCGCGACCCAGCGGAGGCTGGTCAGGGCGCTGGTGTCGCGGGGCGGTCCGCTGACGTTGCTGTCCAGCAGGTCGACCGCGTACTGCGAGTTCTTCAGCACGGTGTCCTTGGCCGCGCCGTGCCGCGTGTCGATCAGGTTGTTGGTGATGAGCGTGCCGACCATGACCCCGAACGTGGTCATGACGGCGCTGGCCGCGACGACCGTGATCGTGACCATCCGGACCTGCAGGGACCGCCGCCACGCCCGCCGGACGCCGGAGAGCAGCGCTCGTACCCGGTCCACCGGGTTCGGCGGCGTGCCAGGGGTGGTGGTCCGCGCCATGGCCGGGCCGTCAGGCCGTGCCCGCCTTGTAGCCGACGCCGCGCACCGTGAGGATCACCTCGGGCCGTTCGGGGTCAGGTTCGATCTTGGCCCGGAGGCGCTGCACGTGCACGTTGACCAGCCGGGTGTCGGCGGCGTGCCGGTAGCCCCACACCTGCTCGAGCAGGACCTCGCGGGTGAAGACCTGGCGTGGCTTGCGGGCCAGCGCCACCAGCAGGTCGAACTCGAGCGGGGTGAGCTTGACCTCCTCACCGTTGCGCAGCACGGTGTGGGCCGGGACATCGATGGTGATCTGGTTGTTCGGCGGTCCGATGGTCAGCACCTCGGGCGCGGCGTCCTCGCTGCGGCGCAGGCGGGCCCGCATGCGGGCCACCAGCTCCTTGGGCTTGAACGGCTTGACCACGTAGTCGTCGGCCCCCGACTCGAGCCCGAGGACCACGTCCACCGTGTCACTCTTGGCGGTCAGCATCACGATGGGCACGCCGGCCTCGGCCCGGATCGCCCGACACACGTCGATACCGCTCATGCCGGGCAGCATCAGGTCCAGCAGCACGATGTCGGGGCGGGCTTCCCGAAACGCGGCCAGGGCGCGTTCGCCGTCGGCGACGAAGGAGGGGAGGAACCCTTCGCTGCGAAGAACAATGCCGAGCATCTCGGCGAGGGCCGGATCGTCGTCGACCACCAGCACACGCGCTCTCATGCCGCCAAATATCCCATCCTCGGGGCGAGGTGAGCAGCACCCGCCAAGCGCACCTAGCAACCACGGTCCCCGCCCTACGGCGCGCGAAGCCCAAGGCGGGTGTGCCGAGCGTACCCGAGCACCTCAGGCATCGGCCATTCGCGATGTTATGGCCGGATATGGGCAGATGCGGTACCAGAGCTGAGCCGAGGCCGCCAGTGGTGCGGGGTCGAATGTCGGGAAGGTCCGTGGCACCATGACGCGGGCCACCGCGCGTGGCCCAGGAGCGAGCTCTCGTCCACCCGCCCGGCCCATGCGGTGCCGGAGCGGCCCGGAGGTAGCGGCCCGGAGGTGCTGTGTCCGATCTCACCCGGCCCGGGGTCGTCCCGCTGCGGCTGCTGACCACCGGCGAGTTGCTCGACGGGGCCGTCGCGGTGCTGCGTACCCGGCCCGGCCGGCTGGTGGGACTCGGGGTCCTGCTCGCCGTGCTCGAGCAGGCGGTGCTCTTCCCGCTGCGGTCGTTGGTCGACCTCGACATCACCCTGCGCCCCGGGACCGGCCGGCTGTTCGAGTACGGCTGGCTGGTCGTCGCCGGGTTCGCCACCGAGGCGATGATCATCGCCGTGCTGGCCGCCACCGCCGCGGGCCGGGGTGGCTCGTTGCTGCTCGGGCGGTTCGCGCCCGCCGCCCCCCGCGTCCGGTGGGGCGGGGTCGTGGTCGTCATGGTGGCGGCGGGCGCGGCCGTCGCGCTGAGCGTGGTCTGGTACCCGGCGCTCGTCAGCGCGCTGCAGACGTTGGGGCTGTTCCTCGCCTGGCTCCTCGCCATCCTCCTGTGGGCGGTGCCGTACGGGCTCGTCGGCCTCGCCGCGCCGGCGCTCGTGCTCGAGCAGCGCTCGCCCGGCTCCGCCCTGGTGCGGTCCCTGCGCCTGGCCAGCCGGGACTGGCTGCGGGCGGTGCGCATCCGCGTCCTCGGTTACCTGAGCTGGGCCCTGGTCCGGGTCGGTCTGCTCCTCGCGGTCATCGCGCTGGTCACCACGGTGTGGGGCGGTAACCTGCCGTCGTCCACCTGGGACAGACTCGCCCTCGCGGCGGCGGCCGCCGCCGTCAACGCCGTCGCCTACCCGGTGCTGGGCTGCCTGGACGTGATGCTCCTGCTGGAGGGCCGCATGCGGACGGAAGGGCTGGACATCGCCCTGCGCTGGGCCCTGCGACGCGGCGTGGCCCCCTCGCTGGAGGCACCGCGCTGATGGACGGGCTGACCCGGGCCTGGAACGAGTGGATCGCGGCGGTCGCCGACCCGCTGTACGGCGGCGTGGCGTCGCTGTTCCTGCTGACCCTGCTGGCCGCGCTCATCGTCGGTGTGCTGTGGGCCTTCCTGCCGTCCTGGCTGGCCGCCCGTCGGCAGTCCACAGGATCGTCCGGCCGGGACCGGGCAACGAAGAAGCGGCGGCGGGACGGCGCGGAGCGCCGGCGACGGTGGCGGCTGCGCCTGCGGTGGCGCCTGCGGTGGCGGCGACGCCGGCGGCCCGTGGTGGCCGAACCCGCGCCCGAGCCGCTGCCGGACGACCAGGTGCCCGACCTGCCGGCCGAGGTCCTCGTGCTCAGCGCCGACGAGCTCGCCGCGGCCGGTCGGTACGCCGAGGCGGTGCGGGAGCGGCTGCGGGCGATGCTGCGCAGCCTCATCGAGCGCGGCCTGCTGCCGTCGAGTCCTGGGTGGACGGTCATGGAGCTCGCGCGGGCCGGGGGTCGCGCCCGCCCGGCGCTGGCCGACCCGCTCGCCGCGGCGGCGACGGTCTTCTCCGAGATCTGGTACGGCCTGCGGCCGGCCACGGCCGACGACGACGCGGCCATGCGCCGCCACGCCGACGCGGTCGCGGCCGTCGTCGCGGCGGAGCCGATCCCCGCGGAGGCGTCGGCATGAGCACGGCCACGGCGCCCGCCCGCCGGTCCGGCCTTCCCCGGTGGCTGCGGATCGTGATTCCCCTCGGCGTGGTCGCCCTGTTCTGGGCGGCGACCCTCGCGGTCCACATCTACGAGGACCCGAACTTCGCCGATCCGGACACCCTCTCCCCGCTGGGCACCGGTCGGCACGGGTCGAGCCAGCTCGCCGAGCTGCTGCAGGCCCGGGACATCACGATCGAGCGGGTCACCTCCACCGCGGCGGCGGTCGAGGCGGCCCGCGACCGGGACGCGACCATCCTCGTGCCCGCGCCGGACCTGCTCAACGGGCGGCTCGTCTACGAGCTGCGGGACGACCCGGGCGAGCACCGTGTCGTGCTGGTCCAGCCCGGGCTGTTCGGCGTGGTGACCAGCGGCCTGGCGTCATGGGTGGCGGGCACCCGCTGGGCCGCGGAGGAGGTGGAACCCGGGTGCGTCATCCCCGAGGCGCGGCAGGCCGGGCCCGCGACGGTCCACCGCAACCGGTATGTGGGGTCGACCCTGGCCGTGCGGTGCTACGGCGACAGCCTGGTCGGCGACCGCGTGAACGGCGTCGAGGTCCTGCTCGTGGGCGCCACCGACCCGTTCCGCAACGACCGGATCGGGGAGGCGGGCAACGCGGCGCTGGCGACCGGACTGCTGGCGCGGCACGACGTGGTGATCTGGGTGGACGTGCACGCCCGTGAGCCGCAGCCCATGCCGCCGCCCCCGGAGTTCGAGTTGCCCGAGTACGAGCGCGGGGAGCTGGACCGCACGGCCACGGGTTACGAGATGCTCGACGCCTTCCCGGTCCAGCTCTGGGTGGTCGTCGTGGTGCTGGTCGGCGCGGGACTGCTGCTCGCCGTGGCCGCGGCCCGGCGACTCGGCCCGCCGGTGCCCGAGCCCTTGCCGGTGGTCGTGCCCGCGGCCGAGGCGGTGACCGGCCGGGGACGCCTGTACCGGCGCATCCGCGCCCACCAGGCGAGCCTGGCGACGCTGCGGGCCGGCGCGCTGGCCCGACTGGCCCGCGCGGTCGACCCGTTCGCCCGGGCACCGGACCACGGGCTGGCCGTCGCCGGCCCGCGCCGGGACGCGTTCATCCGGACGATCGCCGCTCGGTCGGGCCTGCCCGAACAGACGGTCGCCACTGTCCTGTTCGGACCGTTGCCGACCGACGACGAGGGCATGGTCGCCGCGGCGGCCGACCTCGACCGGCTCGTCGCGACGGTTCTCCAGCCACCAGGCACCCGTTCCGGCAGCTCTTCCGCGCAGAACCGGACCCCGGAACCAGGAGGTTCACCGTGACCCACTCACCGCACCCCAACCCCCCGGCCGCCGGGACCCTGGCGCCCCCGTCGCCGGCGGACGCCAACGCCGCCCGCGACGCCCTGGGACGGGTCCGGTCCGAGATCGCCAAGGTGATCGTCGGTCAGGACGCGACCGTCACCGGTCTGGTGCTGGCGCTGATCTGCCGGGGTCACGTGCTGCTCGAGGGCGTCCCGGGCGTGGCAAAGACGCTGCTCGTCCGCACGCTGGCGGCGGCGCTCGCGCTGGACACCAAGCGCATGCAGTTCACCCCGGACCTGATGCCCAGCGACGTCACGGGATCGCTCGTCTTCGACGCCCGGGCGTCGACCTTCGAGTTCCGCCCCGGGCCGGTGTTCACCAACCTCTTCCTCGCCGACGAGATCAACCGGACGCCCCCGAAGACCCAGGCGTCGCTGCTGGAGGTCATGGAGGAGCGTCAGGTGTCCGTGGAGGGGACGCCCCGCCCGCTGCCCGAGCCGTTCCTGGTGGCGGCCACGCAGAACCCGGTCGAGTACGAGGGCACCTATCCGCTGCCCGAGGCGCAGCTGGACCGGTTCCTGTTCAAGCTCACCGTGCCGCTGCCCACGCGCGACGAGGAGTTCGGGGTGCTGCGGGCGCACCACCTGGGCTTCGATCCCCGCGACCTGAGCAGCGCCGGGGTGACGGCCGTGGCCACCGCGCAGGACCTCGCCGCGGCCCACGCGGGGGCGCTGGCGGTGCAGGTGGCCGACGGGGTGCTGGCCTACATCGTCGACCTGTGCCGGGCCACGCGGACGGCGCCGTCGGTCGAGCTGGGCGCCTCGCCCCGGGGTGCGACCGGGCTGCTGAACGCCGCCAAGGCGTTCGCCTGGCTCTCCGGCCGGGGCTACGTCACCCCGGACGACGTCAAGGCGGTGGCGCGTCCGGTGCTGCGCCACCGCATCCGGTTGCGTCACGAGGCGGAGCTGGAGGGCGTCACCGCCGACGTCGTGCTCGAGTCGTTGCTCGCCACCGTTCCCACGCCCCGCTGATGATCACGTGGCGGGTCGCCGCGCTGTTCACCGTGGTGGGCGTCGCGGCCATCCTCATCGTCGAGAACCTCGACATCGGGTCGTGGTGGGCCCCGGCCATAGCCGCTGGCGTGGTCGGGCTGCTGGTGGGGCTGGACTGGCTGATCGCCGCGCCCGCGGGCGAGGTCCAGTTGCGCCGGGAGGGCCCCACCCAGGTCCGGCTGGGCGACTCGGTGACCGTGACCCTGCACGTCACCAACCGCTCGGTCCGGCCGATGCGCGCCATGGTCCGGGACGCGTGGGTGCCGTCGGCCGGCGCGGCCGAACCGTACGCCCACGAGGTGACGCTCGACCCGGGGGAGACGGCGGAGTTGCCCACCGTGCTGACGCCCACGCGCCGGGGCGACCGGCCGGCGGTGCGGGTGACGATCCGCTCGTACGGTCCGCTCAACCTGGCGTTCCGCCAGACCACGCGGCGCCGGTCGGACCAGCTCACTCCACCGTGGACGGTGCGGGCGCTGCCCGCGTTTCCGTCCCGTCGGCTGCTGCCCGAGAAGCTCTCCCGGCTGCGGATCATCGAGGGCCAGGTCGTCACCCGGGGCCGGGGCCAGGGCAGCGAGTTCGACTCGCTGCGGGAGTACGTGGTCGGCGACGACCCGCGGGGCATCGACTGGCGGGCCAGCGCCCGCCGCGAGCACCTGATCAGCAAGCAGTGGCGGCCGGAGCGGGACCGACGGGTGCTGTGCGTGCTCGACACCGGGCGGACGAGCGCGGCCCGCATCGACACGGGTGACGGCCTGTTCCACGAGGAGCGGGAGGCGGCCGGGGTGCCCCGGCTCGACCTGGCCATCGACGCCGCCCTGCTGCTGTCCAGCGTCGCCGCACACGCCGGCGACAAGGTCGACGTCCTGGCGATCGATACCGCCACGCATGTCAACGTCTCGGTGGGCTCCAAGCGGCACCTGGACAAGCTGCACCGGGCGCTGGCCTCGGTCCAACCGGCCCTGGTCGAGACGGACTTCGGCCGGGTGGTCTCCGAGGTGCTGGGCACGGAACGCAAGCGCGCCTTCGTGGTCATCTTCACCACGCTCGATCCCGGCGCGCTCGGCGAGGGGCTGATTCCCGTGCTGCCGGCGCTGGTGTCCCGGCACACGGTGGTCGTGGCGGCCGTGCACGACCCGGCGCTCGACGCGCTCGCCGCCGCCCGGGGCAGCGCGGCGGCCATCCACACCGCGGCGGCGGCCGAGCGCGGCCTCGCCGAGCTGCGCCGCGTCCGGGCCGCGCTCACCCGCCACCGGGTGTCCGTTGTGGACGAACCGGCCCAGAACTTCGCCTCCGCGGTGACCGACCACTATCTTGCGCTCAAGGCAAGCGGCCGCCTGTGACCGCTCGTCTCATTCATGGGGGAAACCGTGATGAACTCGTCGATGCCGTCTACCGTCCAGGTTGGACACTCCGCTGATGTCCGAGGAGGCGCGGGCGGGCGCCGGTGGCTCGCGCAGCGCTGGGGTCGGCTGGTGGCGGTCGGGGTCGGGCTGCTCTTCCTGCTCGCCGCGGTCACGGAACCCTGGTTGAGTGTCAGCACCTTTGTGGCGGACCCCTGGGGAACGCCGGCGATCCTGCGGGCGGACTACGCGGACACTCCGCTGCTCGATGCCCGGCCCTGGGGCCCGCTGTTCGCCGCCACTGCCGCCATCGCGGTGGTGGCGACCCTGGCCGCCGTCATCACCCGTCACCGTCACGCCAGCGGGATCGCCGGGATCGTGGCCGGGGCGGCGGCGCTGGTCGGTCTGGGGACGGCCGGGGCCGCCTGGGCCAGGATCTGGCCGGAGCACGACGATGCGGCGGCCCGGATTCTCGATCTCGTCGACGCCCTCGGCTTCACGGCGCCGCTCGATCCGTCTCAGGAGATCTCGTTCCGGGTGGACGCCCGGGGAGCGGGCTACGGCGTCCTGGCCCTGGTGGTGCTCGGGCTGGTCGCCGCGACCTCGATCCGGCCCGACCGGGGCGTGGTTCTCGCCGCTGGCGCCGGCACGGTGCTGACGCTGCCGCTGGTCGTGGCGCCGTACTACATCGTCCACCGAATCGCCGAGGACGAGGTGACCCTGGCCCCGGTCTGGTGGCCGGCCCTCGGTGCCCCGGCGGCCGCCGCGGTCGCCAGCATCGTCGTCGCCGTCGCGCTGGTGTGGTGGTCGGTCGCCCGCCCGGTCGCCCCGAGCCGGCACGTGCGCCTGGTCGCCACCCTGGTGCTGGTCGCGGTCATGGTGGTGGCTCCCGAGATGGTGACCGCTGATGGTGAGAACTCACCCTTGATGACCGAGGGCCTGCTCACCGTCGAGCCGGTCGCGGCGTCGCTGCCGGAGCACCTCGCCATCCTCGGGATGTTCGTACTCGCCGTCGCCGCGGTCCAAAGCTGGCGACGGGGCCGGGCGTCCGGAACACCATCCGGCCGACCCGTCGGCTGAACTGTCTACGCCGTCGGGGCGAGGGCCTCGCGCTCGTAGGCGGCGACGTCGCCGGTCTCGCCGCGGTGCACGCCGGCCCGGCCGAGCACGACCACATAGGTGAGAAACGCGAGCCACACGGCCGCACCGATGACGAGCCGGATGGGAATCGGGATGGGCGCCGGCGTCACGAACGCCTCGACCAGGCCGCTCACGAGCAGGGCCACGCCCAGCCCCAACGCCACGACCGTCGCCTGTCGGCCCGCCTGCGCCAGCGCCTGAACCCGGGTGAGGTAGCGCCCGGGGGCGATCCAGGACCAGCCCACCCGCAGGCCGGCGCCGGCGGCGATGAAGATGCAGGTCAATTCGAGCAGGCCGTGCACGGTGATCAGGCCGAAGAAGACGTCGGCCCGGCCGTGGCCGACCATCATGCCGCCGGCCACCCCCAGGCCCATCGCGTTGATCCAGAGCACCAGCAGCGTGGGCGCCAGCAGGACCCCGCCGGCCAGGCAGAGCGCGCTGACCAGGGTGTTGTTGAGCCAGACCAGCGAGGCGAAGCTCGGCGGCGGGTTCGCCGAGTAGTAGGCCTCGAAGTCGTGCTCGACGTACTCCCGGACTCGCGTCTCGCCGACCAGCGACACCGCGATCGACAGATCGTTGCTGACGATGACGCCGAACACCGTGCCGACCGCCACGAAGCCCAGGCCGGCGCCCAGGCACCAGGCGCGCATGCGGTAGACCGTGACCGGGAACGTCACCAGGAAGAACCGCCGGACGGCGTCGAGCGAGAAGCCGGCCGACGGGGAGACCGCCGCGCGGGCCTGCAGCACCAGGCGGGACAGCCACGCGACGAGCGTCGGGTCACCGGACCGGCTGCGCACCACCGACAGGTGGGTGGCCGCGCGCCGGTACAGCATGATCAGCTCGTCGACCTCCTGCGGGCTCAACGCCCGCTTCGGCCGGCCGAGCAGGTACCGCAGTCGGTTCCACTCGGCACCGTGCTCGCTGACGTACGCGTCCAGGTCCACGACCGCTCCTGACGGTGGGCATCGGGTATGCGTGGAAGGGTAACCGTCAGCGACACTGGTGCGGTGACCCCGGCACCCACCGGCGCCGCGCCGCCCGCCACCGCCTCCGCCGTCAGAACCCCGACCGCCAGCGTCCCCGCTGGCGCTGTGCCCCCGAGCGGTCTGCCCCCTGGCCCGGTGCCCAACGGCAGCGTCACCGCGCCGACGGCTCCGGACCGCGCCCAGCCCGGCCAGACCCGCATCCTCACCGGCGAGGCCGTGCACCTGGACGTCCGGGTGGCCGGGGTGGGATCCCGCGCACTGGCCCGGCTGATCGATGCCGTGCTTCAGGTCGTCGTCCTGTACGGCCTGTTGATCGTGGTCGGGATCGTGGCGTTCCTCGGCCGGTTCGACGACGCGCTCATCCAGGCCTGCATCATCGCGATCCTCATCGTGGTGCTGGTGGGCTACCCGGTGCTGATGGAGACGCTCACCCGCGGGCGGACCATCGGGAAGCTGATCCTCGGGCTGCGCGTCGTCCGGGACGACGGCGGCCCGGTGACGTTCCGTCAGGCGCTGGCCCGGACCCTCGTGGCGCTGGCGGTGGAGTGGCCCGGCCTGCTGCTGGCCCCGCTGACCTGGCTCGCCACCATCGGGATCATGATCGCCAGCCCGCAGAGCAAGCGCCTGGGCGATCACGCGGCCGGCACCATCGTGATCCATGAGCGGACGCCCACCGCGTGGGGCTGGGTACCGGCGATGCCGCCCGCCCTGGCCGCCTGGGCGGCCACCCTGGACCTCACCGGCCTCGACGACGACCTCGCCCTGGCGGTCCGGTCGTTCCTCGCCCGCAACCGTCGCCTGCGCGAGCCGGCCCGCAGCGCGCTGGGGGAGCGGTTGGTGCGCGAGGTCGCCGCGGTCACCAATCCCCCACCGCCGCCCGGCACGCCGGCCTGGATGTACCTGGCCGCCGTCCACGCCGAACGGCATCGCCGGGCCATGCTCAACCTGGCGACCGTACGCGCGCGGGCGGCCATGGTCTGGCCGGAGCTGGCCGCGGCGCTCGCGCCGCCGCGCCCACCGGTCGCCCTACCCGGGCCGAGCGCACCGGTTGTCGCGCCCCCGCCCGGCGCCCCGGTCGTCCGGCCCAGCGTCCCGCCGTGGCCCGACGGACGCTGAGCGACGGTCGAGGGTCTCCGCCGCGGCGCGGCGGATTCCGCCCGCCGCGCCGTCATCCGGCCCGCGGTGGCGGGTGACTCAGGCTCCCGCTGACCGGACCGCGGGTGACTCAGGCCGCGGGTGACGAGACCGCAGACGGGCGGGTCGACTCAGTAGCGGTAGTGGTCGGGCTTGTAGGGGCCCTCGACGGGCACGCCGAGGTACTCGGCCTGGGCCTTGGTGAGCGTGGTCAGCTTCACCCCGAGTGCGTCGAGGTGCAGCCGGGCGACCTTCTCGTCGAGGTGCTTGGGCAGCGTGTACACGCCGATCGGGTACTGATCGTTCTTCGTGAACAGCTCGATCTGGGCCAGGGTCTGGTTGGAGAACGAGTTGGACATCACGAACGACGGGTGCCCGGTGGCGTTGCCGAGGTTCAGCAGCCGCCCCTCCGACAGGATGATCACCGAGTGGCCGTCGTCGAAGATCCACTCGTCGACCTGGGGCTTGATGTTCACCTTGCGCACGTCGGGTCGGCGGGCCAGCCCGGCCATGTCGATCTCGTTGTCGAAGTGGCCGATGTTGCCCACGATCGCCTGGTGCTTCATCCGGGCCATGTGGTCCGCGGTGATCACGTTGATGCAGCCGGTGGCGGTGATGAAGATGTCGGCCGTGGACACCACTTCGTCCAATGTGGTCACCTGGTAGCCGTCCATCGCCGCCTGGAGGGCGCAGATCGGGTCGATCTCGGTGATGATGACCCGGGCGCCCTGGCCGCGCAGGGACTCGGCGCAGCCCTTGCCGACGTCGCCGTAGCCGCAGACCACGGCCACCTTGCCGCCGATGAGCACGTCGGTGGCCCGGTTGATGCCGTCGATGAGCGAGTGCCGGCACCCGTACTTGTTGTCGAACTTGGACTTGGTCACCGAGTCATTGACGTTGATCGCCGGGAACAGCAGCCGACCCTCCCGGGCCATCTCGTAGAGGCGGTGCACCCCGGTGGTGGTCTCCTCGGTGACGCCCTTGATGCCGGCGGCGATGCGGGTCCAGCGCTGCGGGTCCTCGGCGAGCGACCGGCGCAGCAGCTCGAGGATGACGGCGTACTCCCGCGAGTCGTGCTCCGTGGGGACCGGAACGGCCCCGGCCTTCTCGAACTCGACGCCCTTGTGGACGAGCAGCGTGGCGTCGCCCCCGTCGTCGAGGATCATGTTCGGCCCACCGCCGTCCGGCCAGAGCAGCGCCTGCTCGGTGCACCACCAGTACTCCTCGAGGGTCTCGCCCTTCCAGGCGTAGACCGGCACCCCGGCCGGCGCGTCGACCGTCCCGTTCGGACCCACGACCACCGCGGCGGCGGCGTGGTCCTGGGTGGAGAAGATGTTGCACGAGGCCCAGCGGACCTGAGCGCCCAGCGCGACCAGCGTCTCGATCAGCACCGCGGTCTGCACGGTCATGTGCAGCGATCCGCTGATGCGAGCCCCGCGCAGTGGCTGCGCGTCGGCGAACTCGCGGCGCAGCGCCATCAGCCCCGGCATCTCGTGCTCGGCGAGCTGGATCTCCTTGCGCCCGAACTGGGCCAGGGACAGGTCCGCGACCTTGTAGTCGCCCTCGGCGACGGTCTTCGGACGGGCGGGCAGGGTCGTGCTCATCGATGTACTCCTCCGGGGCCGCGCACTGCGCTAGATGAGGCCGCAACTGCTCACGATAACGCACGGGGTGGTGGCCTTCAGTGGAGTACTCCACTGGGGGCCAACCACCCCGTGCTCCCCCCGGTTTTTGGTTCCCCCGCGCGTGACTCGGACCTGTTGAGTCGCGATGAAACGCTGCGTGAGTACAGGATTACCCTTCGCGCACCCACTTGTCAGTCAAACGCCGGAACTCGCGCCCATTCGGTGGGGAAAGTCAGCCCCGGGACTCAGCACCGGAGGAGGCCGAGGGATTACCGGAGGAGGCCGGGGGGATTCAGGGCCGGGCCGCAGTCGGGGAATCCACCGACCCCAGTCGGGGATCCGGCACCCGGGCCCAGCCGGCCGCCTGGCCCAGCGGCTCGCCTGATCCAGTGGCCGGTCGAGTCTCAGCGGCCCGGGGACGCCTGGTAGACCTCGGTCGGGCCGCTCACCTCGACCGGCGGTTCGCCGGCGGTCACGAACACGGCCCGTCCGGCCGGCACCACCCGCTCGCTCGACCCCGACCGCAGCCGCGCCTCGCCCCGCAGGCAGACCACGATCCGCGGGCCGTCGCCCGGGAGCGTGAGCGCGGCCCCGGGCTCGGGCACCCCGCGCACCAGCCGGAACTCGCTCACCGGCGGCGACCAGGCGGTGAGGCCGGGCCCGAGGGGCGTGCCGGGAAACGTGGGCTCGGCGAGCACCTCGTACCGGACGATGCGCATGAGCTCGGCCGGGTCCACGTGCTTGGCGGTGAGGCCGGCACGGAGCACGTTGTCGCTGGCCCCCATGATCTCCACCCCGGCCCCGGCCAGGTAGGCGTGGACGTTGCCGGCCGGCATGAAGATGGCCTCGCCCGGGTTCAGCCGGACGTGGTTGAGCAGCAGCGCCACCACCACACCGACGTCGTGCGGGTACTGCTTGGCGAGCCGTACGGCCAGCGGGTCCCCGGCCGCGACCACCGCGTCCACCAGGGCGGCCCGCTCGGACTCCGGCCACTCCAGCAGCCGGGTCATGGCGGTCCGCAGCCGCGCGGCGACCGGGGCCGACCGGTCGCGCAGGGCCGCGACCACCGGGTCGAGCGCCGGAACGCCCAGCCCGGCCAGGTGGTCGGCCGTGCGGTCGGGGTCGCGGAACCCACACAGCGCCTCGAAGGGCGTGATGGCGACGAGCAGTTCCGGCTTCGGGTACGGGTCGGTGTAGGTGCGGACCGTCCCGGGTCCCTGGCGCGCGAACCCGTCCCGGGCCTGGTCGGCGTCGGGGTGCACCTGGATCGACAGCGGCGCATCCGCGGCGAGCAGCTTGAGCAGGTACGGCAGGCGCTCGCCGAAGCGGGCGAGCACCTCGTCGCCGAGCACGCCGCGGGGATCGGCGGCGACGAGATCGGTCAGGGGAGTGCCGTTCGCCTGGGCCGGGGCGTCGGGGTGGGCGCCCAGCCACAGCTCCGCCTCGGGCGTGGGCGAGGGCACCGGACGGCCCTGCAGCTGCGCCAGGAAGGAGCGGGAACCCCACGCGTACGGCCGGATCGGTCCGTCGAGGTCAATCATGGCTATCGACTGATCAGCTCATGGTTGTCGGTGGGCCGGAATCGCTCCGCCGGATGACTCGGCCTGGGCGGCGGGGCGGTAGATGTCGGGCTCGATGTAGATAACCCGGGCGATCGGCACGGCCGCGCGCACCCGCTTCTCCGCCCCGTCGATGGCGGCGGCGATGTCGGCGGCGGTGGCGTCCTTGGCCACGGCGACCTTGGCCGCCACCAGGAGCTCCTCCGGTCCCAGGTGCAGCGTCTTCATGTGGATGATGCGGTCGATCGTGGTCGCGTCGACCAGCGCCGCCTCGATCGCCCGCACGTGCTCGTCGGTCGCCGACTCACCGATGAGCAGGCTCTTGGTCTCGATCGCGAGGACCACGGCGACCGCGACCAGCAGGAGCCCGATGCCCACGGTGGCGATGCCGTCGTAGATCCCGTCGCCGGTGATGAGGGTCAGCACGACGCCGAGGAAGGCCAGGATGAGGCCCACGAGGGCGGCGAAGTCCTCCAGCAGCACGACCGGCAGCTCCGGCACCCGCGAGTGTCGGACGAACTGCGTCCAGGTCACCGAGCCGCGGATCTGGTTGCTCTCGTGGATCGCCGTGCGGAACGAGAAGGACTCGAGGGCGATCGCGATCGCCAGCACGGTAAGCGGCACCCAAGGCCAGTCGTCGATCCCGTGGCGCTCCTGCACCTTGTGGATGCCCTCGTAGAGCGCGAAGAGGCCACCGACGCTGAACAGCACGATCGAGACGATGAAGGCGTAGATGTACCGCTCGCGGCCGTACCCGAACGGGTGCTGCTTGGTCGCCGCGCGCCGTGCCCGCTTGCCGCCGATGAGCAGCAGCGCCTGGTTGCCCGAGTCGGCGACCGAGTGGATCGACTCGGCCAGCATGGCCGACGAACCGGTCAGCACGAAGGCGCCGAACTTGGTGGCCGCGATACCGAGGTTGGCCGCGAGTGCCGCGATGATCGCCTTCGTCCCAGAGGCCGCGCTCATCGGCGGGTGAACTCCTTCATCTCGTCGACGGCCGGAACCGCGGTCGGGTCCAGCCCATGAGCCAGTGCGAGGTAGACCGAGGCGAAGTCGGGGACGGCGATGAGCGACGCCAGCCGCTCCAGGGGCGAGGCGCCCTCCGCCTTGATCACTCCACAGCGGACACCCCGGCGGGCCGCGAGCTCGATCAGGGCGTCGGCCCGGCGCTCCTCCACAATGGACGGCTCCCCGGCCTCGGCGGTCTCGCCGGGCAGGCCGCCGTCGCGGAGCAGCACCACGCGCAGCCGCGTCGGCTCGGGCCCGGTGCCCGGGTCGGCGAAGATGTCGCGCTCGGATTCGACCAGGCCGCCGTACACGCCGTCGAGCAGGCCCACCCGGCCCCGGCCGGCCTCACCCAGGGACCCGGCCACCACCGGGTAGCGGGCGTTGGTCGAGAGCATGTCGCCCACCCGCCGGGCGGCCACGGTCGCCAGCGGCGACGATCCCCACACGATCGGGATCGAGTTCGCCAGGTCCAGGGCCAGCGCCTTGGCCGGGTTGACGAAGGCGTCGGCGCTGGGCCGGCAGCGCTCGGCGTCGTCGTCCAGGCGGGCCGCCGTCTCGGCCAGGTCGGCCTCGGCGATGCGAACCAGGCCCAGCGCGCGGGCGGCGAGCAGGACCGGCACGGTCAGCGCCCACAGGCTGGCCCGGGCCGGGGCGCGCCGGGGCACGGCGACGAACGGCGCGCGGGCCCGCTCCGCCACCGACTGCAGCTGGGAGCCGGGCGGGCCGATCGCGACCAGCCGGGCCCCCCGCCGGGCGGCGGCCTCCGCGGCGGCGAGCGCCTCGGGGCTGCGGCCGGAGGCGGAGACGGCGATCACGGCGTCGGCCGCGCCGACCCAGCCGGGCACGCCCGCGCTGCGGTGGGCCACCACCGGCACCGGGCAGCGCGGCCCGGCGACGGTCTCCAGCAGGTCGCAGGTCCGCGCCGCGGTCCCCACGCCGGCGACCACGACCGCGCGCGGCCGGCCCTCGTCGGCGAGCGCGGAAAGGTTGGCCTCGGCGGCCAGGGCGGTGGACTCCCGGACCTGCGCCCCGGCCGAGGCGAGCGCGCGCAGCATCCCCGAAGGGTCGGCCTCGATCAGCCGGTCAGGATCGTTGAGCAGGGCCTCGTCGACCTCACGGTGGCCGCTCAGCCAGGCACCGCCGAACGGTCTCATGCGTCGGCACCCGCGGGCTGAGAGCCGGCGCCACCGCGACCACCGGCGCCGTCACCACCATCGGCCGGCCGCACCGCCTCGTCGAGGAGGAGCACCGGGATGCCGTCGCGGATGGGGAAGACCCGGCCGCACTCGGTGCAGGTCAGGGTCTGCGCGTCGACGTCGTAGGTGAGCGGAGCGTGGTGCGTGTCCGGGCACGCCAGGATCTCCAGCAACTGCGGATCCAGCGCCACCCTCTACCTCCCAGACCACCAGCGGGCGTACGAATCGCAGCTTACGCGGCCGGCCACACCGTACGCCCGTTCACCGGTTCGACGCTCGCGTACCGATGCCCCGCCGCGGGCCGTTCCGGGCCGGCTCACCGGTGCGCCGAGGCGCGCTCGGCGGCGAGCGTGGCCGCCTCCGGCCACACGTCCCGGGCGAGCAGCTCGCGCAGGTACTCGGCGGTGTCCTTCCACCCCTCGACCGCCACGCAGGGCACGCCCATGGCCTTGACCGGGTAGTCGTTGCCGCCCTCGTCGAGACGGTCGCCGATGAAGAGCACGTCGGCCGTGGTGAGCCGCAGCCCCTCCAGCAGCTTGCCGATGCCGTACGCCTTGTCGATGCCCTTGCGGGTGACGTCCACCGAGGTCGACCCCCCACTGCGCACCTCGAGGTCGGGCAGCCGGGCCGCGGCGTAGTCCCGCAGGGCGCGCTTCTTCACCCCGTCCGGGTCCCAGGCGTACTTGGCCTCGGGCGGCGCCTGCTGGCCGAGCGCGGAGAACGTGATCTGGCTGCCGCGGTCCTCGATGATCTCGCCCCAGGGGTTGGGCTCCCACAGCCCCAGCGCCTGCGCGCCGGTGGTGAGCACCTCGATGATCCGGCGCTTGTCCTCCGCGGACAGGTCCTCGGCGTAGACCACCTGCCACTCGGTGCCGTTCCAGCGGTAGTACCGCGTGCCGCAGGTGGGCATCAGGTGCAGGCGCCGACGGCGACTATCGTCGATGTCCAGGCGCCGCAGCACCTGGGTGTCGAACTGCTCGAACCGGCCGCCGGAGATGATGCACACCTCCACCCGGTCGAGCAGGCGGCCGAGCAGGTCGGCCATCTCGGGCTCGATCGGGCTCTTGGATACGGCCAGGGTGTCGTCGAGGTCGAAGGCGAGGACGCGCAGCACGGTGATCCAGGGTAGCCGGAAGCCGCCAGCCGCCGGTCCGGCCGTGAGCGGTTGCGCCGGTCCGGCCGGCAACGGAGGCGGCGAGCGGACCGGTCTGGCCGATCCGCGTCCGCCCCTCCGATCGGTCCGCTAGGGTCGGTCTCGTTTCGTACCGTTAGTAGCCGTACGGTCACAGGCCTGGGGAGGCGATGGTGGCAGAGACGCACGCCCGGGCGGGCACACCAGCGCGACCGGAAGACCTGGTGGACGTACCCCACCTGGTCACCGCCTACTACACCGAGCATCCCGATCCCGGCGTCCCCGAGCACCGCGTGTCGTTCGGCACCTCCGGGCACCGGGGCTCCAGCCTGCGGTGCACCTTCAACGAGGACCACGTGCTCGCCATCAGCCAGGCGATCTGTGACCACCGGGCGGCCGCCGGCATCGACGGCCCGCTGTTCCTGGCCCGCGACACCCACGCGCTGTCGGAGCCGGCCATGGTCAGCGCGCTCGAGGTCTTCGCGGCCAACGGCGTCCGCGTGCTCATCGACAGCCGGGACGGCTACACGCCCACCCCGGCCCTCTCCCACGCCGTGCTCACGCACAACCGGGGCCGCACCTCCGGGCTGGCCGACGGTGTCGTGATCTCCCCGTCGCACAACCCGCCCGCCGACGGGGGCTTCAAGTACAACCCACCCGACGGTGGCCCGGCCGGGTCCGACATCACCGCGGCCATCGAGGCCCGGGCCAACGAGCTGCTCGCCGGCGGGCTACGGGAGGTGCGCCGGATTCCGATCGCCCGGGCCCGGGCGGCCGAGACCACGGGCCGGTACGACTTCCTGGGCGCGTACGTCGACGACCTGCCCTCGGTCATCGACATCGAGGCGATCCGTCGGGCCGGGGTGCGCATCGGCGCCGACCCGATGGGCGGGGCCTCGGTGGCCTACTGGGCCGAGATCGCGTCCCGGCACGGGCTCGACCTCACGGTGGTCAACGACCGGGTGGACCCCACGTGGTCGTTCATGACGCTCGACTGGGACGGCAAGATCCGCATGGACTGCTCGTCGCCGTACGCCATGGCCTCGCTCGTCGCCACGATGACGCCGGCGACCGGCGACGGGCAGCGGGCCGCCTACCACGTGGCGACCGGCAACGACGCGGACGCCGACCGGCACGGCATCGTCACCCCCGACGAGGGGCTGATGAACCCCAACCACTTCCTCGCGGTGGCCGTCGACTACCTGTTCCGGCACCGCCCGGCCTGGCCGGAACGGGCGGCGGTCGGCAAGACGCTCGTCTCCTCGTCGATGATCGACCTGGTCGCCGAGGACCTGGGCCGCCGGCTGGTCGAGGTTCCGGTGGGCTTCAAGTGGTTCGTGCCGGGCCTGCTCGACGGGTCGGTGGCGTTCGGCGGCGAGGAGAGCGCCGGCGCCTCCTTCCTGCGCCGTGACGGCTCGGTCTGGACCACCGACAAGGACGGCATCATCGCCTGCCTGCTCGCGGCCGAGATCACCGCCGTCACCGAGCTCACGCCCAGCCGTCACTACGCCACTCTCGTCGCCCGCCACGGGGAACCGGTGTACGCGCGGACCGACGCCCCGGCCGGGCGGGAGGAACGGGCCATCCTGGCGAAGCTCTCGCCCGAGCAGGTGCGCGCCACCGAGCTGGCCGGCGAGCCGATCACGCTCACGCTCACGCACGCGCCGGGCAACGGCGCCGGCATCGGTGGATTGAAGGTGGTCACGGCCTCCGGCTGGTTCGCCGCCCGCCCGTCGGGCACCGAGGACGTCTACAAGATCTACGCCGAGTCGTTCAAGGGCCCGGAGCACCTCGCCGCCATCCAGCAGGAGGCGAGCAGCATCGTCTCCGCCGCCCTGGGCCGGTGATCGTCCGGCGTACGTCTACGCCGTCAGCAGGTGCCACAGGCCGTCGGCGCCGAACTCGGCCGGGTCCGTCGTGGCCAGCGTCTGCGCCGCGCGGTGCATGACCTGCTTGACCCGGTCGATGCGGGGCGCGTCCCAGGTCACGGCGGGGTCGGGCTCGACGTACCGCGCCAGGATCGCGTAGCACGCCGCGGCCGCGATCGACCACGGGCCCTGGCGGTCCAGGCGCTCGGCCACGCCCACCGTGTGCGTCAGCAGGCTCGGGTCGCACTGGGCCTTGACCGCGGCGCCGTTCATCACCGAGCTGCACATGATCGCGATGTCGTCGAAGGTGACGGCCGCGTCCGGGCGGATCCGGTAGCCCAGCAGATCCGCGACGGCCGCGTAGGTGGCGGCCAGCCGCTGGTGGATCTGTCGCTCCGACTCGGCCAGGATGCCCTGCAGCTCGGCGCGGAAGTCGTCGTCCTCGATGCTCAGCACCGCCGCCTGCAGCGCGATGTAGCTGCGCCACTGGTGCGAGGTCGCCAGCATCGTCAGGTCCATCGCCCCGCCGACGCGCATCAGCTCCGCGTAGAGCCGTTCCCGCCCCTCGGCGGTCTCGACCCAGTCGGTGTGGTCGGTCGCCAGCCGGCGTAGCTCGTCGGGCCGGAACTGCGCCGTGATGACGGCCGGGTGGGGGTCACGGGCCAGCTCGCGCAGGAGGTCGGCGAAGAAGTCGTCCTTGTACTTCCATCGCCGGTAGACGGCCGTGCGCGAGACGTCGGCCCGCCGGATGACGTCCTCGACGCTGAGGTGCTCGAGGCTGACCGTGAGACCCGACTCGCGAATCATGTCGATCGCGGCGGCGATCATCCGCTCGGCGCTCTCCTGGTCGCTGAGCCGGCGCCGCCGGCGCGCACCGACCGCCTTCGCTGTTGTCCCGGTCATACCGGCTTCACCCGCCGTCCTGGTGGGGCGTAGCCTGCCCCGTATGAAACACGATGTTTCAAGTTCCAAGTTCCCTTCTTCGTGCGGCCAGTCTACGGCGGGGACCGCCGGTGGCGCCTATGACAGTGGCGCCTACGACGGTGGCGCCTACGACGGTGGCGCCGAGGACCGGGCCGTCGCTGCGGCCCCCGGTGGCGGTGACGGGGCCCCGGCCCCCGGTGACGGCACCGCCTGGTACCGGTGGGGAACCGCGGTGGCCCGGCACGCCCGGCTCACGCTGCTCATCTGGGTCCTCGTGCTGCCGGTCGCGGTCCTCGGCGCGGCCAGGTTCAACGCCTCCCTCGCCACCGGCGACGTGACGATCGACGGGTCGCCGTCGCAGCAGGCCGCCCAGCTGATCGCGGAGCGGTTCGTCGACCTTCCGCCCGAGACCGACGTGGCCGTGCTGCACTCGGATCGCCTGGACTACGACTCGCCACCGTTCCGGGCGCTCGTCCAGGCGACGCAGGACCGGTTCCGGGCGATCGACCAGGTGACCGCCGTGACCGACCCCGCGCAGGCGCCGGAACGGCTGGTGTCGGCGGACCGGCACACCGTCCTGGTGCCGATCGCCATCCGCGGCGACGCGGCGGAGCGCCAGGCGCTCGCGGAAGAGCTGGCGCGGGTCGCCGCCGACCTCGCCACGGCCGACATCAGCGTCGAGGTGACCGGAACGTCGCCGCTCGCCGCGGCCAGCATCGAGCGGGCCAACGAGGATCTCGCGCGCGCCGACGCCGTGGCGTTACCGGTCGCGGCGGTCATCCTGCTCGTCGCGTTCGGGTCCCTGGTGGCGGCCGCGCTGCCGCTGGCGCTCGGCGGCGTCGCCGTGATCGCCGCGTTCGGCCTGCTCGGTGCGCTCAGCCCGGTGCTCTCGTTCAACGCCTTCACCCGGACCGCGGTGACCATGCTCAGCATCGCGCTCGGCATCGACTACGCGCTGTTCCTGATCACCCGGTTCCGGGAGGAACTGGCGCGCCAGCCGGTGGCCGACCGCGCCGGCCGGGTCGCGGCGGTGGGCCGTACGGTCGCGACCGCTGGCCATGCGGTCGCCTTCTCCGGAGTCGCCGTGATGGTCTGCCTGGCCGGCCTGCTGCTGGTCGACGCGGCGCGGGTCCGCGACATGGCGATCGGCATGATCGCCGCGGTCGCCGTCATGGTCGCGCTGGCGCTGACCGTCGTGCCTGCCCTCCTCGCCCTGCTCGGGCCCCGGGTCAACGCGCTGGCCCTGCCGTGGGCACGCCGCCGGCTGCGCAACCCGGACCCCGAGCACTCGATCTGGGCTCGGATAGCCGACGTCTCGCTGCGCCGGCCCATCCTCGTGGCCGGGCTCAGTCTGGTGGCGCTGCTCGCCCTCACCGCGCCGGTGCTCGGGCTCCGGTACGGCGTGGCCGATCAGGTCGGGCCCGTGGCCGACACCGCCGCCGGCCGGGGCTACGCACGGATGGCCGAGCAGTTCCCGGCCGGGACGACCGCGCCCATCGAGGTCGTGGTGGCTCGAGGACAGGGCGCGTTCGACGCGACCGACCTCGAGGCGATCGCCCGGATCTCCCGGGCGGCCGCCGCGGATCCGGACGCCGCCGGGGTCACCTCGATCACCACCGTGCTCGACGAGCAGGCCGGCGGGCACACGCCGGACGTGCTCGCGGCGGCCCACCGGGCGGGCTGGCTCGATGACGCCGGAAACCTGGTCAGCCCGGGCCTGGACGCCGCGGTCATCTCAGTGACACCGCGCCACGGGCCGTACGCCGAGCAGACCGCCGACCTGGTCGACCGCCTGCGGGCCATGGCCCCGGAGATCGGCGCGGCGGCGGGACTCGCCGTCCACGTGGGCGGCGCGCCGGCGCAGCTCGTCGACATCGCGGCCCAGAACGCCAGCGCGACGCCGGTGGTCATCGCTGCCGTCCTCGGGGCGGCCGCGTTGATCCTCCTGCTGGCCTTCCGGTCGCTGCTCCTGCCGGCGACGGCGGTGCTGATGAACCTGTGCACCGTCGGGGCCGCCTGCGGGGCCATGGTCCTGATCTTCCAGGACGGTTACGGCGCCGACCTGTTCGGTCTCAACCACGACGGGTTCGTCCAGATATTCATCCCGTTGACGGCCTTCACGCTCGTCTTCGGGCTCTCCATGGACTACGAGGTGTTCCTCGTCTCCCGCATGCAGGAGACGTGGCGGGCCACCCGCGACAACCGGGCCGCCGTCCGGGCGGGCATCGCCCACACCGCCCGGGTGATCACGGCGGCCGCGGCGATCATGGTGGCGGTCTTCGCGGCGTTCATGCTCACCGACATCTCCGACGTGCAGCAACTGGGCTTCATGCTCGCGTTCGCCATCCTGATCGACGCCACGGTCGTGCGCCTGTTCCTCCTGCCGGCCCTGATGCGCCTGTTCGGGCGGTGGAACTGGTGGCTGCCCGGCCGGACGTCAGCACCGCTGACGGACGGCGGTCCCACGCCCCGGTCACCGTGACGCGATGACGCAGATCACGGCGCCCGGCCGCCGTATGTCGAGGAAGCCGTCGGGTCGCGAGCAACCATTGCGGCCGGCGCTGCCCTTATCAGAGGCAGTCATGAACCCACGCGGAAGGCAGGCCCGATGGATCAACCGCCGGCGGACTTCGACGAGTACGTCCGGGCCCGGACACCCGCGCTCATTCGCACCGCTTACCTGCTGACCGGTGATCAGCATCGGGCCGAGGATCTGGTGCAGGACGCGCTGATCAAGACCTACCGCGCCTGGCGCCGGCTGAGGGACTCGAACCCGGACGCCTACACGCGCAGGGTCATGTACCACCTCAACATCAGCCGTTGGCGCCGCACCCGCGGCACGGAGATCACGACCAGCGACCCGCCGGATCTGGCCGGCGGGCCCGATGAGGCCGGCCGCTCGGTGAACCGGCTGGCGCTGCAGCGGGCCCTGGCCCAGCTCGCCCCGCGGCAGCGGGCCGTGATCGTGCTCCGGTTCTTCGAGGACGCCACCGAGGCCGAAGCCGCCGAGCTGCTCGGGGTGAGCGTCGGCACGGTCAAGTCGACCACGTCCCGAGCCCTGGAGAAGCTGCGCGCGGTGGCCCCGTCCCTGCTCGACATGGAAGGAGTCCGTCGGTGACCGACAGGTTGCGGGCCGGTCTGGCCGACCTCGCCGAGACGGCGACGCCCGTGGATCTCCGTGAGCGCGTCTACCGCGGCGCCCGCCGGATCGCCCGCCGAAACCGGACCCTCGGGGCGATGACCGGTCTGGCGCTGGTGGCCGGTTCCGTCGCGGGCTACACGATGCTGTGGCCCACGGCCGGCGTCGGTCCCCAGCCGGGCGCGACCACCGGGCTCACGCCCGATCCGACCGGCGAGGTCGACCCGCGCAACGCGACCTTCACCGTTCCGGCGTACCCGGGCGTCTGGGCCCACGCCTGCCCGGAGGGCGAACGGACCTTCACCAACGGGCTGGCCGACGTGGGGCCGGGCGCGAAGCTCATGATCGCCGAGGACGTGCTGCGCGGCGACCTCGACGGCGCGCCGGGCGACGAGTTCGTGCTGCGGGTGCAGTGCGCCACCGAGGGGGGCAGCGACCTCAACCTCCTGGCCGTGCGGGTCGGCTCCGACGGTGCGGTCACCGCGCTGGGGTGGGTGAACGTCGACGCGGACGGCGAGCTGCTCGTCCTGGATCGCGCCGAACCGGTCGAGGTTCGGGACGGGTCGGTCCGCGTCGTCGTGATCAAGCGCTACGACGACTGGGCGCGCGACAAGCAGGTGCGTCGGTACGCCTACCGCGACGGCCGGATGGTGCAGATCGACGGACCCACCAGCTTCCCGCCGGTGCCCACCGACCCCACCGCGGTCGACCTGCGCACCATGACGCTGTTCGTCAACACGAGCTGGTGGATGGACCCGTCGGCCATCAGCTACAGCGGGTACGCCAAGCTGGTCGACGGCACGGCCAACGGGCACCTGGAGAAGATCGTCAACAACACCACGGCCGGCTTCGTCCCGGCGACCGTCACGGTGCTCGAAACGGCGCTGGTGTCGGCCGGGGATCACCAGGCGCCGGTCGCCGTCTTCGAGGTGGCGCCCGCCGATGGTCCCGCCCGGGTGGTCGTGACGGCGTACCACCCGTGGGAGGGCTACGTGGTCCAGGAGCCGTGGAACGTCTACGTCGCCGCACCGGGGGAGACGATCGAGTCGATCACGCCCGGGCCGGGCCAGCTCACTATCGTCACGAGCAGCGGGGCCCACACCTTCCGGTACAACCCCGATCCCGCCGGACCCCGGTGGGTCGAGGTTGGGTTCGACGAAGGGCTCACCGACGGGCCGTAGCGAGCCTCACCGGCCGGCCCTGGCCACCCGGCGGCCAGCGAGGTGTCGGGCGGTGGCCGGCGGGCCGGGCGGTCAGCGAACGAGGCGCAGGTGGTTGCGGCGGCGGGCTGCCGAGGACGTTCGCGTCCCCGGTTGGGCCGCCCGCCGCGCCGCCGGCGCTGGCTCCCGGACGGCCTCGGCGAGCGCGACCAGGTCGTCGGCCTCCGGTGGGGGCGGACTGAAGTCCCCGTCGGGGCGCACCAGCTCCCAGCCCCGGGGCGCGGTCAGCGTGCGCGCGTGCTGCTCGCACAGGTCGTACGTGTGCGGCTCCGGGAACGCGGCGAGGGGACCCACCACGGCGGTGGACTCGGCGTACACGTAGGTCAGCGTGGCCACCGCCGGCTGGGAGCACCCGTTGCGGGAACACCGTCGCAGAGACCTCACGTCAGCCTGCCTTTCCGTCCTGACGCGGGGCCCGGGCGCACCCCTGCGGCCGCCGCCGTCGCGCGCCGATCATTCGGCGCGTGGCCTCCGAACGGGGCGAATCCGTCGAACCGGCCGGATCCCCTGACGGGGTCGGATCCCGGGATGGGGGTGGAGCTGCGCGGCGCGGTCCAGGCCGCGCACGAGCGGACGAAGCCGCGGGCGAGATGGGGTAGAGAGGGGTGCCATCCGCTCACGAGTGAGAACGTAGCCGCCGCGGCCGGCTCCGAGTCGGTGGCCCACCCGCGACACGCCGACGACCCCGACACGCCCGTCGGCGGCGCATCCGTCGTCACAGGACCACCCGGCCTGACCACGCTCAGTGTCGCTCCCCGAGGCTAGGCTGACGTCATGACCCAGGACTTCGGCTCCGGCGAGTGGACGAGCCGGACTTCTGCGCCCGGTGGTGAGATCCGGGCCGGCAAGCCCGTCGGCGAGACCGCGGGCCGGGGTTCCGACCAGTCGCGCCGGACGCGGATGCGGAGCGTCCGCCGGCCGGCTCGCCCGCCGCGGCGGGACCGCCACGGCCGCGGCCTGCGCGGTCGGCTCGTTCCGGCCACGGTTCCCCTCGCTCGCACCCGGGCTGAGATCTTCGACGACCTCGTGCTGGACACGGTCGAGGCGCTGGAGCGCCGCTACGCGAAGGAGCTGGCCGACGTGGAGTTCGCGGTGGAGGACGTGCCGCCCGAGCTCAACGTCTACGACAGCGATGTGCTGGAGGACGGTGAGGTACCGCTCGCTCGGCTACAGCCCATTCCGTTCGGAGAGTCCCAGACGCGGGCCCGTATCGTGCTCTACCGCCGTCCGCTGGAGTTGCGGGCCTCGCACCGCGACGACCTCGCGGATCTGGTCCACGACGTGATCGTGGAACAGGTGGCGAACCTGCTCGGCGTCGATCCGGACGACCTGACCGACTGACGACCTGGCCGGCTGACGACCCAACCGACTGAGGTCGGCGATCCGGGCGATCCAGCCGGTTGGCGGCGGCTGGTCGGCGACGCCGGGGGAGGAAACTTTCAGGACCGTCGTTGGCTGCCGCAGGCCTGAGGGTCTACGCGGGGGGAACTCAGGCCTTACGACTGCATCGCGCGTTGGCTCAGGCTGCCTTGCGCTTGAGCCGGCGGCGCTCCCGTTCGGAGAGTCCGCCCCAGATGCCGAACCGCTCGTCGTGGTGGAGGGCGTACTCCAGGCACTCGGCCTTGACCTCGCACCGGGCGCAGATCCGCTTCGCCTCGCGGGTCGAGCCGCCCTTCTCCGGGAAGAACGCCTCCGGGTCGGTTTGCGAGCACAGGGCCCGCTCGTGCCACTCCGGTGCCGTCCCGAGCAGGTCCAGCACTATCAGTTTGCCGCTCTCCATTCCTGCCTCCTTGCTGTGTGCCGGGCGTGCCGGCACAACCCCCCAAGCGAAAGGCGCATCATCCTGGTGGAGCTGCCCGTCGAGGCACGCTGCGTCCCGACGGAGAACTTCCCCGGTGGAATTACACGCATGTAATGCGCGGCCCGTCAAGTGGAACCGTGGGAATCACCGCGGTGACCCGTGTGGCGTGCGCGACTCCCGGGACAAGCAGGCACAGTCTGGACATACCCCCCTGGATGGTGCAGGCCGTTCGACCCGTCGGAGCCCCCTCCCGAACGGCCGCGCTGACTCTACCGACCCATCCGCATCCTGAGTAACGGACAGAAGCCGAGCTACCGGCACTTTGGCCCACAAAGGGTACGTATAGTCAGCCGACCGGCCATCAGGCTTTCGCCGAGGGGTTGATGTCACATCCACAGGCGTCCACACGGCGTCCACACGGGCATCCACAGCTGGATCCACACACCGCACGGCTCGTCACTGATCCAGGACGGTGCGTGGCCACGCCGGGAACCGGAAACGGCCGGGCGTGGTGACCGCGCGGGGGCCATACGGCCCCGGTCAGCAGGGGGTCGGCGTGGGGTTGGCCGGGGTTCGGCGCCGGGTGGCGTCGGTGACCGGGGTGTAGAGCGTGGTGCGCTCCTGCGCCGGGCGCCCGGCGGCGGCGGCGATGGCGCGCAGCTGCTCGACCGTGCGTGCCGACCCGTGCTCCGATCCCGCCATCCGCGAGATCGTCTCTTCCATGAGGGTGCCGCCCAGGTCGTTGCACCCGCCGTTGAGCATCTCGACCGTGCCGCGGTCCCCCAGCTTGACCCAGGAGCATTGGATGTTGTCGATCTTCTGGTGCAGGAGGAGCCGAGCCATGGCGTGGACCACCCGGTTCTCCCGCCAGGTCGGCCCCGGTCGGGCCACGCCGGCCAGGTAGATCGGCGCGTTGTGGTGGACGAACGGCAGGGCCACGAACTCGGTGAACCCACCCGTGCGCTCCTGGATGTCGGCGAGCACCCGCAGGTGGTGCAGCCAGTGCCGCGGGTGGTCGACGTGGCCGTACATCATGGTCGCGCTCGAGCGGATGCCCAGCTCGTGGGCCGTGGTGACGACCTCGATCCACGTCGACGCGGGCAGCTTGCCCTTGGTCAGCACCCAGCGCACGTCGTCGTCCAGGATCTCCGCCGCCGTCCCGGGGATGGTGTCCAGGCCGGCGTCGCGGAGCTCGGACAGGAACTCGGCGATCGAGACCCCGGCCTTGGCCGCCCCCGTCGCGATCTCCATGGGCGAGAAGGCATGGACGTGGATGTCGGGCACGCGCTTCTTCACCGCGCGGACCAGGTCGGCGTAGGCGGTCACGGGGAGGCGGGGGTCGATGCCACCCTGCATGCAGACCTCGGTGGCGCCGGCCCGGAACGCCTCCTCGGCCCGGTCCGCCACCTGTTCGATCGACAGTCGGTAGGCGTCGGCGTCCCGCTCGCGCTGCGCGAAGGCGCAGAACCGGCAGCCCACGTAGCAGACGTTGGTGAAGTTGATGTTCCGGTTGACCACGTAGGTGACGACGTCGCCCACGGTGTCCCGTCGTACGGCATCGGCCAGCCGCACCAGGGCGTCCAGGGCCGGGCCGTCCGCCTCGAACAGGGCCATGGCCGCGGACTCGTGCTCCGGCCGCAGCAGGGCGGCTGGCGCCGACTCCGCCAGCCGCAGCGCCGCGGCGACGTCGCTGTCCAGGCGGGGCACGGGCCGGGGCGCGGCGCTCGTCGCCTGGGCCTGCCGGGCCACGTCGGCCCAGTCGCCGTAGACGGTGTCGAAGTCGGAGCGCCGGTCGGCCGTCCGCCCGGCGGTGTCGATCGTGGCGTGCAGGTCGATCCGTCCACTGTCGACAGTGGCGTCCGGCTCCTGCCAGGGGATCCCCTGCGGCCGGGCGTCGGGCCGGGCCAGGCCGGTCACCGGGTCGGCCAGCGCGCGCACGTGCGGGCTCAGCCGGGGGTCGATCCACTGGGCGCCGTCGTACCAGGCCCGGACGTACTCGGGGTAGACCGTCAGCCGCTCCGTCAGCGTGAAGCCCTCGCGGGCGCACAGCCGGGCGAGCGCCTCGATCTGCGGCCAGGGCCGTTCCGGGTTGACGTGGTCCGGGGTGACCGGGGAGATACCTCCCCAGTCGTCGATGCCGGCGCGGAGCAGCAGCGCGACCTGCTGGGCACCGAGATCGTCGTCACCGACCGTGCCCTCGCTGACCAGGAGGTTCGGCGGGGCCTGAATGCGGGCCTTCGGGCCGAGCACGAGGCGGGCGACCGCGACCGTGGCGGCGAGATCCTCGACGGTGGCGTCCGGGGCCGAGCGCATCGGGGTGTCGGGCTTGGCCCGGAAGTTCTGGATGATGATCTCCTGCAGGTGACCGTACTGGCGCGCGATGCGCCGCAGGGCGTGCAGTGACTCGGCCCGCTCGGCGAGCGTCTCGCCGATTCCGATGAGGATGCCCGTGGTGAACGGGACACCGACCCGCCCGGCGTCCTCGAGCACCCGCAGTCGGACCGCGGGCTGCTTGTCGGGCGACCGGTAGTGGGGCAGGCCGGGCGTGGACCACAGTCGATCCGACGTGGTCTCCAGCATCATCCCCATGCTCGGCGCGACCGGCTTCAGCCGGTGCAGCTGCTCCCAGGTGAGGACGCCGGGGTTGAGGTGGGGCAGCAACCCGGTCTCCTCGAGGACCGCGATGGCGCAGGCCCGCAGGTAGTCCAGCGTGGAGGCGTAGCCGCGCTCGTCGAGCCACTGCCGCGCCTGCGGCCAGCGGTCCTCCGGCTGGTCGCCGAGGGTGAACAGGGCCTCCTTGCAGCCCTGGGCGGCCCCGGCCCGGGCGATCGCCAGCACCTCGTCCCGGTCGAGGTACGGCGCGGGCAGCTTGCCCGGCACGGTGGCGAACGTGCAGTAGTGGCACCGGTCGCGGCACAGCCGGGTGAGCGGGATGAAGACCTTGCGTGAGTAGGTCACCACCCCGGGCCGGCCGACGGAGACGAGGCCGGCGTCGCGGACGGTGGCCGCCGCCGCGAGCAGGTCGTCGAGCGCCTCCCCACGGGCGGACAGAAGGACTGTGGTCTCGTCGAGGTCGAGGGTGCGACCCTCCGCCGCCCTTCGCAGGGCCCGCCGCATCGCGGTTGGCGATGCCGACCCCGTGGGGCCGCGCCCGCCTGCAAGATCTCCCACGGTCCGAAGCGTACGCCCGCGCGGGCGGAGCGCACCCCTTACCGGTCGGGCGTGCCGCCCGGGGTCGGCGTATCACCCGGCGGGGCCGGCGTGGCCGTGGTGCCAGGAGTCGCCACGGTGCCTGGTGCCGCCGTGGTGCCCGGTGCCGTCGTGGTGCCCAGTGCCGCCGTGGTGCCCGGTGCCGCCGTGGTGCCCGGTGCCGCCGTGGTGCCCGGAGTCGCCATGGTGTTGGTCTCCGGCTCCGCCGGCTGCGTCGGCACCGGGGGAATGAGCCGGGTCTGGTCGGTCGGACTGCCCATCTGGACCGTCGCCTCGTCGCCGCCCGGCGCGGGGTGGATCGGCTCGTAGCGGATCGGCACGGTCGCCTCGCCGGGGTGCCCGGGTCCGGTCGAGTAGGAGCCGGGCGGGGGATAGGTGGGCTGGCCCGGGTAGGGCTGGCCGTAGACGGGCGGGCCGTACCCGTACGGCGGGCGGGGCATCGGGGGGTACAGCGCCCGGTACACGCGGTAGACCGCCATGCCCGCGATCGCCAGGAAGGCGAGCCAGACCGCCCGGCTGATCAGGCCGTTGACCGTCGACCGGATCGAGAACACGTCCTCGGCGAAGGCCCCCAGGTACGTGATCACACCGAAGAAACCGCTCACCGCGTACTCGGCCAGGGCCACCTGCAGCAGCCACCGGGCCTGCGGCAGGACCGAGTGGACGTGCGTCGCGAGCAGCATCGCGAGCAGGGGCAGGGCGATCGCCACGGGACCGGCGAAGGTGTCGAAGACCATTTCGCTGCGGGCGCCGAACCGCGTGATCCAGCCGCTGACCACGAACAGCAGGTTGCTCACGCCGAGGAACAGCAGCACCCCGTTGCCGGCCAGCAACGCGCAGGCCGCGAGGTACCGCATGCCGTCGGTCACGCCGCGGGCGCGCGCGACGCCGGCCCGCCCGGCATCCGTCGCGGTGCTCGATGCATCCGAATACTGTTCTGGGGGCAGAGTCACGACCAGCAAGCCTAGTCGTCGCCCCGGGGCCACGCTGCGGCGAGACCGGCGTCCACGCCGGTGCCCGCGCGCCTGGTCCGGCCCCGCCCCGCGGCGGCGCGGCCGCGTCACCGTCCGTCGCGGACCCCGGCCGGTCCGCTGCTGACTCTGCCCCGTCGCTGGCTCCGCCCCGTCCTTGGCCCTGCCCCGTCGCTGGCTCGGCCCGACGCTGAGGCCGTCCGTCGCTCGGCGGGGCCGCGCCCGGGCCGCCGTCGCCCCGTCCGCCCGGTCGGGGAGGATGGGCCTATGCGGGTTGGAGCGCCAACGGCTGAGCCGGATTCGGCCGATCCCCAGCGGGCCGATCCCCAGCGGGCCGAGCCTCGGCGGGCCGAGCGCCACACGGACGGCGCCGGCAAGCGGATCGTCGTGCTGGCGGGCGGGATCGGCGGGGCCCGGTTCCTGCTCGGCGTACGGGCGGTGGCCCGGCAGGGCGGGCACGAGGTCACCGCCGTGGTGAACGTGGGCGACGACGTGACGCTCCACGGGCTGCGCATCTGCCCCGACCTCGACAGCGTGATGTACACGCTGGGGGGCGGGGCCGATCCCGAGCGGGGCTGGGGACGGGCCAACGAGACGTGGACGGTCAAGGAGGAGCTCGCCGCCTACGGCGCGGAGCCCACCTGGTTCGGCCTCGGGGACCGCGACGTGGCCACCCACCTGGTGCGCACCCGGATGCTGGGGGCCGGGTACCCGCTGTCGGCCGTGACGGAAGCGCTGTGCGCGCGCTGGCAACCCGGGATCCGGTTGCTCCCGGCCACCGACGACCGCGTGGAGACGCACGTCGTGGTCGACCGGGACGGCGGCGGGGAGGAGGCGCTGCACTTCCAGGAGTGGTGGGTGCGGTACCGCGGGGAGCGAGCCGCTCGCCGGTTCGTCTTCGTGGGGGCCGAGTCGGCCACGCCGGCCCCGGGAGTGCTCGAGGCGCTGGCCGCCGCCGACGTGGTCCTGCTCGCCCCGAGCAACCCGGTGGTGAGCATCGCGCCGATCCTGGCCGTGGCGAAGATCCGCGACGCGCTCGGGTCGAACCGGGCGCCCGTCGTCGGGGTGTCGCCGATCATCGGGGGAGCACCCGTGCGGGGCATGGCCGACAAGTGCCTGGCGGCGATCGGGGTCGAGTGCAGCGCGGCCGGCGTCGGCGGCCTCTACGGCGCCCGTGGTCGGGGGGGAGTGCTGGACGGGTGGCTGGTGGACCCGGTGGACGCGGCCACCGCCGTCGAGGGCGTCACGGTGCGCGCGGTTCCACTGTGGATGACCGACGAGCAGGCCACCGCGGCGATCGTACGAGCGGCCCTGGACGTGGCCGGTGTCTAGCCAGAGGCGGGGCGAGTCATGAGCGGATCGCTGCAGATCCTGCCGGTGACGGGCATCGGGCGGATCGAGCCCGGCGACGATCTGGTGGCGATCATCGGGGAGGCGGCCCCCTGGCTGCGCGACGGCGACGTCCTCGTCGTCACCAGCAAGATCGTGTCGAAGGCCGAGGGCCGGTTGATCGAGGTGCCGGAGGACGGCCCGGAGCGGGAGGCGGCGCGGGCGGCGGCGCTGCAGGCGGAGACGGCGCGCGTCGTGGCCCAGCGGGGCCCCACCCGCATCGTGGCCACGCACCACGGCTTCGTCATGGCAGCGGCCGGCATCGATGCCTCCAATGTGGACCGCAACCGGCTCGTGCTGCTGCCCAAGGACCCCGACGCCTCGGCCCGGGCGATCCGGGCCGGGCTCGCCGAACGGTACGGGCGAACGGTCGGGGTGATCATCTCCGACACCATGGGGCGGCCGTGGCGACTGGGGCTCACCGACGTCGCGCTCGGCGTCGCCGGCCTCGCCCCGCTCCGCGACCACCGCGGCCAGGTCGACCCGTACGGCAACGAGCTGCAGCTCACGATCACGGCCGTCGTGGACGAGCTCGCCGCCGCCGCGGACCTCGTCAAGGGCAAGCTCGACGGGGTGCCGGTCGCGGTCGTGCGGGGCTACCCGGGCGTGGCCCCGATCGACGCTCCCGACGGGGACGGACCCGGGGCGGTGGCGCTGGTGCGGGACTCGGCCAGCGACCTGTTCTCCCTGGGTACGGCGGAGGCGCGCGCGGCCGGGATGGCCGAGGTGGCCCGCCTACCCCTCTACGCCCCGATCCCGGGTCCGGGGCCCAGCGGGGTCCAGCTCGCCGACGAACGGCCCGATCCCCAGCTGATCGCCGACGCCCTCGCCGGGCTGCCGCTGGCACCGTCCACTGTGGTGCGTTTCGTGGTGACCCGAGGATCGTCGACGATCATCATCCGGTGCAGCGCCGCCCGCGAGCCGAGGTCCCTGGTGGCGCTCGGCATGGACGTGCAGCGCCTGCGCAGCGCCCTGCACGCCGTCGGCTTGTTGACCTCGATCGTCTCGGTGGATTTCGAGGTCGAGGCGGACGAAGCCGACACGGAGTCGGTCGCCATCGCGGTCGCCGCCCCCGCCGCCTGACCACACCGCAGGCCCACGGGGCCGGTGTGGTCATTGACACAGTCACTTTCCTGATCGCCAGTCGGGGCATCGCCCCACTGGCCTACATGATCGTTTATGCCGGACGATCGGCCCGCCGGCCTCCGTCGACCGGGGTCGTTTCTCCGATTTTGGGGGGTTTTTCCGGGCTGACGGGGCGCCTGCACGGCCCGTGACGAATACCTGAAACGTTTCCAAGGGAACCGGCGCCGAACCAATCCACCCATGGCCCTCGAAGCCTGACCGACCGGTTGCTGTGATGCTTGGACCACTCTGGGTAAGGTTGCTGCGGTCAAAGGGCATGATGCGCGGTTGCGTTGAGGTGTGAGATGCCGGTTACGGGACAGCGGGTCGTCCGTCGGGCGTTGGGTCGCCGGCTGATGAAGCTGCGAATCGCCAGCGGGCGCAGCCGACGCGACGTCGTCGAGGCGAAGCTGGGAATCTCGGAACCCACGCTGCACCGCATCGAAACAGGCAAGGTGCCGGTTACCGCGGCCAACGTCCGGGCGCTGTGCTGGCTCTACGGGGTGGACCAGAGCACGACCGACGCCCTGGCCGACCTGGCCGTCGGTACCTCGCACGAGGAGTGGTGGGACGCCAGCAAGGCCATCCCCGACTGGTTCAAGCTCTACGTCGGCCTGGAGGCGAGCGCCAGCAAGATCTGCGTGTACGACGGCGAGATCGTGCCCGGGGAGCTGCAGACCGAGGAGTACGCCGTCGCGGTGTTCACCGCGGCCCAGCCGGACGACCCCGACGCCGTGAACCGGCACGTGACGGCCCGCATGGAGCGGCAGCGCACGCTGTTCGCCCGCAAGCCGCCGCCCACGCTGATCTACATCATCGGCGAGGGGGCGCTCCTGCGGCTGGTCGGGGGCGAAGCGGTGATGCAGGCCCAGGTGGCGCACATCCGCAAGACGGCAAAACTGCCCAATGTGGAGGTTCGGGTTCTACCGTTCTCGGTTGGTGCACATCCGGCAATGGCTGGCGCGTTCCGCATCCTCGACTTCGACGATCCCGACGATCCGGATGTCGTATATCTCGAATCTCACGTCGGGGCGCTGTATCTTGAGGAGCCATCAGAGCTTGCCGAGTACCGCCGCATCTTCGGGCTGCTCTACGACGCCTCGGTACCGATCGCCGAGTTCGCGTAGACGACCGCGAGCGGGGCGGCGGGCTAGCTGTCGTGCGCCAGCGATAGAGGATGGACTGATCCCGATGACTGAGGCGAAGCCCGCCACTGCAGCACGTATCTACGACTATCACCTGGGCGGTACGCACAACTTCCCGGCCGACCGCGAGGCGGCGAAGGCGGTCGCGGCGATGTTTCCCCAGGTGCCGCTGCTCGCCAAGGCCAACCGGGCCTTTCTCCAGCGGGCCGTCCGGTTCGCGATCGGGCAGGGAATCCGCCAGTTCCTGGACATCGGCTCGGGCATCCCGACCCAGGGCAACGTCCACGAGGTCGTCGACGCGGCCATCGACGATGGTCGTGTGGTCTATGTCGACATCGATCCGGTCGCGGTGGCGGAGAGCCTGGACCTGCTGGACGGCCACCCCCGGGCGACCGCGGTGCAGGGCGACCTGCGGCACCCACGGCCCATCCTCGACAACCCCCAGGTCCGGGCCCTGATCGACTTCAATCAGCCGGTGGCGCTGCTGCTCGTCGCCGTGCTGCACTTCGTACCGGACGAGGAGGCGTACGACGCCGTGTCGACGCTGGTCGGGGCGCTGACGTCCGGGAGCTACGTGATCATCTCGCACGCCGTCGAGCCCGAGGAGCAGGTCGACACGGCCGTCGTGGACAACACGAAGGCGGTCTACAAGCAGCGGACCGCCACGCCCCTCACGCTGCGGACCCGGGCCGGGGTGAGCCGGTTCTTCGAGGGCCTCGAGCTGGTCGAGCCCGGCCTGGTCTGGGTTCCGGAATGGCGGCCCGAGCCGACCGACCCCCAGGACTTCGTGGCCAACCCGGCCGGCTCGGCCGGTCTGGTCGGCGTCGCCCGCGTTCCCTGACCGTACGGCCCTGGCGGTGGTCGCCGCCGGCGGCAGTGGATATTGGTCGCGGAAGCCCGCCGGGGCCCGTGGGGCGAAAAGAATCCAATGTTTGTCTAAGAAGTTCGCTGGCTGAGTCGACCGCGTGACGGCGGCGGGCCGATGGGATCGGGGCCCGCCGGGGCCAAGGTGCTCGCGGCGCCCGACACGGCACTCGCGCCGACCCTGACCCCCAGGAAGGGTCAGGGTCGGCGCGAGGTGCGTGGTTCGGTTGAGTTGTATCAGCGCATTCAGCCGGTCAGGAGGACGTCGAACTCGCCGCGCTTGGCGCCGTACAGGAATGAGTCCCACTCCTCGACGGTGAACCGCACGACGCCGGCCTCGGGGTTCTTGCTGTTACGAACCTCGATGAGGCCGTTGTGTCGGCGCGCCTCCACGCAGCTGCCGCCATTCCCGGCGGACCGGCTCGACATGATCCAGCCACCGTTGTCGTTGCTCATGTCAGTCCTCCCTCGTGGTGGGACGGTAGGTCGTGCCGCCGGCAACCGGTTGCTGAACGCAACTACTTTGGGTTACCGGCTCAGCGGTGGTTCCCCAGGGCGCAGTTACGTTTCCGCAGGTCGATGCCTGTACGGCGGGGGCACTCACCGATGTCTTCCTTTCATGATGAAAAGTAGACCTACACAGGGTAACTGAAACCGGCCTTGTTGCACCATTGCACGTCAGCATTTGTCGTCATGAAACCTTGCACGGTGCAGGCCGGTCTGCCATGCTCGGGATCCGGCGCCGGAGCCCTGCATCCGGCGCCGTGCGGGACCATCAAGGCTGCGCACTGACGATGCGAACCACCGTCGAGCACCGTGGAGGCGCGATGTCTGCCCCGACGATTGACCCCGCGACTCGGCCCCTCGACGACATCGTTCGCCCCGACCAGTACCCGCGCGGTGCGCGGGTGTGGGTGTTCAGCGCCGGCTCATGGCGTCCCGGGGTTGTGCTCAGCGCATCCGCGAAGGCGGCGAGTGTGCGCTACCGTCCGACCGAGGGTCGTGGCACGGCGGTGGACACCGTGCTGCCGCACAAGCTCGTCCCCCGCGACGAGGATGATCCGTATGTCGACACCTCGATCACGGGTGAGGTCGACCTCGACGGCATCCCCGCGCGCACCTGAGGTCGCGCCCAGCGGCGACGCCAGATGGCGATATTGCTCTATCTTTCTCTCAGGTCGTGGGCGCCAAGGACTCCGCCCGCTCGGTCGCCAGCCGGCCCGGCAGTCGGGTCGGGTCGAGGTGACGGCACACCACCACGGACGCGCCGGCCACCAGGGGCGCGACCAGCCAGACGACCGGATCTGGGAATGCATCTGCATCGATGAGAACCCGCGCCCGCGGCGGGACGCCGAGGCGCTGGGCCTGGGCCACCAGGTCGGCGTGACGCCGGCCGTCGGCCAGGGCCACCTGGTCCGGCGTGGTCGCGATGGCGGGAAGGTGGTCGCCGTGCGGGCGCATCTCGACGATGAAGTCCGTGGTCCCCGGCGGCGGGCCCGGGCGGAACGGCTGGCCGAGGGGGTCGAGCGCCAGCGCGTACACCTCATCGGCCTCTGGCGTCGTGACCGACGCGGTGCCGGCGTTTGGCGTCGTGACCGACGCGGTGCCGGCGTTTGGCGTCGTGACCGACGCGGTGCCGGCCGTCTTCGCCGAGGGCGGCGCGGTGACGAAGGCGACGTCCGCCCGGCCCTCGCCGGCCGGGTCGACCGTGAGCCCCGCGACCCAGCACGAGAGCAGCACGGCCGCGGTCTGCCAGTGCGGGGGCAGGCAGACGGCCGCCCGCTGCCCGGGCGCCAGGCCCAGCCCGTCGACCAGGAGGTTGGCCGTCTTGGCCACCCAGTTGGTCAGCGTCGCCCCCGACAGCTCGGTCCGTTCGCCGGTCGCGTCGTCGTAGAAGGTGATCAGCGGTTGGTCGCGGCGCGCGCCGACCGTGGCCGTGAACGCGTGTACCACCGTGGGGTGCCCAGTGCTCACGAGAACAGACGGTAGCGGGGGCTCACCGGCGGGCCGACGGGGCGTAGGCTCGCAGGATATGAGGGACTCCAGGGCGGTGAGTCGGTGATCGCCGGGCGACCGCGGGTCCTCGTGGACGCCACGAGCGTGCCGGCCGACCGCGGTGGGGTGGGTCGGTACGTGGACGGCCTGCTCGCGGCGTTGGGACAGCGCGACCCGAAGCTCGGCGACCTGAGCCTCGCCGTGGTGTGCCAGCGGACGGACGTCGAACGGTACGAGCGGATGCTGCCGGGCGCCGAGGTCGTGAGCGCACCCGCGGCGGTGGCGCACCGCCCGGCCCGCCTGGCCTGGGAGCAGACCGGCCTGCCGCTGCTGGCCCAGCAGCTCGGGGCGGACGTGCTGCACTCGCCGTACTACACCTGCCCGCTGCGGGCGACCTGCCCGGTGACGGTGACCGTGCACGATGCCACGTTCTTCACCGAGCCGGAGCACTACGACAAGTCCCGACGAACGTTCTTCCGCTCCGCCATCAAGACGTCGGTGCGCCGGGCCCAGCGCGTGATCGTCCCGAGCAAGGCGACCCGCGACGAGCTCATCCGCCTGCTCGACGCCGACCCGGCTCGGGTGGACGTCGCCTACCACGGGGTCGACCCGGTCGCCTTCCACGCGCCCAGCGAGGAGGAGAAGGCCCGGGTGCGCGCCCGCCTCGGGCTGGGCGACCGGAGCTACATCGCCTTCCTCGGCGCGAACGAGCCCCGCAAGAACGTGCCGAACCTGATCCGCGGCTGGGTGCTGGCGTGTCAGGACCGGGAGGACCCGCCCGCGCTCGTCATCGCCGGGGGCCAGGGCCACGACGACGAGATCGACCGCGCGGCGGCGTCGGTGCCCTCGCACCTGCGCCTGCTGCGGCCCGGCTACCTGCGCTTCGGCGACCTGCCCGGCTTCCTCGGCGGGGCGTTGGTGGCGGCCTACCCGTCCTACGGCGAGGGCTTCGGCCTACCGGTGCTGGAGGCGATGGCCTGCGGGGCCCCGGTGCTGACCACGCCCCGACTGTCGCTGCCCGAGGTGGGCGGGGACGCGGTGGCCTACACGGGGCCCGAGCCCGAGGAGATCGCCCGCGACCTGGGCAAGCTGCTCGACGACGAGGCCCGCCGCCGGGAGCTCGCCGTCGCCGGTCTGGCCCGGGCCAAGGAGTTCACGTGGGACGCCAGCGCCGACGCCCACATCGCAGCCTGGACCCGGGCCGCCCGCTGACGGGGGCCCGCACCGGGCCCCGGTGGCTCAGCGCTCGTGATGGTCTAGAGCAGGTGCGAGTGTGAGTCGCCGCGCCGCTTCAGCTCGTCCACGATGGTCTTGACCTCCTGGGCCTGCTTGCGGCTGCAGACCAGCAGCGCGTCGGGGGTGTCGACCACGATCGCGTCGCGCAGACCCAGGGTGGCGATGAGCCGACCCGACTGGGCGACCACGACCGAGCCGGTGGTGTCCTGCAGGACGACCCGGTCGGACTCGGCCATGACCACGTTCCCCGCGTCGTCGGTGCCCCCGAACTGCTCCTCGGCGAGGATCTCGCCCAGCGTGTGGAAGTCACCCAGGTCGGTCCAGCCGAAGTCGCCGGGAACCGTCGCCACCTTGCCGACGTCGGCCGCCCCCTCCATCACCGCGTGGTCGACCGAGATGCGCTGCAGGGTCGGCCAGATCTCGCCGAGCACCCGGTCCTGGTCGGGGGTGCCCCACGCCGCGGCGATCGTGGTCAGGCCCTCGTGCAGCTCGGGCCGCTGCCGGGCCAGCTCGGCGAGGAAGACCTCCACCCGCCAGACGAACATGCTCGCGTTCCACAGGTACTGCCCGGAACGCAGGTACTCCGCGGCCACGTCGGCCGTCGGCTTCTCCTTGAACTCGGCGACCTGCATGATCCCGTCGCCGATGTCCGCGCCCATCCGCAGGTACCCGTACCCGGTCTCGGGGTGGGTCGGGCGGATGCCCACGGTCATGAGCAGCCCGCGGCGGGCACCCTCGATGGCCACCCGGATCGCGTCCTGGAAGGCGCCGGGGCGGCGCACCAGGTGGTCGGCGGCGAAGGAACCCATGATCGCGTCCGGGTCACGGCGAGCGATCACCGCGGCGGCCAACCCGATGGCCGCGCACGAGTCACGGGGTGACGGCTCGACCAGCAGGTTCTCCTCGGGCAGTTCGGGTAACTGGCGCGCCACGGCGGCGGCGTGAGCCACCCCGGTCACCACGTACGTCCGGTCCGGTGGGGACAGCGGGGCGAGGCGGGCCACGGTGGCCTGGAGTATCGATTGCCCGGGATGGGCGAGTTCATGCAGAAATTTGGGGTGGTTGGCCCGCGACAGCGGCCAGAGGCGGGTTCCGCTCCCCCCCGCCGGGACGACCGAGTAGAGGGTGCGTGAGCTCATCTGGCCATCATGCCCGATCTTCGCCAACCCCGCAGGCGGCCACGGAGCGTGGCGGTCAATCAACCGAGTGTTGCGATGATCACGTCGACGGGGCCGACGCCCGGTACGGCACGCCGTCGGGGTGGGCGTCGATCGCGTTCCAGAGCCGGGTGGACTGCTCGTCGGTGCCGACCCGCCCCTCACCGGAGCGCTGATACCCCTGCAGGTAACGGCGCACCACGGTGGCGTCGACGGTGTCCGGGGTCCGGCCGTGCAGCGGTGGGTCGACGTGCAGGACCATGAGGTTCAGGTGAGGCACGCGGGGCCGTCCGCGACCGAGGGACGGCTGGAAGTACGGCAGGTCGAGGATGCGGGCCCCGCGGGCGAGGTAGAAGCGGTGACGCCGGGCGGGGTCGCCGGTGAGGTCCGAGCCCTGGTGGTGGTCGGGGTCCTCGACCTCGGCGAGCACCAGGCACGGGGCGTACTCGGTCCGCCACGCCGCCATCGCGGCGTCCAGGAGCCGCCCGCCCACGCCGCCGCCCCGCGCCCCGGGCCGCACCGCGAGCCAGGCGAGCAGCATGACTCGCAGCCGAGGGCTCCACTCGCAGACCGCCCCGCCCAGCACCCGTCCGCGGTCGTCCAGGGCGACCCAGATCGGGTGGTTGCGGACCAGCGTCGCCAGCAGCTCCAGCGGCCGCGGCCGCTCGGCGGGGGGAAAGCTGGGCTCAAGGATCTCCCGGCGAAGCTGACCGAGCTGGCGCCAGCACCGTGGGTTCCACCATCTCAGCCGCCCGACGTGGACCGACACCCATGCCTCCGACCGTCTTCCTGGCTGGGTCGGCCGGTCGGCCTCCCCGGAGACTCCTGCGTCGAGCGACGCGGCCCTCGACCCGCCGGGGCTTGTCAACCCGGTAGCTCGCCGCGACAGCGGCCCCGACGATCGCCGCCAGCAAGCAGATCGCGACTGCGAAGGCCAGCGAGACTTCGCCGCCGAAACCATAGCCGGCCTGCAGCAGCTGGGCCAGACCGGACACGCCGATGGCCGCGATGACCGCGAGGAGGGTGTCCAGGTGCCGGCGGTGGCGTCGTTCGGTGCGCTCCTCCATGTCCGCGGCGGCCTTGTCGATGACCTCCTGCAGGTCGTTGGAGAGCACCTGCTCGGCCCGGCGGTTGAACTCCTCTTCGAGCAGGGGGAAGCCGCCGGCGGCGAGCATCCGGGCCATCTGCGCGGCCTCCGCGGGCGAGCGGACGAGGGCGGGTGACTTGATGAGCGCGATCATCGATCGGCATTGAGTGATGAACGTCTGCAGGTCCAGTCGCTTCGTCCGCAACAGCTCGGCGGCCTGGCGCAGCCGTTCCAGCGCCTGGATGCCGGTGCTCTCCATCACCGTCTCCAGCTCGCGGCGGTACCGGCTCAACTCCTCGGCATGCCGGTTGAGCTGCTCCATCCAGCGTCCGAAGAGCCCGGCCAGGCTGGCGACGAACTCGCTCATGGTGCACGTCGTCGACAGTTCCCAGTGCGGCGCGCCGAGGGCGATGTGCACGGTGGTGTTGGCGGTGCGGATCGTGGCGCGTCCCCGCCGGCCCCAGGCGCTGCCGACCTCGGTCCCATCGGGAATGACGTACTGGCTCCACTCGGCAAACGAGGTCACCATGTGCGGGACCGGGTTGAAGAGCACGGCCGCGCCGTAGGTGTCGCGGAGCGCGTCCAGGTCCACCAGGGCACGCCGGAAGGCCGGTGTGTCGATTCCCGGTGCGCCAGTGGCCGAGGCGGCGGTGACGGTCAGCAGCACCTGGAAGGTGCCCTCCCGGGCGGTCATCTCGGCCCCCATGCCGCGGCAAAGGTCCTCGATCACCTCCATGGCCAGGGTGGACAGCCGCGGCCAGAGGGGGGCCGGGGGGCCGGGCGCGACCGGGTCGTCCGCGTCGGTCGCGTCGAAGGTCACGACCATCGCGCCGTGTTCGGGTGCGGCGCGCAGCAGGGCGGCGTGCAGGTCGTGGGGACCGACGTTGCGCAGTCGCCCGGTGAACTTCACGTAGTGGTTGCCCAGGTGGGACAGCCGGATCTCGGCGGTCAGCCGCATCACCACCTCGCCGGCCGCCACGTCCGGGTCGTCGGGGTTGCCCGCGGGGACGTGCAGGGTCACGGCCGGCAGCTCGAGGACGAACCCGTCGAAGCGGCGTCCGCTGGCGTCGGTGCCGTGCCAGACGTCGTCGAGGACGAACCGGCGGCGGACCCTCGTCACCGCGACGCCGCCCAGCCGCACCCGGCTGAGCTGGTCCAGGAGCCAGTCCTGCCGTGCGGTCGCGGCTTGGCGCGTCGTCTCGTCGGGGCTGGTGAGATCGGGGAGGTGGTCGACGAACGTCTGGTACTCGGACATGAGCGTGGCCGGCGGGTTCGCCGCCCCGGCCGCCGCGTCCGGCACGCGAAGAGCGAATGGATAAATATATGTAATCGTGCCGTCATCAATGGATAGCCACGGCTTGTGCTCGGCCTCGATCAGCGCCTCGATGTCGTGGCGATAGGCCCGCACCTCGCTCCAGTCCTGCCCAGCGCCGATGTCGGCGGGGTACGGCGTGGCGGGGTCGTAGAGCTGTAGCAGGGCCTGTTCGGCGTCCCGGACGGCGCGCAGGGTCTCGGCGAGCCCGCCCCGGCCGGCCAGGAATCGGGCGATCCCGCGCGCGGCGTTCGCGGCCCCGCTGTCACAGTGCCGGGACGCCGTGGTCCACTCGACCACGTACTCGCCGTAGCAGCGGGCGGCCAGGTCCGGCGGCCCGGGATCGTCGTCGTGCGCGATCTCGGCGAGCACCTGGCTGGCGGTGCGATGGGCGCTGGCCGCGTGGCGGTGGGCCTGGGCGTAGTACTCGGCCGCCCGGTCGACGAAGCCGCACGTCATCGCGTTCTCGGCGTGGATTTCGCAGTAGAGGTTGTCGACCAGGTCGAGCAGGGCTTCGCCGACCCGGCGCTCCCGGTCGTCGTGCCAGGGCTGGCGCTCCGACCAGAGGCCGCGCAGTCGCCGCAGCGTGTGCCACATCGGCTCGTAGTGGTACGAGACCTCCCACACGTTGTCGCAGGTCGAGTGCAGGAACGCGACCAGGGCGACGACGCCGTACGGGTGGGCTCCCAACCGCTCGACCGCGTCGGACAGCTTCTTGTCTATGTGCTGGGTGCGTTCCCGGACGCTGCGGTGGAACGTCGCGACCTCCGTCGGCCCGTCGGCGTTCCACTTGAGGAGGTCCTCCAGTTCGGCGCAGGGCGCCACGGTGCGCTCGAGCTCGGGGTGTCCGCCTGGCGCGAGCAGGGCGTTCAACACGCCGGGCAGCTTGTCGACGTCGCCGGCTGGCGGGAGCACCGCGGTGCGCCCACCCGAGTCGCGCTCACCCAGACTCATCACCCAACCCCTCGACTGACCCAACCTGGCCCGGCCGGGCGACAGCGGTGGCCCATCCTAGCGGCCGGCCGTCGGGTCACGATCGATCGCGTGGGCGTGTTCGTGGCTGGGACGACAACGGGCTCGTCGCCGTCACGGCGCTACTCGGTACGGCGCTACTCGGTACGGCGCTACTCGGTGGACCACTGGTACAGGTCGCGTCGCTCGTCCCGCGCCCGCCGGCACATCTCCCGCAGGGCGACCACGCGGTCGATGACCTCCCCGTCGAGGCCGGCGCGCTTCGCGTATCGAATGATCTCATCGTGGCTCAGGTCGGCGAGCGCTTCGACGACGTCCTCTGGCACGCGCACCAGCCACGGTCCCTCCCAGTCGCCGGCCGCGCGGTCCGGGAAGACCAGCTCGTGGTCGCCGAACTCCAACAGACCGTCGCCGGAGATCTCCGCGACGAGGCGGTCCAGGCCCCTCGCCCATTCGGTGCCGTCTATGCATGGCCAGTCGGTGGCGGCGGGCCCGGCAATCGGGTCGAAGTGGGTCAGATCGTCCCGGG